>JADHED010000058.1_pt1 | contig 149568 bp, 135 predicted proteins | sample 8952041 | NCBI WGS metagenome assembly JADHED01 (sample SAMN16124423, study PRJNA663239) | bioreactor sludge metagenome | isolation source: sludge (control) | place: India:Bengaluru | collected 2018-09-08 | reverse complement strand
AGTTCCTGCTGATCAACCACCCGCTCGACTGCCCGATCTGCGATCAGGGCGGCGAGTGCGATCTGCAGGACCAGGCGATGGCCTATGGCTTCGATCGTGGCCGGTTCATCGAGAACAAGCGGGCGGTCAAGGACAAGTATCTGGGTCCCCTGATCAAAACGATCATGACCCGCTGCATCCACTGCACCCGCTGCATCCGCTTTGCGACCGAGATCGCGGGTGTCCCCGAACTGGGCGCGACCGGGCGCGGCGAGGGGACGGAGATCGGCACCTACATCGAGAAGGCGCTGACCTCGGAGCTTTCGGGCAACCTGATCGACGTCTGTCCGGTCGGCGCGCTGACCTCGAAGCCCTACGCGTTCTGTGCCCGGCCATGGGAGCTGCGCAAGACGGAAACCATCGACGTGATGGATGCCGTCGGCAGCAACATCCGCGTCGATGCCCGCGGCAACGAGGTGCTGCGCGTCCTGCCGCGGCTGCACGAGGAGATCAACGAGGAGTGGATTTCCGACAAGACGCGCTTCGCCTGTGACGGCCTGCGCCGACAGCGGCTGGACCAGCCGTATATCCGGGTCGACGGCAAGCTCAAGCCAGCGACGTGGCCCGAGGCGCTGAGTGCGGTCGCAAGCCGGCTCAAAGGCGTGCCGGGCGCACGGATCGGCGCCATTGCCGGTGACCTGGCTGACTGCGAATCGATGCTGCTGGTCAAGGATTTGATGGCGCGGCTGGGTTCGCCGCACCTCGATTGCCGGCAGGACGGCGCAGCATTGCCGGCGGAACCGCGCGCGGCCTACCTCTTCAACACCACCATCGCCGGCATCGAAGCCGCCGATGCGTGCCTCTTGATCGGCACCAACCCGCGTATCGAGGCGCCGCTGATCAATGCCCGGATGCGCAAGCGCTTCCGCAACGCAGAATTTCCGGTCGCGCTGATCGGCCAAGCCGCGGATTTGACCTACCCCTTCGAGCACCTCGGTGAGGATCCGCGCCTGATCGAGGAAATCGCGAGCGGCCGGCATCCGTTCGCGGCGACGTTGAAGGCGGCGCAGCGGCCAATGCTGGTTCTGGGGATGGCGGCGCTTACGCGTGCCGACGGCAGCGCCATCCTGGATGCAGCGCGGCGGATTGCCGAGACGACCGGCATGATCCGGCCTGAGGATGGCTGGAACGGTTTCAACGTCTTGCATACCGCTGCGGCGCGCACAGGCGGTCTCGATCTCGGTTTCGTGCCGGGCGAGGGCGGCCTCGACACCGCCGGCATGCTGGCGGCCGCGGAAGCCGGCGCGCTTGATGTCGTCTATCTCCTGGGCGCGGACGAACTTGATACCAGCCGGCTCAAGCGGGCCTTCGTGATCTATCAGGGCCATCATGGCGATGCCGGCGCCCACGCGGCCGACGTGATCCTGCCCGGCGCGGCGTACACCGAGAAGGATGCCACCTACGTCAACACCGAAGGGCGGGTGCAGCAGGCGCAGCTGGCATGCCATCCGCCCGGTGAGGCGCGCGCGGACTGGAAGATCGTGCGCGTGCTGGCCGACAAGCTGGCACATCCGCTCGGGCTCGACACGCTTGCCGACGTGCGGGCGCGGCTGGCGGCAGCCAATCCGCTTTTTGCCAGCCTCGACTGCATCGAGCCTGCGGCCTGGGCGCCGTTCGGAACGGCGGGCGGCATCGACGCGGCACCGTTCGGGGCGGCCGTCGAGAACTTCTATCTCACCAATCCGATCTGCCGGGCATCGGTAACGATGGCCGAGTGCGTCGACGTGCTGGGCGATCGGCAGGGACGAAAGACCGGCACGCATGGCTGAGCTGTGGGCGGAATACCTCTGGCCGGCACTCCTGATCGTCCTCAAGGTGGTGGCGATCTGCGTGCCGCTGTTGATCAGCGTTGCCTATCTCACCTTTGCCGAGCGCAAGGTGATCGGCGCCATCCACCGCCGCAAGGGGCCGAACGTCGTCGGTCCGTTCGGACTCCTGCAGCCGATGGCGGACGGCCTGAAGCTGATGTTGAAGGAAACGATCATCCCGACCGGCGCCAACCGCGCCGTCTTCATCATCGCGCCGATGCTGACGTTCATCCTGGCGCTGGTCGCCTGGGCGGTGATCCCGTTCGGCGACGGGGTCGTGCTTGCCAATATCAACGTCGGCGTGTTGTACCTGTTCGCCATCTCCTCGCTCGGCGTTTACGGCATCGTCATGGCCGGCTGGGCCAGCAACTCGAAATACGCCTTTCTCGGCGGCTTGCGCTCGGCGGCGCAGATGGTTTCCTACGAAGTGTCGATGGGCTTCGTGCTGATCACCGTGCTCCTGTGCGTCGGCTCGCTCAACCTTTCCGATATCGTGCGCGCGCAGTCCGGCCCGCTCGGCATGCTGCAATGGTTTGTCGTGCCGCTGCTGCCGATGGCGGTCATCTTCCTTGTTTCGGCGCTGGCAGAGACCAACCGGCATCCGTTCGATCTGCCGGAGGCGGAGGCCGAACTGGTCTCCGGCTACAACGTCGAGTACTCGGCGATGACGTTCGCGCTGTTCTTCCTTGGCGAATACGCGAACATGATCTTGATGTCGGCGATCACCAGCGTGCTTTTCCTGGGCGGCTGGCTGCCACCGCTGCCGGTGGCTCCCTTTACGTGGGTGCCGGGACCGGTCTGGTTCGCGCTCAAGATCGCCGCCTGCCTGTTCGTATTCTTGTGGGTGCGGGCGACGCTGCCGCGCTATCGCTATGATCAACTGATGCGGCTCGGCTGGAAGGTCTTCTTGCCGGTTTCGCTGGCGGCGGTGGTCATCGTCGCCGGCGTCGTGCTGACCTTCGGCCTCGGGCCGGGAATGAAGTAAAGACGAGGGATAGGGCGCTATGAGCTCGATGGATCGCGCGGCACGGACGGTCTTTCTGACCGAGCTGTTGTCCGGCCTCGCCCTGACATTCCGCTACATGTTCCGGTCGACGGTGACGGTGAACTATCCCTACGAGAAGGGACCGCTCAGCCCGCGCTTCCGCGGGGAGCACGCACTACGCCGCTACCCGAACGGCGAGGAGCGATGCATCGCTTGCAAGCTGTGCGAGGCGATCTGTCCGGCGCAGGCGATCACGATCGAAGCCGAGCCGCGCGCGGATGGCAGCCGGCGGACGACACGCTACGACATCGACATGGTGAAGTGCATCTACTGCGGCCTGTGCCAGGAGGCGTGCCCGGTGGATGCGATCGTCGAGGGCCCGAACTTCGAGTTTTCGACCGAAACACGCGAGGAACTCCTCTATAACAAGGAACGGCTGTTGGCGAACGGCGATCGCTGGGAAACCGAAATCGCCGCCAACCTCGCCGCCGACGCCCCTTACCGTTGACGCAAGGCCAACAGTAGGCGAGAACACGAAAACGAACCGCGGGCGCGGGCGCGCCGTTCGAGCCGGGACCGCCAACGTCGCACAACAACGCATGAACGATGATCATCCAGGGGCTAGCCTTTTATCTGTTCTCGCTCGTCGCCGTGGTTTCGGCCGTGATGGTGATCTCGGCCCGCAATCCGGTGCACTCGGTCCTGTTCCTGATCCTCACCTTTTTTAACGCCGCCGGCCTGTTCGTGCTTTCGGGCGCCGAGTTTCTGGCGATGATCCTGGTCATCGTCTATGTCGGCGCCGTTGCGGTGATGTTCCTGTTCGTGGTGATGATGCTCGACATCAATTTTGCCGAGCTGCGGCAGGGATTCCTGCGCTACCTGCCGATTGGCGGCCTGGTTGGCTTCATCCTGCTGGCTGAACTCCTGATCATCCTCGGTGGTTGGACGCTGGCGCCAGAGGCGGCGGCGACCGCCGCGGCGCCGGTGCAGGCATCGGTCAGCAACACCCATGCGCTGGGCCAGATCCTGTACACGCGCTACCTCTACCTGTTCCAGGTCGCAGGCCTGATCCTGCTGATTGCCATGGTCGGCGCGATCGTGCTAACGCTTCGGCGGCGGCAGGGCGTTCGGAGGCAGTCGATCTCCGAACAGGTTGCTCGCGATCCGAAGGCTTGCATCGAGGTCCGCAAGATACCGACAGGAAGAGGTATCTGATGTTCGAAATCGGGCTTAGCCATTACCTTTCTGTGGCGGCGATTCTTTTTGCGATTGGCATTTTTGGGATTTTCCTCAACCGCAAGAACATCATCGTTATTTTGATGTCGGTCGAGCTGATGTTGTTGGCCGTGAATATCAATTTCGTGTCGTTCGCAACCGCGTTGAACGACCTTGTCGGTCAGGTGTTTGCGATGTTCGTGCTGACGGTGGCTGCGGCAGAGGCGGCGATTGGCTTGGCCATTCTCGTCATTTATTTCCGCAACCGCGGCACGATTGCGGTCGAAGACATCAACCTGATGAAGGGGTGAGTTCGGCCGATGGTTGTTGGCGTCGTCTTTCTTCCGCTCTTAGGGGCGTTTGTCGTCGGCATGCTCGCCTTGCTCCAGCGGGGCAACGGCGAAGCGGCCGGGCACGGGCATGGGCACGAGGGTGGCCATGGCCATGGCCACGAGAAGAGCCGCACCGACTCACTCGCGCAGGTCTTGAGCTGCGGCGCGCTCTTGCTCTCGATGCTGCTGGCGATCTTGGTCTTCTTCGACGTCGTCGGTGGCGGCAACGCCCACACGGTCGAACTGATGACCTGGATCGATTCCGGGCTGTTCGAGGTGTCCTGGGCACTCAAGGTCGACACGTTGAGCGCGGTGATGATGGTCGTCGTCACCGTCGTCTCGGCAATGGTGCATGTCTATTCGGTAGGCTACATGCACCACGACACCTCGATCCCGCGCTTCATGGCGTATCTGAACCTGTTCACCTTCTTCATGCTGATGCTGGTGACAGCCGACAATCTGGTGCAGATGTTCTTCGGCTGGGAAGGGGTTGGCCTGGCGTCGTACCTGTTGATCGGCTTCTGGTACGATCGGCCATCGGCAAACGCGGCCGCGATCAAGGCGTTTCTCGTCAACCGGGTCGGTGACTTCGGCTTCACGCTGGGGCTGTTCGGCACCTTCGTGCTGTTCGACTCGGTCCAATTCGACACCATCTTCGCCGCCGCGCCGGCGCATGCGGATGCCCGCATTCACCTGTTCAGCGCCGATTTCCATGCGCTCACGATAATCTCATTGCTGCTGTTCGTCGGCGCGATGGGCAAATCGGCGCAGTTGGGGCTGCACACGTGGCTCCCCGATGCGATGGAGGGGCCGACCCCGGTCTCGGCGTTGATCCATGCGGCGACGATGGTGACGGCGGGCGTGTTCATGGTGGCGCGGCTGTCGCCCCTGTTCGAACATTCCGACACCGCGCTCGCGGTCGTCACCTTGATCGGCGCCAGCACGGCGGTGTTCGCGGCGACGGTGGGCTGCGTCCAGAACGACATCAAGCGGGTGATCGCGTATTCGACCTGTTCACAGCTGGGCTACATGTTCTTTGCCTGCGGCGTCTCGGCCTATTCGGCCGGCATCTTCCACCTGATGACGCACGCCTTCTTCAAGGCACTGTTGTTCCTCGGCGCCGGCTCCGTCATCCACGCCATGTCCGACGAGCAGGACATGCGCAAGATGGGCGGCATCTGGCGGATGGTGCCGGTGACCTACGTCTTGATGTGGATCGGCTCCCTGGCGCTGGCCGGCATCTGGCCGTTTGCCGGCTACTTCTCCAAGGACATCGTGCTTGAGTCCGCCTACGCGGCCGGCACCGGCGTCGGCCAGATCGCTTTCTGGGCCGGTTTGGGCGCCGCGTTCCTGACCGCGTTCTATTCCTGGCGGTTGCTGCTAATGACCTTCCACGGCAAGCCGCGCGGCGACGAGGTCGTTATGGCCAGGGTCCACGAATCGCCCGTGGTAATGCTGGCGCCGATGGCAGTGCTGGCGGTCGGTGCGGTGGCGGCGGGCTATGTCGGCTACGAGAGCTTTGTCGGCCACGACTTGGCGCACTTCTGGGGCGCTGCGATCCAGGTCCTGCCGGCGCATCCGACACTCGAGAACGCCCATCACGTGCCCGGCTGGGTCAAGCTGGCGCCACTGGTGGTTGGTGTTTCCGGCATCGCGCTGGCCTATGTCCTCTACAGCGTGGCACCGCAGATCCCGGCGCTGCTGGCGGCACGGTTCCGCGGGCTGTACCAATTCCTTCTCAACAAATGGTACTTCGACGAACTGTACGATGCGCTGTTCGTGCGGCCGGCGTTCCGGCTCGGCCGCAGCCTGTGGAAGGGCGGTGACGGCGCTGTCATCGACGGCGTTGGACCGGACGGCATCGCTGCGGCGACCGTACGCATCGCCCGTGACGCGGGGCGGCTGCAGTCCGGCTACATCTTCCACTACGCATTCGCAATGCTGATCGGCATCGTCGTGCTGGTGTCGTGGTACCTCTTCGTCGCGGGGCGGTAAATCGGTCATGCGCGATCTGCCCATCCTCACTCTCGTCACCTTCCTGCCGCTGGTCGGCGTCGCCTTCATCCTTTCGGTGCGCGGCGATCCGCTGATGGTGGCGCGCAACGCCCGCAATGTGGCGCTCCTGGCCTCGGTCACCACCTTCCTGGTGTCGCTGGGGCTGTGGTTCGGATTCGATCCGGCCGGGGCCGACTTCCAGTTCGTAGAGAAGGCGGCCTGGATGCCCGCGCTCGGCCTCTCCTATCACATGGGGGTCGACGGCATCTCGGTCCTGTTCGTGCTGTTGTCGACGGTCCTGATCCCTGTTTGTATTCTCGCAAGCTGGGAAAGCATCACGGTTCGCGTGAAGGAATACATGATCGCGTTCCTGGTGATGGAGACGATGCTGGTCGGGACGTTCTGCGCCCTTGACCTGTTCTTGTTTTACGTCTTCTTCGAAGGCGTGCTGATCCCGATGTTCCTTATCATCGGTGTTTGGGGCGGACCGCGGCGCGTCTATTCTGCATTCAAGTTTTTCCTATTCACGCTCGCCGGCTCGGTGTTGATGCTGCTGGCGCTCCTGATGATGTATCTCGAGGCCGGCACGGCGGACATCCCGACCCTGATGACGCATGATTTCCGGCCCGAGTTGCAGATCTGGCTGTGGCTGGCCCTGTTTGCCGCGTTCGCGGTCAAACTGCCGATGTGGCCGGTGCACACGTGGCTGCCCGATGCCCACGTCGAAGCGCCGACGGCAGGCTCCGTCATCCTCGCCGGCGTGCTGCTGAAGTACGGCGGTTACGGGTTCTTGCGCTTTTCGCTGCCGATGCTGCCGGACGCGTCGGTGATGTTCACGCCGCTGGTCTACAGCATGAGCGTCATCGCGGTGATCTACACCTCGCTGGTCGCGCTGGCGCAAGACGACATGAAGAAGCTGATCGCATACTCGTCCGTGGCCCACATGGCGTATGTGACGGTCGGCGCCTTCAGCATGAACGTGCACGGGATCGAGGGCTCACTCCTGCAGATGCTGAGCCACGGCATCGTGTCGGCCGCCCTGTTCCTGATCGTCGGTGTTGTCTACGACCGCATCCACTCGCGCGACATCGCGACCTACGGCGGTCTCGTCCACAGGATGCCGCTTTACGCTGCGGTGTTCATGCTGTTCATGCTGGCTTCGGTCGGGCTGCCGGGAACGAGCGGCTTCATCGGTGAGTTCCTGGTGCTGGTCGGCGCCTTCCAGGCCAACAGCTGGGTCGCGCTGTTGACGGCGATCGGCATGATCCTCGGCGCCGCCTACATGCTCTACCTCTACCGCCGCGTCATTTTCGGCATGCTTACCAAGGATGCCCTGAAGAAGATCACCGACCTCACCCCGCGCGAGATTGCCGTGTTTGCGCCGCTGGTCGTTCTCGTGGTCTGGATGGGCGTCTATCCTGACTCCTTCCTCTCCATCATGCATGCCTCGGTCGAGCAACTGGTCGACCGGCTGGCAACGGCGCAGGCCGACGTGGCCGCATTCCCGCTTGCGCTGCGTTAGGGAGCGCACGACCGATGGCTGACGTTAACCTCCCTGACCTTACGCCTGCGATGCCGGAGATCCTGCTGGCAGTGGCCGCCATGGGTCTGCTGATGCTGGGGGCGTTCACGCGTGACGGCGGCGAGGCGGCGGCGCTGCGGGTGAGCCGACAGGTGGCGATGCTGGGCCTGGTCGCGCTTGGCGTGACACTGGCTGCCGTCCTGATGGTTGCCACACCGTCTGCGGCCGTGACCTTCGAGGGCATGTTCATCCTCGACGATTTCGCCATCTTCATGAAACTGTTCGTGCTTGTCGGGGCAGCCTTGAGCCTGTTCATGGCCCAGAGCTACCTCGAATTGCACCGCATCGCCCGCTTCGAGTTCACGGTGCTGTTGCTGTTGGCAACGCTCGGCATGCTGCTGATGGTCTCGGCCAACGACTTTCTCGGCCTCTATCTTGGCCTTGAGATGCAGAGCCTGGCGCTCTACGTGATAGCGGCTTTTCACCGTGACGACGTCCGTTCGAACGAGGCCGGGCTGAAGTACTTCGTGCTAGGCGCGCTGGCATCCGGGCTTTTGCTCTACGGGACGTCGCTGATCTACGGCTACACGGGCACCACCAGTTTCGCTGCGATCGCCGACACACTGCACGGTGAGGGCGCTCTGCCGCCAGCCGGCGTGATCGTCGGCCTCGTCTTTGTCATGGCTGGTCTTGCCTTCAAGGTCTCGGCGGTGCCCTTTCACATGTGGACGCCGGACGTCTACGAAGGGGCGCCGACACCGGTCACGGCGTTCTTTTCCGTGACGCCAAAGCTGGCCGCAATTGGCCTCCTGTTGCGCGTGATGCTGGAGCCGTTCGGATCGCTGTTCGGCCAGTGGCAGCAGATCGTGATTTTCATCTCCGTGGCGTCGATGGTGCTGGGCGCGTTTGCCGCGATCAGCCAGACCAACATCAAGCGGCTGATGGCTTACAGCTCGATCGGCCACGTCGGCTACGCCCTGATCGGGCTTGCGGTCGGAACCCGCGAGGGGGTGACGGCCGTCCTGATCTACATGGTGATCTACATCGTCATGAACCTGGGCGCGTTTGCCTGCATCTTGTGCATGCGGCGGCGCGGGCAGATGCTGGTCAACATTTCCGATCTGGCGGGCTTATCGAAAACGAGCCCGGCAATCGCCTTGGGCCTCGCCATTTTCATGTTCTCGATGGTGGGCATACCGCCGCTCGCCGGCTTCTTCGGCAAGCTTTATATCTTTCTCGCCGCCATCAAGGGCGAACTGTTCACGCTCGCGATCATCGGTGTGCTGAGCAGCGTCGTCGCCGCCTACTACTATCTGCGCATCGTCAAGGTGATGTACTTCGACGAGGCGGCGGAACCGATCGACCGCGATGCAGGACGCGAGGCGAAGTGGGTGATCCTCGGCACTGCGCTCCTGGTCTTGATCTTCTTCCTCATCCCCGGACCGCTGGTTTCCAGCGCGTCGACCGCGGCAGCCGCCCTGTTCGGTAGTTGAGGCAGCGGTCGTGAGTCTGGACGTCCCGGGGGGGATGCAGTTGATCCCGCTCGGGCGTGTCGATTCCACGAACGAGGAAGCGATTCGGCGCTGCCGGGCTGGTGCGGCCGATGGCTGCGTCATCTGGGCGGAACAGCAGAGCCAGGGCCGCGGCCGGCGCGGCCGGTCGTGGCTGTCGCCGCGCGGAAATCTCTATCTCTCGATCGTCGTCAGACCGCGCGTGCCGTCAACGGCCTATGCGCAGCTGAGTTTCGTTGCCAGCCTCGCCGTGGCTGACGCAGTCGCGGCGCACCTGCCGGACGGGAGCGTCGTCGACTGCAAATGGCCGAATGACGTCCTGGTGGGCGGTCGCAAGGTGGCGGGGCTGTTGCTCGAATCCGGAGGCGGGCAGGGGGCTCAGGGCGACTGGGTGGTGGCCGGCATCGGCATCAACGTCGCCTGGGCACCGGAGGACGATGCGGTCCTCTATCCGGCAACCGCACTTGCCGCTGAAGGGAGCACGGCCGCCGTCGCGGACGTCGTCGGGAGCCTGCTCACGGCGTTCGCCAATTGGCGAACGGCGTGGGAAGGGGAGGGGTTTAGCGCGATCCGCAGCGCCTGGCGGGCGCGCGCGCACGGGCTTGGCGCGCCGATCACGGTGCGCCTGGAAACGGAAACGCTGAGCGGAATCTTCCGCGATCTCGACGATGCGGGCGCGCTCATCCTGGAGCAGGACTCAAGGCTCCGCACCATCACCGCGGGTGACGTCTTCCCCGCGCAGGCAGCGACCGAGAATGCAATGCACGAAGGCCAGTCCCGATGCTGATGGCGATTGACGCCGGCAATACGAATACCGTGTTCGCGGTCTTCGATGACGAAGGAAAGATCCGCGGCGAGTGGCGCGCGGCGACGATGGCCAACCGCACCGCCGATGAGACCGGCGTGTGGCTCGCGACGCTCCTGCAGATGGAGGGCCTCGACCGCCGCGACATCACGGCAGCGATCATCGCCTCGGTGGTGCCGGCAACGCTGTTCAGCCTGCGCCTTCTGTGCCGTCGCTACTTCGGCGTGCCGGCACAGGTGATCGGCACGCCCGACGTCGATATCGGCATCGAGATCCTGCTCGATCGACCCGAAGAGGTCGGCGCCGACCGGCTGGTGAATGCGGTGGGAGCCTTTATCGAGTATGGGGGGCCTAAGATCATCGTCGATTTCGGGACCGCGACCACGTTCGATGTGATCGACGACAAGGGCAATTACCTGGGCGGCGCGATCGCGCCCGGTGTCAACCTTTCGATCGAGGCTTTGCACAAGGCCTCGGCCCAACTGCCGCGGGTGGCGATCGGCCGGCCGGAGCGGGTCATCGGCAAGAACACCGTGCAGGCGATCCGGGCCGGGATTTTCTGGGGCTATCTCAGCATGATCGAGGGCCTGATTGCACGTATACGTCAAGAACTCGGGACACCTGCCGAGGTGATCGCGACCGGCGGGCTCGCGCCGCTGTTCGCCGAGTGCAGCGCGATCCTGTGTCACTCCGATCCCGACCTGACCTTGAAGGGCCTCTATGCCGTGCACCGCCGCAATCAGGCACAATGATGCCGGTTGAAGGTGTCGATGAGCTGGTCTTCCTGCCGCTGGGCGGGGCGGGGGAGATCGGCATGAACCTCAACCTCTACGGCTACGGCGCGGCCGAGCAGCGGCGCTGGCTGATGATCGATTGCGGCATCGGCTTCGGCGCCGCCGGGATGCCCGGTGTCGATGTCGTCATGCCGGATCCGAGCTACATCGTCGAGCGCCGCGACCGGCTTGAAGGTTTGGTGCTGACGCATGCGCACGAAGACCATTTGGGCGCGATTCCCTACCTTTGGCCGCTTCTGCGCTGCCCCGTGTATGGCAGCGACTTCGCGCTCGCAATTTTGCGCGGCAAGCTGGCGCGGACGAGTTTCGCCGCCGAGGTGCCGCTCAAGCCGATCGCGCCCAAGCAGACGGTCGCGCTGGGGCCGTTCACGCTCGGCTTCATTAGCGTGGCGCATTCCATTCCTGAAGCGCACGCGGTCGTCATCCGCACGGGCGCAGGAACCCTGGTCCATACCGGTGACTGGAAACTCGACCCGGAACCGGTGGTCGGCGGCTTTGCCGACGAAGATGCATTGGAGCGGGTCGGCGACGAAGGGGTGCTGGGCCTTATCTGCGATTCCACGAACGTGTTCGAGCCGGGCCGCGCCGGCTCTGAAGGCACGCTGCTGGCGCCGCTGACGGAGCTGATCGGTTCCTGTACGAACCGCGTCGCCGTCACCTGCTTTTCCAGCAACATCGCGCGGATGCATACGATCGCGACGGCAGCCCATCGCAACGGCCGCGAGGTCGTCCTTGCCGGCTCGGCGGTCGCGCGGAACTATGTCGCCGCCAAGGAGTGCGGCTACTTGGGCGAGCTGCCCGCTTTCCTTGATACGGACGCTGCCAGCTACCTGCCACGCAACAAGATCGTGCTCGTGTGCACCGGCAGCCAGGGCGAACCCAACGCCGCGCTGGCGCGGCTTGCGGCCGGGGAGCATCCGTCGCTGGCGCTTGAGACAGGCGACACGGTCATCTTCTCCTCGCGTGTCATTCCCGGCAACGAGATCGCCATCGGCCGGCTGCAGAACCAGTTGTTGCGGCGCGGGATCACGATCATCGGCCACCGGCAGGCGCGAATCCACGTCTCCGGCCACCCGGCCCGCGATGAGCTGGCCCGCATGTATGCGCTGGTGCGGCCGCGCGTTGCGGTGCCCGTGCATGGCGAGCTGCGCCACATGATGGAGCACGCGCGGCTGGCAACCGACCGGGGTGTCCCGCACACGATCGTTGCCGAGAACGGGACGATGGTCCGCTTGAGCCCCGGTCCGGCGGCAGCGACGGAGGCGGTGCAGTCCGGGCGCTGGGCGCTTGAGGGAAACCGGGTCGTGCCGATCGCGGGAGAACTCATTCGCTACCGCACCAAGGCGGTTTACGAAGGCTCTGCATTTGTCACGGTCGCGCTGGCAGCGAAGCAGCAAGCCGCCGCCGATGTTCAGCTTTCGACGGTCGGGCTGCTGGAACAGGGCGAGGGGGAAGTGGCAGCGGCGCTCACGGCGGCCGTGCGAAAAGCGATCGACGACCTGCCGGCCTCAACCTATAAGGATGATGAGACGGTTCGCGAAGCGGTTCGGCTTACGGTTCGGCGAACCTGCCGCCAATTGTTGGGCAAGCGGCCCATGACCCACGTTCACTTGGTGAGGAACGGCGTGGCGCCAACCGGAGCCGAGGCATGATCGGCAGGGTCAATCAGGTGGGGATTGCGGTCCCTGACCTCGGTGCGGCAACAGCGGACGACAGCCGATGAACGTGTGGACCGGTATCGCCGTCTACATCGTCATCTGGTGGGTCGTCATCTTCATGGTGCTGCCGTGGGGTGTGCGGCCGCTCGAGGCCGAAGACATCGCCAAGGGCCATGCTTCGGGCGCGCCGCGTCAGCCCCGGATCCTCACCAAAATGGCCGTGACGACCGTAATCGCTGCGCTCGTCTGGCTTGGTGTCTATTTCCTGATCGACAGCGGCGCGATTTCTTTCCGCGAGTAGGACATGTCCGGGTACTGCCGCGTCGCACCGGGCCACCCCGTGCATCAGCCCTATCACGATCGGGAGTACGGCTTTCCGGTCGCGGACGAAGCAGTGCTGTTCGAGCGCTTGAGCCTCGAGATCTTTCAGGCCGGACTGTCCTGGGAGATCGTGCTCAAGAAGCGGGCAGCGCTCAACCGTGCGTTTGCTTCCTTCTCCGTCGACCGGGTTGCTGCCTTTGACGCCTCGGATCTGGAACGGTTGCTGCACGACGCTGCCATCATTCGCAACCGACGCAAGATCGAGGCGGTAATCGCGAACGCAGCGCAAATCCAGGCGCTACGTGCAACGTCCGGCGGCTTTTCGCAGTGGCTTGCAGCCCTTCACCCGCGCCCGCACGAAGCATGGCTCAGCCAGTTTCGCGAAACGTTCCGCTTCATGGGGGCCGAGGTTGTGCGGGAATTCCTGCTCAGCACCGGCTATTTGCCGGGCGCCCATGCCGAAGACTGCCCAATCTACCCGGTGATTTTGGCGACGGCGCCGCCTTGGCTGGCCACCGCCAAGGACGCGCTCTTGCAGGTGGGGACGGCTGAAACTCGGTGAGCGCATCCGCGATGGCAGGACCCCAAAAAAGACTGTGGCAAGACCGTTACCGACCTTGCCCCAGTCACGAAGCCATCGCTGTTTTCTTGCCTCGGCGCGCACTTCCGCAAAGAGCGCTGTTTCCGATGCCAATTTTAACGCTTCTTGAGAGTTTCCCCAAAAACCCGGGCCGAATTTCGCTTCGCCATGTGTCTGTTCCGACTACTGTCAAGACGTTACAGGAGAATAGGTGGAAGGTCACGTGTTTTTTCACCCAACGGTGTTAGAAAACGGCGCTTTGCCCGTGCAGCATGCCATTTTGCTCGTGCAACAAGAGCCGAATACTCCCCGTTCATCCGCATGAAAGAAGCAATGGCATGACAAGGGGCTCCGTCTGGTGCAGACGAACGCTCGCGCTGGTCTGCTGCACGCTTGCCGCGGGCTTGTTTTGGCGCCCGGACGTCCTGCGGGCAGAAGCCAGTGCGAACCCGGAAGGCAGGGTGGTGGCGCTCAACCGTGAAGACTGCGCCCGGCTGCAGGGGATGGTGCCAGCCGATGCTGCCGACTATGTGCCGGGAGTCGATGTCGAAGGCCGGCCGGTGGCACCCGCCGATCTGCCGCGCGGGTCTTTCAACCCGGCACTGAGGGCGGCCGAAATCGACGTCGAGCTGGGCGGCTTCGGCCGGCGATGGCGGCCCTTCGCACGACCCGCCGATGTCATCGTCGGCCGAATCGGCTTTGATCGCGACGGCGCCATTCTCCTCAACGGCGAGCCGCTGGCAGCCGCAGACCGCGAGCGCCTGGCGGCAGCGTGCCGCGAGGAGGGCCTGAATCCGCGCTAGCGGCACGCGTCAACCCAGGGACGTTGATGTCACCGGCCGGTTCGCATAGAAGTCGACAGCCCTCTGTCGCCGCGCTGCGGTGGCAACGCGGAAGGCGCCCCACCACCGCCAGGAACGACGATGCGCTGGTCCCAGTACTTTCTGCCGACGCTGAAGGAGACCCCTGCCGAGGCGCAGATCGCCTCGCATCGGCTGATGCTGCGCGCCGGCATGATCCGGCAGTCGAGCGCCGGGATCTATGCCTGGCTGCCGCTGGGCCTGCGCGTGCTGCGCAGGATCGAGAACATCGTCCGCGCGGAGCAGAACGCCGCCGGCTGTATCGAGATGCTGATGCCGACCCTGCAGCCGGCCGAGCTGTGGCGCGAGAGCGGCCGCTACGACGCCTATGGCCCGGAGATGCTGCGCTTCACCGATCGCCACGAGCGCGAGATGCTGTACGGGCCGACCAACGAGGAGCAGATCACCGAGATCTTTCGTGCGTCGGTGCGCAGCTATCGGCAGCTGCCGCGGCTGCTCTATCACATCCAGTGGAAATTCCGCGACGAGATCCGGCCGCGCTTCGGCGTCATGCGCGGGCGCGAGTTCCTGATGAAGGACGCGTACTCGTTCGACCTCGATCGTGCCGGCGCGATCAGGGCTTACAACAAGATGTTCATCTGTTACCTGCGCACATTCGAGAAAATGGGATTGAAGGCGATCCCGATGCGCGCGGAAACCGGGCCGATCGGCGGCGACCTCAGCCATGAGTTCGTGATCCTGGCGGAAACGGGGGAAAGCGAAATCGCCTACCATCGGGACTTAGGCTCGTTCAATCTGGCCCAGGCTGCGATCGACTACGAGGGCGATCTGCAGCCGATGGTCGACACCTTCACGGCCAAGTACGCCGCCACCGACACAGAACGCGACCCGGTGCGGGAAGCGGCGCTGGGCGATGCGCTGGTCACCGGGCGCGGCATCGAGGTTGGGCACATTTTCTATTTCGGCACCAAGTATTCGAAGGCGATGAATGCGGTCGTGGCCGGTCCCGACGGCGAGGAGAGCCAGGTCGAGATGGGCTCCTACGGCATCGGCGTGTCCCGCCTTGTCGGCGCCGCAATCGAGGCCTTTCATGACGACTCAGGGATCCTGTGGCCGGAAGCGCTGGCGCCGTTCCGGGTTGGCCTGATCAACCTCAAGTCCGACGATGCCGCCTGCACGGCCGGCTGCGAGCGGATCTATCAGGACCTCTTAACGCGCGGCTGCGAGGTGCTCTACGATGATCGGCCGGAACGCCCCGGCGTCAAGTTCGCCGATATGGACCTGATCGGCTTGCCGCACCAGATCATCGTCGGGCCGCGCGGACTGGCCAAGGACCTGGTCGAGGTCAAGGACCGCCGCACCGGCGCGCGCATCGAGATGACGACCGAAGCCGCCGTGGCCGCGGTCGCGGGCTAACGCAGAGGGGGCGGATCGCAAGCCGTGTTCAGTGCGTTCGAGTGGATGGTCGCCTCGCGCTACCTGCGCGCGCGCAGACGCGAAGGCTTCATCTCGGTCATTGCCCTGTTCTCGCTATTGGGCATTGCCCTTGGCGTGGCGACGCTGATCATCGTCATGTCGGTGATGAACGGCTTCAAGCAGGAACTGATGGGCCGCATTCTCGGCCTCAACGGCCACCTGACGGTCTACGGGCCGGTTGATGGCCTGGCGGACTTCGATGCCTTGAAGGATCGCCTGAGCACCGTCGCGGGCGTCCGCATCGTGACGCCGATGATCGAGAACCAGGTGATGGCGACGGCGAACAGCGTTGCCCGCGGCGCCGTCGTGCGCGCCTTCCGCGCCGAAGACCTGCGCAAGAAGGCCATCATCGCTGACAATATCATCGCCGGTTCGCTCGATGCCTTCCAAGGCGAGGATGCGATCGTGATCGGCACCCGGATGGCAGAACGGATGGGGGTGCGGGTCGGCGATCCGGTAACCCTGATCTCGCCCAAGGGCAACGTGACCGCGTTCGGCTCGGTGCCCCGCCTCAAGGCCTACACCGTCGTCGCCATCTACGAGATCGGCATGTACGAATACGACGCCAACTTCGTGTTCATGCCGCTAGAGGCAGCGCAGACCTACTTCCGCATGCCGACGACCGTGAGCGCGCTCGAAGTGTTCGCCGACAGCCCGGAGAAGGCAACCGCGCTGGTCCGCCCGCTCGCCAAAGCCGCCGGCGATCTCGCCCGGGTGCAGGACTGGCAGCGGACGAATGCAAGCTTTTTCAACGCGATCCAGGTTGAGAGGAACGTCATGTTCCTGATCCTGACGTTGATCATCGTCGTCGCCGCGTTCAACATCATTTCCAGCCTGATCATGCTGGTCAAAGACAAGGGCCGCGACATTGCCATCCTGCGGACGATGGGCGCCACCAAGGGCGCCGTCATGCGGATCTTCTTTCTCGCCGGCGCCAGCATCGGCGTTGTCGGCACGACGGCCGGCGTGATCCTAGGCCTTGCGTTCACCAGCAACATCGAGTCGATCCGCCAGGCCATCCAGTCGCTCACCGGGACCGAGCTGTTCGCGGCCGAGATCTACTTCCTGTCGCAGCTGCCGGCGATCGTCGATCCGCTCGAAGTCGTCGCGGTGACGGCAATGGCGTTTACGCTGACGCTGCTGGCGACCCTCTATCCATCCTGGAAGGCGGCGCGCATCGATCCGGCGGAAGCATTGCGGTATGAGTGAGCCACTGTTCAGGCTGGAGCGGATCACCCGCACCTACGTTCAGGGCCGTGCCAAGCTCAACGTCCTGAACGGCGTCGATCTGGCGCTCGGCCGCGGCGAGATTGTGGCCCTGGTCGGCCCCTCGGGCGCCGGCAAATCAACGCTGCTGCACATCGCAGGGTTATTGGAGCGGCCGGACGATGGCGAGGTGCTGCTTACCGGCAAGGCGTGCGGGCGGCTGTCCGATGATGCGCGAACGGCGATCCGGCGCCGGCAGATCGGCTTCGTCTATCAGTACCACCACCTGTTGCCGGAGTTCTCGGCGCTGGAAAACATCGTCCTGCCGCAGATGATTGGGGCACTCGACCGGCGCGAGGCGGAGCGGCGTGGTCGTGAACTGCTGGCCTTGCTCAAGCTTGCCGAACGCGCCGACCATCGGCCAGGCCAGCTCTCCGGCGGCGAGCAGCAGCGGGTTGCGATCGCGCGTGCGCTCGCCAACGCGCCCGATCTCCTGCTTGCCGACGAGCCGACCGGCAACCTCGACCCGCGCACGGCGGATGAGGTCTTCCAGCTGCTGCTCACGCTGGTACGCACCGTCGGCCTGGCGGCGATCATTGCCACCCACAATCCGGCGCTGGCAGCGCGGATGGACCGCACCGTGCGGATGGAGAACGGCCAGCTGATCGAGGCTTGAGGCCGCGACCGGAGATGATGCCCTCAAAAATCCGTGGATGGCCGGCCTGCGCCGGCCATGACGGGGCAAGGGAAAGGCCCGCCCACTCTTCCTACCGTCATGCGCGGACGTGTTCCCCTTTACCGTCATCCGCGGACTTGTTCCGCGGATCAACGCCATGGGACGGCACGACGACTTGATGGCCGGCCTGCGCCGGCCATGACGGGAAAGGAGAGCGTGTGCGGTTACTTCCTCTCTCACACCGCTGCCGTCATGCGCGGACGTGTTCCCCTTTACCGTCATCCGCGGACTTGTTCCGCGGATCAACGCCATGGGACGGCACGACGACTTGATGGCCGGCCTGCGCCGGCCATGACGGGAAAGGAGAGCGTGTTGGGCGGTTACTTCCTCTCTCACACCGCTGCCGTCATGCGCGGGCGAAAGACCGCCGCATCCACGTTCGAAGGCACGCCAGCCATGGATCACCGGCCTTAAGGCGGCCACGACGATGCGTTATAGGATAGCCGTTTCGAACGGGTCTCTTTGCGTCGGACCCTGAACGCGGGTGAGCGGGAACGGCAGCGATGGCTAAGGCGAAGGGCGCGGCACCGCAGGAAACGATCGCAGCCGGCTTCGTGCACCTGCGCCTACACACCAGCTATTCGCTCTCCGAAGGGGCGATCCGCATCAAGGGGCTGGGCCAGCTCTGCCGAACACACGGCATGCCGGCCGTCGCGATGACGGACACCAACAACATCTTCGGCGGCCTTGAGTTCGCAAGCGCGATGGCGGACCACGGCATCCAGCCGATCCTTGGCTGCCAGCTCAACATCACCCGCCCCGATGCCGAAGGACGCGGCCTGACCGGCCACGACCACGCCCGGCGTGAGCCGGCGCCGATCGTCGTACTGGTGCAGAACGAACAGGGCTATCGCTCGCTCTTGACGCTGATCGACGCGCTCTATCAGGAGACCGATGCGCATACGCCGCCGCAGATCGCCTTCGAAACGCTGCTCGAAACCAACGAAGGGCTGATCGTGCTGACCGGCGGGCCAAGGGGACCGATCGGCCAGCTCCTGTGGGAGGACCGCGCGGCTGCGGCCGAAGCGGCGCTCGTCCGGCTGAAGGAGGCCTTTCCGGATCGGCTCTATGTCGAGATCATGCGCCACGGCTTCGAAATCGAAGCCGCCACTGAAGCCGCGTTTCTCGAACTCGCTGAACGGCACGGACTGCCGATCGTCGCCACCAACGAGGTGTTCTTCCCCGATGCCGACATGTACGAGGCGCACGACGCGCTGTTGTGCATCGCTGGCGGCGTGGCGATGGCGGAGCTTGAGCGCCGGCGGTTGACGCCCGAGCACTTCTTCAAGAGCGCTTCTGAGATGCGCGATCTGTTCTCCGATCTGCCGGACGCGGTCGCCAACACACTCCTGATCGCCAGGCGCTGCGCGTTTACGCTTGAGAGCGTCAAGCCGATGCTGCCGGCCTTCGATTGCGGCCCGGGGGGTTCGGAGGAAGCGCGGCTGCGCGAGATTGCGGCTGAAGGGCTGGCGCGCCGGCTTGCCACTGCCGTAGCTACGGGCGGAAGCGACGGCGAGGCCGACGTGCGGGAGGATCCCTACCTGCGGCGCCTCGCGTTCGAGCTCGATGTCATCTGCCAGATGGGCTTTGCCGGCTACTTCCTGATCGTTTCAGAGTTCATTGGTTGGTCCAAGGCGCACGGCATTCCGGTCGGCCCCGGCCGCGGCTCGGGCGCCGGCTCGCTGGTCGCCTGGGCGCTTGGCATTACCGATCTCGACCCGATCCGCTTCGGGCTCCTGTTCGAGCGCTTTCTCAATCCGGAACGGGTGTCGATGCCGGATTTCGACATCGACTTCTGCCAGGACCGGCGCGACGAGGTCATCGCCCACGTTCAGGAAACCTACGGCCGCGACCGGGTAGCGCAGATCATCACCTTCGGCAAACTGCAAGCGCGCGCGGTGCTGCGCGACGTCGGCCGCGTGCTCGGGATGCCGTACGGCTACGTCGACAAGATCTGCAAGCTGGTGCCGAACAATCCGGCCCATCCGGTAACGCTTGGAGAAGCGATCGCGGCCGAGCCGAAGCTGCAGGCGATGGCGGATGACGACGAAACGGTCAAGCGGCTGATCGACATTGCCAGGCGGCTCGAAGGGCTGAACCGGCACGCATCGACGCATGCGGCCGGTATCGTCATTGGCGTCCGGCCCTTGAAGGAGCTGATCCCGGTCTACCGCGATCCGCGTTCTGAGATGCTGGTGACCGGCTTCAACATGAAGTGGGTCGAGGCCGCCGGCCTGGTCAAGTTCGACTTCCTGGGCTTGAAGACGCTGACCGTGCTCGCCAAAGCCGTCGAGCTGATCCGCCGCAGCCGCGGCATCGATATCGCGCTCGACGCACTGCCACTCGCTGACCGGGCGACCTTCGAGATGCTGGGGCGCGGCGAAACGGTGGGCGTGTTCCAGCTGGAGAGTTCCGGCATGCGCGATGTCCTGCGCAAGCTGCGCCCCGATACGCTGGAAGACATCATCGCCGTCGTGGCGCTTTACCGGCCCGGCCCGATGGACAACATCCCGAGCTACATCCGCCGCAAGCACGGCGACGAGAAGCCCGAGTACCTGCACGAAACGCTGATCGGTTCGCTCAAGGAGACGCACGGCATCATCATCTACCAGGAACAGGTGATGCAGATTGCACAAGTGCTGTCCGGCTATTCGCTGGGCAGCGCCGATCTGTTGCGCCGGGCGATGGGCAAGAAAAACCAAGAGGAGATGGACCGCCAGCGCGAAACCTTCGTCAACGGCGCCAAGGCCAAGGGCGTGAGCGAGGGCAAGGCGAGCCACATCTTCGAGCTGGTGGCCAAGTTCGCCGGCTATGGCTTCAATAAGTCGCACGCGGCGGCCTATGCGCTGATCGCGTACCAGACCGCGTACCTGAAGGCGAACTATCCGCTTGAGTTCTTCGCCGCTTCGATGACGCTCGATCTCGGCAACAGCGACAAGCTCAACATCTACCGCCAGGAGCTGAACCGGCACGGCATCGCGCTCTTGCCGCCGGACATCAACGCCTCGGAAGCTGATTTCACCGTCGAGATGGCGGCAAAGGCTGCCGACACCGTTCCCGGGGCCGTCCGTTACGGCCTGGCGGCGGTCAAGAATGTCGGCCAGGGGACGATTGCCGCCATCGTCGAGGCGCGCGCAAAGGGGGGGCGGTTCCGCTCCATCGATGACTTCGTCGCCCGTGTCCACGACCGCCACCTGAACAAGCGGCAATTGGAGAACCTCGTTCGCGCCGGTGCCTTTGACGGCCTGGATCCGAACCGCAGGCGGCTATTCGAAGCGGCCGACGTGCTGATGCGCGCCGCCGGCACCGCTGCCGACGCCCGTGCCAGCCGGCAGATGGGGCTGTTCGGCAGCGATGCGGCTGCCGGAGTGCTGTCGCTCTCGCTCCCCGACGTCGAGGACTGGCCGCCGATGGAGCGCCTGCGCCAGGAACTGGAGGCGGTCGGCTTCTATCTGTCGGCACACCCCTTGGACGCCTATGGTCCGCGCCTGAAGCGGCTGCAGGTGGTCCCGTTCGCCGTGCTACTCGGCCAGCGCCGCCAGGGCACGCTGATGCTGGCGGGTACGGTTGTCGGCAAGACCGAGCGGACGTCGGGCAAGGGTACGCGCTACGCCTTTGTGCAGCTGTCCGATGCCACCGGCGTATTCGAGGTCACGGTCTTTGCCGACCTGCTCGCCACCTGCCGCGACGCGCTTGAGGTTGGCAAGTCGCTCCTGATCAAAGCCAATGTGCAACAGGAAGGCGACGTCGTGCGCGGCATCGCACAGTCGATCGACCCGCTCGATGCCGTCATCTTGCGCTTGCCGGCGACGGTCGAGATCACGGTGAGTTCGGCAGCGCCGCTCGCAGGCATCCGCCGCATCCTCGATGAACAGGCGCGCGGGCGCTCGCGTGTCCGGCTTGTCTACGGGTTCGAAGCCGACACCGAGGTCGAGATCGCGCTTGCCGACACCTTCACGCTCGATCCGGCCCTGCCGCTGCGCTTGAAGGCGCTTCCAGGCGTGGAGGATGTGCAGGAGGTGTGACGACCGCGACTATGGGTGCTTGGCCGTGATTGCTTAGGTGGCGGCGCGGTCGTAACATGTGACTTTGATCGGAGTGCCCACCGTGCAACGCTCGCCGAAGAGCCCTGCGGAGAAGATGCGAACCTACCGGAGCCGGCTGCGCGCCGCTGGCCTGCGGCCAGTGCAAATCTGGGTGCCAGATGTCCGCGCAGCCGACCTCGTTGAGGAGGCGCGCCGCCAATCGCGCCGCGCCAGCATGCATGCGGGCGAGCGTGAGGCGCTCGACATGATTGAGAGACTTGCCGACCTTGACGACGATCCGTCGTGAAGCGGGGTGACATCGTTCTGGTCACGGCCCCCGGTGACTATGGCAAGCGCCGTCCGGCCGTCGTGATCCAATCGGACCTGTTCAATGACACGCACGCCAGCATCGTTGTTTGCCTGATCAGCAGTGCACTTGTCGATGCACCGCTTTTTCGTCTGACGGTCGCGCCCTCCGCCGACAACGGCCTTAAGGAACCCTCTCAGATCATGGTCGACAAGATGGTCGCGTTGCGGCGAGAACGCCTGAGCGAGCCTCGCGGTCGCCTTGATGATGAGATGATGCTTCGTCTCGGCCGTTCCCTGGCACTGTTTATCGGACTTGGTGGGTAGAGCGGCGCGGCAGATCTCGCGGGAGGGAACTGCTGGGGGTTCTCTTGTTTCTTGCATCGGACAGCCAACCTCACTATTTCAATGGCGGCTTCGCGAGGAGCCGCAAATACGCACGCGGGTTGGCGGCTGGCTGTTGTGACGGCCTTGCTGCCCTGCCGGTGTCCGGAACTTCCGGACCAGCCCGCGGAGGGACAACCGGAAAACAGGATCGACAGTCGACATGACCTTCCCGACGTATTCTTTACGACAGTTGCTCGAAGCCGGCGTGCACTTCGGCCACAGCACCCGGCGCTGGAACCCGAAGATGGCACCGTTCCTCTTCGGGGTGCGCAACGGCACGCACATCATCGATCTGGAGCAGACATCGCCGCTCTTGCATCAGGCGCTGTTGGCGGTGCGCGACGTCGTTGCCCAGGGCGGCCGCGTGCTGCTGGTTGGCACCAAGCGCCAGGCGAGCGAAGTGATTGCGGAAGCCGCCAAACGCTGCGGGCAGTATTACGTCAATCATCGCTGGCTCGGCGGCATGATGACCAACTGGCGCACGATCTCGAACGCGATCAAGCGCTTACGCGATCTCGACAACCGCCTGCAGGGCAATGTCGAAGGGCTGACCAAGAAAGAGACGCTGCGGCTGACGCGTGAGCGCGACCGCCTGGAGCGGGCCTTGGGCGGCATCAAGGAAATGGGAGGGCTTCCCGACGTTCTGTTCGTGATCGACACCAACAAGGAATCGATTGCGATTGCGGAAGCGAACAAGCTCCACATTCCGGTGGTCGCCGTGCTCGATTCCAACAGCGATCCCAAAGGCGTGGACTTTCCGATCCCGGGTAATGACGATGCCATCCGGGCGATTCATCTCTATTGCGACCTCGTCGTCGAGGCGGTCCTGGACGGGCTGCAGCAGGAAATGGTGGCGTCTGGCGTCGATGTCGGCGCGGCGGAAGAGATTTTGGAGGCGGTCGCTGCTGACGAGGCGGATCCTGACCAGACGGGTGACGGCGGCGACCCCGCGGTCGATGCCGTCGAGAGCGATGACGTGGCGGCCGGCATCCAGGCGAGTGGGGAAGCAACCATCCACTAGAGTGCATTGGCCCGCCCGCGGCCGTTCGGCATTCGTGGGCAGAGGCAAGCGAGATCAGGGGCTGGACTTCGGCTTGCGGCGGCGAGAGGCGCGTTAACACGGCTTGTGCGCGGCGCCGCCGTGGCCTGTTCAGGCGTCATTCAAGGCAAATGAGGATCAAGCATGGGTGAAATTTCGGCTGCGCTGGTCAAGACCCTGCGCGAGCGCAGCGGCGCCGGCATGATGGATTGCAAGCGCGCCCTGAAGGAGACGGCAGGCGACCTCGAAAGCGCGATCGACTGGCTGCGTACGCACGGCCTTGCCGCTGCCGCGAAGAAATCCGGCCGCGCGACGGCCGATGGCCTGATCGGGTTGTGTGTTGAAGGCAGCCGCGCTGCCGTGGTTGAGGTCAATTCGGAGACCGACTTCGTGGCCCGCAATGCGGTCTTTCAGGAGTTCGTCCGCGGCGTCGCGAAGCTTGCGCTTGAGACCGGCGGCGACGTCGAGGCGCTGTCCCGGGTTCCTTATCCGGAGGCAGGCCAGACTGTCGGTGAGCGCCTGACGCACCTGATCGCGACCGTTGGCGAGAACATGGCGTTGCGCCGGACCGCCGCGCTTGCGGTCCAAGATGGCTTGATCGGCGCCTATGTACACGCAGCGCAAGGCGAAGGCTTGGGCCGCATCGGCGTGCTGGTTGCCGTCGAGGGGGGCACCGGCAATCCGCAGGTGGCACAATTGGCGAAGCAACTGGCGATGCACGTGGCGGCATCGAACCCGATCGCGGTGTCGCGCGAGGGTGTACCGGCGGATGTTCTCGATCGCGAAAAGCGGGTCATTGCCGAACAGGCGCAGGCATCGGGCAAGACCGGCCCGGTGCTGGAGAAGATCGTCGGCGGCCGGCTGAACAAGTTCTACCAGGAGGTGTGCCTTCTGGAGCAGCCGTTCGTGCTCGATGCCGATCGGAAGGTAAGCGCCGTCGTCGATCAGGTGGCGAAAGAGGCGGGCGCGCCGATTTCGGTCACCGGCTTCGTCCGGTTTGCCCTGGGCGAAACGACCAAGGCCCAGGCGGACACTGCGGATCCGGCAGCCTGAGCCGCAGCAGACCGATGAGCGAAACAGCGGCCGCGTCTTCGCCTGCCAACGCCCCCTACCGGCGCGTCCTCCTCAAGCTTTCGGGGGAGGCGCTGATGGGGGAGGGGGCATTCGGTTTCGATGTCGCGACCGTCGAGCGGATCTGCGCCGACATCGCCCAGGTGCACGCGATGGGCGTGCAGGTGAGCCTCGTCGTTGGCGGCGGCAACATCTTTCGCGGTGCGGAGATCGCCGCTTCGGGTGTCGAGCGGGCCAATGCCGATTACATCGGCATGCTGGCGACGGTGATGAACGCGCTCACCCTGCAAAGCGTGATCGAGCGCCAAGGCGTGCCGGCGCGGGTCCAGTCCGCCATTCCGATGGCGCCGATCTGCGAGCCGTACCGGCGTGACCTGGCGATCCGGCACCTGGAGCAGGGACACGTCGTCATCTTTGCTGCGGGCACCGGCAATCCGTTCTTCACCACGGACACCGCTGCGGCCCTGCGCGCGGTCGAAATGGGATGCGACGCCGTGCTCAAGGGAACCCAGGTCGATGGCGTGTATTCGGCCGATCCCAAACGCGACGCCGGCGCGCGCCGCTACGATAGGCTCACCTTCGGCGAGGTTCTGGCGCAGGACCTACGCGTGATGGACACCGCGGCAATTGCACTTGCACGCGACAACCGCTTGCCGATTTTGGTATTCTCGATACACCAGCCTGGTGCGTTCGCAGCCGTGATCGGGGGAAGCGGACGATTCACCCTGATCGATGACGGAGGCGGCTGTCGTGGTTGAGACGATTCTGCAAACGCTCAAGCAAGACCTGAACAAGAGGATGCAGGGGACGACCGATGTGCTGCAGCGGGAGCTGGCGGGCTTGCGCACCGGCCGCGCCTCGGTGAGCTTCCTTGAGCCGGTGGTCGTCGATGCCTACGGCGCGCAGATGCCGCTCACCCAGGTTGCGACGATCAGCGCGCCGGAGCCGCGCCTGTTGACGGTGCAGGTCTGGGACCGGGCACTGGCCAAGGCGGTCGAGAAGGCCATCCAGGAGGCGGGTCTCGGCCTCAACCCGGTGACCGAGGGCCAGGTGCTGCGGATCCCGATCCCCGCGCTGACGCAGGAACGCCGCCAGGAGCTGACCAAGGTCGCCCACCGGTATGCGGAGGAAGCCCGAGTGGCGATCCGCAACGTGCGCCGGCACGGCATGGAGGAACTCAAGCGGGCTGAGAAAGAGCATCAGCTCTCCGAGGATGAGCATCGCGACTACGGCAAGCAGGTGCAGACGATGACCGATACCTTCATCAAGAAGATCGACACCATGCTTGAGCAAAAACAAAAGGAAATCATGCAGGTCTGACGCGATGGGCGTGTTCCCGCTCACGGCACCGCCGCCGCCGCCGCCGGCACATGTCGCCATCATTATGGACGGCAACGGCCGCTGGGCGTTGGGCCGGGGCCTTCGCCGCATCGCCGGCCACAAGCGCGGCGCCGAGGCGGTACGAACCGCCATTGAAAGCGCGTTGCGCCTGGGCATCTCCTATCTGACCCTGTTCGGGTTCTCGTCTGAGAACTGGAAGCGGCCGGAGGCCGAGGTCAGGGACCTGATGGGCCTCCTCAGGTACTATCTCAGCAACGAGATCGCTTACTTGAATGAGCGCAATGTCCGCCTGCAGGTGATCGGCGATCGCGCCCGGCTGCACCCCGACATTGGCGCCCTGATCGAAAAGGGTGAGCGGGCGACCGCCGCCGGCCGGCGTCTCACGCTCGTAATTGCCTTGAGCTACGGCGGCCGCAGCGAGATCACGTCGGCGGCGCGGCGGGTTGCCGAGCGGGTTGCCGCCGGCGAAATCCGGCCCCACGAGATTGACGAGACGATGATCGCCGGCCACCTCGAGACCTGCGGCATTCCCGACCCCGATCTCCTGATCCGGACCAGCGGCGAAAAGCGCATCAGCAACTTCCTGCTATGGCAGTGCGCCTACGCGGAACTGGTGTTCATCGACACGCTGTGGCCTGACTTTACGCGGCAAGACTTCGAGCAAGCCGTCCGCGAGTACCACGGCCGCGAACGCCGTTACGGCGCGGCGAGTGGCTGAGCCTGATTGGCGTGCTCGCTTGCCACTGCCGCGGATCGTCGCCGCGGTTGTTCTGGCGCCCCTTGCCCTTGCCTGCCTTTATGCAGGCTCATCAATCTTTGCGGTCATGGTCGGCTTAGGCGCCGTCATCCTCGCCTTCGAGTGGGTGCGGCTGTGCGTGAGCGATCGGCCGCTGGCGCTCGCGTTTGCGATCGCGGCGAGCTTCATTGTTGCCATCGTCGCCGCTTTGGTCTGCGAGGGGGGGGCCGCCATCGCGGTGATCGTCGTTGCTGCGGTGTCGCTGTTTCTCGCCTCGGGCCGCAACGTGTGGGTTGCGGCCGGTGTGGTGTATCTCGGGCTGCCATGCGTGGCGCTGGTGTGGCTGCACACGACGCTTGCAGCCGGCCCCTCGATCATCTTGTGGCTGTTCGTCGTCATCTGGACGACCGATATCGGAGCGTACACGATCGGTCGTCTCGTTGGCGGGCCGAAGCTCGCGCCCCGAATCAGCCCCAACAAGACATGGAGCGGCTTTTTCGGCGGTCTTGGGGTTGCGATCGTGTGCGGTTCGCTTTTGCTCGTCGAGCTAGAGTTGATGGCGGGTCCCGGCGCCATTTTCGCCAGCGGCGGCATCAGTCTGGTCGGCCAGGCGGGCGACCTTCTCGAATCCTGGATTAAGCGCAGGTTCGGGGTTAAAGATACTGGGAAATTGATCCCTGGGCACGGTGGCCTGCTCGACCGTGTCGACTCGCTGATCACTGCAAGCGTGGTAACGGCCCTGTTCGTGGTCGTGGGCAGGGGAGGCTGAGGACATGAACGTCGTGGCAACGGCGCAAAGGGCGGCGGCCCAACCGCGGAGCGTCACCATTCTGGGGGCCACCGGCTCGGTTGGCTGCAACACGATCGATCTGATCGCGCAAGAGCCCGACCGGTTCGTGGTCGAGGCGCTGACCGGCAACCGCAATGCCGCGCTCCTGGCGCAGCAAGCCCGTCAGGTGCGGGCCCGTCTTGCGGTGGTCGCCGATGAACAAGCCTACCCGGAGCTGAAGGCGGCTCTCGCGGGAACCGGCATCGAAGCCGCTGCGGGGCGGGACGCGTTGATCGAAGCGGCGCTGCGGCCGGCAGAGTGCGTCATGGCCTCGATCGTTGGTGCCGCCGGACTCGAGCCAACGCTGGCGGCAGTGCAGCGCGGCGCGATCATCGGACTTGCCAACAAGGAGTCCCTGGTCTGCGCGGGCGAGCTGGTGACGGCGGAAATCGCGCGCTGCAACGGTACGCTGATTCCGGTCGATTCCGAGCACAGCGCGATCTTTCAGGTCTTTGAGGCCGAGAACGCCGAAAGGGTTGAGCGGGTCATCCTCACCGCCTCGGGCGGGCCGTTCCGTACCTATTCCAGCGAGCGGCTGGTCGCCGTCACTCCGGAACAAGCCGTCGCCCACCCGAACTGGTCGATGGGAGCAAAGATCTCGGTCGATTCGGCGACGATGATGAACAAGGGACTCGAGATGATCGAGGCCTTTCATCTGTTCCCGGTCCGGGCCGAGCAGATCGAGATCGTCGTTCATCCGCAATCGATCATTCACGGCCTGGTCGCGTACTGCGACGGCTCGCTGTTGGCGCAGCTCGGCTGTCCCGACATGCGGACGCCGATTGCCTGTGCGCTTGCCTGGCCGACGCGGATGGCGACGCCGGCGGCGCGGCTGGATCTGGCCACGATCGCGACACTCACCTTCGAAGCGCCGGACGAGACGCGTTTTCCCGCCCTCCGCCTGGCACGCGAAGCGCTGGCCGCAGGCGGCGCTGCGCCCGCCATCCTCAACGCGGCCAACGAAGTGGGCGTGCACAGTTTCCTCGCTGGCCGGATCGGCTTCCTCGATATCGCGCGCATCGTCGAGGAAACCTTGGGGCGGGTCCCCAACCGCGGCATCGCCACCTTGACGGATGTCATCGCGGTCGACGCCGAGGCGCGCACGTACGCGAGCGATGCAACGCAGCGTTGCCACGCAAGAATAACTCACGTGTCGTAAAGGGACGAGAAGAAGCAGCGAATGGTCATCCTCGATTACGCCGTCGATTACGTCGTTCCGTTCGTTCTCGTTCTCTCCGCGCTCGTCTTTGTACACGAGCTTGGGCATTACGCCATCGCCCGGCGCTGCGGTGTACGGGTCGAAGTTTTCTCGATCGGGTTTGGTCCGGAACTGTTCGGCTTTACCGACCGCGTCGAGACGCGTTGGAAATTCAGCGCCATTCCGCTGGGCGGCTATGTCAAGATGTTCGGCGAGGCCGACCTGGCTGGCGAGACGCCTGCCGCGCCGCTCTCGCTCCATGAGCAGAAAGTCTCGTTCCAGCACAAGACATGCGGGCAACGGTCGGCGATCGTCGCTGCCGGCCCGCTCGCCAATTTCGCCTTTGCACTCCTTCTGCTGGGCGGCCTGTTCGGCATCGTCGGTGCGCCGCGGCCGCTGGCGGCGGTTGGCGGGGTACAGGACGATAGCGCCGCTGCAGCGGCCGGCATGCGCCAAGGCGATCTCATCGTCAGCATCGACGGCCAGGCGGTAAAATGGTTCGACGATGTGCGCACCATCGTTCGCGATCAGCCGGGCACGGCACTCGCCTTCACGCTGTCCCGGGACGGCCACGAGGTGGTGGTAACGGCGACACCCGCGCGCTCGGTCTCGACCGAGCCCGATTCAGCCGGTCGGGAAACCGGGGTGCTGGGCATCCGGGCCGATCTGGCGCAGGTCGGCTACGAACGGCTGCCGCCGCTCGCAGCCGCATGGGCCGCGGCGGAGCGCTGTTATGGACTTACCGTCCAGATCCTGCAGGCGCTGTGGCAGATCGTGAGCGGCGCCCGCGGCGCCGATGAACTGGGCGGGCCGCTGCGGATTGCCCAGCTGTCCGGTCAGATGGCCGAGAACGGCGTCGTCAACCTGGTCTTCTTCATGGCCGCACTCTCCATCAACCTCGGCCTGATCAACTTCCTGCCGATCCCCATGCTGGACGGCGGGCACCTGGCGTTCTACGCGGTCGAGGCGATCCGCGGCAGGCCGGTCGACAAGCGGGTGCAGGAGTACGGCTTCCGCTTTGGTTTGATCTTTGTCTTGCTGCTGATGATCTTCGCGACGTGGAACGATCTGTTGTCTCTCAACGTGTTCGGTTTCGTCGAATAGAACAATCATAGCGGGTTTTGGGGGTAAGGGAGGGGGGCGTGCGCGCTCCCAGGGTGATCGATGCGACGTGCAATCCTGGTGCTCCTGGCGTTATTCGGGCTGATCGCGGCTGGCGCTGTTGCGCCACTCTCTGCCGCGGAAGAGCAGGTCCGGATCAAAGAAGTCGTCATCAACGGCTTGCAGCGCAGCAGCCCCGACAGCGTGCGGACCTATCTGTTGTTGCAGGAGGGCGACCCTTTTGACGCCGACCGGATCGATCGTTCGCTGAAGAATCTGTTCGCGACCGGACGCTTCGCCGATGTCTCGATCCAGCGGCAGGGGTCAAGCCTTGTCGTTTCGGTGGTCGAGAACCCGACCGTCAACCGGGTTGCCTTCGAAGGCAACGACAAGCTATCGGACGAAACCCTGGCGGCGGAAGTGAGCCTCAAGCCGCTTGGCGTGTACACGCAGGCGCGGGTTCAAAGCGACGTCCAGCGGATCCTCACCCTTTACCGGCGCAGCGGTCGCTTTGCGGCCACGGTCGAACCGAAGCTGATTGAGTTGCCGCAGAACCGGGTTGACGTTGTGTTCGAGATCGCCGAGGGCGAGGCGACCTACGTGCAGACGATCCGCTTCATCGGCAACAAGGAATTCAGCGACGGCACGCTGCGCGAGGTCATTCGCACCAAGCAGGCCCGTTGGTGGCGGTTCTTCAGCACCGAGGACACCTACGACCCCGATCGCCTGTCGCTCGATCGCGAGTTGTTGCGCCGTTTCTACTTGAGCGAGGGGTTCGCCGACTTTCGCGTGCTGTCGGCGGTCGCGGAACTGACGCCTGACCGCAAAGACTTTCTGATCACGTTCACGATCGAGGAAGGCGAGCGCTACCACTTCGGCAACATCGCGGTGACGAGCGCGCTTAAAGGATTGGATCCGGCCGATGTGCGCAATGTCATCGGCTTCAGCGAGGGCGACTGGTACAACGCCGACAAGGTCGAGAAGGCGATCGACGCCTTGGGCCGTTCGGCCGGCGACCGCGGCTTCGCCTTTGTCGAAGTGCAGCCGCGGCTGGAGCGCGACCGCGAAAAGCGCACCGTCAACGTCACGTTCGCGATTGAGGAAGGCCGGCGGGTGTTTGTCGAGCGGATCGACATTACCGGCAACGTGCGGACACTGGATCGGGTCATCCGCCGTGAGTTTCGCCTGATCGAGGGCGATGCCTATAACACGGCGAAGCTGCGGCGCTCGCGCCAACGCATTCAGGATCTCGACTTCTTCCAGAAGGTGGTGGTGGAAGAGTCTCCGGGCAGTGCGCCCGATAAAGCCATCATCAAGGTTGCGGTCGAGGAAAAGCCTACCGGCGCACTCTCGATCGGGGCAGGTTTCTCGACCGGCAGCGGCTTCCTTGGCGATCTCAGCATTCGAGAGCGCAACCTTTTGGGCCGCGGCCAGGATCTGAAGGCCTCGCTGATGCTGGGTCAGAAGCAGCAGCAGATCGACATGGCCTTCACCGAGCCCTATTTCCTCGATCGGGAAATCGCGGCCGGCTTCGACCTCTTCCTCATCGAGATCGACCGCCAGGACGAGAGCTCCTTCGACTCCCGGACCGCGGGCGGCGATGTGCGCATGAATTATCCCGTCACCGAGAACATCTCGCAAGGGTGGAAGTACACGTACAAGCTGAGCGAAATCAAGAACGTGCCCAATGATGCGTCCGTCTACATCGCCAAGGACGAGGGCACGGAGTATATTTCGGAGCTGTCACATACGATTACCTACGACCGCCGCGACAGCCGCATCAACCCTACGGATGGCTATTTCGGTCGTCTGCGCACCGATGTCGCCGGCCTTGGCGGCACCGTCGCCTATCTGCGCAATCGGCTCGAAGCCGGTTACTACTACCCTGTCGCACAGGGGCTGGTACTGTCGCTGACCGGTTCGGCCGGCCATATCGATGGCATCGGTGAGGATGTCCGCGTGCTGGACCGCTTCTTCCTTGGCGGCGCCGACTTGCGCGGCTTCAAGACGGACGGCGTTGGCCCCCGCGATTCCGACACTAACGATGCCCTCGGCGGCGAATTTTTCTACTCCGGGTCGTTGCAGCTCAGCTTCCCGTTAGGGCTGCCGGAGGAGTTGCAGATTCGCGGCCGTGTGTTCTCGGATGTCGGCAGCCTGTGGCACCTCTCGGACTCCGGACCTGGGATCGACGAAGATACCGACCCGCGGGTTTCGGTCGGTGTCGGCCTGACCTGGGTCTCGCCGTTCGGCCCGCTCGGCGTCGATCTCGGCTTTGCGCTCATCAAGCAAAGCTACGATGAGACCGAGATCCTGCGCATCAACTTCGGCACGAGGTTCTGATTGGTCCGCTGGAGCTGGCTGTTTGCGTTGCTGCTGCTCGCCACCCCCGCCGCCGGTGCGGAACCGGGGGTGAGTGCTGCGCCCCGGATTGGCGCCGCCGATGCGTCGCCGGTCATAGCTGTCGTTGATTTTGCTGCCGTTCGCCGCGATGCGAGCGCAGCCAAAGCGATCGCGCAAAAGCTCGAGACCTTCGTCAGCGCCTACCAGAGCGACGTCGAACGCGAAGAGAGTGCCTTGCGCGGTGCCCAGGAGGCGTTGAAGCGAAAGCAGGCGGCGCTGCCGTCCGAGGCCTACGCTGTTGAGCGCCGGAGTTGGGAGCAAGCCGTGGCCGACGCACAACGCCGCTTCATGCGCCGCCGCCAGGCCATGGATGAAGCGCGCGCGCAAGCCTGGCAGCAGGTGAACGAAGCGTTGAGTACGGTCATCCGCGGGCTCGCGGCCGAACGCAATCTGCAGATTGTGCTGCGGAAAGACCAGGCGTTCTGGGTGGCCGCGGAACTGGACGTGACCGACGAAGTGCTCAACCGCTTGAACCAGATCCTGCCGACCGTCGAGATCCAGGCCATCGAAGGCTAGCGGACGGCGGACATTCTCCGAAAAGCCCTTGCGAAGCCCCTTGCGATGGTCAAGAAAGGTGCCATCGTTGTAATGGCCGCCGTAGATCACGAGCGGCAGGTTTTTCGGGCGGGTTTGCGCGATCCACGGGAACGCTGGCGCGTAAGCGGGGAAGTGGCAAGTTCGGCCCGGCCATAGCAAGAGCGGATGAAGAAGATCGTGCTGACCACGACCACGCAATCAATCGACGTCGAAGGTATCCAACGGTTGCTGCCACATCGCTACCCGATGTTGATGATCGATCGCGTCATCGACATGGAATCCGGGCTGCGGGCGACCGGCATCAAGAACGTCACCATCAACGAGCCATTTTTTCAGGGCCACTTCCCTGGCCATCCGGTGATGCCGGGCGTGTTGATTATCGAGGCGATGGCCCAGACCGCGGCTGTTGTCGTCGTCACGGCCCTTGAACGCGAACGCGACGGCAGCGTGGTCTATTTCATGTCGATCGATCAGGCACGCTTTCGCAAGCCGGTGCTTCCGGGCGACACCATGTACCTTCACGTGGAAAAGCAGAGAAGCCGCGGAAACGTTTGGAAATTCACGGGTCTCGCCAAAGTCAACGACGTCCTAGTGGCCGAGGCCACGTACGCCGCGATGATCCGCGATCTCTAGCGCGCGGGCAAAAGCAGAGGGTGCGTCTGGCTTGGTGCCGATCTTCGGCTCCGCCATCAAGGCCGTCTGAGCCAAGCATCCTCGCTTGAGGCTGAACGAAAGAGGGGCGCCGCTTCAGGCGACGCCCCCTTTTCGTACGCGCGATGCCTCTGCCGATCAGCCGGCTTTGAGGATTTTCGCCACGCGGTTGAGCCGCAGGCGCGCCGTGGCCGGCATGCCGGAACCGAGAAGCGGCTGCAGGTAGTCGACGAAGGCTGGCGTGACGTCGTGGTTGTTCTCATGCAAGAACGCATCCGGCATCACGCGGGTCTTGCCGGCGATGTCGGCTAGCGGGCTCAACTGGTACTCGACGGCGTAGGTGCCAACCCGGTGGATGGTCACCGAGCCGGTGTGATTGCCCGCGGAATCGCCGAAGTGGGCGTACTGCACTGCCTTTTCGCCAACCTCGCGCGCCTCGCGCTGATCGACATCGGACACGCAGCCGAGGAAGGAGCGCTGCAGGTAGCCGAAGGTGTCGCCGCGGACGCGGGTGATGTTGGTGTGATCCTTGATGTAGTCGGTCAGAAGGTCCGCGAGAGCGCCGGAGCCGGACAACTGAACGTTGCCGTGCGCATCGCGCTCGACCTGCTTCGCCAGCTTGGTGATGATCGGCTGGCCGCTCTCGTCGTGGATGCCTTCCGACGCGGCGACGATGCACCGGCCGTACTTGTTGTAGACCTCGCGCACGTCCTTGACGAAATCGTCGAGGCTGAACACCCGCTCCGGCACGTAGATCAGGTGCGGGCCGTCGTCCTCATACTTGCGTCCGAGCGCCGCGGCGGCGGTGAGGAAGCCGGCGTGGCGGCCCATGACGATGGCAACGTACACGCCCGGCAGCGCCCGGTTGTCGAGGTTGGCGCCAGCGAAGGCGAGGGCAACGAACCGCGCCGCCGACGGGAAGCCGGGAACGTGGTCATTGACCATCAGATCGTTATCGATCGTTTTCGGCACGTGCACACAGACGAGCGGATAGTCGGCTGCTTTCGCCTGCTCGCTCAGGATGCGCAGCGTGTCGGAGGAGTCGTTACCGCCGATGTAGAAGAAGGTCTCGATGGCGTGCGCGCGCAGGACCTTGAAGATCTCTCCGCAGTACTTCTCGTCCGGCTTGTCGCGGGTCGAGCCGAGGCCCGAGCACGGCGTGTCACCGACCATCTCCAGGTTGTGGGTGGTCTCCCGCGTCAGGTCGAAAAAGTCCTCGTTGATGATGCCGCGGACGCCGTGGTAGGCGCCGTAGACCCGGTCGACCGAGGCGATCTTGCGGGATTCGATGACCACGCCCGCCATCGAATGATTGATGACCGCGGTCGGCCCGCCGCCTTGGGCGACGAGAATTTTACCCTTTAACATGGCTCTACGCCTCCGCTACCTCTTTGAAAGCAAGAAAGACTCTTGAAGCGATACTTGACCAAGCGCGCCGGCCACCAAGGAATTGTGTGGCGCCGATGATTTTGGCGGCACCCTATCACGGCGAAATAGCCCGGCAAAGGCCAATATCCTTATGGCGGGTGGCGCACGGGCCGGGCGGCAATCGCGCCGTTGCCAGTGGCGCTGCGATCGTCGATCATGCCCGCCTTGGCTTGACGGCGGTTGGAAACGACAACAAGTGAGGGACGAGCGATGAGTGGCTGGGGCTGTCCGCACGAGGTGAAAGGGACTTGCCAGCGCGTCCAAGGCCGGCCGTGCGATCCCGGCATGAAGGGCTGCATCCTGTTCGGCCGCTTCGTCTGGAGCACCGAGGCCAAGAACAGGCCGCAGCGGCCAGCGCGGCCCGCAGCGGCTGCGCGCGCTGGAGAGAAATCCTCGGACGGCGGCAAAGCCTGAGCCGGCCGCACGGAAACCATTTCAAGGGAGCATGGGGATGCTAGGCGGCAGGAAACTGTTCGGCGGTCTCGGCGCCGGGGGAGAGGGATCGGCCGGCGGCGGCTGGCCGCTGTGGAGCAAGATCGCCGCGGTCGTAGCCGTCTTGCTGCTGCTCGGCTATCCGATCGCGATGCTGATGGCGCATCAGATCAACGACGACCCCAACTTTACGCCACGTGCTGAGTTCGAGGTTGAGGGCGGCAGCCGGGCGGTCGCCATGGCCGCGGCCTTGATCCACCGCGAAGTGGTGGAGACCAAGTGGGTGGCCAACACGCCGTTTCCGTTCCCGTCGTCATTGCTCGACAACATGCCGAACTTCCAGGTCGGCCTGATGTACGCGCTGTCGCGCTTTGCCGTCGAGATGACGGACTCACTCGGCCGCGCCCGCGGCACCAGCCAGGTCGACCATGACCTCGATCACGCATCGGGGCTCTTGAAGTATGACGGCACGATTTGGGTGTGGGAGCCTTCGATCTCGATTTTCCCGACGGCCCGTGCCGAAACGCAGTACCAGGCCGGCATGCGGGCACTGATGAGCTACAACAAGCGTCTCGCTGCCGGAGAGGCCGTGTTCGAAAAGCGCGCCGACAACCTGATTTCTCTGCTTGAACGGGTTGCGGCCGATCTCGGCGGCGTCTCGGCCGCGATCGATGCTCGGCTGCAAGATGCCGGCGCCGGCTGGTTCGATACGCAGGCGGATGACGTGTTCTATGCCAACAAGGGCCGGCTTTACGGCTACGCTCTGTTGCTACGCGCGTTAGGCCAGGATTTCGAGAGCATGCTCGCCGACCGCAACGTCGCCACCGTTTGGGAGCACATGATCGCCTCGATGGTGGAAGCCGCGTCGCTGCGGCCGCTCATCGTCTCCAACGGCTCGCCGGACGGGTTGGTCTTCCCCAATCATCTGGCGGCGCAGGGCTTCCTCCTGCTGCGCGGCCGCATCCAGCTACGCGAGGTGGCGAACATCCTGGCGAAATAGGCTCTTTCCAACGGCTCCCGCCCGCCCGAAACTTGCCTGACAAGGGCGGGGCAACGCTTGCACAAGCGGGAGGGTTGGGAGCATGGAGATACAGCAAGACGCGAAGGAAAAGCCGATCTTCGGTGCGGCCGAAATTGGCGCGCTCGCCCACCTCTATCGAGGTGAGATGTATCAGAGCAAGATCTGGCGCGGCCGCCTCGATACGACGACCAATTGGGCGGTCGTGATTACCGGAATTGCCTTGTCGGCGGTCTTCACCGATGTCAATGCATCACCGATGCCGATCCTGCTTGTCAGCTGGGTCGTGGTCGCCTTCCTGCTTTTCGAGGCGCGCCGCTATCTGTTTTATGATGTGTTTCGCGTCCGGGTGCGGGTCATGGAGATCAATTTCTATGGCCCGCTCTTGAAGGGGGAGGGGGTGCGGGTCGACAATGGCTGGAACGACGTTCTTGCCGAAGACTACACCGACCTGCGCTTCCACATATCATTACTGGAGGCGGTGGGCCGGCGCTTGCGCCGAACCTACGGCTGGATCTTCGCGGCCCAGCTGGGGTGTTATCTTGCCAAGATCCTGGTTCACCCTGTGGCCGCGACGTCGCTCGCAGACATAACTGAACGGGCGGCAATCGGCCCCATCAGCGGTGAGCTCGCGCTCGCCTTCGGGTTCCTCTTTCACGCAACCTGGGCCACGATCGCGGTGGCGACCTTGAGATCGCAAAAGGCGGTCGGCCTGCCGCACAAACGCGTCGGTCCCGATGTCATCCTTGCGTTCGCAGAAGCACCGCGGCCGAATGGCCGGCGTTGAGCGGTGCGGCCGATCCGCGGGCGGCGAGGGCGGGCCGCCCGCCGGTCAGCCCGCCCAAGCCAGGGATCTAGCCCGCCGCGTCGGCGGACACGGCCTCGCGCACCCGAACGCCGCCGACCCATGCCTTGGCGAACACCTCGAGGCAGACGTTGGCGTTGGCGCTGACTTCGAACGTGAGCGTCACCGTGCGGCCGGCAAAGCGCGCGAGGTCAATCCCGTCGCGCTCCGTCCACTCGCTCTCGGCGTAATCCATGCCGACGGCGGAGACCTCGTCGACGACGATGCCGTCGACAAGCACGGTGAACGCGGCCGTCGTCAGCATGTTGACGGCGGCGCTCAAGTCGAGCTTGCGAACATAGCGCAAGCAGGGCGCGGGCCCGAGGGTGAGCTGGCGCGAGACCGAGCGGGCCTTGCTGCCGACATCGCAGCCAATGCCGGATGAAGCGTAGCCGAACAGCACCGGGCCGGAGGTGGCATCGGCGGATCCGGTGGCGAGGCACTGCCAGCCATCACCCTTCCAGCCACTGCCGGCGAGACCGCCCGAGGCTTGCGCTGACGCTTGCTGCGCACCCTTCAACAACCCCGCAGCCTCGAACGATTTGGCCAGGATCGCAGGAATGTCGATGCCCAGCGCCGACCCCTGGCCGCCGGTGCTGCTGCGCGGCTGCTCCGGCGCCGGTTTCAGGAGACCCGCTGCTTCGAACGACTTGGTGAGGATGCCCTCGATGTCGATTCCAAGCGGACCGCCGCCGGTCGCAGCTCCCTCGGTGCCGCGCCCCTTGAAGAGCCCGGCCGCTGCCAGCGACTGGCTTACGAGCGCGCCCAAGTCGAGCGCCGGCTTTGGCTCCGCCTCCGGCCTCTTCTCGGCGCGGCCGGCCACGGGCGGTTCCTTCGCAGGACGGCCGGCTTTTGCGGGAGCAGGCGTGGTCTCGATCACGATTGCATCCTTGATGACGCGCGGCGCCGGCCGCGGCGGCGGAGCTGCCGTTGGGGAAGCTTGCTCCCGCGCCGGCTCAGCTTTGGGTGCTGGGGCCGCTGCTGGTGCGCCCACGGCAAGGCCCCAGGAGCGGGCAAGGAGGAGGGTTGAGGACAGACCGACATCGTGAATGAACGGGCCCGCCACGCCGCAGCCATCGGGCCCGAACGGATCGATCGGTGCCCCGTGCGGCATGCCGGCGATCGTATACGCCTCCATGACATCCTCACCTTCGGCATTGCGCCAGACCCGGCGGCGATGGCCGTTCAGCGTTTCTTCGGCCGAGTGCAGCGCTGGCAGCCGGTGGACGTCGGCCCACTGCTTGAGGATCTCCTCCGCGTTCGCGGGCTTGACCGTCTGATCCGCATCGCCATGCCAGACCGAGACCTTGGGCCATGGACCGGCGTGCGCGGAGGCCGAGCGGACCCGGTCGCCCCATTCCTGTGCCGGACGCTCGCAGCCCTGAAAGATGACTTCAAAGCCTTCCTGTAAGCCATTGGCGCATTTGTACGGAACGGCGGCGATAATGGCACCGCCGGCGAACACGTCGGGGTAGGTGGCGAGCAGGACCGAGGTCATCGCGCCGCCGGCAGAAAGGCCGGTGACGAACACGCGCGACCGGTCGAGCCCGTGGCTCACGATCATGTGCTCGACCATCTGGCGGATCGATAGCGGTTCGCCCGCATCGCGCTCCATGTCGCCCGGCTTGAACCAATTGAAGCAGCGCAAGGGATTGTTGCCGCGCCGCTGCTCGGGCAGCAGCACCGCAAAGCCGTAGCGGTCGGCAAGCTGCGACCAGCCGGTGCCGTAGTCGTAGGTGGCTGCCGTCTGGGTGCAGCCGTGGAGCACGACGACCAGCCCTGCTGCGGGCGCAAGTGTCGCCGGAACGTAGCTCAGCATGCGCAGATTGCCGGGATTGGAGCCGAAATCCGCAACTTCAGTGAGACGGCTCGGCCGCTCTTCCAGCTTGTCAAGCGTCTCCTTGGCCTTGGCAGCGGTCGCGAGGAACTTCTGCCACGGGCGGCGGTTGCGCCGCTCGCGCGCCAGGCTGGCGAGATTGGCGAGGTTGCTAAGCGTCGGGCCGAGTTCAAGCACGGTTCGTTTCCTTTCCTGCGGGACTGCCGTAAGAGCGCCGATCGCGATCAGCTTGCTCGCCGGCAGAAAAACACTGTGAAACAGGCCGGGATCGGCAGTGCCGCCCCGGTCGGGATCAAGCCATGCGGGGGGGCGGCTGCCTGCCGCCATCTCGTAGCGTTGGGTCAGAATGCTGCGCCGGCCGTCCGCCCAGCGCGCAACTTGCACGGCAGCGACGGGAAAGCCGCGGCTGACCCAGATGCCAAACAGCTCCTGCGCAAGCAGGGCGCATGTCCCGCTGTCGCGGGCGTGATCGAGCAGATGGGCGAGCGCGGAACCGAAGGAAAGCCTTCCGGCGAGGAGCGGTACCGGCGGACGATCTTCGGCCGCTGTTCTGTAACGCGTCGCGCCAACGCTGACGCCGGGTGCAGCCGCATCGCTGGCAAGGGCGGTCGGCTGCAAAGCGCGATAGCAGCGGATCGCATCGACGGTGTGGCTTTGCTGCGGCGCCGCCATGACGCCGATGAGAAGATCGGCGGCGTAGTCGGGCGTTGCCGGCGGCGCGCCTGGGCCGCGTGGGCCGGGCGGAACAAGCCCCTCCGTGATCATGAGCGTGACACGGAAGCGAACATCGCGCCGCGACAGATCGAGGATCTCGGCAAGCCGCTCACTGAACTCATACCGGCGCATCGCTGTGACCATAGGCAAAGGGTCTAGCACGGCCGGAGCTCGAAGGCGAATGTTTTTTAGTAAGTGATATAAACTAAATAACTGTTTGCTATTTGTTCCCTTTTCAGGCGCCCGCGGAGGCCCTCAGTCGATACCACCGAGGCTGAAAGCGATCTGCCTGCCAACCAGGAATCCGGCGAAGGCGGAGAGGACATGCAGTGCCCCGACCGAGGCCAGCCAGAGAAAGAACACGATCGCAGCGGCGAGGCGAAGGCCGCCGACGAGCTTGCCGGTCCATGCCGGCGCCCCGCCTGCGGCCAACATCGCTATCCACTGCATCGATCCGTAGTAGCCGAAGCCGACGATCAAGCCGAGCGCTGCATAACTCAGGACCAGTTCAGCGGTTTCCATCGTAAGTCCTTTGTAAACAGTGCTGGCGGCTGCGCCGGTTGGTTGAAAGGGGGCTGGCCATTACCGATGCCACGCGCGCCGCTGGTCAAGCGCTCATGGGGGCGCGGTGAATGAGCTGTTGGAACCCAGCCACTATTGGTCCTCGCGCGGGCTGCCTTCTGCCTGCGTCTCTGTTCCTTGGTCCTCCCCTGGCTTGTTCTTGGCTGTCCGCTCGGACCGCGCCTCGTCGCGCTTGGCGCGCTTCGCGGCCTTGGCGCGTTCGCGTTCCATCCGGTCGGCATGATAATTGGGTTTACGTGGCATTGAGCCCTCCCTCGATCACCTCATCGCTTTCGTTTGCTCCCAACAGTGCGCAGAACTGGGCGGTGTTCGTCAACCCAATGTCGCGAAGCCAGGGAAGGCCACAATGGCCGGACCGAGCCGATCGATGGCCGGACATGAAAAAAGTCTTGTAGTCAGGAGGAAAAACCTATATTGATTCGTCAAGACCGGCTGCAGACGGGGCCGCGACTCCCGCCGATGGAGGAAGCGCTCTGCCTGGTTCCCTCAAGTTGCTGGGGCGTCGCGACCATCGTCGGCGTCCGGTCGTCAACAGCGAAATAGGAATATGCGCTCATGACGATCGCACTCGTTGATGGATTCTTCACCTCAGCCGGCAGCTCGGACCAGGTGAGCCTCAAGGATCGCTTTAACCTCAGCCTGCACGGAAACTTCGCCGCCACCACGGTCCTGCAACGGTCTTTTGACAGGGGCATCACTTGGCACGCAGTGGAGACGTTCACCGCGCCGATTCAGACCACCGGTGACGAACCGGAAGCCTACGTCAACTATCGCCTGACCTGCACCAGCTATACGTCCGGGCCGGTCTTCTACCGCCTGAGCCAATAGCCTTGCGGCTACGGCCGGGCAGTACAGGCAACAGGCAAGGCACTGGCCGCTTCAGCGAGGGGGCGCGGGACAAACCAAATCACGGCACACGCGCCGCCCGGGCGCTCCGTGCGCGGCGCCCCCTTTTGCCTCCAGGCCTGGGTCGACCTCAGGCCATCAGGTCGAGCTGTGGCGCTGCCGATTCCGGGCGCGCTAGACCGTGGCTGTGGTCGGCCAGAAAGCGGACCAACTTCTCCGGTGGCATGCGCATCAACAGCCGCTCTTCATCGTCGCGATCGACGACATCGAGGAACGTGCGATCAAGCTCACGCTCATAGACGAGCTTGCGGGCATATCGTCCGCTGCCCGTAGGCGTGTCGGACTCCAGCTCCTGGCGCCTGGCGCGCGCATCTTCCCGGTCCTCGTCCTCGACCGAATGCGCAGGCTTTTCAGGCTGGTTAACGGCCACGACCGCCGCCGCCGACTGCACGCTTACCGGCGCAGCGGGCGTCGCCTCGCGCGGAGGCGTGGTCGGAGCGGGCGAATGGCGCCGGATATCTGAGTGAAACTGGCGATCGAGAGTGACATCCATCGCGGCACTCACTTTCAGCTACAACCCCCAAAGGTATACTACCATCGCGAGTGGCGCATTAAAAGTGGTTTTTTGTCGGCGCGGCATTTTTTACCGGGTAGAGCCGGCAGGTTATTCCACTTAAGGTCCATACAGGCGCCCACCGCTTTTCCGAGAAGTCGCTAGTTCAGTAATTATTCCAATACGTTATAGCGCGGGCCGGATTGGCACCGGAGTTGCTCCCCTGGCTAGCGGCAGCAAACCCCTTGGAGCCTTGTCCGTGTTCCTTCAGCCACTCCCAGCATCCGCCCTGCGCGAGGCCGCCCCTCAGAGCGGGTCGGCCGTCACCGGCAGCGGCACGGACGATGCTCGCAAAGGCCGGTTTGCGGCGCTTCTCACCGACACCCTTGCACGCAGCCGGCTCCTGACCCCGCACGCGCACGAGCCGGCAGAAAGCGCACAGCAGGCGTCGGAACCGAAGGAGCGCTGGGCCGATTCCGAGACACGGGCGCGCACGCGCGACCATGAACCAGAGTTGCATGAATCCTCAGCACCTGAGGCCGACGATCCGGCGGCCGACGAAGAAGGCTCGACCGTACCGGCGCCGGCTGCCTTGCCGCACGAAGAGGGGGTTATTCCCGCAGCCCTGCCGTTGGTGCCGACACCGCCAGCCGCGCCGTCACCGGAGCCATCGCCGCAAGCAAACGTGCTTGAAGGCACGTTCGCGCCAGTTGCTCCAGCCGCGCCGGGTGCCGCCAACGGGACCAGCGCGCTAGCAGCAGGCGCGCCGGCCTCATCGGCGCAGGACGCGCGACTTACGGCCGAAGCGGGCGCTGCGCAACCCTCTCGGGGTCCTGCCTCGCGTTCGGTTCGTGCCTCCCAAACAGGAATGGTCGCCGAACCAACCGCTGCCGAGGCTTCTGCAGTGGGGCGTCCAGACGGCAAGCAGACAGCAGAAGCGGCGAACTTCACGCGCGCGGTCATGGCTGCGGCCGGAACACCGGTGCGCCTCAGCGTCGTCAGTGATCAGGTGCCTGGGGTTGCGGCGGCCGGCAATCAGACGGTTGCAACGGCCGCAGCCCAAGGGCCAGCAAACGGGCCAGCAGGGCACGGACCGGCGGGGCACGGACCGGCGGGGCACGGGGCAGCGCAACTTGGCGCTGAGGCACTTGGCTCAACCGTTTCAGCCGCACAAGCGGGCTCCGCGTCCCAGGAGCAGGCGCTCACGCCGTCGCTTACCCAGCCGTCGCGCACGGACGCAGGCACCCTGGGCGCTCCGGCAGCGCTTGTTACCGCGACTGCGGCCGCCGATCTGGCCGCCGGCGGCAACGAGACAGGAAGCTTCGCGTTTCGCGATGGAAATATCAGCGGCCGCTTTGGCGTAACGGAAAGGGCCGGAACGCGAACCGGCATCACCCTCAAGTCGACACCGGATCAGGTTGCCGTGCACATCGCGCGCGCGGCGCAAAGCGGTACGAACCGGATCGAGATCCGCCTTGATCCGGAATCGCTGGGCCACGTCGAAGTCAGGCTTGAGGTCGGCCGCGACGGCCGGGTCAGCGCGCTCGTGCTCACCGAGAACCGCGAAGCCCTGGACGCGCTGAAGGCGGAGAGCCGCGCTCTGCAGCAGGCGCTTCAAGACGCTGGCCTCAAGCCCGACGCCGACAGCCTCAGCTTCGAGATGCAGAGCGAGCAGGGCGGCCGCAGTAACGGCCAGATGTTTGTGCCGCAGGCTGGTGATGCGCGCGCGCCGGCCATCCGCGCTGAGGAAAGCGACCTCAAGGACACCGTGCGGAGCGCGGAACCGCATCGGCCAGTGAACGCGCGCGGTCAGCTCGATGTTGTGGCGTGACCGCCGAAAGGGGATGAAAAAGGCATGATTCTCGATAGTGTTTCCGGCAGCAGCGCGGTCACGGGACAGCAGGCCACCAGCGACCGCAAACAACTGCAAGATGATCTTAACAAGTTCCTGACGCTTCTGGTTTCCCAGCTCCAGCACCAGGACCCGCTTGAGCCGCTCGACGCCCACGAGTTCACGTCGCAGCTCGTCCAGTTTGCCAGCGTCGAGCAGCAGATCTACGGCAACAGCCACCTCGAAGATCTGCTGGCGGCGCAGAAGGGCGCCGACGCTGCGGGGGCAGTCAACTACCTCGGCAAGACGGTTCAGGTTGAGAGCGACACCCTCAAACTTGAGAACGGATCGGCCGGCGCGGGCTACGCGCTTACCGAGCCGGCGGCGAAGACGACCGTCACTGTGACGGACAGCCAGGGCCGGGCTGTGTTCTCAACCGCAGGCGAGACCGAGAAAGGCAGCCACGATTTCGTCTGGACCGGCAGCGACGGCAACGGCACCCAGCTCGCCGATGGTCTCTACACCGTGAGCGTCGATGCCCGTCGCGAGGACGGCAGCCAGATCCCGGTGACGACGACGTTGACCGGCACGGTGCAGGCGGCCGGGTTCAACCAAGGCACGGTCACGCTCGATCTCGGCGGGTTCGAGGTTCCACTTGAGAGCGTGCTCACGGTTACCAAACCGCCCGCTGCCGCCGAAACTGAGAGCGCTTCTTCGGTCCTCGCCGCGCTCGCGGATTTGTTGTGAACAAGCAATCGATGCTGCCGCAGCGACGCCCGAGCGCGCGCTGCGACAGCGCCAAGGGAGGCATGTGAATGAGCTTATTCGGTGCGTTGACTTCCGGCGTCTCCGGCCTTGCGGCGCAGTCAAGCGCGATGGGGACGATTGCCGACAACATCACCAACGTGAATACGGTCGGCTACAAGGGCACCACTGTTGACTTCCAGACACTGGTCACCCGCCAGGGTTCGCAGACGCGCTACTCGGCCGGCGGCGTACAGGCGAGCGCGCAAGGGAACGTCAACGTCCAGGGCCTGCTGCAGTCCTCGGCCTCGACAACCGATCTGGCCCTCTCCGGAAACGGCTTCTTCCTGGTCAACCGATCGAGCGAACCAACGGCGACCGATCCTTATCTGTTCACCCGCTCCGGCTCGTTCTCGACCGACGCCAAGGGATTCCTGCGCAACGGAGCCGGCTATTACCTGCAGGGCTGGCCAACCAACAGCCTGGGCGAGGTCGTGTTGCCCAACGGCAGCGCCGCCTCGATGACCAACCAGAACATCATCTCCCGCGACTTCCTCGAGACCATCAATCTCAACCGCTTCAGCGGTACCGCCGCGGCGACGACCAAGGTCGCGCTGAGCGCCAATCTGCCGGCTGCCGAGGAAAATGGTTCAAGCCGCGGCATCGACGTGCAGCTGTTCGATTCCCTCGGCAACGCCCTGGGGACGCGCTTTACCTTCACCAAGCAGGCGGCAAATGCTTGGGATCTTTCGGTCGAGCCGCCCGCCGGTACCGCGGTCGCCAGTCTCCTCAATGCTGACGGAGAGATCTACCGCAGCGCCGGCCAGCTGGAATTCACCGCGCAGCCGATGGACGGTGCAAGTGTCAGCATCAACGGCAACACCTACACCTTCGCCAGTTCCGGCGGCGGGGCCGGGACCGTTACGATCGGTCAGACCCTTTCAGAAACCGTTGCCAACCTTGTGGCCGCGGTCAGTTCGACCGATGCCGACTTCGGATCGGCTGCGGGCGCACATCAGGTCGACCTCAAGGGCAGCGACAAGACGACCGTGGTCTTTACGGCCGGGGCAGGGACCGGCCTTGGCGACATCACAATCGATGCCACCAGTCTCAGTGCTGACAGTACCGGCACTCCCGCGACCCAGCAGGGCTTGCTCACCACGCCGTCCTTCACGATCGCGCAGCCGCAGACGAGCGATTCCGGCTTGGTGTTCGGCACCAAGGGCCTGCCGCAGAGCTTCGGTGCCGCGAGTTTAAGGATTGTTGGCTTCACGAACGGGGCTGCCGACATGGACGGCACTGCTGCCAGCACGATCAGCCTGAACTTCGGCCAGGCGGACAGGGCCGACGGCATCACCCAGTTCGGGACCGAGTTCACGACCAACCTCATCGAACGCGACGGTACCCGTTACGGCGGCTACAGCGGCGTCAGCGTTGCCAAGGATGGACTCGTTTACGCGCTGTTCGACAACGGCGAACGCCGGCCGGTGTTCAAGATGCCGGTGGCGACGTTCGTCAATCCGGCCGGCCTGCAGGCGGTTGCCGGCAACAGTTATGCGGTTACCGAGGAGTCGGGCGGGCCATCCCTGCGCGAGGCTGACAGCGGCGTCGCCGGTTCGATCATCCAGTCATCACTGGAATCCTCAACCGTCGACATCGGCGACGAGTTCTCGCGCATGATCGTCGTCCAGCGCGCCTATTCGGCGGCAACCAAGATCATCAGCACCGCCGATGAAATGTTGGAGGAACTCGTCCGCATCAAGCGATAGGCGTGGCACAAGCGATCCGCTGCTGACCGCATCCCCCGCTTACCGTGGCGCGGGATCGGTTCAGCAGGCGCGCTTTGTCCTTGGATTCTAAGGGCAGTTAACCGCTTGTTCACCGGGAGTTCGGTAGCGTTGGCCAGCTGACCAGGGAGCGCGCGGGCGGTTCCGCGTCCCATCCTCCCCGGCAGCGGGGACCACGATGGCGAATTTGCGAAGGCTCGCACGTGCTTTGGGAGCAGGACGCCTGGCGGCGCTGGCCGTCGTCGCGCTCGGCTCGCTCGGCTTCTTCGCATGGCTCGCCGTGATGATTTCCGAGCCCGAGTACGCGCTTCTCTACGGCGATCTCGAGATGAGCGATTCATCGCGCATCATCGCCCATCTCGAAGCGAAGGCTGTCCCCTACCGGCTGCAGGGTGGCGGCACGGCGGTTCTGGTGCCGCGAGACGAAGTCGCTCGAACCCGGGTCGAGTTGGCCGAGCAGAACATCCCGGGCGGCGGCAGCCTCGGCTACGAGCTATTCGATGCCAACAGCGCGCTCGGGACCACGAGTTTTGTCCAGAACGTAAACCTGGTACGCGCGCTCGAAGGCGAACTGGCGCGAACAATCCGCTCCATCGGCACGGTCAAGAACGCGCGTGTCCACCTGGTCATGCCGCGGCGCGAGCTGTTCAGCCGCGATCGCCAGGAACCGAGCGCGTCGATCCTGTTGCAGATGCGCGGTGCTGCCCGTCTCGAACCGGCGCAGGTGGTCGCCATCCAGAATCTCGTCGCCTCAGCCGTGCCGGGCTTGAGCAGCGATCGGATCTCGTTGGTCGACAACCGCGGCACGTTGCTCAGCCGGCGCAACGATGGCGACCTCGATCCAGCCACCAGCGGCGCAACCAATCAGGAGCGCAGGCTCGAGCTGCAGGGGCAGCTCGCGCGCACGATCGAGCAGCTGCTGGAGCGCGTCGTCGGCCCGAACCGGGTGCGGGCGGAAGTCTCCGTGGCGATGAACTTCGACCGCGTCAACACGACCGAGGAGCGTTACGACCCTGACGGTCAGGTTGTCCGTTCGAGCCGCAACGTCGAGCAGAAAGGCGTCAGCAACGAGCACGATGACGTCCCGCCAGTGACGGTGGCGAACGAATTGCCGAACGCCGGCGGAGCAGCCGGCAGTGCCGCGGCGAGCACGTCAAGCGACACCCGCAATGACGAAACGATCAACTACGAGATTTCGCGCAAAGTGATCAACAGCGTGCGCCAGATCGGATCGATCGAAAAACTCTCGGTCGCGGTGCTGGTGGACGGCAACTATGTTCCCGACCCGGCCAACGACACCGCGACCTACCAGCCGCGCTCGGCAGAAGAGCTTGAGCAGCTGCGGGCGCTGGTGCGCGGCGCAATCGGCTTTGACGCGCAGCGTGGCGACACGGTTGACGTGGTCAACATGCGCTTTGCCGACGTAAACGGCAGCGCCGAAATCGACACGGGCCTCTTCTTCGGTCTCGACAAGGACGATCTGTTCCGCATCGGCAAGTTTGCCGCACTCAGCGTGCTGGCGCTCCTGGTCCTGCTGCTGGTGGTACGGCCGATTGTTTCCCGTCTGCTGGCGAGTGTTCCAGTCGCTGGCGGAGCAGCCCAGCCGCAGCTGGTCGGCGCAGCAGGCCAACCGGCGGCGCTCGCCGGCCCGGCCGGCAGCGGTCCGGCTTCTCTGCCGCCGCCCGGTGAGGACATGGTCGATCTCGAGCAGGTGGAGGGGCGGGTGAAGGCATCGTCGGTCAAGAAGCTGGGCGATTTTGTCGAGCGGCACCCGGAACAGGCGCTCGCCATCCTGCGGACCTGGCTCCATGCAGAAGACTAGGAAGCTCCCGTGAGCCGCACCAAAACAGAAATGCGAGACTTGATGGGGCCGCAGAAGGCCGCGGTCTTTATGCTGTCGCTCCAGGAAGCGCAAGCTGGCAAGATTCTGCAGATGATGGATGACGAGGAGATCCGATCGCTCTCCAGTTACATGGCGACACTGGGGACGGTGAATGCGAGCCTCGTCGAGGAGCTGATTAAGAGCTTTTCCGAGCAGCTTTCAACGTCAGGGTCTCTGGTCGGCACGTTCGAGTCGACCGAGCGGCTGTTGACCAAGGTGATGAATCCCGAGCGCGTCCAGCAGATCATGGAGGAAATCCGGGGTCCCTCCGGTCGGACGATGTGGGACAAGCTCGGCAACGTCAACGAGGCCGTTCTCGCCAACTACCTCAAGAACGAATATCCGCAGACCGTCGCTGTCATCCTGACCAAGGTCAAGCCATCGCATGCAGCGCGCGTCCTGGCGCTCCTGCCCGAGAACTTCGCGATGGAGGTCGTCATGCGCATGCTGCGAATGGAGACGGTGCAGAAGGATATTCTTGCCCACGTCGAGAAGACGCTCCGGACCGAGTTCATGACCAATCTCGCCCGCAGCAACCGGGCGGATTCCAAGGGACTGATGGCGGAGATCTTCAACAGCTTCGACCGCAGCACGGAAAACCGCTTCATGGCGGCCTTGGAGGAGCGGACACCAGACATGGCGCAGCAGATCAAGCAGCTGATGTTCACGTTCGAGGATCTGCAGCGTCTCGATCCGTCCGGCGTTCAGGTCCTGCTGCGGCAGGTACCGAAGGAGCAGCTGATGATCGCGCTCAAGGGCGCGTCCGAGGCCATGAAGGAAATCTTCTTTTCCAACATGTCGGAGCGCGCCGCGAAAATGATGCGCGACGACATGGCCGCGTCGGGACCGGTCCGGCTGCGCGATGTCGATGAGGCTCAGTCCGCCATTGTCGCGACCGCCAAATCGCTTGCCGATTCCAATGAGATCATTCTCAGCAGTGGCGGCGACAGCAGCGACGAACTGGTCTACTAGCGGAGTTCCAGGCACGATGCCCGCAAGCCGACCCTTCCTGTTCGACCGCAGTTTCATTGGCAACGGCCTGTCCGTTACCGTTGGGCGGGGTTCTACGGCCAGCGAAAGTCCGCCCGCGAAACAGTTCGACGAGAGCGACATCGCGGCGGCAAGGGCCGACGGTGTTGCGCAAGGCCAAGCGCAGGCGCGGGTAGAGGCTGAGGCTGACGACCGCAGGCGGCTGACAGTGGCATGCGAGGCGATCGCTGCACGATTGGCCGATCTCTTTCGCGAGACGGAAGTGATCGGCGCCGCCGCCGCTGAGGAAGCGACCGAGCTTGCGGTTGCGATCGCGCGCAAGCTGCTGCCCGAAACCTGCCGTCGCCAGGGACTGACCGAGATCGAAGGGATGCTCACAGACGTGATGCGGCACCTCTCGCATCAACCGCGGCTGACGGTCGCCGTCCACCCGAGCCTCGCGGCCGCTGCCCGCGAACGGACCGCAGCGCTTGCCGCCGAACGCGGTTACGCCGGCAGGGTGGAGATCATTTCCGATCCGAGCGTTGCGGAGGACGCGTGCACGGTCGAATGGGCCGAGGGCGGCGCCATCCGCAGCCCGCGCGCCATCTGGGGTGAGATCGATAGCATCCTCGCGCGCACGACCGGTTACGGCGTTGAGCACGCGGAGGAGGGCGACCCGAGCACCTCGGCCCAGGGCACCTTGTTGCTGGGCACCAGCAACATGGGGCGGTGATCGGCGGAGGGCACGATGACAGACGAGAACCCGCTTAATCTCAAGCAGCTAACGGCACTCGACGAGCCGCCGGCAACGGAAAGCGCAAGGAGCACCATGAGCGCGGCCAAAGACGAATCAAACACCATTCAGGACCTCGAAGCCGTCTATGACATTCCGGTCCAGGTTTCGGCTGTTCTCGGCAAGGCGACGATGGAGGTCAACCAGTTGCTCAAACTGGGCCGCGGCGCCGTCGTCGAACTCGACCGCAAGGTCGGCGAGGCGATCGACATCTATGTCAACAATCGGCTGGTGGCGCGCGGCGAGGTCGTCGTCGTCGAGGACCGGCTGGGCGTGACGATGACCGAGATCGTCAAGGGTGACCGTGCATCCGGTTAGGGCTGCGGGGCGCGTTGAGGATATGAACACATGCGGCTGCTCATAATCGGGCTGCTCGGGGGCGAAGTCGGCACGGCGAGCAAGATCGCCCGCGATCGCGGCGCCCAGGTCGCTTGTGCGGACGACATCGCGACCGGGCTTGCTCATGTTCGCGCCGGCAAGGGCACCGATGTCATCCTCGCCGACGTTGCCCTCGACATCGCCGCGCTGATCACGGGCCTGCGTTCGGAACGGATCAGTGTTCCCGTCGTCGCCTGCGGCATCGGCAACGATGCGCGCAAGGCGGTCGCTGCGATCAAGGCCGGCGCCAAGGACTACATCCCCTTGCCGCCGCACGCCGAGCTGATCGGCGCGATCCTGGCTGCGGTTGCGCATGACGATCGCGCCTTGCTGTACGCCGATCCGCGCATGGCCGAGGTGCTGGCGCTGGCGGACCGGGTTGCCGCAAGCGATGCGAGCGTTCTGATCCTGGGCGCTTCCGGAACCGGCAAGGAGGTGATGGCGCGCTACCTGCACGGCCGCAGCAAGCGGGCGGCGGAGCCATTCGTCGCGATCAACTGTGCCGCTATCCCGGACGCGCTGTTGGAATCGGAACTGTTCGGTCACGAGAAGGGCGCCTTCACCGGTGCGGTTGCCCGGCGCACCGGCCGCTTCGAGGAGGCGCACGGCGGGACCCTGCTGCTGGATGAAGTGAGCGAGATGGACCCGCGCCTGCAGGCGAAGCTCCTGCGCGCGGTCCAGGAGCGGGAGATCACCCGCGTCGGCGGCAGCCAAACGATCCGGATCAACGTTCGCCTGCTTGCGACATCCAACCGCAACCTTGAAGCATGCGTGCGCGACGGAACCTTTCGCGAGGATCTCTATTTCCGGTTGAACGTGGTGAGCCTGCGGCTGCCGCCGCTCGCCGAAAGGCGCGGCGATATCCCGCTTCTCGCTAGTCATTTCATTGCCAAGTACGCCGAGCTTAACGGTGCCGAGGCGCGGCGGCTTAATCCGCAGGCGGAGCGTCTGCTCATCGACTACGCCTGGCCCGGCAACGTGCGCGAACTGGAGAACGCCATCCATCGCGCCGTCCTGCTGGCGAACGGCGAGACGATCGGCCCGGAGGCGATCATCCTCGGCCCGCCGGAAAGCAGCCTTGGCCGTGCCGCCGGCAGCCGTGCCGAGGGCAATGCAAGCGTTGAACCCGTCGCGGTCGGCACCACGCTTGCGGATATGGAGCGATCGCTGATCATCGACACGCTCCAGCATTGCCTCGGCAATCGGACCCACGCCGCCACGGTGCTCGGCATCTCGATCCGCACCTTGCGCAACAAGCTGCGCCAGTACGCGAGCGAAGGGATCCCGGTCCCGCCGGCCGGCCAGCTGGTCGGGCTGCAGGAGTAGGCCGCCAGCGATGCCCGGGACCGATCGACGATCATGACCGACACCGCCGCCGCAGCGCCCGCCACGCCCGGCCTCCTTGAGCTTCTCGAGCGCCGCCTTGGCGTGCTTGTCGGTTTTCGCGACATGGCACTGGCACTGGCCGTCCTGGCCACGCTCGCGGTGCTGATCCTGCCGCTGCCGCGCTGGCTGCTCGACATCAGCCTTGCGGTGTCGATCACGCTTTCGGTGTTGATCCTGCTGACGGCGCTGTTCGTCGAGAAGCCGCTCGAATTCAACGCCTTTCCGACCATTCTTCTGCTCGCGACGATGATCCGCCTGGCGCTCAACCTCGCCACCACGCGGCTGATCCTGACGCACGGGCACGAGGGGCCGTCGGCGGCCGGCCATGTCATCGAAGCCTTTGGCGGCTTCGTCATGGGCGGCGATTTCCTGATCGGGATCATCGTTTTTGCGATCCTGATCATCGTCAACTTCGTCGTTATCACCAAGGGTTCGGGCCGCATCGCCGAAGTGTCCGCCCGTTTCACCCTCGATGCGATGCCCGGCAAGCAGATGGCGATCGACGCCGATCTGTCCGCGGGCCTGATCACCGAGGATGAGGCTCGCAAGCGGCGCCGCGAACTGGAGGAGGAGAGCGGTTTCTTTGGCGCAATGGATGGCGCCGGCAAGTTCGTCCGCGGCGATGCGATCGCAGGCCTTCTCATCACTGTGATCAATATCCTGGCGGGGATCATCATCGGCGTCGGCCAAAAGGACATGAGCCTCCTGGCAGCGGCCGAAAACTTCACCCGCTTGACGGTTGGCGATGGCTTGGTCTCGCAGATCCCGGCCCTGCTGACATCGACCGCAGCCGGCATCATCGTCACCAAGGCGTCCGTCTCCGGCTCGACCAACAACGCAGTCTTCGGCCAGCTGGGCAGAAATCCGAAAGTCCTGGGCTTGAGTGCGGGGCTGCTCACCGTCCTTGCGATATTGCCCGGCGTGCCGGCGGTGCCGTTCCTTTCACTCGCCACGGCGATCGGCGGGCTTGGTTGGTTTCTGCGCAAACAGGCTCTGAAGACCGCGGCCGAGGCGGCGGCGAAGGTCGTCCGGAACGACGAAGCACCGGCTGAAGAGCCCATCTCGACCGCGCTCAAGATGGACGAGATCCGCCTCGAACTCGGCTACGCGCTGCTGCCGCTGGTTGGCGGCAACGTCAACGGCGCCAAACTGACGGATCAGATCAAGGCGCTGCGCCGTCAGTTGGCCGGCGAGTTCGGCTTTGTCCTGCCGAGCGTGCGCATTCAGGACAACGTCCAGCTTCAGCCTGAGGGCTACGTCATCCGGATCCGGGAGGTGCAGGCGGGACGCGGCGAAATCCGCGCCGGCATGCTGCTGATCATGGATCCGCGTGGCGACACCATCTTGCTTTCGGGCGAAAAAACCCGCGAGCCAACCTTCGGCCTGCCGGCGATGTGGGTCGATCCGCAGCACCGGGAGGATGCGCTCTTGCGCGGCTACACCGTGGTGGAGCCGTCGACAGTGGTGACCACACACCTGACGGAAGTCATCAAGGACAACATGGCCGACATGCTGTCCTATGTCGAAACCCGCAAGCTTCTGGATGAACTCGACAAAACGCACCAGAAGCTGATCGGCGACCTGATTCCGGCGCAGATTACGTACACCGGCGTCCAGAAGGTACTGCAGAACCTGCTGGCAGAGCGGATCTCGATCCGTGACCTCTCGACCATCCTCGAAGGCATCGCCGAGAGCTGCGCTTCGACTCGCAGCCTGACCCAGATCACCGAGCACGTCCGCAGCCGGTTGGCGCGCCAGATCACCGACATGAACGTCGATGAGCAAGGCTGCGTTCCCTTCCTGGCGCTGAGCGCGGAGTGGGAACAGGAGATGAGCGCGGCCCTGGTCGGCAACGGCGACGACCGCCAGCTGGCCTTGCCGCCCAGCCGGTTGCACGTGTTCATCGCCGCCGTTCGCCGCGAGTTCGAGCAGCAGGCCCTGGCGGGCGTGACGCCGGTACTCCTGACCGGACCCCTGTTGCGGCCGCTGGTGCGCTCGATCATCGAGCGTTTCCGGCCCTTAACGGCAGTGATCTCGCACGCCGAGATTCACCCGCGGGCGCGCATCCGTTCGGTAGGTCAGATCTCTGGCGGCCAAGTCTCCGGCGGCCAGGTCTCCGGCGGCCAGCAGCAGGGCGGATGATCAGCAATGCGGCTTAAGACCTTCGTCGCCGATTCGATGAGCAAGGCGATGGATCTCGTCCGCCGCGAGATGGGCGAGGACGCGATCATCGTCGCCACCCATTCGGCACAGAACGGCCGCAGCGTCCGGCTGACCGCTGCGCTCGAAGACGACATCGGCCGCGACCAACAGCCTGCTCCCGCGTCCGCTGCTGACGATGGGGATGATGCCGCTGCGCCCGATGCCGGCACGGCGATCGAGCAGGCACTCGCGTATCACAACGTTCCGCTTCCGCTCTCGGCGCGGCTGCTGGCGGCAGGCGCACGCTTTGCCTCTGCCGGCACGGTGGCAGCGCTGGGCGGTGCGCTCGATGAGGCGTTCACCTTCCAGCCTATCGTCGAGCGGCTTCAAGTCCGGCCGCTGATGCTGGTTGGGCCGCCGGGAGCCGGCAAGACAATCGCCGCCGCCAAGATTCTGACGCGCGCGCGGCGCAGCGGGCGCGCGGTCGCGGCCATCACCGCTGACATCAAGCGGGCAGGGGGCATCGAGCAGTTGCAGGCCTTTACGCAGATCCTCGCGGTCCCGTTCGCACCGGCCGGGACAGCGGAAGAACTCGTCGCCGCGTTGCCTCAGAAGAACGGTACCCTGGCGATCATCGATACGGCCGGAACCAACCCCTTTGCCGAAAGCGAGATGAACGAAATGATGGAACTGGCGCTTGCTGCCGGAGCCGAGCCGGTCCTGGTACTACCGGCCGGCGGCGATCCGGGCGAAGCGGCCGAAATCGGCGAGCGTTTCGCTGCCGCCGGTGTCCGCCGCCTGCTGGCAACGCGGCTCGATGTTTCGCGTCGCTTAGGGGGGCTGTTGGCAGTGGCCGACGCCGGTCAGCTGGCGTTTGCCGACGTCAGTGTCAACGCTGAGGTCGCAAGCGGCTTGGCGCCCATCAATCCGATGTCGCTGGCGCGCTTGCTGCTACCGGACTTTCCCGCAAACGGATCGACACCCCAGTCGAGCGAGGCTTCCTAATGACGTTCGTTCCGGTTTCCGCCCCGACCCTGATCGAACCTGGGCGCTCTTCGCACCTCGTGGCCATCGCATCCGGCAAGGGCGGTGTCGGCAAGACATGGCTTGCCATCACACTGGCCCATGCACTGGCGCGGGCCGGCACCCGCACGCTCCTGTTCGATGGCGATCTCGGCCTTGCCAACGTCGACGTCCAGCTGGGCTTGATGCCACCCCGCGATCTGGGTGGTGTACTGAGCGGCCCGCTGCCGCTTGCGGACGCGGTGATCCCCTACGCCGACGGCGGCTTCGATGTCATTGCCGGCCATTCCGGTTCCGGCTTGCTCGCCAATCAGCCGCAAGCGCAGATCGACTGGTTGATCGAACGCTTGCGGGCAGTCGCTGAGGGCTACGACCATATCATTCTCGACCTTGGTGCCGGCCTCGACCGCAACGTCCGCCAGCTCAGTCTTGCCGCCGATACGTGTATCGTCGTGCTGACCAACGAGCCGACCTCGCTCACCGACGCTTACGCCTTCATCAAGATGCGCCAGCGCGATGGTGGCGACGGGCCGATCAACGTTGTCGTCAACATGGCCGCGACGGAACGTGAGGGGCAAACGGCGTTCAGGGCGCTGCAGAAGGCCTGCGAGAGCTTTCTCAAGCTGTCGCCCTCGCTCCTGGGCATCGTCCGTCGCGACGCGAAGGTCCGCGAGAGCATCCGCAACCAGATGTCGATCCTGAGCCGTTATCCGAATGCCTTGGCCGCGCTTGATGTGGAGCTGATCGCGACAAAGCTGGCAGCGCGTGCGGCGTGCAATTTCACCGCCTCGGCAGCGGGCGCGTGAGCAGGCAGGGGCAGAGCGCAATCGTGTGACCCTCACCATCGGACCGCTCGCCACGGCGCTGCTGGGGATGGTGGGACCCGCTCATCCCCTGACCGGCACGGTTGCAGCCGGGGGGACGGCTGCGCGCGCACCAACAGCGCCCGCAACGCCCGCGGCCCTGCCAACCGCAGGCTCCGGAACGCTCGCGTTTGCCGGTTCGCCACCGAATTCCTCGGCCGCCGCCACAGCCGTGGAGCCCGGCCCGGTCGTGGTTGATCTGAGCGGGCTGCCGGACGCGCGCTTGAGGCCTGGGCAGCCGCAGGCGCGCCACGAGCGCGCCCTTCCCCAAGCGCCGGCAATGCCAGCCGCGGCTGCAGCGGCAGGCGGCGCGGGAGCGGCCTCCACCGATCCGGCGGTGCGAAAGCTGGACGGCTTCGCCATCCGCCTCTTGGACGTTCTCTCCCGTGAGGTCGGGCTCTCCCGTGAGGTCGGGCTCTCCCGTCAAGTCGGGGAAGAATCTGGTGGCGAGCGGGCGACATCGATCGCGCGCGCCGTCGAGGCATCGGTTCAGCGCCTGGAACGCGACGACGCTGCCCGGCCGGCCAGCCGGCAGGACAGCGAGAGTCAGCTCGGCGAATGGCGCCAAGCGTGGATCGCGCTCCCGGCCGACGCCGCCCCGTCGCCGCTCCATCTTCAGTGGCGGGAGCGAGGAGAGGCGGCGCGCAGCAACGGGCTTGGCCGCCGCTTCGTGATCAACGTGCGCTTGACCCGGCTGGGCGCGCTGGAACTCGACGGCCTGATGAGCGACGGCGACGATCGCTTCGACCTGATCGTGCGCTCCGAAGCCATGCTGCCACCTCCTGTCCGCGCCGGCGTGCGGCAGATGTTCGAGACCGCCCTCGGCATCCTGGCGGCGCGCGGCGGGCTCGCCTTCGAAGCCGAAGGACAGGACCCTGCCGCGCCCGGCCGCTGCGACCGCCCGCCCGGATCGCCCGGGCTCGTCACCTAGTGCACTGGCACAAACAGGATGTTCGCTCTGTTTGTGCCGAAAGTGCACGCGATTAAATATGTTGTGCAGCGACAACCTTGCTCGGGCGTGAATCGCCCGATTGGGTCGCTGCACTGGGCCACAAGCGCGCTCAGAAGGTGATGCCGATTTCGCCGCCGAAGACGACCGCGGTGTCGGCACTCGAGACACCGGCTGGGTCGAACACGAACTGCAGGTCCGGCCGGACGTAGAACCACGGCGTGAGCTGGAGCGTGTACGCGAACTCCAGCACCTTCTCCGAGCCGCCCGGATTGATGTCGCCGGAAAGCTTGCCATAGAAGAAGCCGATGGCGGCGCTGTCCTCGTCGCGGTCCGGGATCAGGCCTTTGTAGACGAGGCCGGCTCCGAAGAATAAGGGCAGCTCGTTGATGGACTCGCGCGGCTGGTAGGCGACCACCGCCCACGGCGTCAAACCCTGATCGGTGGTGTCCGCCTCGCGGTAGACCATCTGCTCCAGGGACACATAGAAGCCGACATTGCCGTCCTTGTCGCCGCCGTCCTTCAAGTCCTCGCGGTCGCCGCTTTCACCGAAGATGCCGAGCTTGGCCAGGCCGGGCAGGCCTTCGGGGATTGATGGCTCGGTGCCGTCTTCGCCTTCCTCCACCTGATTCCAGGCATAGCTCACCTCACCGACGGCAAACACGCCGTCTTCCGGGTCGAGCGTGAAGCGGGTGCCGTTCCTGCGATCGTCGATGGTTTTCTCGTCGGCATTGTAAACACCGACGGCAAAACGCAGGTGCTCGATCGGCTCGACGGAAATGACCGCGCCCCACTGCGCAAACGGCGCCGTCGTGTAGCCGAAGTTGCTGCCGGGGACGTTACCCGGCACGCCGTTGATGCCGCCATTGACGTAGTTGGCGTACACGTCGGAGGCGAGGAAGTCTTCTTCCGTCGTCACGCGGCCGGCCTTCAACGTCAAGACGTCCTCGAACAGGCGTTGCTGGACGTACAGCTGCGACAACCGGATCTCGCGGCCGGTGAAAACCTGCTGTACGGCGAAGAGGTTGCCGCCCTGCTGGTCGGAAAGGTTGCTGCCCGACGACCAGGCGCCGCTGGCATACACGCTCAAACCGGGAATCCCGGCGAGCTTCTCGAAATCAAGCTCGACGCCGAAGTCGATGCGGCCGGCATAGGCCCAGCCGTCGCCCGAGCCGGCATTGCCGTTGCGGACCGCCATCAGGTCGGTCGTGTACCCTCCTTCGAAGGTGACGCCCGCATCCTCAAGCGACGTCCGCAAACCGCCCCAGGTCCCGGTGGCGTAGTCGCCCTGCAGCCAGTCGTCGAAGCCGTCGGCCAGTGCGGCGGTCGGTAACATCAGAACGGCTGCAGCCCAGAGCAAGGGGCGGTTTGCAAGCGGTCTCATTTTGGCTTGGGCTCCTTCTTTCCCGATTTGTGCGCGTCGCCTTGAGCGAAGCCTGTCATCAACGGCATGGGTAAACGTTATAATATAACGTTGCAATCACAAACCCGACTTGCAGCCGCGTTTCGGTCGCTTGCTTCCTTGCATTCGAGGTGCAGCGGTACGGCAGCCTGCCGTCCGCGGATCAGGTCAAGTCATGCAAGATGTCGTGAGCTTCGTCCGCCTTGTGTTCGTCCGCGGCATCCGTGACCGCGTGCAGATGCGGATGGGTGTGCACATGCGCGTGCGGGTGAGCGTGCAGACGGGCTTTATGCAGCCGGCCGTCACGCATCACGACGACGCGGGTCGCAAGTGCGGTGATCAGCGCCCGGTCGTGAGAGGCGATGACCATGGCCTGCGGCAGCCCCTGCAGGTGCACGACGAGCCCCTCGTTGGCGGCGGCATCGAGGCCGCTGGTCGGCTCATCAAGCAGCAGCACATCGGGCTGCATGGCGAGCACGGTTGCAAGCGAAACCAACCGCTTTTCGCCACCGGAGAGCTTGTGCGTAATCCGCCCGGCAAAGCCGGCGAGGCCCAGCGAATGCAAGGTTGCGTCCGCGATCTCGTGCGCTTGGGCGCGGCTATAGCCGAGATTGAGCGGACCGAAGGCGACGTCGTCGAGCACGGTTGGGCAGAACAGTTGGTCATCCGAATCCTGGAACAGCAGGCCCGCGCGCCGGCGGACCTCGTGAAAATCCGCTTCAACGATGCGTTCACGCCCGAACGCTACGATCGTTCCCGCCGACGGCCGGTGCAGGCCGACCATCAGGTGCAGGAGCGTCGTCTTGCCGGCGCCATTGCCGCCGATGAGTGCGACGCGCTCACCGGGCCGCAGCTCGAAGTCGATCCCTGCCAGGACGATGCGGCCATCCGGGCGAGCGAACCGCACGTTCTCAAGCGCGAACAGCGGCGAACTCACCACACCACCTTGGCCACCAGCAGCAGCACCATGAGAGCGCCGAAACCAGCCGCAAACGGCAGATCGGCCGGAGAGCTGGTTTCCGCCTCCACGAGGTAAAACCGGCCGGAGAAACCACGGCATTTCATCGCCGCATGAATGCGCTCCGAGCGCTCGAAACTGCGGACGAGCAGCATGCCGAACAGCCAGCCGAAGCTGTTCCAGGTGTGCCGGTTGCCGCGCGGGCGAAAGCCGCGGGCGCGCATTGCCAGCACCATCCGTCCGTATTCGTCCTTGAGGACGGCGATGTAGCGAACTGTGAACAACAGCAGGTGGACGACCTTGTCCGGTACCTTGAGCGCGGCGAGCGCCCGGCCGAGCGCCACCGGTTCGAGTGTGCCGACCAGCGCCAGGACTGCCAGCACGATGGTGTTCGCGGTCAGCACGATGGCGACGGCTTGGCGCAGGCCCTCCGCGCTCGCACTCAGGCCGGCGACCACGAACAAGGGTGTGCCAGGGACGGTAAATGGCAGGAACGCCAAGACGGCGAGCATGAAGGCGTCCATGCCGGCGAGGCGGCGTGCGGTTGATGCCGCCGGCAGGCGTGCAAGCGCCGCCAGCACGACGGCAATGGCGAGCGCCGCGGCGAGCAGCGGCAGCCGATCGAGCGCGACCGTTGCGACGGCAAAGGCGATGGCCGCGCCGACACGTGTGCTTGGCGAAACAGCGTCGATAAAGCCCGCGGTGGGGGCGGTTGCCGTGCTGCCGGCTGATGCGAAGGCCGTCAACGCCCGCCTCCCGTCGGTCGGCGTGCGCGCATCCAGGCGAACAGGCCTGCAAGCCCCAGGATGTAGCCAAGCCCGCCCAGAACATCGCGCAGCCGCACCTGGTCTTCGTAGGCGCTCAGTTGCGCACGTAACGGCGCGACCTGCTGGGCGACAGCCTGCGCGATGCTTGCCTCCATGGCGGTCGGGTCGCCCTTCCTACCTTCTCTACCTTCTAGAGTGGGCGCGGGCGCAGTCGAGCCAGGGGATTCGGTCGCGGTCGTGCCTGGTACGGAAGCGGGCAGCGGCAGGCTCGCCGGCAAAAGGCTCGCCGGGATGGTCGTGCGGGCGGAGTGGCCGTCAGCGGAATCCGTGACGATGACATGATCGGTCCGCACCTTGGCCGTAATGGCAAAGGCGCCAGCGTCGTCGGCCGTCAGCTCCTCGATCGGCTTGCCGTCAGTGCTTTCGACGAGGATCCGCGCGCCTGACGCCGGGCCGCCGCCGACGAAATAGACAGTGCCTTCAATGCGTTCACCGACAGCGGTCGCAAACACCTTGAGCTTATGGGCGTGCGCGGGTGAAGCGGCGCCTGCGGTTACGGCCACGAAAATAAGCGCCGGCACCAGCCACTTACGCATGACGAGCCTCGCCAACGCTGAGCAGCTCCGGCTTGACCCGGCGCAGAAGACTGACCGCCGCGGCCGTGAGCGCGGCTTCCACCGCCGCCAGCGGGGCGTAGCTCGCCAGCACAATGGTGAGCGCCGGACGGTACTCTTGCGCGCTGAAGCCAAGGCTGAGACACACCAGGACGGCGGTGAGAACGACGCCCACGGCGCCGGCCAAGGCCCCCAGCAGGGCGACCCGTGTCGGGTTCGCGGCGGTTCGCAAAAGCGGCCCGATGACGGCGGCAATCACAAGCGCCGGCAGTGCGATATTGAACGTATTGACGCCGAGAACGGTAATTCCGCCGAAGCCGAAAAAAGCCGCCTGCAGGACAAGACCCACGAGGATTGCCGGCACGGCAGCCCACCCCAGCACGAGGCCCATCAGGCCGCTTAGGAGAGGATGCACGCTCGTGGGGCCAATCGGGATGTGGACCAGCGACGCAACAAAGAACACCGCGGTCAGCACGGCGGTCTGCGGGATGCGCTCGGAATCGAGCCGCTTCAAGGCAATCGCCACTCCGACCGCCGTTGCCGCGGCAGCGCCGATCAGCACCGGCGCCGAGAGAACCCCATCCGGAATGTGCGCCATTGGCCGCGCCGTTCCTACTTCATGTCGACTGCACGCACCCACATCAGCCCGCCCAGCTCGACGGGAACGGGCTTGCCGGTGGGGCTCTGCATCGGCTGGTCTGCCTCAATCAACGCGGCAAAACCCCACCAGCCGGCGCGCGGCATTGCGTAGGCGAACTCGCCCTGGGCGTTGGTCTTGATGACCTGGGTGACAAAAGCGTCTGATGGCGGAGTGATGGTGCCGTCGTTAACCCACTCGACCTCGATCTCGGCGAACGGCACCGGCTCGCCCTTGGCTTCGACGATGCCGCGGAAGACGTTGCCGGTCCAAAGGCCGTAGGGACGCACGAGGGGCCTGATCTCGACCGGCAAGCCGACGGCGGTATCCCAGCCATCGCCATGGCCAAAGCCGTCGACGACGACCTTGGCGTAGTGGACGATCATCTTCTCCTCGCCCGCCTCCCAGTACGGCTGCGGCTCGACGAAGAAGACATAATTGCCCGGCTTCTTGACCTCGTAGACGGCCTGCCACGCCTGCGCGCCCGCGATCGTGCGCGGCTTCAAGAGCGCGCCCAAGTCCTCGGTCGTCCCGTTGTTCTTGACCCCGAAGCGCGCCGGCCGTGCCATCGGCATGACCGGGCCGCGCTCCATCGGGTGGGTGAAGACGAGATCGAGCGTCACCTTGCTCTGCGCCGGCTCCGCCACCGCATCCGTGGAGGGCAGAAGCTCCTGAAAGTGGGCCCCCGCTGGCTGGCCACTTGCCACCACCGCGACGAAGGCCGCCGTAAACGCCCCGAAAGTGCGCCGCATCCCCGTCCCCTTCGCTTTCGCTCGTTCCGCTCGCCCGCAACCGCGCTATGATACAAGCGGCGTGTTTGCGGTATGATAAAGCAGAAAAAGATCATACCACGCAAGCGGTATTTCGCTGCGGTTTCGGGATGGCGGCGCGGGAGGACAGACGATGCAGCGCATTACCGTGACGGTGGATGACGACCTGTTGCAGCAGTTCGATGCCTTCATGCAGCAGCGCGGCTACGAGAACCGGTCGGAAGCGTTCCGCGACCTCTTGCGCGAACGGATCGAGCGCGAGCGGGCAGTGGGCGAGGCCGGGGCTTTCTGCGTCGGTTGCCTCACTTACGTCTATGACCACGAAGAACGCGAACTGCCGCGCCGGCTGGTGCATGCCCAGCATGTGCACCACGACCTGAGCGTTGCCACCGTGCACATGCATCTCGATCACGATAATTGCATGGAGGCCATGCTCTTGCGCGGCCGTGTCGAGGACGTGCGCACGTTTGCCAACGCCCTAATCGCCCAGCGCGGTGTGCGGCATGGCCATCTGTGGATGGTTCCGGCCGATCTGATCGTTGACCGGCATGCGCACCAGGACGGGCAGTCCGCCGACCTGCCGCACGTCCACAGCCGGCCGCTGACGTAAGCGCGCGCAAGCGGCCTTCGGCGTTTCCCGCCGGCAACGCGGTTGATCTTCGGCACCTTCGGGTGTACGCGGTGCCGGGCAACCCCAGGCGAAAGGGCCGATCGATCCAATGCCAAAGGTGACATTCCAGCATTCGGGCAAGAGCGTCGAGGCTGACGAAGGCGAGTGGATGTACGACGTCGCCGAGCGCGCCGAATGCGGCATGCCGTTCGCGTGCAAGGCCGGCGCCTGTGGGACCTGCGCCACCCCTGTGGCGGCAGGGATCGAGACCTTGAGCGGGCTCACCGCGCGCGAGGCACGGACGCTCACCAACATGCGGCTTGACACCGAGACGCACCGGCTGCCGTGCCTGAAGGATGTCGGCAGCGGCGATGTCGTCTGGGGCACCCCCGTCAACGCCAGCGATACCGGCCAGGCGCTCGATCAGCATGACGTCGTCGTCGAGGCCTACCGCCCCCTCAACCTCACCGTGGCGGAAGTGCGCTTCTACGTCGGCTCGGCCGGCTTCAGCTATCGGCCTGGCCAGTACATGGTCTTCACGGTACCCAACCTGCCGCATCCGATCCGTCGCTCGTACTCGATCTCGACGCCGCCTTCCGACGCAAACCACTTTGAGGTCTGTGTGCGCTCCGTCGCCGGCGGGGCAGGCTCCAACTTCATCCACCGATTGCGCGCGGGCCAGCGGCTCAACGTCGAAGGGCCGTTCGGTGATTTCGTCCTCGACGAACAGTCCGACCGCGACATCGTCATGATCGCGACCGGCACCGGCATCTCGCCGATCAAGTCGATGCTGATGCACCTCCTGGAGAAGCGCAGCCGCAGGCGGGTGCGCCTGTTGTTCGGCCTGCGCCACGAGTCCGACCTGTTCTACACCGACTTGATGCGCGGCCTGAAGGCGCACTACCCGGGCTTCGAGTACCGGGTGACGCTCTCGTGTGCCGACCGGGACGTTTGGTCCGGGCCGCGCGGCCGGGTCACCGACCTGATCGACCAGAGCCTGTCAGCCCGCGATGCTGAGCACACCGAAGCCTACATCTGCGGCGGTCGGCCGATGATCGAGTCCTGTATCGACCGGCTCAAGAAATTGGGTTTCCCAGAAGAAGCAATTCACTACGAGCGTTTCTTCTGAGTTTACTCCAAGAGGCAGGGGAGCGCGTGCGCCTACGTTCAATCCGCTCCGGGATGGTCCTCGGTGCGCTCCTGCTGCCGCTCATCGCCGTACCGGTGCAGGCCGAGCCTGCGCTCACCGACAGCGTCATTGATCAGCGCCTCGCCTTCATCGTCGAGCGGCTGGATGCCCGCGCAACCCACGGCCAGATCTGGCACTGGAGCTGGATGACGATCAACGCCGGCAGCGCCATCGGCCTTGGTATCGTCGCCGGCCTTGCCGATCACGAGGATGACGCGGTCAACAATGCCGTCCAGGCCGGTGTCGCCGCGATCGGCGTTGCGGATCTGGTATTCCGCCCCCTGGAAGCGCGCTACGGCGCGGAGCCGATCCGCGGGCTTCCCGAAACCACACGGGACGAGAAGCTGGCCAAGCTCAAGGCAGCGGAAAAGCAACTCGAGCGCAATGCCGCGCGGGCAGAGGAGCGGACATCGTTCAGCATGCACGCGGCAAACGTCGCGTTGAACGCGGCGGCGGGGCTGATCATCGGGCTGGCCGGCAATCCCTCCGACGGCGCGATCGCCTTTGCCACCGGCACCGCAGGGGGCGTCGTCAACATCCTGACCCAACCGGCCGCACCGGCGCAAGACTGGGAAGATTACCAAGCCTTGGTCAATCGGAGCAGCCACAGAACCGAAGTGCAGGTTTTTGTCAGCGCGCTTCCCGATGGGGCCCTTCTGGGGATGCGCCTGACCTGGTAACGGCCAAGAGCAGCGCGCGAACCGCCGCTCCGGCGCTTTCGGCCTTGGCGCGCGCTGCTTCAGCGGTCATCATCCGAGCCTGTGTCCGATCCGGAACGCACAAGGGAGGAGGAGGTAACCGTGTTCGATCCTCGTGATCTGTTGGGAAAACTGATGCAATCGGATGTCGCCAAGAGCCTGCAGGGCCGGCTCGATAACGCCCTCAGCGCGCAAGGACCAGGGGGCAGCTCGCTCGCGGACATGTTCGCCGGTCTCAAGGAGCAGGCTTCGAAGATCAGCCTGAGCGACATCGGCAGCACGGCAGAGGGCGTTGTCGGCAAGGCCAAGGAAAGGATCAAGGCCGGGGACCCGCTTGCAATCGGCGGGCTTGCGGCGGCGGCAGGCGCGCTCCTGGGCGGCGGCGGCGGCAAGTCGATGCGCGGCGCGCTGGGCGCGGGCCTGCTCGGCGTGCTGGGCAGCATTGCCTGGAAGTCGCTGCAGCAAGGGCAGGGAGCGGCAACCGAGGCGCCGCCGCCGGCGCTCGCCGGTCCCGGATCGCAGCCAACTGCCCCCGTCGAGGCGGCACCGGCCGAGCCCTTGGCGCCCGCCACCGATGAGGCCGCCACCGAGATGGCCTTACTGACCATTCGGGCGATGATCAGCGCCGCCAAGGCCGACGGCGAGATCGATGCCGCGGAGCGCGAGCGCATCGCCGGCAAGCTCGCGACCAACGGCGGCACCGCCGAAGAGCAGGCCTTCCTCGCGGCCGAAATGGAACGGCCACTGGATATCGAGGCGCTTGCGTCGGCAGCCGCAACACCGGAGGTGGCGGTGCAGGTTTACAGCGCGTCGCTGATGGCGATCGAGGCCGATACACCGGCCGAAACGAGCTACCTCGCCCGCCTCGCCGCGGCACTCAAGCTCGATGCGGCGACCGTCGCCAGCGTCCACTCAACCCTGGGGGTCCCGCTACCCACAACTGCTTGAGGTGAGACCGGCCGCGCTGCGCTGCCGCTGGTAGGTGCGATTCTCGGCCCAGCGGCCCAGGAGGCACGGCACACGGGCAGGCGCTGCCGCCAGCAAGCCCGCAAAGGCTTGATGCGGCAGGGAAGCCGGCATGACCGCCGTTTTTTGAGCCGCGGGACGGCGCCGGCGATGGTATATCTGTGCCATGGTCGATCCCTTTGCGCTCGCCGATCACCCGCAGCCCGAGCTGCCGACCGCGGCACCGCCCGCGTTCACCTGCCTCGACGGGCTGAACGAGGCGCAGCGCGAGGCGGTTGAGGCGACCGACGGCCCGGTCCTGGTGCTGGCCGGGGCGGGGACCGGCAAGACCCGCGTGCTGACAGCGCGTCTCGCCCACATCCTCTCCACTGGCCGGGCGCGACCCTGGCAGATCCTTGCCGTCACCTTCACCAACAAGGCGGCGCGCGAAATGCGCGAGCGCGTTGCTTCGATCCTTAACACCTCGGTTGAAGGCTGGTGGGTCGGCACCTTTCACGCCATCGGCGCGCGCATGCTGCGGCAGAATGCCGAGCGCCTGGGCTTGCGCCGGGAATTCACCATCCTCGACGTCGACGACCAATTGCGGCTGATGAAGCAGCTCCTGGAGGCCGCGAACATCGATGCCAAGCGGTCACCGGCGAAGCTGTTTCTAGCGCTGATCGGCCGCTGGAAGGACCGAGGGCTGACGCCAGCGCAAGTAACCGCAGCGGAAGGTGCTGCCGCCGGCGACGGCGTGGCCTTGAAGCTCTATGCCGCCTATCAGGAGCGGCTCAAGCTCCTGAATGCGTGCGATTTCGGCGATCTGCTGCTGCACAATCTCACGCTGTTCCGCGAGGACGAAGAGTGCCTGGCCAAGTATCAGCGGCAGTTCCGCTATCTCCTGGTCGATGAATACCAGGATACCAATGTCGCCCAATACCTCTGGCTGCGGGCGTTGGCGCAGCAGCACCACAACATCTGCTGTGTCGGCGATGACGACCAGTCGATCTACTCCTGGCGCGGTGCCGAGGTCGGCAACATCCTGCGTTTCGAGCGCGATTTTCCCGGCGCCAAGGTGATCCGGCTCGAGCTCAACTACCGCTCGACACCGCACATCCTGGCTGCTGCCTCGGGACTGATCGCCCACAACAAGAGCCGCCTCGGCAAGACCCTGTGGACGCCCCTGGCTGAGGGGGAGCGGGTCACTGTGCGCGGCGCTTGGGACGGCGAAGACGAGGCGCGCAGCGTTTGCGAGGAGATCGAGGACCTCCGCAGCGCTGGTCATGCGCTGAACAGCATGGCGATCCTGGTCCGAGCCGGCTTCCAAACACGCGAGTTCGAAGAGCGGCTGGTGACGATCGGCATGCCCTATCGCATGGTGGGCGGCGTCCGCTTCTACGAGCGCCAGGAGATCCGGGACGCGATCGCGTACTTCCGCGTCGTCGTTCAGCCGGACGATGATCTGGCCTTCGAACGCATTCTCAACGTGCCGAAGCGCGGCCTCGGCACCGCCAGTCTGCGCAGCCTGCATATGCTTGCGCGGCGCGACGGCCGCTCGCTCGTGGCCGCGGCGACGGCACTGGTGGCGACCGACGAATTGCGACCGCAGGCGCGCGCGGCGGTCTCCCGGCTGATCAACGATCTCGCCCGCTGGCACGGCCAGCTCGACACGATGGCCCATCCGGAAGTGGCACGTCTCGTCCTCGAAGAGTCCGGCTACGTCGAGATGTGGCAGCGCGACCGCAGCCCCGATGCTGCCGGCCGGCTGGAGAACCTGAAGGAGCTGGTCGGCGCGCTGGCGGAATTCGAGAGCATGGCAGGCTTCCTGGAGCACGTCAGCCTGGTGATGGATAACGACGAAGCGGCCGCCGACGACAAGGTCACCTTAATGACCGTGCATGCCGCCAAGGGCCTCGAGTTCGAGACCGTGTTTCTGCCGGGATGGGAGGAGGGGATTTTTCCCAACCAGCGGGCGCTGGAGGAGGGAGGCGGTGCCGCCCTCGAAGAGGAACGGCGCTTGGCCTATGTCGGTCTGACCCGCGCCCGCAAGCGGGCGATCGTTTCCTACGCGGCGCGGCGGCTGGTTTACGGCTCCTGGCAGAGCGCCAACATCTCGCGTTTCGTCACCGAAATGCCGCACGAGAACGTGACTCATTACGCACCGCGCGGCTTGGTCACGGGGCGGCCGGCCCGCCACGGCGGCCTCGGCTTGGGCCAAGACTTCGGTTTTTCGGCCGCACCGCGGCAAGGTGCGCCGCGCTGGTCGCGACCGCCGCTCCTGGAAGGCAAGGCGGAACGGGTGGCGGCCCGGCCGCGACCGCAGCAGGACTTCGCGCCGGGCCAGCGCGTCTTCCACGAGAAGTTCGGCTACGGCGAGGTGCAGGCGGTCGACGGCGAGACGCTGACGATCGCGTTCGAGAAGGCCGGCACCAAGACGGTCATCCACAGCTTCGTCAAAGCGGCCTGATGGCAAGCGCCGTCTGGCGGGTCGCCGTCACCGTGCCGCAGGCGGCAGCGTCGGCGTTCGAGGCGGCCATGCAATCACTCGCTGCCTCGGTGGTCAGCCTTGATGCGGGTGACGGCCGCTGGTGCGTGCAGGGGCTGTCGAGCCGGCCGCCGGAGCGGGCTGCGCTGGCGCTCGCCCTCGACCTCGCCGCAGTCGCGAGCGGCCTGCCGGCGCCCGAGGTCACGGTCGAGCCGGTGGCGGAGGAGGATTGGCTTGCACGCGGGCTCAAGGATCTGCCGCCGTTGCGGATTGGCCCGTTCTTCGTCCACGGCGCGCACGTTCACGAACCGCCACCACTTGGCAGCATCGCGCTCCAGGTGGAGGCTGGAATGGCGTTTGGCTCCGGCCATCACGCGTCGACTGCGGGCTGCCTGGAAGCGCTGGCGGGGCTGCGCCATCACACCGTCCGGCGCGTGCTCGATGTCGGCTGCGGCTCGGGCATCCTCGGCATCGCCGCCGCCAAGCTGTGGCGCTGCCCGGTGCTGGCCGTTGACATCGACCCCGATGCGGTCGCCGAGACCAAAGCCAACGCGCGGATCAATGGCGTGGCACCCTGCGTCCACGCGCTATGCATCGATGGCGTGCACAATCCCCTGGTGCGCGCTGCGGCGCCGTTTGACCTCGTGGTCGCGAACATCCTCGCGCGCCCGCTGAAGCGCCTGGCACCCAGCCTGCGGCAGAGTGTCGGTGCGGGCGGATGGATCATTCTGGGCGGCTTCATCGCCGCCGATGCGCGGCAAGTCGCAGCGCCCTATCGTGCAATCGGCCTTGCGCTTCGGTCCATCCACCGGGCGCAGGGATGGGCGACCGTGGTCCTGGAAAGGCGCGGCTCTTAGAGCGCCGCCGTCACGCTGCGCCGCTTGCGCTGCGGACTGGCGTAAAAGATGTGGGCGCCGATACGGGCCACCTCCTCCTTCTCGTCGGCCCAGTTCGGGCGGACGTAGTCCGCATGGTACCACAGCGCACCACGGGTGGGATCGGGGACACCGGTAAAGACAGCAGCGGCCGCCAGGGCAAGCGCATGCCGCCAAGCGTCCCGCTCACGCGGCGTGTCATCCTTGCCGTCGCACCACCACGAAAAATGGCACTGGTGCCGCCGATGCTCATCGCCTTGCTGCACCACGCCGCAGATGGTCCGCGGGAAGCCGGGATGATTGACCCGGTTCAACGTCACCGCAGCGACCGCGATCTGCCCGATCAGCGGTTCGGATTTTGCCTCCCAGTAGATGTTGAGAGCGAGGCACTCGATCTGCTGCAGAAGGTCGTCAGGCACCGCCAGCGAGGTCGAAGCGGCATGCATTTGCGGTGCCAAGGATGCCGGGTGAAACCCATTCCGCAGATCAACGGCGCGCGAGGCCGGGGCTTCGGAACGCTCTTCGATAAAGTTGTTCAGGGGCTGATGAAGGGCGTGAGCAGGTGAGCGGTAGCTTGGATCAATCGTACGGGGAGCAAGGAAACCAGAAAAAACGATAATCCCGACAAATATGCGCCCTACCGTCCCGCCAACTCTCATGGTCATCCCTCGACCGTTGTTGATATCCTTCTTTCCCTTGCAATTTCCATAGCACAGTGTGCGCAGGCAGCAAAAGGATTTATCGCCTCTTGCTCCAAAACGGGCGAATATGGCGGACTCACGCCGAAACTATGTAAGTGTTTTTCGTAGGGATGTTGCCGCGACGCGACACCCAAATGGCGCAATTGCTACCTTACGTGGTAGCGTCCGCGGCGTTTGCGATGCAGCAGGCTGCGCCTGATGCTCAGCACCAACCGGCAGCTTGGGCGCGTTGCCAGGTGTTGGGGGAGGCGCCGGCGCGGGCTTTGTGCATGACGCGATCGAAGGCGCCTCGCTCGCAGATCACCTGTTCCGGCTCAAAGTGCAAGGCGTCGAAGCTCTCGATGATGATGCCGGGACCGGTTACCGGCGTCTTCCAGACGCTCGCGTAAGCCCAGAGAATCGCATGGTTGAGCATTTCCTGGTCTCTCCCTGTCGCGCCTTTACGCGAGGGCATGAAACACGAGCACGGGTTTACAGTCCGTTAACGGCGTGCGGCAGTGCGCTGGTTCACAGAAGCGGCAATCGCTACCGATGTGCGATGTTCTTCACGAATTGCTCACGTTCGGCTTGTAGTCTGCTGCTTTCGCGCGCGAGCGCGGAGTCCCTGACTCCGTGTTGATCGGCTGGATGGCATCAGTCGTCGTGTGCATCCACAGGTCTTCACAGACAAGGTCTCTCGCTCATGCGTGTGTCCATGCCTAACCTCACGATCAGCCGTAGGCTTTACCTGCTGATCGGTATCTCGTTTCTCGGGATGCTCGGGATTGTGGCTATTGCCGGCCAAGAAATTAAGACGCACCTTACAGAAGAGCGAATGGACCGGACGCACCGCGTCGTGGAAGTCGCTCGATCCTTGGTGGCGGATTTCCATGGTCGCGCGCAGAGCGGCGAAATGACCGTCGAAGAAGCCAAGGCGCAGGCGATGCGCGCGCTCTCCCATCTTCGGTACGATGGCGACCAATATTTTTGGATCAACGACATGGACGGCATGATGCTGATGCATCCGACCGTGTCCAAACTCGTTGGTACCAACATTCTTGCCATCCGGGACGCCCGGGGTACCGAGATCTTCAAGGATATGATCAAGACAGTGGCCACAGCAGGCGGCGGTCCCTACAGCTACTTTTGGCCGCCCGATGCCACTGCACAGCTCAAGATCTCCTACGTGGCTGGTTTCCCTGAGTGGCGGTGGATTATCGGCAGCGGGGTCTTCGCCAGCGATATTGAGGCGATGATCACCGACGCTTTCTGGCGGATTGGGCTGATCGCTGCTGCCACTGCGGTCGTGGCGGTGGCTGTTGGCGTTTTCCTGGGCCGCGGCATGACCAAACCGCTCCTCACGCTTGCGGCGGCGATGCAGCGGCTCGCCGCCGGCGATACCAAGGCGCAGATCGGCCTCGACCGTCGTGGCGACGAGATTGGCCGCATGGCGGAAGCGGTCCAATTCTTCCGCCAGGGTGCAATCGAGAAGGAGCGCCTGACCGCAGAGCAGGAGCGCTTGAAAGAGCAGGCGCAGGCGGAGCGCCGGCAAGCGCTGGCGGAGCTTGCGGCGCGCTTCGAAGCGGACGTTCAAGGGGTTGTTGCGAGCGTCACCAACGCGGCGGCCGAGATGCGGACGACCAGCGAGGCGATGTCAACGACGGTGAGCGAAGCCGGTCGGCAGGCCTCGGCCGTGGCGGCCGCCTCGCACGAGGCATCCACCAACGTCCAGACCGTCGCGGCGGCAGCCGAGGAACTGTCGGCCTCGATCCAGGAAATCAGCCGCCAGATGAACCAGTCGCACGCAATCACCCGCGGTGCCGCGGACGAAGCGGCACGCACGCAGGCGGTGGTCCGCGGGCTCGCGGAAGCGGCGCAGAAAATCGGCGACATCGTCCGGCTCATCAACGACATCGCGTCCCAGACCAACCTGTTGGCCTTGAACGCGACCATCGAGGCGGCGCGCGCCGGTGATGCAGGCAAGGGCTTTGCCGTTGTCGCGAGCGAGGTCAAGGCGCTGGCAACACAGACGGCGCACGCCACCGAGCAGATCTCCGATCAGATCGGCTGCGTGCGAGGTGAGATTGACCAGACCGTGGCCGCGATTGAGACGATCGTGGGCACCATCAACCAGATCAATGAGATTGCAGCCTCTGTTGCGGCAGCGGTTGAAGAGCAGGGCGCCGCTACCGAGGAGATTGCGCGCAACGTCGAGAACGCCGCCCGCGGCACTGAGGTGGTGACCGCCAATATTGCCGGCGTTACCGAAGCCACGGCAACGACCGGATCGGCAACGGCGCAGGTTGTCACGGCGGCTCAGGTACTCGCCACCCAGTCCGGTGAGATGCGTCAACTGCTCGATCGCTTCGTCGGCGACATTCGCGCCGCGTAAGCAGCCGGTTATCAGGATCGCTACGGCTCTCGCTGAGTAAGCGGCTGAGAGCCGTAGCGCAACACCTTGACCTTCTCCAAGGTGACGAGGCCGGAGCCCATTATCGGCTCGATCGCGGCCAGGAACGCGGAAATCTTGGCTTCGGCATCGACGATCTCGATGATCATCGGCAGATCGCCCGAGAGCCGCAGGATCTTTGCCGTATGCAGCCGGCTGGCGTGGCCGAAGCCCATTGGTCCGCGCAGAACAGTGGCGCCGGCCAAACCCAGCTCGCGCGCCTTCAGCACAAGCGCCTCGTAGAGAGGCTTGCCGTCGTTGCGGTCATCTTCGCCGACGAAGATCCGCGCCAGCACCGCGTCCTCAGGGATCCGCATCGGGACGCCTCCATTCACCCATTCATTGCGTTGCCAGCGACCGCACCGAGCCACACGGCGATGAGGCACAGCAGCACCGAGGACAGCACGTTGCCGGCAGCATAGAGCCACTCGCCGTCCTGGATCAGGGTCAGCGTCTGCAGGCTGAACGACGAGAATGTGGTGAAGCCGCCCAGCACACCAACCATCATGAACTGGCGCGCCGCCGTACCGACCAGGAGACGGCTATCGGGACCAGTAACGACCGCGATCAGTCCGATCAGGAACGAGCCCACGACGTTGACCACAAGCGTCCCCCAAGGGAACGTCTCGCCGAAGCCACGCGCAATCAGACCGGACACCCCGTAGCGGGCGACACCGCCGAGCGCCGCGCCAATTGCGACCGAGAAGGGGAGGACGAGCGAATGCAGATCCATGACAGCGGTGATCTTAGCGAGCGGCCATGGCATCGCAAGGGTGCGCCCCCTTGCTGACGTGCGGTTGTGGCCGATTGACCTGATTGGCGATCGTGGGTAAGCAGGCCCATCGTCGTCAGGCCCGGAGGCCGCCATGGATGTGCTTGCCGTGATCCCGGTTGTCGACCAGGCGGTCCTGCGCCCGCTTGGCGGCCGGCCGCTCCTGCAGCGGGCCATTGAGCAGGCCCGCTCCGCGCGCGCGATCGACCGTACCGCCGTCGTCTCTGCCAACAGCGAAGTGCTCGGCCTCGCCGCCGAGTCCGGCGCCGACGTGGTCGGGATGCCGGCTGAAGTTAGCCCTAGCGATGCCGCAAAGGCGCTGATGCAGGCAGCGGATCAGCTTTCCGCCCGTGACGGCTTCGCGCCGCAGGTCGCTCTCGTCCTCGATCCTCTTTTTCCGCTGCGGACACCCGCCGGCCTCGATCAGGCGATCGAGCATCTTTTTCGCTGCGGCGCGGACTCGCTCGTCTCGGTGCATCCGCTCACCGAGGCGCTATGGGTTCAAGACGACGGCGGCATGGCGCAGCCCTTTGACGGCCCGCCGAACCAGGTCCGCTTTGTCGAGAACGGCGCCATTGTCGCCGTTCGCATGAGCGTGTTCGAGGCCGACGCACGGCTGCCGGCCGGCCGGGTCGTGCTCTACGCGATGCCGGCGCTGCAGGGTCTGCGCCTGCGCGGCGAAGACGACTGGCAAGCCGCCGACGCGCTGGTGCGTCGCTTCGCGGGCGTGCGCGCGACCGATCTGTTGCGGCCGGTCAAGCTGCTGGTGCTCGATTTCGACGGCGTGATGACCGACAACCGGGTTCTCGTCATGGAGGACGGCCGCGAGGGGGTGCTGTGCAGCCGCGGCGATGGCTTCGGCTTCGACCTCCTGCGGGCGGTCGATTTTCCCGCGTTGGTCATTTCCAAGGAGGGCAATCCGGTCGTGGGCGCCCGCTGCCGGAAACTCAAGATCCCGTGTGAGCAGGGGATTGGCGACAAGCTGCCGGTGCTGGAGCGCCTTGTGCGCGAGCGCGGCCTCACGCTCGCCGAGGTCGCCTACATGGGCAACGACTTGAACGACCTCGAATGCATGCGGGCGTGCGGCGTGGCGATCGCGCCGGCGGATGCGCACCCGGCGGTGCTGGCGATCGCGAACATCATCACCGAGGCCCCCGGCGGTTTCGGCGCGGTGCGCGAGATCTGCGATGTGATCGCGGCGCAAGCGGCGACGGCACGCGTCGCGGCAATCCCAGGGGCAGCCCTGTGAGCGGGGCAGGGGAGCCGCGGGAGATCTTCCGGCCGGACCTCCTGCGCGGCAAGCGCGTCCTCGTCACCGGCGGCGGCACCGGGCTGGGCCTGAGCATGGGCCGGCGCTTTCTCGAACTGGGCGCGTCCCTGGTCATCTGCGGCCGGCGCGGTTCCGTGCTGGAGGAAGCGGCGGACCGTCTCAAGGCCGATACCGGCGGCGAGATCGCCTGGCACGTCCTCGACATCCGCGATGCCGCGGCGGTCGACGCGACGATTGGGCGCATCTTTGCCGAGGCGCCGCTCGATGTTCTCGTCAATAACGCCGCCGGCAACTTTGCCGCCCGCTCCGAGACGTTGTCGCCGCGGGCGCTCGATGCCGTCGTCAACATCGTTCTGCATGGATCGGCATACGTGACACTGGCATGCGGCCGGCGCTGGATCGCCGCCAAGCATCCGGCGACGGTGCTGTCGATCCTTGCGACCTACGCCTGGACCGGTTCACCCTACGTCCTGCCGTCGGCAATGGCGAAGGCCGGCCTGCTGGCGATGACCCGCTCGCTTGCGGTCGAATGGGGACCGAAGGGGATCCGCCTCAACGCCATTGCACCGGGACCGTTCCCAACGCCAGGAGCGTGGTCGCGCCTCGTGCCGCGGGCCGACTTGGCGGCTGCATTCGAGACCAGCAATCCCTTGGGTCGGCCCGGCCAGCACAGCGAGCTCGCCAGCCTGGCGGCGTTTCTGATTTCGGATGGCGCCACCTTCATCAATGGCGATTGCGTGACGATCGACGGCGGCGAGTGGATGCAGGGCGCCGGTGAGTTCTGTTTCCTCGATAAGCTGACGGAAGCGGAATGGGAAGCGATGCGGCCGCACAAGGGCGGCCGCGTGGATGGCGGCGAATGACCGCCCCGACACCGCCGCCAAGCGACCGCGCCCGCGTCAAGCGCCTGCATGAACGCGGACGTTACGACCGCACGACCATCGATGCGATCCTCGACGCAATGCCGGTCTGCCACATCGGCTACAGCATCGACGGGCTGCCGTATGCCACGCCGACGCTGCAGTGGCGCGAGGGCGACCGCGTTTACTGGCACGGCTCGGCAGCAAGCGGAATGCTGCGCGCCATCGACGGCGCACCTGTGTGTTTGACAGTGACCATCCTGGACGGCTTTGTGGTGGCGCGCTCGGCCTTCCACCACTCGCTCAATTACCGTTCGGTCATGCTGTTCGGGCGTGCCGAGCGGGTGTGCGACGACGACGCCAAGCTCGAGCACCTGGAACGGCTGATCGAAGGCCTGTTTCCCGGCCGCTGGCAGACATTGCGGCCGGTCAACGCCAAGGAGCTGAAGGCAACCGCGGTCTTTGCGCTGTCGATCGACGAGGCTTCGGCCAAGGTGCGGACCGGCGGACCCAAGGACGACGAAGCCGATTATGCGTTGCCAATCTGGGCCGGCGTCGTACCGGTCCGGCTCCAGTTGCTGCCGCCCGAGGACGATCCGCGCAACCTCCCGGAGGTCAGCGTTCCTGCCGACGTGCGCGCGCTCAAAATCGGCTGAGGCACTCAGTCGATGCCGATCGTGCGCCAGCGTTTGGCCGAAAGGTGAATGCCGCATTCGGTCTTGGCCTGGCCGCGCCAACGCCCGGCGCGCAAGTCTTCGCCCGGCGCCACCCGGTCGGTGCACGGCATGCAGCCGATCGACAGAAAGCCCTGCTCCTCCAGCGGGTGCGGCGGCAGCGCATGCTTTTCCCTGTACGCTTCGATGTCCTCGCGCGTCCACGAGACCAGCGGATTGATCCGATAGCGGCCGTCGTCAGTCGCCTCGACCCTCGGCAGGGCGCCGCGTTCGCCGCCGTGATAGCGTTTGCGGCCCGTGATCCAGGACTCGAAGCCTTCGAGCGCCCGCTGCAGCGGCTCGACCTTACGGATATAGCAGCACATCTCCGGGTTGCCGTACCACAGCACGCCGTCGGTATCGAGTGCGTCGACCCGGGCCGGGTCCGGCTTGATGCTGCGGACATCGGTGAGGCCGAGGCGCTTCGTCAGCGTGTCGCGGTAACGCAGCGTCTCGCCGAACAGCTTGCCGGTGTCGAGAAACAGCACCGGTATCGCCGGGTCGATCTGGGCCACAAGATGCAGCAGGACCGCCGCTTCGGCGCCGAACGAGGACGTGAGCGCGATCCGGCCGCAGAACGTCTCTGCGATCATGGCCTCGAGAAAGGCAAATGTATCGAGGTCGGCGTACCTGGTGGTCAGATCCTGCGCACGGATACGCGCGCGCTGTACGTGCGGGGGATCGACAACGCCCGCATCCTCGTTCCCTTTCATGATTGAGGCCGCCGCTGCTGGCGCAATTGAATGGCCGTCGCGCGGCCGTCAGCCGCCGTCTGATAGAAGACGGAAATCTCGCTCATCGCCTGCTTCCATTCGTCGACAGCTGCAGCGTCCTTGACCTCAAAGGCATCAAAGCCGCAGCGGTGCATGAATAACAGCTGATCGCGCAGCACATTGCCGACGGCACGCAGTTCACCCTTGAAGCCGAAACGCTCGCGCAGCAGCCGCGCGGTGGAATAGGCACGGCCGTCGCGAAAGGTCGGAAACTCGAGCGCAACCAGCGCGAGGAGCGGGAGATCGGCTGCGATTTCAGCCGCAGGGTCCGCCGCGGCGAGGCGAACCCCTAAGCCATTCGTGCGGGCAATGAGGTCCGAACGCTCGTCGCGCCAGCGCTTCAGCGACACGATGATGGCGCCCTGCGCGGGCAGCGGTTCGCCGTCGGCGACGGAGATCCACGGATCGTCGACCAGGGAGCCGTTCTTAAGCAGTGGCATAAAGGCTCTCCTTGAACGGCGCCAAGCCGACGCGGCGGTAGGTATCGAGGAAGCGCTCGCCAGTCCGCCGGTGCGCGCGGTAGGTCTCGATGATGGTCTCGACGGCGTCGACGACCTGATCGGCGGCGAAGGCCGGCCCGACCAGCGCACCGAGTGCGGCGTCCTCGGCCGAGCTGCCGCCGAGCGTGATCTGGTAGAACTCCTCGCCCTTCTTATCGACGCCGAGAATGCCGATGTGGCCGACGTGATGATGGCCGCAGGCATTGATGCAGCCGGAGATATTGAGCCGGAGCTCGCCGATATCGTGAGCGCGGTCGAGATCGCGGAAACGTTCGCTCAAGCGCTGGGCAACCGGGATCGAGCGGGCATTGGCGAGCGAGCAGAAATCGAGCCCGGGGCAGGCGATGATGTCGCTCACGCGGCCGATGTTGGCGGTGGCGAGGCCGAGCGCGACCAGTGCCCGCCATAAGTCCGGCAGATCGGCACGCGGGACATGGGCCAGGATCAGGTTCTGGTGATGGGAGACGCGGATCTCGCCGAAACTGTGACGATCGGCCAAGTCCGCGATCGCATCCATCTGTTCCGCGGTGGCATCGCCAGGCACACCGCCGGCCGGCTTCAGGGACAGCGTGACGATTGCGTAGCCTTGCTGCCGGTGGGCCTCGACGTTGGTCCGGGTCCAGGCGGCGAACGCCTCGTTGCGGTGACGCTCGGCCTCGTATCCCGGCGCCTCGGCGGGAAGGTTCGCAAACGGCGGCGGCGCGAAGTAGCGCCCGATCCGCTCCTGCTCACCCGCCGGCAGTTCGACCGGGCCATCCTTGATCAGTGCCCATTCGTCCTCGACCATTTGGGTCAAGGTTTCCGTGCCGACCTCGTGGACGAGGATCTTGATCCGCGATTTGTAAAGATTGTCGCGCCGGCCGAGCTGGTTGTAGACGCGCAAGATCGCCTCAAGGTAGGAGAGCAGGTGGCGCCGCGGCAGGAACGGGCGGATGACCTTGGCGATCATCGGCGTGCGGCCCTGGCCGCCACCGACGGCGACCTCGAAGCCAATCTCGCCAGCATCGTTGCGGACGATCTTGAGGCCGATATCGTGCACGGCAACGGCAGCCCGATCGGTTGGCGCGCCGGTGACGGCAATCTTGAACTTGCGCGGCAGGAACGAGAATTCCGGATGCAGCGTCGACCACTGGCGAATGATCTCGCAGGTCACGCGCGGATCCTCGATCTCGTCGGCGGCGGCACCGGCGAAAGCGTCGGCAGTGACATTGCGGATGCAGTTGCCACTGGTCTGGATGGCGTGCATCTCGACCTCGGCGAGCGCCAGGAGGATGTCTGGAATGTCCGCCAGCGCCGGCCAGTTGAACTGAATGTTCTGCCGGGTGGTGAAGTGGCCATAGCCCTTGTCGTAGCGGCGCGCGATTTCCGCCAATGCCCGCAGCTGGCGTGACGACAAGGTACCGTAGGGAATGGCAACCCGAAGCATGTACGCATGCAGCTGCAGATAGAGGCCGTTCATCAGGCGTAACGGGCGGAATTCATCCTCGCTCAGGCTGCCGTTCAGCCGCCGCGCAACCTGATCGCGGAATTGCTCGACGCGCTGGTGCACGAAGGCGGCGTCAAATTCGTCGTAGCGGTACATGGGTTCGGTCGTCCCTAAACGTATTTCAAGGTCTGCTCGCTGCCCGCTGTCGGGCCGGCGGCGCGGATCCGTTCGCGCAGACGGTCGGCGCGGATGTGCCCGCCGGAAACGGCCGCATCGATGAGGTAGGGGCCGACGACGGTGCCGGCAGCGGCCGCGCGCTCGCCGGCAGCCACCATTTCGGCGCGGCTCGCTTCATCGTCGCTGAGCCGGCTGTCGTCAATCCGCTCCGACCAGCCGCCATCGCGGGTGAAGAACACGACGATGCCGTCGCAGAGCCGGTTGGCGGTCAGGATTTGCGGCTTCATCTCGCGTTTCTCAACATGTTTGCCGTTCGGAGTGCCCCCTTGGCCTTGACGTCGATCGTCGCCGAAGCGGGATTAAACAACATCACCTATCATGTGTTTATGAGGTAGCAATCATAGCATTGTGTAGAAATTTTAATACTACAAAACATAAATGTTAATATCCTCCATGCCGTTCGGGAATGCGCCCCGCCTGCCGCAGCCCGCGCGCCCACTTAACCCTCCCTTTACTGCGATCTGCCAGAGTGGGCCGGCCAAATGGGTTAGCCGGCATCGTGGCGCCCGATCACTCCGTTTCGCATGTTTGTCAGCAAGGGGTAGGCCTCCGTCATGAACACCACTCTTTTGGAGAAGGCTCCAAATCCTGTGAAGCAGGCGCGTGCCCCGCTGCCGCCACGCCGCGTCGGCCGCGAGCAGGAGTTGCACGAACAGCTCAACACTTTGCTTTCCAAGATCAACCTGGCGGTGATCTACGGCGGAAACAAGACAGAAGATGGCGCCGTCATCAACCAGATTGGCAACCCGCGTTCCTGGAAAAGCTATCAGGCGGTGGCCGAAGATATCGCCAGCGCCCTGGAACGGATTGGCTGCCGCAACGTGATTCTGCTGCCCGACGATATGCGTTTGGGCGACCGGCTGCGGGCGGAAAAGATCCACTTGGCGTGGCTCAATACCGGCGGGGTGCAGGGCTACAACTCAATGGCCCATGCCTCGGCGATGCTGGAACTGTTCGGGGTCCCCTACGTTGGCCACGACCCGCTGACAGCCGGCCTTCTCGACAGCAAGCATGTGTTCAAGCAGGCGCTCAAGGCCTGCGGCATCCCGACCGCGCCGTTCGTCACCTGGCACTTGGCGCGCGGGCCCTTCGTCCCGAAGCAGAACACCGCGTTCAAGCGCCAGTTCAAGAATCACACCGGGCCCTTCGTCGTTAAGCCGGTTTCCGGCCGCGCGTCGCACCACGTCAAGGTGATTGACCGGGCCGAGGACCTGACCGAGGCGGTCAACGAAATCTTCCTCGTGACGGAGAACCACGTCCTCATCGAAGGCTACCTGCCGGGTCGTGAGTTCTGCGTCGCCGTTTGCGGGCCAGTCGTGTTCCGCTACGGCCAGGTGCACCGCTACAGCGGCCCGTTTGTCTTCGCCGAAATCGAGCGCGTCCTCGAAGCGGACGAGAAAATCTTTACGTCGATGGACCTGCGGCCGATCACCCGTAGCCGCGTCCGTGGCCTGTCGCCGGAGACCGATGCCGAGGAAGTGCGGCAGTTGGAAACCCTGGGCCGCCGGGTGTTCGAGGACCTCTCGCTCGAGACTCTGGTCCGTCTTGATGTTCGCGCCGACGAGCACGGCAAGATGTACGTGCTGGAGGCCAATCCGAAGCCGGACCTCAAGGCGCCGACGGCGGAGAAGACCAGTCTCGTCTGCGCCAGCCTCCAGCAGTTCGGCATGAGCTACGACGATCTGGTGTTTTCGCTCCTGGCGGACCGCATCGATCTCCTGTTCGCCTGCCGGCGCGGCACCGTCCATGAACTGATCAAGCTGCTGCAGGCTTAAGCCCTCTCAGGTTTGAGAAACCGATCGATGGCAAAATCCGAGGCGAGTGGCCGGATCATCAACGTGCTCACCATGTTCTTGGTGGCCGGCCTTTCGCTCGCCCTGCTGCTCTACATCGCGTTCGGCGAAGCCCACCGTACCTTTGCCCAATTCTACGTCGAGAAGATGGCGGCACAGGGCGCTGTCGTGCAGACGGCGATTGAAAAGCAGCTTCGCCTGGGGTTGCCGCTCGAACAGTACGCCGGCTTCTCGCTGGTCGCCGGCCGCGTCAACGATTCCGACCCGACGGTCGTCTCAATCGTCGCTTTCGATGCTCAAGGCCAGGCGGTTTTCGTTGCCGGTTCGAGGTTGGATTTGCTCACCGATCCGGCAGCCATCAACCGGCCATCCTCGTCAACTTACGAGTTGCGGCAGAGCCCGAAGTATCTGCAGGTCCAGCTGCCGCTCCGCAGCCGCGAGGCCCGGGTCGGGACGCTTGCCGTAACGATGGCTCGCGCGCGCATCTCAGCCGATATCCGCCACGAGTTCGACGCACTGCCGCTGCCGGCTCTCCTGTTAGCGGCGGCATTCGCCGGCTTTGTCTACTTCGCCCTGACGCGCATCAAGGAGCGCCGAAACGCTTGGCTGCACGGCGCCTTTTTCCTGACGTTTCTCACCATGGCCGCCGGCGTGGTGGCGCTGCTGATTTCCCTCTATGCCGAGGGGGCGCAGTCGAAGACCCGGGCGCTCGCCCAGTCGCTTGGCCAGCGGCTCTCGGATCTGGTGGCGTTTAACGTCAATATCAAGGACATCCGTGGCCTCGATCGGACGCTCGCTGAGTATCGACAGGTCAATCCGGAGATCAGCGCAGCCGCCCTTACCGTCAATGGCGTCGTTCAGCTTCACACCGATCCGAGGCGTGTCGGTGCGTGCTGGGTCGGCAAAGATGATGACTACAACTATCGGGTCGATCTGACGCCACCAGAAGCGCGCGAGCGCATCGAGGTTGCCGTCGCCTTGCCGACGCGGATCGTGGCTGACCAACTCGTGCGATGCATCAAGAACTTCGCGGCACTCTTTGTCGCTTCGGCGTTTCTCGCCGGCGTTTTCCTGCAGCTTGCGCATTCGGTCAACGCAAACGGCCGGGAAGGCCAGCCGGCCCGCAAGCTTTCCGGCACGGAAGGCATCTACGCGCTCAACCTGGTCAAGCCCGTGTTTTTCGGTGCGATCTTCCTGGAGAATCTCACCTATGCCTTTCTTCCAAAGCATGTTGACGCGCTGATCGCATCCGAAGGCCTGTCGTCCGCTTTCGTTTCGGTGCCTTTTGTCGCCTACTGGGTCAGCTTTGCTTTCATCCTGCTGCCGGCCGGATACTTGGCTGAAAAGATCAATCCGCGACCGCTGATTTACGGCGGTCTGGCGCTGGCCGGGCTCGCAATGCTGATGCTGGAGCTGGAACCCGGCTTCGCGATGTTTGTCGCCGCCCGGCTGATGGCCGGTGTCGGCCAGGGTCTGCTGTTCATCGGCGTCCAGACCTACATCCTGATCGTGGCGCCCCCCAACAAGAAGACGCAAGGCAACGCCATCATCGTCATGGGGTACCAGGGCGGCATGATCTCCGGCATGGCGATCGGCTCGCTGCTGGTCGGCTCGCTCGGCGCCGAAGGCGTCTTCATGATCGCTGCACTCGTGGCGATCGGGCTGGCAGTCTACGTCTTCTTCTGCGTGCCTCACTACGACGCGCCCGAAGGCTGCAAGCTCGCGCCGGCGTCGCCCAAGGAATTCGCGCGCTCACTGGGGATCGTCGTGCGCGATCGCGACTTCCTGGCGACGATGTTGTGCATTGGCATTCCAGCCAAAGCCGTTCTGACCGGGATTATCGTCTTCGCGCTGCCTCTGCTGCTGAACCAGCAGAATTTTCCGCAAGAGGATATCGGCCAGATCGTGATGGTCTACGCCGCCGCCGTGATGATCGCGAGCGTCCTGGCGTCGCGCCATGTTGACCATACCGGCCGGACGACGAACGTCTTGCTGTGGGGCGCCATCGTGAGCGGTGTCGGCCTCATCATCATCGGTGTGATCGGCCTCAGCGGCCTCAATCTCGGCGGCGTTGCGCACATAGAGCTGCAGATGCCGCCTGCGTTCACGAGCGGCGTCAAGAGCTTTCTCGTGCTTAAGGAAGCCAACGCCTCGACCGTCGCCCTTCTGGTGGGCGTTCTCCTCGTCGGCTTCGGTCACGGCGGCATCAACGCTCCGGTGATCACGCATGTGGCCGCGTCGGCGCTGGCGACGCGGGTCGGGCAGAGTCCGGTAGCCGCTGCGTATCGGTTCCTCGAACGGATCGGCCACATCGCCGGCCCGATGTTGGCGGGACAGCTCCTTTACCTCAGCGACCAGAACCCGCTCGTCATCGCCTGGAGCGGTCTCGCGTTAATCATTCTTGGAGTCTCTTTCGCTACTTTCTCACTTTCACATGGGTTCTTTATCTCCAAGGGAGCACGAGCATGACCCCGAGGTCGGCTTTCCTACGGCAGAGCGCAAGAGTGGCTTTGCTTCTGCTTTGCTTCATTTCCATTCTCCCTCTGGCTCGCCCTGCGGCGGCCGCGCCGGCTTATGCTGTATGGTTTCGCTTTGCGCCGGAGGTCGAGGAGAACTGGAAGTTTGCAGAGGTGACCGGTGATCCCAACCAGGTGATCATCACTCCCAAGTACGCGCCGCCGAACGTTGGCCGCAAACGCATCTTCGTTCTCTACCCATCGGCTTCGTACGCCTACGACATCGCCATGAGCACGGTGCTGCAGAGCTTTGCCGAAAAGCGGCTGAACGTGGAATTCACCGCGTTCACCGGTGCTGCAGAGCTTTGCCGAAAAGCGGCTGAACGTGGAATTCACCGCGTTCACTTATGGCGGCAAGTCCGACATCGGCAAGCAGGCGCTGGCGCTGGCCGAGGGCGGCTACAACCTCATCTTGTCGATGGGCTCGCAGTCGACCGCATGGTTGTGGCAGAACTACAAGGACAAGCGCCTGCCGGTGGTTTCGATTTGCTCTAAGGACCCGGTGGTCCTGGGCCAGATGGCGAGCTACGACAAGGGTTCCGCCACCAACTTCGCCTTTACCTCGCTCAACACGCCGGTACAGGTGCAGATGGGCTATGTCCTGGAGTTGAAGCCAAGCCTTAAGAACATCGGCATTCTGGTCGACTCACGCAATGTCAGCGCGGTCGAAACCCAGGCCAAGCCGGTGGCCGACTTCCTGCGCGCGAAGGGCGTAAACGTCCTCGACCTCGCGGTCGATGGAACGGTGCAGGTGCGTGAACAGCTGGTCGCCAAGATCCGCGATGCGGTGCAGAGCATGCGCAAGACTGACCCCGAGCTGCAGAACAGCGCTTTCTGGATCACCGGCAGCACGACCGTGTTCAACGAGATCGAGACGATCAACCTTGCTGCCGAGCGCGTGCCGGTGCTGAGCGTCGTCCCCGAGGTGGTCAAGCCGGGCGACAGCAGTGCGGTCCTGTCGATCGGCGTCAGCTTCGAGAGCAACGCCTTCGTCGCGTCGACCTATGCCGAGAAGATTCTGACCGGCAAGGCTGCCGCCGGCGAACTGCGGGTCGGCGTGATCTCACCGCCCGATATCGCCGTCAACATGCGCCGGGCGCGAGATATCGGCCTGTCACTGCCCTTCTCCTGGTTCGAAAGCGCTGCCTACGTTTACGACTACGACGGACGTGCGGTTCGCACCAAGGGGCGGTTCGCACCCTCGGATATGTGAGAAGACACGTTCCCACCGACGCAACTGCGACCTGGAAGCGTCGGGATGGTGGATAGCGGCCGCATCCCAGCTGATGCCGCAGGAGGCCTCCGTCCCGACGGACCCGACCGGAACGTGACAGCAGAGCCGCCCGAATTTTGCCGTGATGCAACTCCGGGCGCCCGATGCCTGCAACGAATGAGAGCTGAACCGATGAATGCACCGACCTCCAACATCGAGACGGCAAAACTTCACCTGCTCGATCTGCTTGTAACACCCATCTGGATTTGGGACTTCGACAAGTCTGCCGTCTGGTGGGGGAATCAAGCCGCGCTCCGCCTCTGGCAGGCCAACGATCTCGCGGATCTGAGTGCCAAGGCCGGCACGCTGTCGGAGAGCGATCGCGCCACGCTTGCCGCCTGCCGCCGCTTCCTGCAGAACGCCGAACCCTTCGATGGCTCCTGGCCGGTTCGTGCCGGCGCGCGGACGGTCAACGTCGCCTGCCGCTTTACGCCGGTGACGATCGACGGCAAGCGCCTGGCGATGATGGCGCAAGTGATCGAGGGCCAGACTGCGGAGGAGGAAGCCGTCGACGAGCGGCCGCAGTACACGCCATCGATGACCCGGATCATCGGCGAGGTCGGCCAGCTGCTGCGGCTGCTCGAGGCCCAGGTCGGTATCCTGGAGCTGATCAGCGGCGGTGCCACGCTTGAAGACAGTCTGCGCTCGCTGGTGCAGACAGCGGAGCGGCTGATCGGTCCCGCCGCGGCCTCGATCATGCTCATTCAGCCGTTCGGCAGCCGTCTACTGCATGTGGCGGCGCCGAACCTGCCACCCGACTACCGCAAAGCGATCGACGGCTGCGGGATCGGTCCGCAGGAAACAGCCATGGGGGCTGCGGTCTTCCGCCGTTCCCGCGTCGTATCACGCGATATCGCAACGGATCCACTGTGGGCCCGCCACCGCGACGCCGCCGCCAAGAGCGGCATCAGAGCGTGCTGGGCACAGCCGATCGTGAACGAAGACGGCGAGATCCTGGGCGTCTTCAGCGTTCATTATCAGCAGATGAAGACGCCGACCAACCAGGACTGCTGGATCATCGAAGCGCTCTCAGCGCTTGCCCGGTTCGCCATCGATAACGAGCGGCGCCGTACCGATCTGCGTTCGGCCAACGATCGCTTCTCCTCACTGGCAACAACGGTTCCCGGCGTTGTCTATCAGAGGGTGATCAATCCACAAGGTGAGATCCGATACACGTTCATCTCGGATGCGGTAAAGGAGCTGTTCGGTGTTTCACCGGAGGAGGTCCTCACCAACCCGCACGTGCTGTTTGACTGCTTCGACCCGGTCTACCGGTCAGATTTCCAGAAGCGCCTCGCCAACGCCTCACATGAGCTCAAGATGTGGGATGTCGAGGCGACGATCATCTCCCGCGACGGCCAGCGCAAGTACACACACGCGATCGCGCGGCCGTCCCGGCTGCCGGATGGCAGCGTCGTCTGGGATGGCGTGATCCTCGATGCGACGCGGATCAAGCAAGCCGAACTTGCGGCTTCGGCCGCGGAAGCGCGCACCCGCGAAGCCATCATCGAGAGCATCCCGCAGGGCCTGATCCTGTTCAACGAACACGACGAGGCGGTCACCTGCAACAGCCGCTTCCTCGAGCTTTATCCGTTCCTCAAGGACGTCGTCAAAACTGGCCTCAGCTATTCCGATCTGATGCGGGTCAAGATCGAGGCCATGATCAAGAGTGATGGCCCGGAGGAGGAACTGCGCCAAGCGCGCGACGAAGCCCTGCGCCAGCGATTGGAGAAGCACGCCCAGGCAAGCTACGTCGCCGAACACACACTGACCGACGGGCGTTGGATCCTCGTCAACGAACATCACAACGAGGACGGCTCGACCGTCATCCTCTACACCGACATTTCGGAACTGAAGGAGCGCGAGGCGGCCCTGGAGCGTAGCAACCGCGAGCTGCAGGACTTTGCAACCGTTGCTGCGCACGACCTGCAGGAACCGCTGCGCAAGATTGAAGCGTTCGGTGACCGCCTGCGCGAGCGCTACCTGGAGCAGCTCTCTGGCGACGGCAAGATGTACCTGGAGCGCATGCAGCAGGCGGCGCATCGCATGCGGCAGCTCATCAACGACCTCCTGACCTATTCCCGCGTGACCAGCAAGGCGCAGCCCTTCGTTCCGGTCGACCTTGCAAAGACCTGCGAGGATGTGCTGGGCGACCTGCAGATCGCGATCGAAAGCTCCCAGGCCAAGGTGACCAGCGGCGAGCTGCCGATTATCGATGCCGATCCGCTGCAGATGCGCCTCTTGCTCCAGAACCTCATCGGCAATGCGCTCAAGTTCCGGCGCAAGGATGTGCCGTGCGAGATCACGATCAGCGCCGTCCTGCATGATGCGGCCGACGCGCAGAAGAAGTTCGGGATCCGCACCGGCCGCGTGTGCGAGATCAACGTCGCCGATAACGGCATCGGCTTCGAGATGAAGTATCTCGACCGCATCTTCGCGATCTTCCAGCGTCTGCATGGCCGCAACGAATACGAGGGCACCGGCGTCGGCCTCGCAACTTGCCGCAAGCTCGTCGAACGCCATGGCGGCGTCATTACGGCTCAGAGTGCGCCCAACCAGGGCACGACCTTTATCGTTGCCCTTCCCGTGAAACAGATCAACCCGAAGGCAGCATGACCATGAGACCCACCAAGCCGATCAGCATCGTAGTCGCCGAAGACGATCCGGATGACCGCTTCCTGATCAAGGAAGCCTTCGAGCAGCATCGCTTGAGCAACGATGTCGCCTTCGTCGAGGATGGCGAAGAGCTCATCGCCTACCTGCGCCGCGAAGGCCAGTATGCCGCGCTGGAAGGCAAGCCCTTCCCTGGCCTGATCCTTCTCGATCTCAACATGCCGCGCATGGATGGCCGCGAGGCGCTGCAGATCATCAAGAGCGACAAATTCTTGTGCCGCATCCCGGTCGTGGTGCTGACGACGTCGAAGGCGGAGGAAGACATCCTGCGCACCTACGGCTTGGGTGTGAATTCCTTCATCACCAAGCCGGTCTCGTTCGATGATCTGGTGCGGATCGTGCAGACGCTCTGCAACTACTGGATCGAGATCGTCGTCCTTCCTCCAGAATGCCAGTCGGTGAAGGTTGAAGTCTGATGCGAGACCGGGAGGAATTGACGCCCCTCCTCGTCGATGAGCCGATGGGGGGGGCTGTGGAGGGCGACGAAGAAGCGCCGACACATGCGGCGCCGCCACCGCGCATTCTTCTCGTTGACGACGATGAGGATGATTACATCGTCACTCAAGAGTTGTTGCGCGACACGTATGGCTCGGCCTTTAAGCTTGATTGGTGCAGCACGTGGGAGGATGCGCTTCAGGCCTTCTCCGCGGACGGCTATGACGTCTTCCTCTTGGACCAGAACCTGGGTGCGCGCGAGGGCACGGATCTGGTCCGGACGGCGGTCGCATCGGGATGCAATGTTCCGATTATCCTGTTGACCGGCAATGCCGACCGCCAGCTCGATCTCGAAGCCATGCGTGCCGGCGCCGCCGATTTCCTGGTCAAGGGCCAGACCTCTGCGGTGCTGATGGAGCGCTCGATCCGCTACGCCCTGTCGCAGCATGGCGGCCACCGTCGCTGCAAGCGGCAGATCTCGTGGGAAGCACCGAGCATCCTTCTCGTTGACGACGACGAGGATGACTACATCCTCGCCCGTGCCATGCTGTTCGAGATCTACGGCCGCCACTGCAAGGTCGATTGGCGGAGCAAATGGGAAGAGGCGCTGCGCAGCATTACCGAACAGGCCCATGACGTCTACCTGATCGACTATCGGCTCGGCGAGCGGACCGGCATCGAACTCGTGCGCGAAGCCATTGCGCTCGGCTGCCAGGGGCCGATCATCCTCTTGACCGGCGATGCCAGCCGCGAGGTCGACCTGGAGGCGATGCGTGCCGGCGCCTCCGATTACCTGGTCAAGAGCGAGCTGACCGTGCCCTTGCTCGACCGAGCCTTGCGGTACGCCTTGGAGCGCTATCGCGGCGAGCTGCGCCTAGCCGAACTCGCGAAATACGACCAGTTGACGGGGCTCGCCAACCGCTTCCTGTTTCGGGAGTTCCTGTCAAAAACCCTGGCGCGGGCGGAACGCTACCATCGCTCGGTTGCGCTCGTGTTCCTCGATCTCGACCGCTTCAAACTGATCAACGACACCCTTGGCCATCAGGTCGGCGACGAACTGTTGCGGGCCGTGTCCGAACGCCTGCGGAACGCCGTACGCGCCAGCGATATCGTCGCCCGCCTGGGCGGTGACGAATTCGCGATGGTGCTGGACGAAATCACCGATCCGGCGATGGTCGGCCACTTCTGCGAGCGCATTCTGGCCGCTTTCCGCAGGCCGTTTCAGATCGGCAGTGACGAGATCCGCTCAAGCACGAGTGTTGGCGTCGCCATCTATCCGATGGATGCCGATAACATCGACGATCTGCTCAAGAGTGCCGATACGGCGATGTATCACGCCAAGGAGGAGGGGGCGAACAACTTCCAATTCTATACGATGGACATGCACCTCAAGGCGTCCAGGCTGTTGACGATTGAGCGTGATCTGCACCACGCGCTGGAACGTCGCGAGTTCATGCTGTGGTATCAACCCCAGATCGCGGCGGACTCGGGCCGGGTGGTCGGCCTGGAGGCGCTCTTGCGCTGGCAGTCTCCCGGCAAGGGGATCGTCAAGCCCGGCGATTTCATTCACGTCGCCGAGGAAACCGGCCTGATCGTCACGATTGGCCGCTGGGTGATGCAGGAAGCCTGCGAGCAGGCGAAGCGTTGGATCGATGCCGGCTTCAGTGATCTTCACGTCTGCGTCAACGTTGCCGCACGGCAGTTCCGTGACGGTACCTTCTTCGACTCGATCAAGGGGATCCTGCAAGACACAAACGTGCCACCGCACTACCTTGAGATCGAGCTGACGGAAAGCAGTCTCCTAAAATCCCCCGACGCGGTGCAGGCCGTGCTGCGCCGGTTGCTCGATATCGGCGTGCGCGTCGCGCTCGATGATTTCGGCACTGGCTACTCGTCCCTCAATCACCTGCGCTCGTTCCCCGGCACGGCGATCAAGATCGATCAGTCGTTTGTCGCCAACATCGAAACCTCCCATGATGACTCGCAGATCGTCAAAGCGCTGATCCAGATGGCGCACGGGCTTGGCTTCGTTATCGTCGCCGAAGGCGTGGAAACGCCGGGACAGCTCCGCGCACTGGCGGCACAGCAGTGCGACCTCTTCCAAGGGTACCTCCTGTCATTTCCGGTGCCCGCAGAGGAAATTACGATGGAGGTGCTGGCCAAGGACCATCTCGCACCGTTCCTCGCCGGTCCGGGCGAAAGTGACGGCGCTGCTGGCGGGGGCTGCCAGGCAACCGCGCAGCCGGCGGCTGCCCCACCCTTAACGGAACCGTCACCGGTTTCGCGTACGCTCACACTCGCGCCGTCGCAACAATGCGATGGAAAGCATGCCTACCCCGGTTAGTGGCCCCCTGGTCTGCTGCAACCCGCCGCGACCCTGAGCCACGCCCGTTCGCGTAAATCGAGCACACCCGTGGACGACAATGCGTTCCTGAGTGCAACAACAGCGCACGCCGAGGCAGCAATCGCCAAGCTCAAGGAGCTTGACCTGCCACTGACCGCGGCTGCCCTGCACGTCTGGAACAGCTACTTCGCCGGCGATCCGCCGGCATTGGTCGAGGAGATCGACCACCTCATCGCTGACGACGCGCCGATCACCAGCAGTGTCTGCGAGACGCTGTTCGAAAAGCATTTCGGCTCCAATGGCGAGGCGGCGGCCGTTGATGCGGCCTTCGGCTCTCTCGGCAAGGTTCTCGCCGGCATCGAGACCGATATCGCCGACGCCCACGGCCTGCTCGTCAAGGGCCGTGACCTGTTGCGACTGTGCTGTTCGCCAAACGCAATCCGCACCAAGACCGCACAAGAGACGATGCAGGCGGTGGTGAGGGCGGCAGCGCATATTCTCGAAGGCGAGAAAGGCCTCCGCGAAAGACTGGCCGTTGCCGGCGAACGCTTGGAAACCGCGCGGGAAGGTGCCAACGCCGCACTCGCCGACTCGCGCATCGACAGCCTGACCAAGGTCGCGAACTGGAAGGCGTTCTACGGCAACCTGCGATCGGCGGCCGCAGAAGTGGCGGAAAAGCGCGGACGCCTCGTCGTGCTGATGCTTGATATCGACCGCTTCACTACCTTCAACCAACGCCACGGCCGCGCGAACGGTGACCAACTGTTGCGGATGATCGCGGCCGAGCTGCAGAAGACGTTCGGCCGCGGCGGGTTCGTCGCCCGCCATGGCTGTGATTCGTTCGGGATCGTTCTTCCCGGCGCCGAAACTGAGGCCGTGGTCGCGATGGCGAATGCCTTCCGCACCGCCTTTGCCTCGCGCAAGATCATCAACAAGGCAACGGCTCAGCCCTTGGGCGTGATCACGCTTTCAATCGGCGTTACGGAATATCGCCGCGGCGAGGCGCTCGCGCACCTGATGTTCCGCTGCCGTGGCGCCCTCGGCCTTGCACGGACCGAAGGGGGCGACCGCGTGATGGCCGCGACGGCGCCGAAACCAGCGGCGAATTGAGGTTGCGCTAGCTCTCTGCACCCTCCGCCCGCATAGCGCTTGCCTTTTTCAGCCGTTCCCGAGGTCCGGATCGTAGGCAAGGATGGGCGACAGCCAGCGCTCCATCTCCTTGAGGTTCACACCCTTGCGGCGGGCGTAGTCGTCGACCTGATCGCGGTGGATGCGGCCAACGCCGAAGTAGCGGCTTTCCGGATGCGAGAAGTAGTAGCCGGCAACGCTCGCCGCCGGCACCATCGCGAAGCTCTCGGTGAGCGTGATCCCGGCGTTGCGCTCAGCCTGCAAGAGGTCGAACAGCGTCCGCTTCTCCGTGTGGTCGGGACAGGCGGGATAGCCGGGCGCCGGGCGGATGCCGCGGTATTCCTCCTTGATCAACGCCTCGTTGGAGAGCGCTTCGGCCGCGGCATAGCCCCAGAACTCTTTGCGAACGCGCTCGTGCATCCGTTCGGCAAGGGCCTCTGCCAGACGGTCGGCAAGCGCCTTGGCCATGATCGAATGATAGTCGTCGTGCTGGCGTTCGAAGTCCTTGACGATCGCGTCCAACCCTTCGCCGGTTGAGACCGCGAAACCGCCGATCCAGTCGGCGATGCCACTTTCCCGCGGGGCGATGAAGTCAGCAAGGGCAAGGTTGGCACGGCCGTCGCGTCCGCGTGGCATCTGTTGCCGCAGGGTGTGAATGGTGGCGAGCACGCCGCGCCTGCGATCGTCGCTGAACACCTCGATGTCGTCATCGCCGACGCTGTTCGCCGGCCAGAAGCCGATCACGCCGCGCGCGCGTACCCAGCGCTCCGCCACCATCCGCTTCAGCATCGCCTGCGCGTCGGCATAGACGTTGCGGGCGGTTTCACCCACGACCGCGTCGTCAAGGATCGTGGGGTAGGTTCCGGCCAACTCCCAGACGCGGAAGAACGGCGTCCAGTCAATGCGCCCAGTCAGCTCGTCCAATGGATAGTCGTCGAAGACGGTGACGCCGGGCGCAGTCGGTACCGGCGGCAGATAGCCATCAAACGCCACCTTGAGGCGGTTGGCGCGCGCTTGAGCGAGCGGCAGCCGCTGGCTGTCGTCGCGCTTGCGACTGTGGGCTTCGCGCACGCTTTGGTACTCGGTGCGGACCTTCGCCGCGTAGGCGGCACCATCCGTCGCGAGCAGGCCGGCACAAACGCCGACAGCACGCGATGCATCCGGCACATAGACCAAGGGACCGTCGTAATTGGGCTGGATCTTGACCGCGGTGTGCACACGCGATGTCGTCGCGCCGCCGATCAGGAGTGGTTGCGTGAACCCCAGGCGCTTCATTTCGGCAGCGAGGTAGCACATCTCATCGAGCGACGGCGTGATCAGGCCGGACAGGCCGATGACGTCAACGTTCTCCCTGGTTGCGGCTTCCAGGATCTTCGCCGCCGGCACCATGACGCCTAGGTCGATGACCTGGTAGTTGTTGCATTGCAGGACGACGCCGACGATGTTCTTGCCGATGTCGTGTACGTCGCCCTTCACGGTCGCTAGCAGGATCTTGCCGGCGTTCTGCTGCGGCTGGCCATCCTTTTCGGCTTCCATGAACGGCAGCAGGTAGGCGACCGCCTGCTTCATCACGCGCGCGCTCTTGACGACCTGCGGCAAGAACATCTTGCCGGCGCCGAACAGATCGCCGACGACGTTCATGCCCGCCATCAGCGGCCCCTCGATCACCTCGATCGGCCGGGCGGCCGCTTGGCGTGCCGCCTCGGTGTCGGCTTCGATAAACTCCGAGATGCCGTTGACCAGCGCATGGGTGAGCCGTTCGCCGACCGGCAGCTGCCGCCAGCTGTCGTCAACCACTTTCGCCTTGGCCTCGCCCTTGAACTGGCCCGCGATCTCAAGCAGGCGTTCGGTCGCGTCCGGCCGGCGGTTGAGGATCACGTCCTCGACCCGCTCGCGCAGGCCTTCCGGGATTTCCTCGTAGACAGCGATCTGGCCGGCGTTGACGATGCCCATGTCCATGCCGGCCGCGATCGCGTGATAGAGAAAGACCGCGTGCATGGCCTCGCGGACCGGCTCATTGCCGCGGAAGGCAAACGAAACATTCGAGAGCCCGCCGGAGACATGCGCGAACGGCAGTTCCTCCTTGATCCGGCGCGCCGCTTCGAAATAGGCGAGGCAGTAGTCGTTGTGCTCCTCGATCCCGGTCGCGACCGCGAAGATATTGGGATCGAAGATGATATCCTCCGGCGGCAAGCCGACCTTGTCCACCAGCAGGCGGTAGGCGCGCGTGCAGATCGCGACCCTGCGCTCCGCCGTTTCAGCCTGGCCCTGCTCGTCGAACGCCATGACGACGACGGCGGCGCCATAGCGGCGGACCTTGCGCGCGTGCTCAAGGAACGGCTCCTCTCCCTCCTTGAGGCTGATCGAGTTGACGATCCCCTTGCCCTGCACGCATTTGAGCCCGGCCTCGATCACCTCCCAGCGCGAGGAGTCGATCATGATCGGCACCCGGGAAATGTCAGGCTCACCAGCGATCATGTTGAGGAAACGGACCATTGCCGCCACGGCGTCAAGCATGCCCTCGTCCATGTTGACGTCAATGATCTGGGCGCCGTTCGCCACCTGATCGCGGGCCACCTGCAAGGCGGCCTGGTAATCCCCGGCGAGGATCAGTTTGCGGAACTTGGCGGAGCCGGTGACGTTGGTCCGCTCGCCGATGTTGATGAAGGTCCTCATGACCCGATGCCGATCCTCACTTACGAAGCAATGCTCAAAGGTTCGAGGCCGGACAGGCGCAGCATCCGGGGCAGTGTCGGAATTTGGCGCGGCGGGATACCGGCAACGGCTTGAGCGATCGCCGCAATGTGCTCCGGCGTCGTGCCGCAGCAGCCGCCGACGACATTGACGAGGCCCGATTGCGCCCATTCGCGGATGTGGGCGGCCGTCATCGCCGCGGTCTCGTCGTACTCGCCGAACTCATTCGGTAACCCGGCGTTCGGGTAGGCGCAGATGCGGGTGTCGGCGATGCGCGACAATTCAGCAATGTGGGCACGCATCTGCTCGGCACCGAGCGCGCAGTTAAGTCCGATGGTGAGCGGCTGCGCATGCTTGAGGGAGTTCCAGAACGCTTCCGCCGTCTGGCCGGAGAGATTGCGGCCCGAGAGATCGGTGATCGTGCCCGAAATCATGACCGGCAGCCTTAAGCCTTGTTCGGCGAAGATCTCCTCGATCGCGTAGACAGCCGCCTTGGCGTTCAGCGTGTCAAAGACCGTTTCGACCAGGATGATGTCGCAGCCGCCTTCGATCAGCCCGGTCACCGCTTCGCGGTAGCCGTCCTTGAGTTGATCGAAACTGACATTGCGGAAGCCTGGGTCGCCAACATCGGGCGAAATCGAAGCCGTCCGGTTGGTAGGCCCGATGGCGCCGGCAACGAAGCGCGGCTTGTCGGGCGTCGCTTGGGCATCCGCCGCGGCGCGCGCGATCCGTGCGCCTTCGACGTTGAGCTCGCGTGCGGTCTCCTCAAGCCCATAGTCCGACTGCGCCAGTCGGCTCGAATTGAAGGTGTTGGTCTCGATGATGTCGGCGCCCGCATCGAGATACTGCTTGTGAATGCCGGCAATGATGGCGGGCTGGGTGAGGCTCAAGAGGTCGTTGTTGCCCTTGAGATCGCGCGGCCAGTCATGGAAGCGCTGGCCGCGGTAATCGGCCTCGCCCAGCCGGTGACGCTGGATCATGGTGCCCATCGCACCGTCAAGGACCAGGATCCGCTCCTGCAGGCACTTCGTCAGCTGCTCAAGGCGTTGCGTGCGCGTTGTCATCGGCTGTCTCCGACCCGAGCCGGGGACGTCGGCTGCGCTTGCGCTTCCGCCTTCGGCCGCACGCCGAGGACGTGGCAGATCGCGAACGCCAGATCGGCCCGGTTCAACGTATAGAAGTGAAACTGCTTGACGCCGCCGGCATGCAGCGCCCGGCACTGTTCGATCGCGACCGATGCCGCGATCAGGCGTCTGGTTTCCGGGTCGCTGTCGAGGCCCGTGAACAGCTCGCCCATCCAGCCCGGCACCGCTGCCCCGCATTGCTTGGCAAAGCGCACGACCTGGCCGAAATTGGTGACCGGCAGGATGCCGGGAATGATCGGTACGGTGATGCCGGCCGCCTGGCAGCGATCGAGAAAGCGGAAAAAGATATCGACATCAAAGAAGAACTGGGTGATCGCCCGCGTCGCGCCAGCATCGATCTTGCGCTTGAGGTTGTCGATGTCAAACTGCGCACTGGGCGCCTCCGGGTGCATCTCCGGGTAGGCGGCGACGCTGATCTCGAAATCCGCGACCCGTTTCAAGCCGGCAACGAGGTCGCATGCGTAGGCATAGCCGCCCGGATGCGGCTGGTAGTGCGTGGCGCCTTCGGGCGGATCGCCGCGCAGCGCGACGATATGGCGCACGCCGGCCGCCCAATAGCGCTCAGCAATCGCGTCGATTTCCGCGCGGGTGGCGCCGACGCAGGTCAAATGCGCCGCCGGTTCGAGCGCTGTTTCCGTTCGCAGCCGGACGACGGTCGCATGCGTGCGCTCGCGTGTCGTGCCGCCGGCGCCGTAGGTGACCGAAACATAGGCCGGCTCAAGCGTCGCAAGGCGCGTGATGCACGCCCACAGCTTCTCTTCCATCTCCGCGGTCTTGGGCGGGAAGAACTCGAACGAGACCTTGACGTCGCCCGGCAATGGGGCAGCCACGGACAACAAGGCCGTTGAGCGTAGCCGATCGGTCATGGCGCGCACTCCAGGATCTCGCAGTTCATGGATAAGGGACGTCTCGTGCTTTCGGGCCGGATGGGCGCTGTCGCCTCGGCACAAGGTGCCAACTCTCGCCGCGGACGGCAACGGATACCGGAAACGGCGGCGCCACCCAACCGATTTAGGACCCGCCCTCTCAAACGCCAGCGGGATCATTTGTTGTGAACTACAACTATTATACGCAGCCGATTGAAGACTGCAACGGAATACGCGTGTCCGCCGGCGTGCGTCGAGGCGCAGCGCTGGCGCACACTGGTTTTTTCCTGGACGGTGTGCTACTCGCGCCGAGCGTTCGAGAACGACCGAGTCGCTGCTTTCCACCTGGCGCGCAGGTAAGGCGGACAATTGCCCATCACGACGACGCTTTTCAGCTGGTATCGCTCCAAGGCGGCAGCGCTGATTACGGTGATGGTGCCGCTTGCGGCCGTCTTTGGCTGCGCCGCGGTGCCGCCCGAAAGCGATCGCGAGGCGCGGGCCGAATTCGAGGCTCACAACGATCCGCTCGAACCGCTCAACCGCCGTGTCTACGCCTTCAACCGGGCCGTCGATGCTTTGTTCTTGAAGCCGGCTGCGATTTTTTATCGCGCCCTGACGCCGCCGCCGGTGCGCACCGGGGTCTCCAACGTCCTGCACAATATGAAGTCGCCTGTCATCTTAGCGAACGACTTGATGCAGGCCGAGTTCGCACGGGCCGGCGACACCGCCGCGCGGTTTGCAATCAATTCCACGCTCGGTGTCGGCGGCATTGGCGATCCGGCTGCCGATCACTTCGGCATTGCCAAGCACGGGGAAGATTTTGGCCAGACGCTGGCGGTGTGGGGGGTGGGCGAGGGACCGTTCCTGATGCTGCCGCTGCTCGGACCCTCGAATCCGCGCGATGCGGTCGGCTTCGCCGTCGATTCGTTCGTGCTCGACCCGTTCGCGTGGTGGGTGCGTGTCCGCAGCGACGACCGGGAGCTTTATTCCTACCTCCGCCTTGGCTTGACGGCGCTTGACGCGCGATCCGCCAACTTCGAGGGCATCGAAGACGTCGAGCGCAATTCCCTCGATCCCTATGCCGCTCTGCGCAGCCTTTACCGGCAGTTCCGCGTCAAGGAGATCAACCAGGGCCGGGCGCCGGCGGACTTCGATGTCCCCGATTTCGACGAAATTCCAGATGCGGAAGTGCCGGGTTCCTCGCCTGGCTGACCTTCAGCGGTCGCGTCGCTCCCCACCAGTTCCCTGGCATGTGGCCGCTGGCCAGGCAGCCGCCAACAATCCTGCGTTTCGACCCTACGCCGTTTGGCAGAATAGCACGCGACGCTTTGCTATCAGGATGGCGGAGTGTTATTAAGAAACCTGAGGCGGGGAGTTGAGGCGAGATCCATGGCAATCGACGCACAAGCGGTCATCCAGGCCATCGTACGCGCGCTTGAAGAGCCACCGACGCGGGCCCGCCAAGCCCGCAAGCCGGTCATCACGATTTCACGGACCCTGGGCTCCGGCGGCGACGTGATCGCCCGGGCGGTGTCCGAGCGGATGGGCATCGAGCTTTACGGCTCGGAGATCATCACCGCAATCGCGACTGAGGCCAATGTCAGCTCGACGCTGATCGAGGCCCTCAACGAAAAGCTCGATGCGGTTGACGCCTGGATCTATTCAGCGGTCTTCGGCAAGCACGTCAGCCGGGACGAGTACGTTCATTTCCTGTCGACGGTGATTCGCGGCCTCTATCATACCGGCGGCGTCATCATTGGCCGCGGCGGCCACGTCATTCTGGCGGGCCGGGACGTCTTGCGTGTACGCATCGTCGGCTCGGTTGAAGCATGCGCGACCCGCATTTCCGAAGATGAAGGCATTTCGTACGCGGAAGCCAAGCGCAAAGTGCAAGACAACAACAAGCGCCGTGGCAAGTTCATCTGGGATCTTTTCCACTCGCGCTACAATGATCCCACGAATTTCGACATGATTGTCAATACGGATTATTTCCGTAAGTTTGACGACGTGGTCGAAATGATCGTCATGGCAGCACGCGCGCGCGGCCTCGACCGCAAGCTGCATTCGACCCAGGTTGCAGCTGGTCAGACGGTCGCCTAGTCGAGGCGCCTGAAGGGGAGGGGGCAGGTGCTGCCCCCCTCCGCTACCCGACACGGGTTCAGTCTTCGGGCAGCTTGAGCGCGGCGATGAACGCGGACTGGGGGATTTCCACGCGCCCGAATTGACGCATGCGCTTCTTGCCGGCCTTCTGCTTTTCCAGGAGCTTGCGCTTGCGCGTGATGTCGCCGCCGTAGCACTTGGCGGTCACATCCTTGCGCAGTGCGCTGATCGTCTCCCGCGCGACGACATTGCCGCCGATCGCCGCCTGGATCGGGATCTTGAACATCTGCCGCGGGATCAGATCCTTCAAGCGCTGACAAATCGCGCGGCCGCGGCTTTCGGCTTGGCCACGATCGCAGATGAACGAGAAAGCATCGACCGGCTCGGCGTTGATGAGGATCGCAACCTTGACCAGGTTGCCGGTGCGAAAGCCGGTTACCTCATAGTCGAAACTGGCGTAGCCGCGCGAGATCGACTTGAGCCGGTCGTGAAAGTCGAACACGACCTCGTTCAGCGGCAGGTGGTACACGACCATCGCCCGGTTGCCGGTATACGTCAGCTCCTGCTGTTCGCCGCGCCGCTCGGTGCACAGCTGCAAGACGGCGCCGACATAGTCGCCCGGCACGAAGATCGTCGCGCGAATCCAAGGCTCCTCGATGGTGGCGATCTTGACCACGTCCGGCATGTCGGCGGGGTTGTGCAGTTCCTGCAAGGTGCCGTCGGTCATGTGCACGCGGTAGATGACGCTGGGTGCGGTCGCGATGAGATCGAGATCGAACTCGCGGGAGAGACGCTCCTGGATCACTTCCAGGTGCAGCAACCCGAGGAAGCCGCAGCGAAAGCCGGTGCCGAGCGCGGCCGAGCTTTCCGGCTCGTAATGAAAGCTGGCGTCGTTGAGGCGGAGTTTCGCCAACGACTCGCGCAGGTTCTCGAACTCGGTGGCATCGGAAGGGAACAGCCCGCAAAAGACCACCGGAAGGGTCGGCTTGAAGCCGGGCAGGGGGGTGGCGGTCGGCTGGCGGTCACTGGTGATGGTGTCGCCCACCGAAGTCTCCGCGACCGCCTTGATGCCCGCGGTAAGGAAGCCAATCTCGCCGGGTCCCAGCGCCTCGGTCTGCACCGGCTTGGGCGTGAAGACGCCGACCTGCTCGACCTGGTGCGCGGTGGCGGCTGCCATCATGCGGATCTTCATGCCGCGCTTGAGGACACCGTCGACGATCCGCACCAGGATCATGACGCCGAGGTAAGGATCGTACCAGCTGTCGACCAGGAGCGCCTTGAGCGGTGCCGCAGCGTCGCCTTGCGGAGCCGGCAGGCGGGTGACGATCGCTTCCAGGAGATCGCTGACACCCACGCCGGTCTTGGCGGAAATGGCCACCGCACCTGAGCCATCGAGTCCGATCACGTCTGCGATCTGGCGGCGAACGCGCTCCGCATCGGCGGCTGGCAGGTCGATCTTGTTGAGAACGGGGATGATGTCGTGGTCGTTCTCGAGCGCCAGGTATGCGTTTGCCAGCGTCTGCGCTTCAACGCCTTGCGTCGCATCCACCAGCAGCAGCGAGCCCTCACACGCGGCAAGGCTCCGGCTCACCTCGTAGGAGAAATCGACGTGGCCGGGCGTATCCATGAGATTGAGGACATAGGCCTCGCCGTCGCCGGCGGTGTAGCTGAGGCGCACCGTCTGCGCCTTGATGGTGATGCCGCGTTCGCGCTCGATCTCCATCGAGTCAAGCACCTGGTCGCGCATCTCCCGTTCGGTAAGCGCGCCGCACTGCTCGATCAGGCGGTCGGCAAGGGTGGACTTGCCGTGATCGATATGGGCGACGATGGCGAAATTGCGGATCCGGGCGGGCTCGGTCATTGACCGGCTTTTAGCATCGCCACCCTTCGGTTACCAGTGCGCCCTGGCAGCATCCCTCCTGTTCCCCACCGGGACCGGTCCATTCGTAGATCGGCTCCGCCACAGGTCCACATCCCGTGCAGCCACAACAGGTGCGGCCGGATGGCGCTGCGAGCGGGCGGACCATGCCCTTGCGAATCCAGTGTTCAAGCATGCCGGTCAACGCGCTGCTTTCGACCTCGAAGTGCGCAGCGATCTCGGCTGTCGTCGCGCGCTTGTGCCGGATCAGGTAAGCCTTGACGTCGGTGAGCAGCATTACTGTGTTCCTATTCCGCCGGCACCGCGGCCGCCGCGGACGGACGGCGCAAGCCAAACTGGCGCATCAGGGTGATACTGCCGGCAAAGACAACGGCGACGCCCGCGATCCATGCGAGCGCTTGGCCAGGGTCCCGCTGCCAGGTTCCGATCTGGTAGACGACGACCGCAGCGCCATAGGCAAGGCCGGTCGTCCAGAGGATAGAGAAGGTCGTCCACATGGCTCCCGTCTCACGCCAGATGGCGGCCGTTGCTGAAACACACGGCAGATACAGGAGCACGGCGAGGAGGTAGGCAAAGGCGCCGATCTGTCCGTCAAACCGGCTGGCCATGGCACCGAAGGTGCCGACCGCCACCCCCTGGCTCTCGGCTGCCTCGGCAGGATCAGAGGTGCTCGCAATGCCGAGGCCCAAGGGGTCGGTCAGTGCATCCGCGAGTTGGGCGAGATTCTCAGGGATTGTCGCCAGCGCCGCAAGCAGGCCGGCTGCGAGATCGAAGCCCTCGCTCTCGCCGTTGTCGCCTTCGGTCTGACCGGCGTCTGCGGCGGCGAGGCTGGTGTAAAGGGCATCGAGGGTTCCCACCACCGCTTCCTTGGCGAAGATGCCGGTGAACAGGCCCACCGTCGCCGGCCAGTTGTCCTCGCTCAGGCCCATCGGTACGAACACCGGCGTGATTGCCCGGCTGATGCCGGCCAGCAGCGAGCGCTCGGTGTTCTCGTGGCCAAAGGAGCCGTCGGCAGCAATCGAGCCAAGCGTGTTGAGAGCGACGACGCAGATGATGATGATCCGACCGGCGCGGATGACAAACCCCTTGAGCCGGTCCCAGGTGCGCAACGCGATGCCCTTTAGCGTCGGCAGGTGATAGGGCGGCAGTTCCATCACGAACGGCGAGGCATCGCCCTTGAGCAGCGTATGCCTGAGCGTCAGCCCGGTCAGCACTGCGAACGCGATGCCGATCAGGTAGAGCGCAAAGACGACGTTCTGGCCGCCCTGCGGGAAGAAGGCTGCCGCGAACAAGGCATAGACGGGCAGACGGGCACCGCACGACATAAACGGCGCCATCATCACCGTGAGAATGCGGTCGCGCCGGTTTTCGAGCGTCCGCGTCGCCATGATCGCCGGTACGTTGCAGCCGAAGCCGACGATCAACGGGATGAACGACTTGCCGGGCAGGCCAATGGTCCGCATCAACCGGTCCATGACGAAGGCGGCTCGCGCCATGTAGCCGCAGTCTTCAAGGAACGACAAAAACAGATAGAGACAAGCGATGATCGGCACGAAGGTGGCGACGGTCTGAATTCCGCCGCCGACACCGCCCGCCAGCAGCACGACGATCCACTGCGGTGCCCCCAAAGCGTTCAGGAGTGCCCCGCCGCCGTCGACCAGCAACGTGCCCGCAACCTGATCGAAGAAATCGATAAACGCGCTGCCGACGTTAATCGTGAACAGAAACAGCGCGTACATCACCACGAGGAAGATCGGAATGCCGAACAGCCGGTGCAGGACGATACGGTCAATGCGGTCGGTCAAGGTCTGGTGGACGACGCCCAGGCGCTTGACCGCGGTCTGGATCAGGCTGTTGGCAAAGCCGTAGCGGCTGTCGGCGACCAAGATATCGGCATCTTCGCCGGCCCGCTCCGCGATCGCTTCCTGCAGCGCCGTCGCCCGGTGCACAATGTCGGCGCCGACCAGGGCGTAGGCGCCGATGTCGCCTTCCAGGAGCTTGATGGCAAGCCAGCGGCCGTTCACGCTTCGGGCAACGGCCGTCGGCGCAAGGTGCGGCAGCAGTTCGGCAATCGCTGCCTCGACGTCGCTATGATAGCCGAGTTCGATCGGCGGCACCGGTGGCTCGCTGAGCGCGCGCTCGATCGCTTCGCCCAGGGCATCCAAACCTTCGCCGCGGTGAGCGACCAGCGGCACCACGGGGCAGCCCAGCTCGCGCGCCAGGGCCTCGGCATCGATGCGGATGCGGCGCTCGCGGGCGACATCGAACATGTTGAGCGCGAGGACGAAAGGGACGCGCATTTCAATTAGTTGTGCGGTGAGATAAAGATTCCGCTCGAGGTTGGAGGCGTCAACGATGTTGACGAATAGATCCGCGTCGCCGGACAGGATGTAATCGCGCGCAACCCGCTCATCGATCGACGATTCTGAGACGGCGCCCAGCGCGTACACGCCCGGCAGGTCGACGACAAGGAACTCGCGGCCGCCCCGCCGCCATGTGCCCGACTTGCGCTCGACCGTAACGCCGGGCCAGTTGCCGACCTGTTGCCGGGCGCCGGTGAACGCATTGAACAGTGTCGTCTTGCCGCAGTTCGGATTGCCCACCAAGCCGATCGTCGGGCTGTCTTTCATTCGTCGTGCCTTCTCAGTCCAGCCGTTCGACCCGCAAAACGGCGGCCTCGCCCTTGCGCAGGCTAACGGCCGTGCCGCGGACCCGGACCTCGACCGGATCGCCCAAAGGCGCCAGCCGGGATACGACCAGTTCAGTTCCCGGCGTCAGCCCCATCGCCAACAGGCGTTGCCGATAGTCGCGCTGCCCAGGCTCGAAGCCAACGATCCGGCCACGCTGGCCGACAGCAAGGTCGGGCAGGCGCAGGTTCACGCCGGCTGATCCCCGCAGGGTGCCACCAGGACCTTGTGCGCCATACCGCCACCCAAGCCGACCCGAACATCACGATGGCCGAGAACAAAGGCGCCACGCGATTGGCGATGCATGACCACGACCTCGGCGCCGAGCGGCAGTCCGAGATCGTTCATCCTCTTGGCGAACTCCCGACCACCCCGGAAGCCGACGATCCGCACGCGTTCACCCTCACTCGCCAGCACCAGGGGAAAGCTGCCAATCCCCGCCGCACACGCATCCATGCTCGCCTCGCTCAGTTCGTTCTTGGTGCCGTAAGGCATTATGCGCCAACAGGGCACATCTGCAAACGCAAATCAGTCTCAATACAAGCCCGCAAGCATTTTACGGATATTGAGACGCAAAATAAACCGCAATCTGGCCCGCGCCAGCCGCAAAAAAGGGCTCGGCTTAGGGGAGATCGCCTAGTGCCCTGGTTTCAAAAAATAATTTAGCCAGCTCTCTGTCGTGATCGCCGGCGCATGTCCGGCGGGCCGCGGCGCTTGGCTCCGCCGGTAAGCCGTTGATGCGCCACATCAAGGCCGGGGAGGACGGCCCGTTGGCACCAGAGCTCGGAATCGGGCCTAGAGTTCGGGTTCTTCGAGGTGGCGCTGGCGGCAAGCGGCGATCAGGGTGTTGCGCATAAGACACGCGACCGTCATCGGGCCGACACCACCGGGCACCGGCGTAATGGCGCCAGCGACTGCGCTCGCGCTGTTGAAATCGACATCGCCAACGAGCCGCGTCGTTCCGCCGGGTACCGACACCCGGTTGATGCCGACATCGATTACCGTTGCGCCGGGCTTGATCCAATCGCCGGACACCAACCGCGGCTTGCCGACGGCGGCGACGAGCACGTCCGCCGCCCGACATTCGGCCGCCAAGTCAGCCGTCTTTGAGTGGGCGATGGTCACGGTGCAGTTCTCGTTCAGGAGCAACTGTGCCATCGGCTTGCCGACGATGTTGCTGCGGCCGACGATCGTTGCCTTCAGGCCGGCGAGCGCCGTCTGCTTGCTCTTGATCAAGAGCAGGCAGCCGTAAGGAGTGCAGGGGACAAGCGCTCCCGGCGCTCCGGTCGCAAGGCGGCCGGCGTTGACGACATGGAAGCCGTCGACATCCTTGTCGGGATCGATGGTTGCCAACACGGCGGCCGGATCGATCTGCGCCGGCAGCGGCAACTGCACAAGGATGCCGTTGACCCGATCGTCGCCGTTGAGCCCGCGAATCAGGGTCAAGAGATCGTCGTTGCGAATGTCCGCCGGCAGGTGGTGCGCGAACGACTTGATGCCGACCGCCTCGCACTGCTGCACCTTGTTGCGGACATAGACCTTGCTTGCCTCGTTCTCGCCGACGAGGACGACCGCAAGCCCCGGCGTCAGCCGGTGGAACTTCCGCGCGCTCGCAATCTCGTCGCGCACCTTCCGGGTCAGTTCAGCCGCCAACTGGCGGCCGTCGATGATCTCCGCCTTACCCATCCCGATTCTCCTGTGGCTGCGCCTGGATCGCAGCACTCCAGGCATTGAGGCGCGCCATGAGGGCGGCAGCGGCCCCTTCGATCATGAGGGTCTTTTGCCGGTCGCTGGCGCCTCCGACAAGCGTGATCGCGGTTCTCGGCAATCGCCAGGAATCGGCGAGAAAACGGATCAGAGCCGTGTTCGCCGCGCCGTCCACGGGCGCCGCCGGCACTGCAATCTTGAGCGCCACGCCGCCCGTGGGATCTGCAACAAGGCCCACGCAGCGGGCGCGGCTGGCGCGGGGGCTCAAGCGCACCCGCACACGAACGCCGCCTTCAACCGCCCGGAACGGCGACGCTTTTGTCTCACAAGCCGATGGCATTGTAGAGTCGGGCGAGGACCTGCTGGGCAAACAGCAGCAGCAAGATGAGAACGAGCGGGGAGATGTCGATGCCGCCAAGGTTCGGCAGGTAGCGGCGGATCGGCCGCAGCGCCGGCTCGGTTACGCGGTAGAGGAAGTCGCCGACGCTGTAGACGAAGCGGTTCTGCGTGTTGACGATATTGAATGCGATCAGCCAGCTCAAGACCGCGCCTGCGATCAGCACCCAAATGTAGAGGTCGATCACGGTCATCAGGAGCCAAAACAGGGGACCGAGTATCACATCCATCGCCGAACCCGTATGTGCTTGTGCGCGTTGCTCCGGTAACCTAACGGCGCATGCTGCACTGCGCAAGCGCGCACCCTGAGCGCGAACCAGGGCCGGCACACGCTTGACAGCGGCCGGACCCAGCACCCATTATCCGCCCACGCTTGAAACGCGTTTCGGGGCCGTAGCTCAGTTGGGAGAGCGTCGCGTTCGCAATGCGAAGGTCAGGGGTTCGACCCCCCTCGGCTCCACCACGATTCAAGAATGCACCCGTTCGCCGCTGGTTTTCTTCGGCCATTCGCTCCGGTGCTGGCGCGGGTTCGCACCTGAGCGCGACGGTTGCCGTCGCCCCGGACGCCCCGCGCTTGAGCGGCCTTCCATTCGTCGCTCCGTCCCATTCTCTGGCTCCACGAAAGAGGGCTGAATTTCGGGGGGCCGCCCAGTCACGAAAGCCTTCGATGCATCACCAAGGCATCGACATAACCATGGACGGGATGCTGAAACGCTTCCGGAATGCGGCCAACGATCTCGAAGCCTAATGATTGCCATAGCCGTATAGCGCGTTCATTGGTGCTAACGACAAAATTGAACTGCATCGCCCGAAATCCACGGGATAGGGCACGCTGTAATGAGTGCTCGCACATGCGTCTCGCAACACCGCGCCCGGTAGCGAAAGCATGGGTCATGTATCCGCAGTTGCATACATGCCTGCCACCGCCGGACTGGTTCGTGCGCATGTAGTAGGTACCGAGGATGACGCCATCCTCTTCAGCAACGAATGTTTCCTTGTCTGGCCCCGTCCAGTACATCAATGCGTCAGACTCGCTCATATCCCTGTCGAGAGCATAGGTCTGCCCATCTCGAATGACCGGCAGAATGATTTCTATAATAGCTTGAGCATCTCGTTGTTCAGCGCTTCTAATCCGCATCGCTGTCCTATTATCAGATGAACCTCAAATACGGAGTCATCATCTCCTGGAGCGAGGACGATCAGGCGTTCCTTGCCGAAGCCCCGAAACGACCGGGGTGCAGGACTGACGGCAGGACCCGCGGGGAAGCGCTGCGCAATCTGGAAACCATCACGACGAATCCGCCAGCGATTTTAAGTTGCCCGTTCCCGAGCCGTGCGGCCTGCTGATGTATGCTTGGCGCCCCGATCGTCATCGGGCCTGACGTGGCTTACCCGCGTCCACTTCAACGTCGCTAAAATGCCGCAGTCGCTCAATCCCAAGACAGCGCGCCCACAATGCGAAGGTCAGAGGTTCGCCCCCCTCGGCTCCACCATCCGCCATAAGATCAACCGCTATTCGTCTGCGGTTCATGGCCTGCACGACGCGCAAGCAAAATGCGCGGGTGGGCACCACCCCAACAGCTCCCTCTATGGTTACTGCTCCAACAGTAGTGTCTTGCTCCGATCCGCATCTCCAATCAGTTCTTGTCGATGCTCAAATAGCTTGCGAAACACTCTCAGAACTACCTGGATGCAATCTTCTCTCAACGTAGCAATTTCCTTCTGAGGCAAACTACGACCGTGTAATATCGCGCTCCTCTGGTCATAAAATTTACTTACTTGTTTCTGCGTAGCCTGCCTTGTGTCCACGTCATTATCTAAGAGCTTGGCAACGGAGGCAGAGACTCTGAACCGTGCCTCCGTCGATACCCCAAAAATGTTTTCGAGGGCGATCACTGCATCAACGAAACTGTCAATCGGATTTCGATCTGAGGATGTTGCTAAGTTTATGCGGCGAATACCCACATCAATGCTGCTCGTGTCTACCTCACACAGTCGGCGATACCAACATCCAATGTTCTCCAGTTCTTCTTCGCTACAAATGTGTTCATTACCTCGATACCTAGTTTGTGGATTCCACAAAATACTGCCTGTCGGCTTGAATGGATCAAATAACAAAATACACCCCAGAGTTATTCCAAGAGGACGATCTCTACCGATAGCTAATGCAAACGACAACCTAATCTTCTCACTAATACTAGTTAGTTCTTTGTCTAGCGATTGCCACGCATCGTATGCATGGTCAGACTCAAGTTCTTCCTTCCCTATCTTCACCTCGTACTCGCAAGAACCAGTAACCATAAATCCGTTAATGCATGTATTACCGCCTACTGATATGCGATTGGGGCGCGCTTCATGTGGCACATATCTTTCTAGCGCCGCGTTGTATGAGATAATGTTGCAATCCTCTATATTAAAAGTCAAGTTTTCTTGTAATATACAATTATTAAATAGCATAACAAATGGTATGCGCGTCTTCTTTCCGCGAACAGCATCTCTGTACACATTAACAATATTAATAATATTGTTGTGCAATGTTATCTTCGAATAATTGTTTTTCATACGGCACAGCATAACAGCCGCATGAATTACATTTTCTGCTAACATACACAGTTGAACACTGCCGCCACATCCACATGACGTAACAAAATACCCCTGCGTGTCAAAAATATTGTTTCCTCTCTCCGAGAAGAGGTTATTTAATACCTCGTCGTTTACAATTTTATCGCACACCATCGGTACTTTATGCCAATTTAACATAATATTGCCGCAATGAAAACGTATGTGGCTTGACATCGGGTGTGGAAGAAGCAGAAATGGGTATTGTTCAAACGCAAGCAGCGATATTGAGTAAGATACACTGTCGCTTTCGTCTATCTCTGGACTAGAACCACCGACCTGTTCATTCCAACAATTAAATACATGCCTCCCATCTGGCAAGCAAACATTTTGTAACTCGTAATATATAGCAACGTATGGATCCGCTGAGTCTTTGTGTTGAACAACTTTGTTACGAACAAGCTCTACGAATTCTGTCAAAATTGTTTCTTGTGTCGATGCGAGTGTGTAATCATTAGAAATAAGTTTGGCAACATCTCCGTTTTCTATGTTGAGTATATATCCAGTATTTCTGTCCCCATTTTCTTTTTGATAAACTCCGGAATATCGTACTTTGGCATGTCGGCTATCCCTGCAAGGTGATTCACGAACATACTCTGAACGGAGCGAAGAACAACCAAACGTGTTAAGGTTGAGCTGTGCCATCGGCGCTAAGGTCCGCTCGTGCGCGCGCGAAAGTATTTCAGCGATTGCGTCGGACCGCAGTGCTGATACGACGCAAACGAGCGTGCTGTTCAGGAATTCGTCTGCATGAATGGCGCCAATCCCGCACTGGGCACTTTCGGTGTTCCTGGTGTTGCTGGGACACAAACATTACCTTGACGCTAGAGGTCTGTATGACGTCCGGAGATACTCTGTCCGGAACCCCCCTATGGGGATCAGTCCGAGATCCAGTGAGGCGCGTCATTGCGACACCGCTGTCACTCGTGTTGGTCCAGACCGAACGCCGGATGATGAATCAGTTCACCGCGCGGCTCAGTGGCGTCGAACGGTAAGGCCTGAACCACCTCAGGCGGGCAGCCAGCGACTCCTAAGCCGGGGAAGGCTCGGAAGCCGAACCGGCCGTAGTAGGCAGGATCTCCCACCAGCGCCGCGCCCCGGCTCGTCGCCCGCAAGCGGCGGAGGGCTTCGGCTATCAGGGCCGAGCCGATGCCTTGGCGATGCCTTGACGGCAAAACGACCAGCGGGCCGATGAGACCCCAGCCGTCCTGCGCCCCGATCCGCGCCGCCGAGGCGGCCAGATAGCCAATCACCGCGCCCTCGTCTTCCGCCACAAGCGAGAGGGCGAGTGCGCCCTCCGCTCGTAGCTTCTCAACGATGCTGGCCTCGGTTCCAGTGGATTGTGGAAGCATCAGGAGGGCTTCCGTGACCAGTCGGCTAATCGCCGGGATGTCAGCGATCGTTTCGTTGCGGATTAGCATGTCATGCCCCCTTGAGTGGCGCGTCGTGCGCGGGTCCCCCTGGTTCCCCCTGGCCTGTCGTTACGCCATCGAATGCAGGCCGAACATGTTGCCTTCGGTGTCGACGGCGAGCGCGATGAAGCCGTATTCGCCGATCGACATCTTCTCCCGCTGAACGCGGCCGCCTGCCGCAGCGACGCGTGCTGCCTCGACCGCGCAGTCGGCGCAGGTAAAGTAGACGAGGGTGCTGTTGCCGCCGGAAGGGACGCCTTCCATCTTCACAAGGGAACCCGACGCCCCCGGCGCATCCATCAGCATCGGAAAGGCCCACATTTCCATCCCTGGGCTCTCCAGCTTCTGCAGTTGTACTTCCAGCACCGTTTCGTAGAAGCGTTTTGCTCGTTCCATGTCCTGGACATAGATCTCGAACCAGACAATGGGATTGTTTGTCACGCTTGCATCTCCTTTGCCCCTTCTCCCGGTGGCGTTACGCGACCTGCTGCATCCGATTGGCGAAATCGCGGCCGGATGTGGCGGGCGGGAGTGGCCGGTTGTCGGCTCGGTAAAGAGCGATCGCTTCCTCGACAATTTCGCACAATTCGGAGAATACTTGCCGCTCATCTTCGCCATGGCAGCCGCCGTAAATCAGGCCAGGTGCGCTGCCGACATAGCACTGATCTTGGTCGGACCATTCGACAATCTTCGCGTACTTGGCGCTATCCTTCATTCGCGCTCTCCCGAACGGCTTGGCGTACTGCACGGATCTGATAATGCTTTGCGTCATCGCCAAGACCACCCGAGACGGTGATTGGCCGGCTGCAACGTTCATGGACGAAGTTGCGGTGGCTGCCCTTGCCGCCGCGATTGACAAAGCCAGCCTTTTCCAATTCCGCTATCAGATCACGTACCTTCGGCGGCAAGCTTTTTCGAAACTCCGTGTGCGTGAGTTCGCCCAAGCGTAGCAAGATTCGAGTGCAATCGCTGCGGAAAAAATCCAGATGATTTGACCTTCGCGCCGGGCCGTTCTCCGTGCCGATTGCGTCCGGCGGCAGGGCGGCTAGGATTGCGCCCGCGTCTCGCCATTCGGGGAAACCGTCCGCATGAAAGCCACCAACGCCGCGCTGGGCTCGTTCGGGACCACCATCTTTACCGTCATGAGCGCGCTTGCCGTTGAGCACGGCGCGATCAACCTGGGCCAGGGCTTTCCGGACGAGGACGGGCCCGAACCGGTCCGCCGCGCCGCCGCCGAAGCGATCCTTGCCGGCCCGAACCAGTATCCACCGATGGCGGGCCTCCCTATCCTCCGCCAAGCGGTTGCCCAGCACGCGCAGCGCTTCTACGACCTCGCCGTCGACTGGCAGACCGAAGTGCTGGTGACGTCGGGCGCCACCGAAGCGCTGGCCGACTGCTTCTTCGGCCTGATCGAGCCGGGCGATGAGGTCGTGCTGATCGAGCCGCTCTACGACGCCTACCTGCCGCTGGTTTTGCGCGCGGGTGGCGTGCCGCGCCTGGTACGCATGACGCCGCCTGACTGGGCGTTGCCGGTCGCAGCGCTGGAGGCTGCGTTTTCGCCACGCACCAAGCTTCTTGTGCTTAACAGTCCCAACAATCCCTCCGGCAAGGTGTTCTCTGCCGACGAACTGCGCTTCATCGCTGAGCTCGTGCAGCGCTGGGACGCTTACGTCGTCTGCGATGAGGTCTATGAGCACCTCGTTTTCGAAGGCCTCCGGCACATCCCGCTGATGACGCTGCCCGGCATGCGCGAGCGTTGCGTGCGCATTGCGTCCGCCGGCAAGACCTTTTCGCTCACCGGCTGGAAGGTCGGCATGATCACGGCGCCGCCGCCGCTGTTGAGCGCGATCGCCAAGGCACACCAGTTCACCACATTTACCACCGTGCCGGCGCTGCAGATCGCAGTCGCCACCGGCCTCGGCCTCGACGACGGCTACTTCAGCGGGCTTGCGCGCGCGCTCGAGGCCAAGCGCGATCGCTTGAGCCGGGGCTTGGAGGCCGCAGGCCTTCCCGTTTTGCCAGCGCAGGGCACTTATTTCCTCACCGTTGATGTGGGCGCGGCCGGCTTCAACGGCACAGATGAAGCCTTCTGCCGCACGATCACTGAAGCGGCGGGCGTCGCCGCGGTTCCGGTCAGTGCCTTCTATGCCGATACGCCGCCCACCGGTTTTGCCCGTTTCTGCTTCTGCAAACGCGATGAAGTTCTCGATGAGGCCAGCCGCCGGCTGGGCCGATACTTCGGCCGTGCTTGACGGCGCGGGCAGGCGGGGGCTACATCACCCGCACTTTGTGGCGGGAGTAGCTCAGCTGGTCCAGAGCACCGGGTTGTGGTCCCGGGTGTCGTGGGTTCGAATCCCATCTCTCGCCCCAGCGGCACGCGCGCGCGTGGCCGTGCGCGGGGGCAAGATCCGGCCCCGTCGTTGCGCCCGATCAGTCCCCGGCGATGGGCGCGCCGAGCGGGATGGCGCAAGCGAAAGGCGGACGTCCGATCTCCGGCGTTAAAGGGCATGGCACTGACAAATCAAAAAAAGCCGGTCATCATTGGCATCGTCGGCGACTCCGGTGCCGGCAAGACCACCTTCGCCGCGGGACTGGTGCACGTGCTGGGACCCGAGCGCACCGCCAGCATCTGCATTGACGACTACCACCGCTACAGCCGCGCGGACCGGGCCGGCATGGACATCACGCCGCACGACCCGGCGTGCAATTACGTCGATATCCTGGAGCAGCACGTCGATCTCCTGCGCGACGGCCAGCCCATTCTGAAGCCGGTCTATAATCATCACGGCGGCCGGCTGGAGCCGCCCGAATATGTGGTGCCGAAGGACTTCATCGTCTTGGAGGGTCTGCTCGGTTACGCAACACCGCGCTTACGCGATTGCTTCGACGTCAAGTTCTACATGGAGCCGCAGGAAGAGTTGCGCATCCGCTGGAAGTACCAGCGCGACACCGGCGCGGGCGGCTACACCGCCGCCGAGTTTGCCGCCTCGCTGCCGCTGCTCAACCGCGACAGCGCGCTGCATATCGCGCCGCAGCGAGCGTATGCCGACATGATCGTAGGCTTCTACCCACCGGACGAGGCGCCCGAGGAAAGCGGCGCGCGCCTCAACGTGCGCCACATCCTGCGGCCGACGCTGCCCTATCTCGATCTGGCGCCGCTTCTTGAGGTGGGCGCCGACAAGGGCTTCGACCTCGAACTGGCGCGCGACATCGACGGCCGCCCGGTCGATGCGCTCTTGATTTCGGGCACCGCCGACGGCGAGCGCTCCGAAGAGATGGAGGCCTATCTCTGGAGCCTGCTGCCGAACGGCGACGCCCGCCCGGAGGCAATCGGCCAATTTGTCGATGCGAAGGGCAGCGCGCGGCATAGCCATTCGCTGGCGCTGTCACAGCTCGTTGCGACGCATTATCTGCTGAATGCGGCCCTAGGTGAAAATGCCGTCTGAGGATGCCTGTTCGATGACCGCTGCACGACCCGTTGCACGGCAGGATTCGTCGCCGCCGGTGGATGTTGAGCCCGTCGCTAGCCACGAGGAGATGGTCAACGCCATCCGCATGCTGGCGGCCGACGCCGTTCAGCGCGCCAAATCCGGTCATCCGGGGATGCCGATGGGGATGGCGACCGTAGCGACCGTGCTGTGGACGCGCTTCCTCAAGTTCGATCCGTCCGTACCGACGTGGGAAGACCGCGACCGGTTTATCCTTTCGGCCGGCCATGGCTCGATGCTCCTGTATTCGCTGCTTTACCTGTGCGGCTACGAGGCGATCACGATCGAGGAGATCAAGCGGTTCCGCCAGCTTGGCTCGAACACGCCCGGGCATCCGGAATACGAGCCGCAGCACGGCATCGAAACGACGACCGGGCCGCTCGCCCAGGGTCTCGGCAATGCCGTCGGCATGGCGCTCGCCGAACGGCTGCGCAACGTCCGCTGGGGCGATGATATCGTCGATCACTACACCTACTGCGTGGTCGGCGACGGCTGCCTGATGGAAGGCCTGGGCCACGAGGCCATTTCGCTGGCGGGCTTCCTCAAACTCAACAAGCTGATCGTCTTTTGGGACGACAACCGCATCTCGATCGACGGGCCGACTTCACTCTCGACGCATGAGAACCAACTCGCCCGCTTCGAGGCCTGCGGCTGGGATGCGGAGGTCGTCGACGGCGATGATCCGGATGCCGTCGCCGCAGCGATCGCCAAGGCGCGGGTATCGGACAAGCCATCGTTGATCGATTGCCGCACCGTCATCGGCAAGGGCGCGCCGACCAAGGCCGGCACCGAGGCGACCCATGGCGCCCCGTTGGGTGAGGAGGAGGTGGCGGGCGTCCGCCGCACGCTCAACTGGCCGCACCCGCCGTTCGTCATCCCGGATCACATCCTGGCAGCGTGGCGCACGGTGGCGCAACGCAGCGTGCCCGCCCGCCAAGCGTGGGAGCAGCGCTTCGCCGCCCTGCCGCCGGCCAAGCAGGCGGAATTCAACCGCACCAGCCGCGGCAAGCTGGCGCCCGGATGGCAGGCGCCGCTCAGCGAGTTCAAGCGCAAGCTCGCCACGGAGCGGCCGTCCTGGCCGACCCGCAAGGCATCAGGCGAGGCGCTTGAGATTCTCACCGCCACCTTCCCGGAGATGATCGGCGGCTCTGCCGACCTGACCGAGTCTGTCTTCACCAAGACCCGTAGCACGGCGGACATCAAACCCTCCGACTATAGCGGCCGCTACATTCACTATGGCGTGCGCGAGCACGCGATGGGCGCGATCATGAACGGCCTCGCCCTGCACGGCGGCTTCATTCCCTACGGCGGCACCTTCCTCGTCTTTGCCGACTACATGCGCGGGGCGATGCGGATGTCAGCACTGACCCGCCAGCGGGTCATCTACGTCCTGACGCATGACTCGATCGGCGTCGGCGAGGATGGCCCGACGCATCATCCCTCGGAGACGCTGGCGAGCCTGCGGGTGATGCCCAATATGCTCGTTTTCCGCCCGGCCGATGCGGTTGAGACATTCGAGTGCTGGGTGATCGCGATCACCGAGTCGGACATGCCGTCCTGCCTCGTCCTCAGCCGCCAGGCGCTGCCGGCCGTCCGCACCGAGCACGAGAGCGTGAATTTGAGCGCGCGCGGCGCCTACGTGCTGCGTGAGGCGGAGGGCGGCGACCGACAGGTGACGCTCTTCGCGACCGGTTCTGAAGTGCACATCGCCGTTGCGGCGCGAACGCTCCTGCAGTCGCAAGGAGTGCCGACTGCGGTCGTTTCCATGCCGTGCTGGGAGCTGTTCGACATCCAGCCGGAAAAGTACCGGCGCGAGGTCCTCGGCCCCAACTGGCCGTCCTGCGTGCGGGTCGCGGTCGAGGCGGCAATCTCGCCGGGATGGGACCGCTACATCGGCGAGAACGGCGTCTTTGTCGGCTTGAAGGGTTTCGGCCGGTCGGCGCCGGGCCACATCCTGTTCAGCCACTTCGGCATCACGGCCGAGAACGTGTTCAATCAAACGCGGGCGGCGCTGGCCAGGCGTGCCCACCTGCTGCGCCCGCGCGACAAACGGATCGGGATCGACGTCGTCGGGTAGCGCGCTTTCGGAGGAGGGCGATGCGGGTCGCACTGGATCAAACGGCGCAGGCGCTGGTCGGGCACCACAAGGGCATCCTCGCCGCCGATGAAAGCACCGCCACGATCGGCCGCCGGCTCGCAGCGATCGGCGTCGTCTCGACCACGGAGACACGGCGCGCCTACCGCCACCTTCTGTTCTCGACGCCCGGCCTCAGCCGCTACATCAGCGGTGTGATCCTTTATGACGAGACCATCCGCCAGAGCGCACCGGACGGCACGCCGTTCGTCAAGCTCCTGGAGCACCAGCACCTCCTCGTCGGCATCAAGGTCGACACCGGCGCCAAGCCGCTTGCCGGCTGCCCGGGCGAGCTGGTGACGGAGGGCCTGGACGGTCTGCGCGAGCGGCTGGCTGAATACGTCGCGCTCGGCGCGCAGTTCGCCAAGTGGCGGGCGGTGGTCACGATCGGGGCCGAACTGCCCTCAGAAGCGTGCCTTGCCGCCAACGCACACGCGTTGGCTCGCTACGCCGCCTTGTGCCAGGAGGCGGGGCTGGTCCCGATTGTGGAGCCGGAAGTGCTCATGGACGGCGGCCACGACATCGAAACCTGCGAGGATGTGACGACCGCCACTTTGCGGTGCGTTTTCGCCGCGCTGGCTGCGCAGCGGGTCGAGCTCGAGGGCATCGTGTTGAAGCCGAACATGGTTGTCTCCGGCAAGGAGTGCCTGCGTCAGGCCGGCGTAACGGAAGTCGCCGAGCGGACGCTGCGCTGCCTCATGCGTGTCGTGCCGCCGGCGGTACCGGGCATCGCATTCCTGTCTGGCGGACAAGGGAGTGAAGAGGCGACCACGCGCCTCAATATGATGAACGCCCGCTTCGGCCCGCATCCGTGGCCGCTCAGCTTCTCCTTCGGCCGGGCGTTGCAGGAACCGGCGCTCGCAGCATGGCGCGGCGTGGCAGAGAATACGGCGGCGGCGCAGGAGCTTCTCCTGAAACGCGCGCGCCTGAACAGCGCCGCCGTCGCCGGCGCCTATAGCGGAGAAACCGCGTGAGCGCTGTCGTTGGCCGGCGGCCGATCAAGATCGCGCCCTCGATTCTGTCCGCCGATTTTGCCCGCTTGGGTGAGGAGGTGGCAGCGGTTGACAAGGCCGGCGGCGACTACATCCACGTCGATGTGATGGATGGGCACTTTGTCCCCAATCTGACCATCGGTCCGTTGGTCATTCGCGCGATCCGGCCGTGCACGCAGAAGCCGCTTGATGTCCACCTGATGATCGATCCGGCGCAACCCTACCTGCAGGCCTACGCTGAGGCCGGCGCCGACATCATCACGGTCCATGCCGAAGCGGACCGCCACCTCGACCGCAGCCTGCAGGCGATCCGCGACTTGGGCAAGAAGGCGGGCGTCTCGCTCAATCCGGCGACGCCGGAAACCACGATCGAGCACGTCCTGCACCGGCTCGACCTGATTCTGGTGATGTCGGTCAATCCGGGCTTCGGCGGCCAGCGCTTCATCCCGGCGCAGCTGGAGAAGATCCGCCGCCTGCGCCAGATGATCGGCGCTGCGCCGATCGAGCTCGAAGTCGACGGCGGCATCAATGCGGAAACCGCGCCGCAAGTCATCGCCGCCGGCGCGAACGTTCTCGTCGCGGGCAGCGCGGTGTTCCTCACCAGCGACTATGCGGCGGCGATCGCCGCCATCCGCGGTGAAACCGCGAGCGCCGGGGGCTGACCGGCGGCCGCATCGCTCACGTAATGGCGTCGATTTCGGCGTCGCTGAGATTGCCCGGCACGATCGTCACCGGCACCTTGACCTTGCCAAGGCGCTTCAGCACGTAGCTCAGGACTTGGCCCGGCCCTTCGGAACCGGCCGAAACACCGAGCACGAGGACGGAGATCGGTTCTTCGCTTGCGAGCAGCGTCAGCAGTTGCTCGTTCACGGTGCCTTCGCGGATGTAGACGACGGGTGTCGCCCCGGACAGCTTCTGCACCACCGATGAGACGACCTGCAGCATCTCCTCAGCCTGCTCGCGCCGCTCCTCGGCCATCAGGTGGCCGACGGCCATCCAGTGCTGAAACTCGACCGGCTCGATGACATACAAAAGGGCAACCCGGCCGCCGGTCTTGCGCGCGCGACCGCAGGCGAAGCGGAGTGCCTGATGCAGCTCTGCCGTTTCGTCGACCACGCACAAGAAGGTCCGACGGTCGGGCACGCCGTCCGTCTGTGCAACGGACTCTGCTTCCTCTGGCTGAACGACCACGCGTCAACCCCTGCGGAAAACAAGATTGGCCAGCCATCCTGCCACCGTCGCAATCAAGATGGCAAGGATGCCATAGGCGAAGGAGAACCGTTTCGCAAAATCGGAAAGGCGCGCTTCGAACCCGACCTTGCTCACGATCAGCGGCGTGATTTCGGCACTGACGACGTCTTCGTCGCGCACGAGGTAAACGCCGACCGTGTAGTTGCCGACCGGCGCGTTGGCCGGAATGTACATGTCGGTGCGGAACAAGCGACCGCCGAGAAAGGTCACGGCTGCGGTCTTGGTCGGGTAAAGGTTGATCTTCTGCTTGTTGCGAATGAGGGCGGCGCGAAAATCATTGATGTCGTCGCTCGCGGTATCGGGCGCCGGCATCAGGCGGATGTTCTCGACGCCGATCTGGTGGCGTGCCGCCACCCGGTCGGGCAGAAACTCATTGAGCGGACTGCTCGCCGCCACGGAGTAGAAGGCAGGAACGCTCTCAAAGCGCATTTCCTTTTCGTTCAGCCAGATGCCGAGGCGGCGTCCCTTGCGGCGCACCACGTGCGGTTCCTCGGGGCCGCGGATCACCACCACCACGTCCCCACTGCCGCCGGTAGTGCCAAACAGCAGCACCTCGGTGCCGGTGAAGCCGGTCGTGATCGCCACCAGGTGGTTGGAAAGCGCCGCCACCAGCTCGGCAGCCGTGGACCGCGGCACTGCAACGATCGCCAGCAGAATCACCAAGCAGCACAGGCGGCGCAGGACGATCATCAGGGTGACAGGGTCTCTCCCAGCGCATACAGATCGACTGGCGTCGCGATCAGATCGTAGGACAGTTTGGCCGCGACCCCCAAGACCATCACCGCGAGCAGACCGCGCAACTGATCGCCATTGAGGTAGGCGCCGACGCGGACGCCGAACTGCGCGCCGACGACGCCACCCATCAAGAGCAGCAGCGCCAGCAGGAGATCAACGGTCTGGTTGGTCACCGCCAACAGCACGGTCACGTTGGCGCTGACAAAAATGATCTGGAACAATGATGTGCCGATGACCACCGACGTCGGCATGCCGAGCACATAAATCATCGCCGGCACCATGATGAAGCCGCCGCCGACACCCATGATTGCGGTCAAAACGCCAACGAGGAAGCCGATGCCGGCCGGAAGCAGCGCGCTGATGTAAAGGCGCGAGCGGCGGAAGCGCATCTTGAGCGGCATCCGGTCGATCCAGGCCCGCCGCAGCCGTGGCTGGCTCGCACGGGTGCGCCGTTTCAGGAGGGCTTTGACGCTCTCCAAGAACATCAGAAGGCCGACGATGCCGAGGAAGACGACAAACGACAGGCGGATGACGAGGTCGATATGGCCCAAGCCGCGCAACAGCGTGAACAGCCAAACCCCCAGCGATGAGCCGACAAGCCCGCCGACGAGGAGAACGAGGCCCATCTTGAAATCGACATTGCCGCGCCGCCAGTGGGCGAGCACGCCGGAAACCGACGACGCCACGATCTGGTTCGCCTGGCTAGCGACCGCCACCGGCGACGGCACGCCGATCAGCAGCAGGAGTGGCGTCATCAGGAAGCCACCGCCGACCCCGAACAGGCCGGAGAAGAACCCGACGAGCGCACCCATGCCGAGAATGACAAAAAAATTGACCGCCATTTCGGCAATAGGGAGGTAAATGTCCATCCGCGCCTGCAACCTCCCATTTTTCCGCCCGCACAATACGCAGGGTTGCGCGCATGATCAAAGTCTTATGGTGGGTGCCAGGGCGCAGTCCGGCGGCGCTACACTCCGCTTGATGGTGCGTCCGGGCCGGCAGCGGCGAAGGCGAGGCGGATCACGCGCAGCGTCTCGTCCCAAAGCTCGAACCGGGCGAGGTCGTCGACGCCGGCCCAGGCGACCGCGCAGGCGTCGTCCCCGGCAACAGCCTCACCAGCGCACCATGTCGCCGCAACATCGATCAAGGTGTAGTGGTAGCGGACGCGGCCGGTGTCGTCGTGCTCGATCAGGTCGGCAATGGCAATCAGGCGCCAGCCTTCAGCGATCACGCCGGTCTCTTCATGCACCTCGCGTGCCGCAGCGGCAAACACGGTCTCGCCCAGCTTCTGCAGGCCCCCCGGCAGGCTCCAGGCATTTGCCCGCGGCGGCTTGGCCCGCCGCACCAGCAAGACGCGATCACCGCGCCGGACGACGACACCGACGCCGACCAATGGCCGCTCCGGATACTCCCGCTGCATGGTCCTTCCTCTTGATCCGCGAGCGCCTTGTCGCCGCCTGCATGGGTGATATATCGTCGTTGTTCTCAGCCGTTCGAGGAGCGCCGGCAAGAGCGCTCGGGCATGCAATGCCACGAACAGGCGAGGGGAGGCGGAATGGATCGCTGGTTGGGAGTCGCCGCAGCACGGCACCGGCAATGACGAACACCGAGGAAGCACCGCCCGCGCAACCGCAGCCGGCTATCGCGGCAACGACCCACCGTTTGCCGATCCGCCTCAGCGCCCGGCTGCGTGCTTACTTTCTGGCTGGTGTCCTGGTCGTAGCCCCGATCTCGATCACCTTCTATCTCGCCTGGCTGCTCCTCAGCTTTGTCGATAACCGCATTACGCCCCTGATCCCCGCCCGCTTTAATCCGGAAACGTATCTGCCGTTCGCGATTCCAGGCGTGGGCCTGATCGCCGTCGTTGTCTTCCTCACGCTGGTCGGCATGCTGACCGCCGGCTTCTTTGGCCGCCTCTTCATGCGCGCATCGGAAGCGGTCATGGTGCGCACGCCGTTCCTGCGCGGCATCTACGGCGCGGTCAAACAGATCGTCGAGACCGTACTCGCACAGCAATCGGCGGCCTTTCGCGAGGCGGTCCTGATCGAGTACCCGCGCCGCGGCACCTGGGCGATCGGTTTTCTCACCGGCCGCACGGAGGGTGAGGTCCAGGCCAAGACCAAGGATGACGTTCTCAACGTCTTTCTGCCGACGACACCAAACCCAACGTCGGGATTTCTGTTGTTCGTGCCGCGCTCTGAAGTCGTACCGCTCACGATGTCGATCGAAGGGGCGTTGAAGATGGTTATTTCCGGCGGAATCCTGACGCCGCCGGTGGTCGAGGATGCATCCTCCACTGACGACGCCCCTGCACAGCCTTCGAAGCCGCTGCCGTCGCCGGTACCCGAAGCGGCTCACCCGGAACGAATGTAGCGCACCGCCGCGTCGCGCTCGAACAGGTAGAGGAGCGTCTTCAGCGCCTGGCCGCGCGGGCTCTCCAGCAGCGGATCGCGCTCCAGGATCAGCCTAGCGTCGTCGCGGGCCGCCGCCAGCAAATCGGCGTGAAGGTCGAGATCGGCGAGGCGGAAGGCTGGCAGGCCGCTCTGCCGGACGCCCAAGACCTCGCCGGCACCGCGCAGGCGCAAATCTTCCTCGGCAATGCGAAAGCCGTCGTCACTGTCGCGAATCACCACCAGGCGCGCCTGTGCGGCCTCCGTCAGCGGCCCAGCGTAAAGGAGGAGGCAGGTCGAGCGCTGGGCGCCACGGCCGATGCGGCCGCGTAACTGGTGTAGCTGGGCAAGACCGAAGCGCTCCGCATGCTCGATGACCATCACCGTCGCTGCCGGCACATCGACGCCGACCTCGATTACCGTCGTCGCAACGAGAAGGTCGATCGCCCCGGCGATAAAGGCTTCCATCACCGTGTCCCGAGCGTCGCCTTTCATCCGGCCATGCAGCAGGCCGACGCGCACGCGCATCCGCTCGCGTAGCATGGCCGCCCGCTCTTCTGCCGCCGCGACATCGAGCGCCTCGGACTCCTCGACCAGAGGGCACACCCAGTACGCTCGCGCGCCGGCGGCAAGCCTGCGGCCCAAGGCCGCAATCACGTCGTCCAGGCGATCGAGCGGAACAATACGGGTGTCGATCGGCTGCCGGCCGGGCGGCTTCTCGTTCAGCCTCGAGACGTCGAGGTCGCCATAGATCATCAGCGTCAACGTGCGCGGGATCGGTGTCGCGGTCATCAACAAGACATGGGTGCTGCTTCCCTTGGCGGTGAGCGCGAGGCGCTGATGCACGCCGAAACGGTGCTGTTCGTCGATAACGGCGAGGACGAGATCCTTGAAGCCGACCGCCTCTTGCACGAGCGCGTGGGTGCCGACCACGATCGCAATTTCGCCGTCGGCAAGGGCCTGCAACAGCTGGCTGCGATCGCGCGCCGCCATCCGCCCGGTCAGGAGTGCGACCTTGACACCGGCGGCCGCCGCGATCGGCTCGATCGTCTTCCAGTGCTGGCGGGCGAGAATCTCCGTTGGTGCCAGGAGCGCCGATTGGCCGCCGGCCTCGGCGACCGCGAGCATCGCGAGGACTGCGACGACGGTCTTGCCGCTGCCGACATCGCCCTGCAGCAGCCGCAACATGCGCTTGCCCGACGCGAGGTCGCCCTCGATTTCGGCCACCGCTGCGCGTTGGGCCGCAGTCAACTGGAAGCCAAGCGCAGAGAGCGCCTTAGCGGCCAAGTAGCCCGGCACCTGAATCGTGCGGCCAGCACGGACGCGCAGATGATGGCGCATCAGCGCCAGCGCCAGCTGATTCGCCAGCAGTTCGTCGTAGGCGAGGCGGGAGCGGGCAGGGGTAACGGCGAGTTCCTCGCCCACTTCTGTCGGTGCGTGTGCCGCAACGAGCGCCTGCCGCCAAGCCGGCCAGCCCTGGCGCGCACGAAACGTGGCATCGAGCCACTCATCGAGATCGGGAGCCCGCGCCACCGCCTCGCGGATCACCCGCGCGAGCGCCCGGCCGCTTACGCCAGCCGTGAGGGGATAGACCGGCTCGATCGCCGGCAGCCGATCGCGCGCTTCCGGAGCAACGATGAAGTCTGGATGAACCATTTGCAGGCCGCTGCCATAGCGTTCAAGAACGCCGCTCACGATTCGCACCGCGCCCACCGGCAACAGCTGCTCCAGTGTTTCGGCGCGCGCCCGGAAGTAGACGAGATCAAGCTGGCCGGTTTCGTCGCTGCAGCGGACCCGATGCGGCTGACGCCCATGGCCGGCCGGCGCAACGTGCTGGCGGACCGTAACGGTGAGCGTAGCGATGACGCCGGCGCGGGCCGCTGCGAGCGGAGGGCTGTAGCGCCGATCGATGACACCCGTCGGCAGGTGCCACAGGCCATCGATGACGCGCGTCCAGCCAAGGCGCGCCAGCGCGCCGGCGGTCCGTTGGCCTACTCCGGGAAGGCTGGTCAGCGATGCGAACAGGGGGTAGAGGATGCGCGGCCGCAACGAGGCACCAGAGGCTGAAGGAACGGGCGTCCGATCTTATATCGGCTATCGGCGAGCGAGGAGCAGAGACCATGACCATGCCCAGTCCCAGCGAAGCGCGACGGAAGCGCCTGTTCTTCCGCTGCCATCACACCGGAATGAAGGAGAACGACGTCCTCATCGGCGGGTTCGCCGAGCGGCATATGGCCGACCTGAGCGATGACGATGTCTGCTGGTTTGAAGATTTCCTGATGAACAACAATGACATAGACATCTACAACTGGATGCTCGGCAACAAGCCGTTGCCACCGGAGTTGGAGCACCCGGTGATGCGGCTGCTGATGCGCTCGATTGGCGCGAGCTGAACCTTGCTCTCATTTGCGGATCATTTTCGGCGGCCCGGGCGGATCGCGCTTTTTGGCACGCCGCAGGGCTACGATGGCGCCGTGCTGGCGCAGATCGCTCGCGCCGTTTCGATGCCGGTCGTCTTTATCGCCGGCGATGAGATGCGGCTTGGCCCGCTGCGCGACGCGCTCGCCTTTTTCGATCCCGCGCTCGAAGTCTTGAGCTTTCCCGCCTGGGACTGCATCCCCTACGATCGTGTCTCACCGCGCGCCGACATTGTCGGCCGCCGTCTGGAAACGCTGCTGCACTTGCAGGATGCGGAGACCAGCAACAGGCCCGCGGTCGTCTTGACCAGTGCTGCTGCGGTCATCCAGCGTTTGCCTCCTCGCGGCGCACTTGCCGCTGCGGTCCTCTCGCTCAAGGAAGGCAGCCGCTTTGATCCGGCCGCGCTTGCGGGCCACCTCAGCCGGCATGGCTACGCACGGGCTGAAACGGTTGCGGAACGCGGCGATTTCGCCGTCCGCGGCGGCATCATCGATCTGTTTCCGCCCGGCACCAGCGAGCCCCTACGGCTCGATTTTTTCGGCGATGAGATCGAGGCGATTCGCCTCTTCGATCCCGCAACCCAGCGCACGACCGGGCGCTGTCCGTCGTGCACGATCAAGCCGGTGTGCGAGGTCTTTCTCGATGATGCGTCGATCGCCCGTTTCCGCTCCGCCTATCGGGCCCTGTTCGGTGCCGTCACCAGCGATGATCTCCTCTATGCGGCGGTCTCCGAAGGCCGCCACCACGCCGGCATGGAGCATTGGCTGCCCCTGTTCCATGGAACGCTGGACACGCTGTTCGACTACCTGGGCCGCGCGGTGATCGTTCTCGACGATCAGGTGGATGCCGTTCTCGAAGGCCGCCTCGATCTGATCGCCGAGCACTACGCCACCCGCAAGAGCCTGGAGGGCGGCCGCTTCGCCGACGTCGCCGAGACCTACCGGCCGGTGCCGCCGGAGCGGATGTATCTGGATGCGGCGAGCTGGGCCGCGAACCTGGGGCGGTATCCGGTCGCAGCGCTCTCGCCCTTCGCGGCGGCAGACGACGGAGCCGACGCCGGCGGACGGCCTGGGCTCGACTTTGCCGTCTCCCGCAGCCACCCGGACATCAACATTTTCAATGCGGTCCTGGAACAAGTCGGCGAGCAGCAGGCGGCCGGCCGGCGGGTGCTGATCGCGGCCATGTCACGCGGCTCGCGTGACCGGCTGTTCAGCGTCCTCAAGGAGCACGGCCTCACCGGCGCAACCATCGTCGAAACATGGGCCGAGGCGGCGGCGCTGCCTTCGGCCAGTGTCGCCTTCGCTGTACTGCCACTCGATCAGGGTTTCCTCACCCACGACCTGTGCGTGATCGCCGAACCCGACATCCTAGGCGAGCGGATGGTGCGGCGCGGCGGCCGCCGCCGGCCGGAGAACTTCCTGAAAGAAGCCTCGGCCCTCAGCACCGGCGATCTCATCGTCCACATCGATCACGGCATCGGCCGTTACGAGGGACTGGAGACCATCTCGGTCGATGCGGCACCGCATGATTGCCTGCGCATCATCTACGCCGGCGGCGACAAGCTTTACCTTCCGGTCGAGAATATCGACCTCATCACCCGCTACGGCGGCGAGAGCGAGGACGTTACGCTCGACAAGCTCGGCGGTGCCGGCTGGCAGGCCCGCAAGGCGCGGCTCAAGGCCCGCATCCAAGCCATCGCGCACGAGCTGATCGCCGTCGCCGCCGCGCGCGCCGTGCGCGAAGCGCCGATGCTGACACCGCCGGACGGGGCGTTCGATGAGTTCTGCGCCCGCTTCCCCTATACCGAGACCGACGATCAGGCGCGCGCGATCGGAGACGTGCTGACCGACCTCGCGCGCGGCAAGCCGGCCGATCGCCTGATCTGCGGTGATGTCGGCTTCGGCAAGACCGAGGTCGCGATTCGGGCCGCGTTCGTCACCGCGCTTGAAGGCAAGCAGGTGGCCGTGATCGTCCCCACAACGCTGCTCTCGCGCCAGCACTACCGGACCTTCGCCGGCCGCTTCGCCGGCCTGCCCGTGAGGGTTGCGGAACTCTCACGGCTCGTCACGGCGAAGGAGGCAGAAGCCGCCAAGCGCGGGCTGCGTGAGGGCACGGTCGACATCATCATCGGCACCCACGCGCTCCTGGCCAAGGACATCACCTTTCGCGATCTCGGCCTCGTCATCGTCGATGAGGAGCAGCACTTTGGCGTCACTCACAAGGAGCGTTTGAAGCGGCTGAAAAGCGACGTTCACGTCCTGACGCTCACCGCGACACCGATCCCGCGGACGTTGCAACTGGCGCTCACCGGCGTGCGCGAGATGAGCCTGATCGCGACCCCGCCGGTCGATCGCCTGGCCGTCCGTACGTTCGTTGCCGACTTTGACCCCGTCGTCATCCGCGAGGCGATCCTGCGCGAGCGCAATCGCGGCGGCCAAACCTTCTACGTCTCGCCGCGGATTGAGTTCCTGGACGACATCACGAAGATCCTCGCCGAGTTGGTGCCCGAGGTCAAAGTCGTCACCGCCCATGGCCGCATGCCGGCGCGTGAGCTCGAACGCGCCGTTGGCGCCTTCTATGAGGGCCGTTACGACGTCTTGCTGTCGACCAACATCATCGAGTCCGGGCTCGATCTGCCAGCAGTCAACACAATCATCATCCACCGCGCCGACATGTTCGGCCTGGCGCAGCTTTACCAGCTGCGCGGGCGGGTCGGCCGCGGGAAGATGCGGGCCTACGCCTACCTGACCCTGCCGCCCAGGCACAAGCTGACGCCCTCGGGACAGAAACGGCTCTCAACCATGCAGTCCCTCGATGCGCTTGGCGCCGGCTTCACGCTCGCCAGCCACGATCTTGACCAGCGCGGCGCCGGCAATCTCCTGGGTGACGAGCAATCCGGCCATATCCGCGAGGTCGGCATCGAGCTCTATCAGCAGATGCTGGAGGAAGCCGTGGCGGAGGCGAAGGGCGGCGACCAGCAGATCAAGGTCGATCACTGGAGCCCGCAGCTGGCGCTGGGCTTGAGTGTCCTTATCCCTGAAGCCTATGTGCCCGACCTGGGCGTTCGCTTAGGCCTCTACCGGCGGCTGGCAGAGATGACGTCGACGGAAGAGCTGGACGCCTTTGCGGTCGAGCTGGTGGATCGCTTCGGCGCGATGCCCGATGCAGTCAAGAACCTTCTCGACGTGGTTGCGGTCAAGCAGTTGTGCCGCCGCGCCGGCATCGAAAAGGTCGAGGCGGGGCCGAAAGGCGCCGTGATCTCCTTCCGCGATGGCCGCTTGAGCCGGCCGGACAATCTCGTCCGCTTCATCAACACGCACGCGCGGGTATGCAAGCTGCGCCCGGATCAGAAACTCGTTTATCGCCGCACGCTTGCGACGCCGGCCGAGCGCTTGTCAGGTGTGCGCAGGTTCGTCGCCGAACTGGCGAAGGCCGGCATCAGCGGTTGAGCGCGGCGGTCAGGAAATCCGGCTCAAGACGTCCTCGGCAATCGCCAGCGACGAGGTGAGCCCTGGCGACTCGATGCCGTAGAGGTTGATCAGCCCGTCGATCCCGTGCGCTTCCCGGCCCTGGATCAGGAAGTCCTTCGGCTGCTCGATCGGTGACTGCAGCTTCGGCCGCACACCGGCGTAGTCCGGCTGGAGGGCACCGTCCCGCAAGCCGGGCCAATACAGGCGGATCGCGGCGTAAAAGCGCTCGGCGCGGCGGCCGTCAACGTCGTAGCTGATGGTTGGCACGTATTCGACATCGGGGCCGAAGCGGCCACGGCCGGCCAGGTCGCGGGTGTAATGAAGGCCGATGCTCGCCTGGTCCGGCACCGGATAAACGAGGTGCTTGAAGGGCGGCTTGCCCTGCAGCGAAAAATAATTGCCCTTGGCGAAGTAGAGCGGCGGGATGGTCCGCTTCGGGATGCCCAGGATCGCGCGCGCCACCTCCTGTGCGCCGAGACCGGCGGCATTGATGACGACGCGGGCAGAAAGCTGCATCGGCTCGGCGCCGCCGACGTCGAGCGTGATGCCGGCGTTTTCCACCCGGCCGCCGGTGACCGGTGACAAGAACGCAAAGGCAGCGCCATTCGCTTCCGCTTCGCCCTTGAGACTCAACAGGTAGCCGTGGCTATCGAAGATGCCGGTTGAAGGCGAGATCAGCGCCGCCAGGCATTCAAGCGCGGGTTCGAGATCCTTCGCCTCCGCGGCCGTGAGCCAGCGGATATCCTCGACCCCGTTCGCGAGTGCCTTCTGCTTGATCCCCTTCAGCATTTCGACTTCGCGGGCATCGGTTGCGACAACCAGCTTGCCGACCCGCTGATGCTCGATGCCGTGCTCTTGCAGGTATGCGTAGAGCATGTCGCGCCCCTTGCGGCACAGAACCGCCTTGAGGCTGCCCTTGGGGTAGTAAAGGCTCGCATGGACGACTTCGGAGTTGCGCGAGCTGGTTCCGGTGCCGATCGCCTCGGCCGCTTCCAGTACGACAACCTCTCGGCCAGCCAGGCTGAGAGCACGGGCGATGGCGAGGCCGACAACGCCGGCGCCGATGACAACGCATTCGCAAGTTTCGCTCATGGCGGCCTTATTTCCGGGCGCTGGCGTCCGCTGTCAAGGGACCTCGCGCGGGCAGGGTTGGGCGGGGAGGGGACTGACCGCGTGCCGAAGGTGCCGGCAGCCGAAGCGGGAGCAGCCCCTGTCCCTGTGCAAAACGGCTCTACCCATACTATCTTCGCGTTAACAGAGGGTAGCGCGCTCGGCTGCAGCTCTCGCGGAATCTCAACGGATGACTGAAAAGAACCCAGGCCTGCCGGCAGCGCTCTCAACCGAGCGCGAAATCAGTGACTTCCTGGCGCAGGTGGCGCAGGTGGCCGCCGCACCGGTGGGAGCCAGCCGCGGACGGCTCATCTTTGCGCTCGATGCGACCGCGAGCCGGCAGCCAACCTGGGATCGGGCCGCCGCGCTGCAGGGCGAGATGTTTTTGGCCGCTGCATCGTTGGGCGGGCTTGAAATCCAGCCATGCTTCTACCGCGGCTTCGGTGAGTTCAAGGCCGGGCCGTGGTTCCGCGAATCGGATGCTCTCCTGCGCCTGATGAGCACCGTCACCTGCCGCGCCGGCCATACCCAGATCGCCAAGGTCCTGCAGCACGCCATCAACATGACGCGGCAACAGCGCGTGGCGGCGCTCGTGTTCGTCGGTGACTGCTGCGAGGAGGATGTTGATGGCTTGTGTGCCCTCGCGGGCGAACTTGGCCTCCTTGGCACCCGCGCGTTCGTCTTTCACGAAGGCTCCAACCCGGTAGCCGCCTTGGCGATGCGGGAAATTGCGCGGCTCGCCAACGGCGTTTATTGCCGCTTCGATAGCGGCAGCGCGGACGCGCTCCGGGACCTGTTGCGCGCTGTGGCCGCCTATGCCGCCGGTGGCCTGCCCGCCTTGCAGGCCATGCAATCTCAGAGCGAGCATGTTAAACTGATTGCTCGTCAATTGCTCGGCCACTAGCGCAGCGACCCAATCGGGCGATTCACGCCCGAGGAAGGTTGTCGCTGCACAACATAGTTAATCGCGTGCACTTTCGGCACAAACAGGATCTACGCTCTGTTTGTGCCAGTGCACTAGCGCGGATCGCAAAGCGTGCTCACTTCGCTGGCGTTGGGTGTTGTCCTCCTGATCGGCCTTGTCCTGCTCGGGCGCTGGTTCGTCACTGCCGACCCGAAGCTGCTCGTCAGGCTGGGCAAGGGGCTGGCGGTGGCAGCAATCGCCGTCGTCGCCCTGGTGCTGATCGCGACCGGCCGCTTCGGGATTGTCTTGACGGCAGCCATGCTGGGCTTGCCATTCATCCTGCGCTTCTTTCGCACAAGCGGGTTTGGGCAAGGGGGATGGCAGGCCGGCCCGGCGGCGCCGGGTGGCGGCCCGCGCGTCTCCAGCATCCGGACGCGTTTTCTCGCCATGACACTCGATCATACGAGCGGGGACCTTGACGGCAGCATCATTGCGGGCAGGTTTGCCGGCCGGCTCCTCAAGCAACTCACGCTTGCCGAACTGATGATCCTGATGGGCGAATGGCAGACCGCCGATCCCTCTTCCTGCCAGGTCCTGGAGACCTACCTCGATCGCATGCATCCCGGCTGGCGAGCGACGGCTACTGGCGGCGAGGCAGGCGGGCGGACAGGCGAGGGGGCAGGGGCTCCCCGGACTGCTGCAACCATGACGCGCGAGGAAGCGTTACGCGTTCTAGGGCTTGCGCCGGGCGCCACAAGCGAGGATATTCAAGCGGCCCATCATCGTTTGATTGCACTCCTCCATCCGGACAGGGGAGGCTCGTCGTTCCTGGCCGCGCAAGTGAACTTGGCGCGCGACCTGCTGCTAAATCGATGACCCCGATTTCATGATCGGTTCGTTCCCGGCGACGAAGCTGGCGGGTTGCCGCGCTCGTGACGCCCTGGCAAACAAAGCATCCCCACCACAACCCATTCCATGGCATCCCCGAGACCGAGAGGTGAGTAATGGTAAAGCCCATCCGCAAAGCGGTGTTTCCGGTTGCGGGCCTCGGCACCCGTTTTCTTCCAGCGACCAAAGCGCTGCCGAAGGAGATGCTGCCGATCGTCGATAAGCCTTTGATCCAATACGCGGTCGAGGAGGCGCAGGAAGCCGGCATCGAGGAGTTCATTTTCGTCACCGGCCGTGCCAAAACGGCAATTGAGGACCATTTCGATCACAGTATCGAGCTTGAACACGTCCTGATCGAACGCGGCAAGGTCGAGTCTTTGCATTCCGTCACCGATTGGATGCCAGCGCCAGGCCACATCTCCTACACCCGGCAGCAGGAACCGCTCGGTCTCGGACACGCGGTGTGGTGTGCCCGCAACTTCGTCACCGATGAGCCGTTCGCGGTGTTGCTCGCCGACGACCTGATCCTCGGCAAGCCCGGCTGCCTCAAGCAAATGGTGGAAGCCCATCGCAAGATCGGCGGGTCGCTGTTGGCAATCGAAGAGGTGCCCGTCGAGCACACCGACAAGTACGGGATTCTCGATGTGAACAGCGATAAGGGCGGCTTGCTCCCAGTCCGTGGCGTGGTCGAAAAGCCGGCACCGGCGGACGCCCCATCGCAGCTCGCCATCATCGGCCGCTACATCCTCGAACCGCTCGTTCTGACCATCCTTGAGCATCAGGAGCGGGGAGCCGGCAACGAAATCCAGCTGACCGATGCCATCGCCAAGACGATCGGCATCCTGCCCGTCAACGGCTTCCGCTTCCAAGGCCGGCGCTTCGACTGCGGCAGCAAGGTCGGCTACCTGCAGGCCAATATCGCTTTTGCGCTGGAACGCGAGGACATGGGCGACCGCGTTAGGAAAATGTTGCAGGAATTCGCGTAGTCAGATTGCGTCGTCACAACTCTGACGATCTCAGGTCGCAAATCGGGCAAGGGTGAACCGTCGATGCGTATCGCTATGATCGGAACCGGTTATGTCGGGCTCGTTTCCGGCGCATGCTTTTCGGAGTTTGGAATCAACGTTACGTGCGTCGACAAAGACGTTGCCAAGATCGAGGGGCTGAAGCTGGGCGAGATCCCGATTTATGAGCCGGGCTTGGCGGATCTGGTGGTAACCAACGCGCGCGACGGGCGGCTGTCGTTCACCACCGACCTGGCGGCAACAGTGGCCGAAGCGCAAGCCATCTTCGTTGCCGTGGGCACGCCCAGCCGGCGCGGGGACGGCTATGCCGACTTGAGCTACGTCTTTGCGGCGGTCGACGAGATCGCCGAAGCCCTGACCGACTACGCCGTGATCGTGACCAAGTCGACCGTCCCGGTCGGCACCGGCGATGAGATCGAGCGCCGGGTGCGGGCGCGCCGGCCAGAGCTTGAATTCGATGTCGTCTCCAATCCAGAGTTCCTGCGCGAAGGTTCGGCCATCAACGACTTCATGCGGCCGGACCGGGTCGTCATTGGCACCGACAGCGAGCGCGCGCAGGCGCTCATGCGACAGCTGTACCGTGTCCTCTATCTTATTGAAACGCCAATCGTATTCACCTCGCGTCGGACTGCCGAGCTGACCAAGTATGCGGCCAACGCCTTCCTCGCAACGAAGATCACCTATATCAACGAGCTGGCGGATCTCGCCGAGCGGGTCGGCGCCAATATCCAAGATGTCGCCCGCGGCATCGGCCTCGATGGCCGCATCGGCCGCAAGTTCCTGCATGCCGGCCCCGGCTTCGGCGGCTCGTGTTTTCCGAAGGATACCCGCGCGCTGATCGAGACCGGCCGCCAGGCGGGCCAGCCGCTGCGCATTGTCGAGGCCGTCGATGCCATCAACGAGGAGCGCAAGCTGCAGATGGCGGACAAGATCGTCGCTGCCTGCGGCGGGAGCGTCGCCGGCAAGACGATCGCCGTCCTAGGCCTGACGTTCAAGCCGAATACCGACGATATGCGCGAAGCGCCGAGCCTCGCCATCATCCCCGCCCTGCAGGCGGCGGGCGCCACGGTGCGCGCGTACGATCCGGAAGGGGCTAAGCGGGCGCAGGAGCTCCTGAGCGGCGTCATCTGGGGCGAGAACGCGTATCAAACGATGGAAGGCGCCGATGCGCTGGCGATCCTGACCGAGTGGAACGAATTCCGTGCGCTTGACCTAAAGCGCGTCAAGGCACTGCTGAAGGCGCCAATCATCGTCGATTTGCGCAATATCTACACGCTCGGGATGATGGAAGCGGCGGGCTTCGATTACATCTCCGTCGGCCGGCCGGCGGTCGAAGGTGCGGCGACAGAGGAGGGAAAGCGCTAATGGCACTGTCACTCGACGCTACGATTTTTCGCGAGTACGACATCCGCGGCATCGTCGGCAAGACGCTGCCGGTCGAGGGCATGCGCCTGATTGGCCGAGCCTTCGGCACCGTTGTCCGCAGGGCAGGGGGGCGGACCGTCGCGGTCGGTTATGACGGCCGGCTAAGCTCGCCAGAGCTCGAAGGCATCCTTGTCGAAGGGCTCCGCGAGGCGGGCGTCGATGTGACCCGGATCGGCTGTGGACCGAGCCCGATGCTCTATTTCGCGACCCACCACCTCGGCACCGACGCCGGCATGATGGTGACCGGCTCGCACAATCCGCCCGACTACAACGGCATCAAGATGGTGCTGATGAACAAGCCGTTCTTCGGCGACGCCATTCAGTCACTGGCGGCGCTGGTGCGGTCCGGCGATTTCGAGAGCGGGCAGGGGGCGGTCGTTGCCACCGACATTCGCGAAGCCTACGTGAGCCGGCTGGTACAGGACACGCAGGGCAACAAGCCGTTGCGTGTTGCCTGGGACCCCGGCAATGGCGCCTGCGGCGTCCTGTTGCAGGCGCTGTGTGATCGGCTGCCGGGCCACCATGTCATGATCAATGAGGCTGTTGACGGCAACTTCCCGGCCCATCACCCCGATCCGACCGTTGAGGAGAACCTGGAGCAGCTGAAAGCCGCGGTCGCCCAGCATCAGTGTGACCTCGGCATTGCCTTCGATGGCGATGGCGATCGGATCGGCGTCATCGACGCCAAGGGCCGTGTAATCTGGGGCGATCAGCTGCTGGTTATCCTCGCGAGCGACGTGCTTGCGCGCCGGCCCGGCGCCACCATCATTGCCGACGTCAAGTCGAGCCAGGTGTTCTTCGACGAGATCACCCGCCTGGGCGGCACGGCGCTGATGAGCCGCACCGGCCACTCGCTGATCAAGACCATGATGGCCGAAACCGGCGCCGCGCTTGCCGGCGAGATGAGCGGCCATATCTTTTTCGCCGACGGCTACTACGGCTTCGACGATGCGCCTTACGCCGCAGTGAGGCTGCTATCGACGCTCAGCCGTGCGAACAAGCCGTTGACCGCGCTCCGCGATGCGATGCCGCAGCTGGTCAACACGCCGGAACTGCGCATCGATTGCGCGGAGGAACGGAAGTTCCGGGTGGTCGAGGAGGTGCGCGCCCGTCTGCGCGATCTGCCCGGCGTGACCGTTCACGCGATCGATGGTGTCCGGGTGACGACGGCCGACGGCTGGTGGTTGTTGCGTTCGTCCAACACCCAGCCGGTTCTCGTCGGCCGTTGCGAGGCAGCGGATGCAGCCGCATTGCAGCGGCTCAAGGATGCGCTTGCCGAACAGCTTCGTTTGAGCGAGGTGGACGCGAGCGCCGTCGCATGAGATCCTGATCGCAACGCCGCCACAGCGGCGGGGACGGGGTGTTGCGATCATGACCGGCGGGCTTGCCTATCTTGAGGAGAACCTCCCCATCCGCTTGGCGCCGTACACTATCGGCGCCAGCGCCTGCGGGCTCGTGATCGTCGATGAAGTAAACGGCTTCGCGACGGTAAAGGCCGGCAACTTGGCGCCGCAGGCGCCGAACGGCCAGGTCGAGCGCATGATCGGCGAGACCGACCGGCTGGCGCGGGAGTTTGCCGGTCAGAACCGGCCGATCGCGGTCTTTCTCGATAGCCATCAGCCGGGCAAGCCGGAGCCGCCCTATCCGCCTCACTGCGAGCGGAGCACCGGCGAAGACGAGCTGGTGCCGGCATTGAAGTGGCTGGAAGGCTGCCCGCAGGCAACGCTCATCGCCAAGGACTGCATCAACGGTTTTGTCGGCGCGGAAGCAGGCGCGGGGAGGGGAAATCGCATCGTCGCCTGGGTGAACGACGGCCGCTTGGCCAGCATCGTCGTTGTCGGCATTTGCACCGATATCTGCGTGATGGATTTCGTGCTGACGATGCTTTCCGCGCGCAACCACGGGATGATGCCGACGCTCACCGATATTGTCGTCTATGAGCCCGGCTGCGCGACCTACGCGCTACCGCGAGAGACGGCCCTCAGCCTGGGACTGCCGATCACGGCTTCACATCCGCAGGCTGAAACGCACCACCTAGGCCTCTACTTTATGGCCTCGCGCGGGGCCGTCCTCGCATCGGCGCTCACCTAAGCGCCGGCTCAGTTTCAAGGCTTCGGCCGCACGGCCGGCTTTGAGCCAAGTGTTGCTGGCTTAGTGCTCGCTGGCACGGTCGCCTTGGCCGCTGAAACCTTCGAGCGCTCAGGCTTCGTCATTGAAGCACGCCCCCCCGATGCCTTGGCGACAACCACTTTGCGGTCCTTCGTCCGCCCGGCCGAAGCCTTCGTGCGCTCCGATCGCACGGCGGCTTGCTTCGTGACCGATGGCTTCTTAACCGACGCCCTTGCTGCGGCAGTGGGCTTGGTCGTCCGCACGCTGCACGCCATCCGCACCGACTTCTTGAGGACCGCGCACGCGCGCCAAGCTTCCGCCGCATCGATGTCGCTGATGCGACTCTGATAGGTGACGCCGGCCCGGCGTCCCTTGCCGCGCATGGCAACGACATCGATCTCGCCACTGCCGTTCAGCTCACCGGAGACGCGGTTCAACGCCCGTCGGGCCGCATCAACGGCGCCGCTTCTGTCCTTGAAGGTGCCGAGCTCGATGCTGGAACTGCCGGCGCGCCCCTCGGGCGCAGGCGCCGCGGTCGCACTCTCGGTGACCGAGCGTTCGATCTGGGTGGCCGGAACCTCGCGCGCCATTGCCAGTTGGAACTCGCCGCGATCCGCATCGCGAAAGCCGTTGTCGAATAGGCTCGTCATCATCCGGCCGCGCTCGCCGGGCGACCGCGCCCCGAGCACGACGCCGATCAGCCGGCGGCCATTGCGAGTCGCCGAGGCAACCAGATTAAACCCGGAAGCACGGATGAACCCGGTCTTGATGCCATCAACGCCATCGTAGCTGAAGAGAAGCTGGTTATGATTGTGATGAGACGCGCCATCATATCGAAAGTAGCGCGTCGAGAAGTAATGGTAGAACTGGGGGAAATCGATATAAAGAGCGCGACCGAGAACGGCCATATCGCGCGCCGTTGTCACCTGATCGGAATTGGGCAGACCCGAAGCGTTCTGAAACGTTGTGTCGAGCATGCCCAAGCGATGCGCCTGTTCTGTCATCGATTGTGCGAAGTTATACTCGCTGCCGCCCAAGTGCTCGGCTACGGCTGCCGCGACATCGTTGGCCGATTTGGTCACCAGAGCGAGAATCGCATTCTCGACCGAAATCCGCTCGCCAGTATAGACGCCAAGCTTTGACGGCGGCTGCGCCGCGGCATTGCCGGAGAAGGAGATCGTGTCCGAAAGCCGCACGCGGCCGGATTCAATCGCATCAAAGAGGAGATATAGCGTCATCATCTTGGTCAGCGACGCTGGATAGCGGGCGAGCTCGGCATTGGCCGAGTAAAGGATCTCGCCTGATGCGGCGTCCATGACCAGCGCGGAATAACGCGCGAAAGCATTCGACGTCGGCGCCAGCAGCATTGCGCTAGCCAGCGACAGAGCCATGAGAAAACGTTGCATTCTAGTCAATCGCCTTCCCTTCGGCGCCCACTCTCGTGGCGGGCCAACAGTGAACAAAAACGCCGGCCCGTGCAAGCTCTTGCAAGCTTCGGGCCGAACGCCCCTTATGTCCCGCACTGAGGCTCAACCGCTTCCCGGAATCCGCGAATTTCATGGCGGCGTTTCAGCTCCGCACTGTAGCAAGTTCCTTATAACAGACGGTTAAACGCGACCGAATGGCAAAACCGACAGGGCCTGCCGCAGCGATCCGCAACCATCTGTCTCGTCACGGTTTTTGGCCGGCGATCATTGCCTGCCGGCAATGGCTTTGGCGCCGGCTACCTGCTAAGCTCGGCTCAACTAGGCGGATGATTCGCAAAGATGGTGGAGAGGGGTAGGGAATGAGCGTTTTGCATGTATCGACCCAGCCGTTTGAGGGCCAGAAACCAGGTACCTCGGGACTGCGCAAGAAGGTCACCGTTTTCCAGCAACCCAACTATCTGCACAATTTCGTGCAGTCGATTTTCGACTCCCTGGAGGGTTTCAAGGGCACCACACTGGTCGTGGGTGGGGACGGCCGTTACTACAATCGTGAGGCCGTTCAGATCATCCTCAAGATGGCGGCGGCAAACGGCTTCGGCCGCGTGCTGGTGGGAAGAGGCGGGATCCTCTCCACGCCGGCAGCCTCGTGTGTGATCCGCAAGCATGGTGCATACGGCGGCATCGTGCTCTCGGCTTCGCACAACCCCGGCGGACCGCACGAGGATTTCGGTATCAAGTACAACATCGGCAACGGCGGTCCGGCACCGGAAAAGGTGACCGAAGCGATGTTCGCCCGCAGCCGCGCGATTTCGGCCTACCACATCACTGACGCGGCCGATGTCGATCTCGACACTGTGGGCAAGCGGGCGCTCGACGGCATGACGGTCGAGGTCATCGATTCCGTCGCCGATTACGCCGAGTTGATGGAACGCCTGTTCGATTTCGATCGCATCCGCGCGCTTCTCGCCTCACCCGGCTACCGCATCGCCTTCGATGCGATGAGTGCCGTTACCGGCCCGTATGCGCGCGCCATCCTTGAGGGCCGGCTGGGCGCTCCCGCCGGCAGCGTGATGCGCGCCGATCCGCTGGAGGACTTCGGCGGCGGCCATCCGGATCCGAACCTGGTCTACGCGCATGACCTGGTCGAACTCATGTACCGCGAGGGCGGGCCTGAGTTTGGTGCCGCGTCGGACGGTGACGGGGACCGCAACATGATCCTCGGCCACCAGTTCTTCGTCACGCCGAGCGACAGCCTCGCCGTTCTTGCGGCCAACGCCACCGTCGCCCCGGGTTACGCCAAGGGCCTCGCCGGCATCGCGCGCTCCATGCCGACCAGTGCTGCCGCCGACCGCGTTGCCGCCAAGCTCGGCATCGACTGCTACGAGACGCCCACGGGATGGAAATTCTTCGGCACGCTGCTTGATGCAGGCCGCGCCACCCTGTGCGGCGAGGAGAGCTTCGGCACCGGCTCCGATCACGTCCGCGAGAAGGACGGGCTGTGGGCGGTCCTGTTCTGGCTCAATGTTTTGGCCGCGCGCCGGCAGTCGGTCGCCGACATCGTCCGTGAGCACTGGCGGACCTACGGCCGCAACTACTATTCGCGCCACGACTACGAAGGGATCGACAGCGCTGCCGCGGAAAAGCTGATGGACGCGCTGCGGCGGCAAACCGGAACGCTGGTCGGCAAGAAGTTAGGTGCCTACGACGTCGCCAGTGCCGACGACTTCGCCTACACCGATCCCGTTGATGGCAGCGTCACTACCAAACAAGGCATCCGCATCGGTTTCAGTGACGGCTCACGGATCGTCTACCGGCTGTCGGGAACTGGAACGGAAGGGGCGACGCTCAGGGTCTATATCGAGCGCTATGAACCCGATCCGTCGCGGCACGACGATGATCCGCAGGTCGCGCTGGCGGACCTGATTACGATCGCACGCGACTTGGCGCAGATCGAGCGCCGCACCGGACGCCCGAAGCCGACCGTGATCACCTGAGGGCGATCGGCACCGATCGAAGCGGGGCAGGGTGGACGGCGCGCACCGCCGTCCCCCTGCCAGCCGGTGCCGCCGGAGCCGGCGAGTTGCGCTTTACGCTCGATCGTCCGTTTCCGCAGCCTTGACCGCCTGCCACAGGGCTTCGAGTTCATCGAGGCTGGCCGTGCGGCGGTGCTGTCGCGCCGCATCGTCCAGCAGGGCTTCCAAGGCGCGGAAGCGGCGCTCGAACTTCGCGTTTGCGTGCCGCAGCGTGGTTTCCCCATCGACACCGAGCTTGCGGCCAAGGTTGACGCAGGTGAACAGGAGATCGCCCACTTCGTCGGTCAAGCGGGCCGGCTCTCCGCCCGCCGCCATTTCCACCTCGATTTCGGCAATTTCCTCTGCCAGCTTGGCAAGCACGGCACGCGCATCCGGCCAATCGAAGCCAAGCCCGGCCGCCCGCCGCTGCAGCTTCTGCGCCCGCATCAGCGTCGGCAGACGGTGAGCGATATCATCGAGCGCGCTCGGCATGGCTGCCGCATCCAAGGGGCCTGCCGCCGTTGCTTCCGCCTGCCGCTCGGCCGCCTTGATGCGCTCCCACGAGCGGACCACCTCGCTGGGGCTCCCTGCGGAAGCCTCACCGAAAACATGAGGATGGCGTCGCAACATCTTCTCACAAATCGCTTCGCAGACTGCGGCAAAATCGAACAGTTCGCGCTCGCTGGCCATCTGGGCGTGGAACACGACCTGCAGCAGGAGATCGCCCAGCTCGCTCCGAAGCCCTTCGTAATCAGCGCGATCGATGGCGTCCGCGACTTCGAAAGCCTCCTCAATCGTGTATGGCGCAATCGTCTCGAACGTCTGTTCGAGGTCCCACGGGCAACCGCCATCGGCATCGCGCAGCCGCGCCATGATCGCGAGCAGCCTGTCGATCGCCGCGCTCATCGCTTACCTCCAGTCGGCCTTGGCGGCGGCGCTCTTCGCTGCCCCGGACAACAAGGACCGTCGCCAGGGAGGCATTGGCCGAAAGCGGGGCGGAAGGATCGCTTCTCGATGAAAATCGACCTTATGTCGCATAAGATATATTATGACAAATCAGAACCAGAATCGGCATTTCAGCGCGTTAGACGCCGTTCCTGAGACCGGGGGTTCACTACAGGCCCTGTTCTGGAACGGCAACCCGTCCGTGCCAGTCCGATCCGCATCCTCAAGCCCGGCGCCGGGCCGGCTCTGCCGCCATCGTTTCGTCGCGCGGCGCTCCGGAGACCGCATCGACCACATCGATCGTCATCCCGTCGTAGGCCGGCGCGATGTGCGGCGGCAGGCGGCGCACCAGCGCATTGTAGTCGAGCTCGCTGCTCAAGTGCGTGAGCACAGCAGCCTCGGGCTGGACACGCGCGATCCACTCCAGGCCCTGCGAGAGATGGCAATGGGTCGGAAACGGCCGCTCCGAAAAGACACCCAGGATCCATAGCCGTACCCCCGCAAGCGCAGCGAACGACGCCTCAGGAAGCTCAGCGACATCTGTTGAGTACGCGACATCGTTGAACCGGAATCCGAGCGTCATCGTCCGCCCGTGGTGCTGCTCGAAGGCCTCGACACGGATATCGCCGATCGTGAAAGCCTCACCGGCTGAAATCTCGTGCGGCACGAGGACAGGTCTGGAGAACCAGTGCGCATCGGCCGGTTGCGGTTCCAGCGTGTAGCCGAAGCGCCTGCGGATCTCGCCTACCGTGTGTGCCGTCGCGTAGAGCGGCAAGGCCGCCTTGGTCAGCCTGTTGATGGCGCGGAGGTCGTCGATGCCATGCAGGTGGTCGGCGTGCGCGTGCGTGTAGCAAACGGCATCGAGGCGCATGATCTCGGTCGCCAGCAGTTGATGGCGCAGGTCCGGCGGCGTGTCGACAAGGATGCGGGTCTGTTCGGTTTCGACGACGATGGCCGGCCGCATGCGGCGATTGCGCGGATTGGCCGGATTACAGCGACCCCAATTGTTGCCGATCGAGGGCGTGCCGCTGGACGCGCCGGAACCGAGAATGGTCACACGCATGCCGTTTTCGCCTTCGCAAACAAGCGGAAGAAATTGGCCGTGGTCGCAGCCGCTAGCGTCTTGAGGTCGATGCCGCGCGCCTTGGCCAGGGACGCCGCCGTGTGCGCCACGAAGGCCGGTTCGTTCCGTTTGCCGCGCTTCGGCACCGGCGCCAGGAACGGCGCATCGGTCTCCACCAGCAGCCGGTCAAGCGGCAACGTTGCTGCCAGATCGCGCAACGGGCCTGACTTCGCGAACGTCAGGATCCCGGAAAACGAGATGTAAAGACCGAGCGCGACTGCTTTGTGCGCCAAGGCTGGTGTCGAACTGAAGCAATGCAGGACGCCGCCGAACGGCCCCTTGGCCATTTCGTCCTCAAGGATCGCTGCCGTATCGGCGTCGGCATCGCGGGTGTGAATGACGAGCGGCAGCCGGGTCATGCGCGCGGCCTCGATGTGCTGGCGGAAGGCCTGCTGCTGCGCCGCGCGCGGGCTGTGCTCGTAGAAGTAATCAAGCCCGCTTTCGCCAAAGCCAACCACCTTTGGATGGCTGGCAAAGCCGATCAGGGCGTCCACGTTTCGGGGCGCCTCCCCGGCCGCCTCATGCGGGTGGACGCCGACGGTGCAGACGATCTGCGGCGCTCGTTCGGAAACGGCGATCACCTGTTCTGCGCGCGAGAGATGGGTGCAGATGGTCAGCAGGCTCGTCACCCCCGCCTCGCCCGCCCGCGCCATGACGGCATCGAAGTCACCGGCAAAATCCGGGAAATCGAGGTGGCAGTGGCTGTCGACCAACATCACGCGTCGGCCCCGTCGGCGGGCTCTACGTACCGGGGAAAGACGCCGGCCGGCGCCGGCAGCGCGGTGTCCGGTTGCAACGCGTGCTCCGGCGCCAAGAACGCGAAGCTGCGGTGGTCCTCCGCCACGTTCAACTGCGCCAACAGCCGCGCTGCCGAAGCCGGCATGAATGGCTGCGCCAGGATGCCCAAGTGGCGGATCACCTCGGCCAGGCAGTAGAGCACGGTCCGCATCCGGGGCGGATCGCTCTTGCGCAAGGCCCACGGCGCCTGCCGGTCGACATAGACATTGGCGTCCGCAATGACCCGCCACAGCGCTGTTAGCCCGACATGGAAGGCTTGGCGATCGATTGCGGCGCGCAGCTGCGGCAAGAGCTCGGCGGCGGCGCTCAGCAGTGCCTGATCCTCGGCCGTCCGCGGACCCGGCTGCGGCACCGCGCCGCCGCAGTTCTTGGCGATCATCGACAGCACGCGTTGCGCCAGGTTGCCAAAATCGTTGGCGAGGTCGCCATTGATCCGGCCGATCATCGCCCGGTGCGAGAAGTCGCCGTCGCTGCCGAACGGAACCTCGCGCAGCATGAAGTAGCGCACCGCATCCAGGCCGTAGCGATCGACCAGTGCATGCGGATCGATGACGTTGCCGACCGACTTCGAGATCTTCTGCCCCTCGTTGGTCCACCAGCCGTGGGCGAACACCCGCTTCGGCGGCGCGATGCCGGCTGCCATCAGGAACGCCGGCCAATAGACGGCGTGGAAGCGCAAGATATCCTTGCCGACCATGTGCAGATCGGCAGGCCAGAACCGCTTGAAGTCTTCCGTTTCGACGTCGGGAAAGCCGAGCGCGGTGATGTAGTTGGTCAGCGCATCGAGCCAGACATACATGACATGGCGCTCATCGTCCGGCACCGGGATGCCCCAGTCGAACGTGGTGCGCGAGATCGACAGGTCTTGCAGACCGGAGCGGACGAAGCTGATCACCTCGTTGCGCCGGCTTTCGGGCAGGATGAAGTCCGGATTGTCCGCATAGTACGCGAGCAGCCGGTCGCCCCAGGCCGACAGCCGGAAGAAGTAGCTCGGCTCCTCGACCCACTCGACCGCCGCTCCAGTCGGCGCCAGCCGGCTTCCGTCGGCCGCTTTCACAAGTTCGCTCTCGGCATAGAATGCCTCGTCGCGGACTGCATACCAGCCGGCGTAGGTGCCGAGATAAATCTCGTTGCGCTCGATGAGACGCTGCCACAGCGCCCGGCAGGAGCGGACATGGCGTGCCTCGGTGGTGCGGATGAAATCGTCGTTGGAGAACTGCATCGCCTGCGTCAAGCCGCGGAAGTTCGCCGAGACCTTGTCGGTGAATTCGTGCGGGGCGAGACCGGCGGCGAGCGCTGCCTTCTGCACCTTCTGTCCGTGCTCGTCGGTGCCGGTCAGGAACTTGACCTGGAATCCGTCGAGACGCTTGAAGCGTGCAAGGACGTCGCACGCGAGCGTCGTATACATGTGCCCTATATGGGGCACGTCGTTGACGTAGTAGATCGGCGTCGTGAGGTAGTACGTCGGCGCTGGATTCATGGTGCTCCGGTCCGTCGCGGGACAGCACTCCTGCGGCGCGCGCATGCCTCAGCGTTTCAAGGCGGCCTCGACGTTGAGGAAGACGGCAAGCAGAATCTGCTTCAAATCCATATTGGCGGTTTCTGCGCGCGCCAAGAGACGGGTTGAGTTGTCCCACACCTGCAACCACCGATCAAGTCCGCCTGCCGCTGCCAACCTGCCGATGGTTTCCGCCTCACTCGCAAGCGCTTCCTGGGGCCGTGCGCCGCCGGCAACGCGCACGATGGAGGCGAGCCAGGCGCGCAAGAGATCGGCGAGAAGTGCGAATCCCCCCTCCCCGCCCCCCTGCCCCTTCGCCGCCTCACCGAGGTCGAGCACCGCCAGAGGCTCCACCGCAGGCAGCGCCCGGAACAGCCGCGTCAGTTGGCCCCGCAACCGTTCGCCCTCGCTGCTCGCCAGCCGCAGGGCATGGCCGATGCTGCCACGGGCGAGGCGCGCCAGCACCGCCGCCTCATCCGCCGTTGTTTCCGGCCGATAGCGCGGCAACAAGGCCGCGATCGTCTGCGTCGAGAGCGGCGCCAGCGTCACCGTGCGGCAGCGGGAGCGGACGGTGGCCGGCAGCATCCCCGGCGCATGGCTAACCAGGATGAGCACGGTCCCGTGCGGCGGTTCTTCGAGGGTCTTCAACAGCGCGTTGGCGGCGTTGCGGTTCATCGCTTCGGCAGGATCGACGATCACCGCGCGCCACCCGCCCTCCGCGGCCGTTGCGGCGAGGAATGCACCGGCCGCGCGGACTTCGGCAACACTGATCTCGGTCCTGGGCGTTCCCCGCTTGGGGTCGATCCCCGGCTCAAGGGTGAACAGGTCGGCATGGCCGCCGCTGGCGACGCGCCGAAACACCGGCTCACCGGGATCGACAAAAAGCAACGGTGACGCGGGCGGCGGCGGCGCCGCGCCGAACAGATCGGCCGCCGCGGTCGCAGGCTCCCCTACCCGCTCGCTGCTGCCATGGCGGAACAGCCAGCGGACCAGCCGGAACGCCAGCGTCGCCTTGCCGATGCCCTTAGGGCCGGTGAACAGCCATGCGTGCGCCGGCCGCCCCGCGGCGTAAACAGCGGCTAGCTGGGCCTCGGCCTGCTCCTGGCCGACGAGGTCGGGATTTGCGCGCGGCAGCGGCCATAGGCCGTCCGTGTCCTCCGCCGCACTCACGGCGCGATCAACCCGATCCGCAGCCGATCGGCAACGATCTGCTGGATCCGCTGCGCCACCTCCGCAACCGACCCGCTCGCCGCGACGACGACGCATCGCTCCGGCTCGGCGCCCGCAATGGCGAGAAATCCGGCCCGCACCCGCGCGTGGAAGGTGCTGTCGAGCCGCTCGTAACGGTCGCTCGGCTGGCCACGGCTGGCAGCCCGCACCTGGCCCTGGCCGGGCTCAACGTCCAGCACCAACGTCAAGTCGGGCCGAAACGGGCCGATCACAAGCTGATGCAAAGCGCTGATCATCCGCCGATCGCACCCCAGCCCATAGCCCTGGTACGCCATCGTTGAATCGGCAAACCGGTCGCACACGACGCACATGCCGCGGGTAAGCGCCGGCAGAATGACCTTGTCCAGGTGCTCCCGGCGGGCGGCGTAGTGCAGCAGGACCTCGCTGACGGTTGACCAGCGGTTGTCGGGCGCGTGCACCAGAAGCGCGCGGATCGCCTCCGCACCTTCGGTCCCGCCCGGTTCGCGGGTGGCAACAACAGCGCCGCCTGCCGACCGCAGGGCGTCCGCCAGCAGCGCTGCTTGCGTCGACTTTCCCGCCCCCTCCCCGCCCTCAAGGGTGATGAACTTCCCCTGCGGTCCGGCCGGCTGGGCGGCTGTCATCAACCGGCCAGACTGCCTGCCAGGTGCTTGATAGCAAAGACGAGCCGGCCAAAAACGCCGAGCCTCTCGACCGGCGTTCCGGCAACAAGCGATTGCTCGATCGGGCCGACGCCGGGTGTGTCGATCTTCAAGACCGCCAGCGGCTGGTTTTGCGCGATCGGCGCCGGAACCGGGCCGGTATAGCGGACGACAACGTTCATGCCCGGGCGTGCGGTTCGCGGCAACGTGACGAGGATGTCACGCTGGGTGACCAGCGGCACCTCGCGTGCCTCGCCGTACCAGACCTCAGCCTTGGCCACCTCCTCGCCAGCCTTGAACAGCGGTACGTTCTCGAACTCGTGGAAGCCATAATCCAACAGCCGTTGCGCCTCGTCGCTGCGCTCCTGCATGCTGGCGAGACCGTTGATGACCAGGATCAGGCGTCGCCCGCCACGGATAGCCGACGCGGTGAGACCGTAGCCGGAGGTCTTCGTGTGGCCGGTCTTCAGGCCATCGGCTCCCCCCGCCTTGTAAAGGAGCGGATTGCGGTTGCCCTGGCGGATCGAGTTGTAGAAGAACTCCCGCTCGGAGTAGAAATTATAGTACTCTGGAAAGTCCTCGATAGTGTGTCTTGCCAGAAGCGCAAGATCGCGGGCCGTCGTTAAATGGTCAGGTTCTGGCAAGCCGGAGGCATTACGGAAATGCGAGTTGCGCATCCCGATTTCCCGCGCCTTCCGGTTCATCTCTTCGGCAAAGGCGGTCTCACTGCCGGCCAGGCCTTCGGCAACCGCAATTGACGCGTCGTTCCCGGATTGGACGATGATGCCGTGCAGCAGGTCTTCCACCCGCACCCGGTCGCCGACCTTGAGGAACATCGTCGAGCCCTGGCTGGCGGCCCCCCCTTTCGACCAGGCGTTCTCGCTGATCGTCAATGTATCGTTCAGCCGCAACTCCCCCTTCTTCAAGCGGTCGAACAACATGTAGACGGTCATGATCTTCGTCATCGACGCCGGCCCCATCGGCTCGTCGGCGTTCTTCTCGAACATCACTGCGCCGGTTTGCATGTCGATGAGCAAGGCTTGGCGGGCCTTTGTCTCGATGGCATGGCAGCGCTGCGGTGTGAGTCCGGCGAGGAGTCCCACGGCCAGCCCGACAGCCATGATCACAAGGCTCCAGCGCAAATGTCCCTCCCGCGCGCGTGTCATTTCACTCATCCTCATAAACACTTCCCCTCAGCGATTGCGGCCTATTCCTGGCACAGGCGCAGCAAGCCCCCCTCGGCTTGCGGTCAGCGCACCCATGGCCGCGCCCTTGGGTTTAATCATAAACGACCTGCGAGCCGGCGAACCCCTCGCCGATCACGCGCGCCAGCACCCGTTGCGCTTCTCCGTTCGAAGCGAAGGGTCCGACACGGACACGATACAGCCCACGGCCGTCGGCGCGGGCGTTGGTAATCGCAACGGAGCCCAGCCGGGCCAGCCGCTGCCGCGCCCACGCCGCATTTCTGGCGTCGGAGAACGCGCCGGCCTGAACATAGGGCAGCGGGCGCGGCCCGTCACGTCTTGTCGCCGCCGCTGACGCGCGCTCGTGATATACGGCGGGCCGCGCGGGCGCCATCGCCTCGTCAACCCAATCTTCGGCCACCGGCAAATCGTCCGCCACAGGACCCATCGTTTCCAGCGGCTCAGCGCTCCGGCCCTGTTTGCTGCCAACGCCTGCGGGTTGGCCCGAGTCCGCCGCGAGAAGAGCCAGTGCTGCCGGCGACAGAGCGACCTGCGGCGGCTCCGTTGCCGGCTCTTCGCTTGGGGCCGTGTTCGCCGCCATGGCGACCGGCGCCGGGGCCGGGTTCGCTGTGAGCGGGGTGGCAGCCACCGCGGTTGCAAGCGGCTCGGTCTGGGCAGCGCCAAGCGCCTCCGCCAGCTGCCGGCTTTCCTCAGCCTCGATTTCGACCCGCACCGTCGCCGTGCCCTTCTCATGAAAGCCAAGGAGCTGCGAGGCACGCCGCGAGACGTCGATGATCCGGCCGCCGACGAAGGGTCCGCGATCGTTGACGCGCAGCTTGATCGTGCGGCCGTTGTCGAGATTGGTGACACGGACGATGCTCGGCAGCGGCAGGGTCGTATGCGCAGCCGTCAGCTCGTTCATGTCATAGACCTCGCCATTCGCCGTCGCCTGGCCATGGAAGCCGGGGCCATACCAGGAAGCCGTGCCAGTTTCGTCGTAGCCATAGTCAACCCGCGGCGTATACCACACGCCCTTGATTGCATACGGTTTGCCAACCTTGTAGAGGCCGCCGGTCTGCGGATCGCGCGGGCGCGCCGATGGCCCCGGTTCGGGCGCGGAGGCGCAAGCGTTGACAAGGAGGATCGCCGTCAGCGCAATCGACCGAACGGGCCAACCTCCCGGGCAGCGGAAGCGGGGATTGCCCGCAGGGTTCGACGGAGTATCGGTCATCGTGCTCAAGCCTCCCTTCGCACGCCATGGCCGCGGCTGGTGCTACTCCGCTGCCGCAAGACGCAACCGATCGAGCAGTCGGGATGTCGGGAACCCGTCTGCCGGCAGATAGGCCGTGCGCTGGAAGTCGCGAATGGCATCACGGGTCCTGCTGCCGACAACACCGTCCGCACCGCCCGCATCGAACCCCAGACGGCCCAGAAGCGTTTGTATTTCCAGCACGTCGGCGCGGGAAAGGCCGACGACATCGCCGCGCTGGGGGGTCACGAACGGCCCGCGGCCGGCGATACGATCAGCGAGGTGGCCGACGGTGACCGCATAGGTGAAGGCGCGGTTCCAGGCCATGATGACGCGGAAGTTGGGCGAGACGAGGAGCGCAGGCCCTGCCTCGACACCGCCCGGCAGGATGATCGACGCGCGCCCCGAACCGCCCTCCAAAGCCGCGCCCGATGCGCGCGTAACGCCCAGGTCGCGCCAGCTTTCGATCGGCATTTCAACATCGGGGCCGGCGAGGTAGTAGTCGAAGTCGCCCGGCAGGCGCACCTCTTCGCCCCAGCCACGCGCCCCGTCCCAGCCGATCGAGGCCAGATAGTTGGCAGCCGACGCGAACACGTCCGGCATGCTGTGCCAAAGGTCGCGCCGCCCGTCGCCATCGAAATCGACCGCATAAGCGCGGTAGGTCGTCGGCATGAATTGCATCTGCCCAAGCGCGCCGGCCCACGATGCCCGCGCATCGTGATCGACGTCGCCTGCCTGCACCAACTGCAGGAGTGCCAGCAGTTGCTCGCGAAAGAACGCTCCGCGACGGCCGTCGTAGGCAAGCGTGGCGAGCGCATCAGCGGCACGAAACTGCCCGGTGTTGCCGCCGAAATCGGTTTCCAGCCCCCAGAAGCTGACCAACACCGCCGGCGGCACACGGTACGAGCGCTCAACGGCCTGCAGCAGGTCGCGATAGCGTTGGAGGTGTGCTCGCCCCTGCTCCACCCGCGCTGGCGTTACGCGCGCGCCCAGATAGGACCAGAAAGTGTCGACGAACTCGGGCTGCCGGCGATCGAGCTCGACGATCTTCTCGATCGGCCGGCTGCCTGCCATCACGCGATCAAAGACATCGCCGCGGATGCCGGCTGCCTGCGCTTCGTCGCGCAGCGCCGCGAGCCAAGTGCTGAAGTCGGTTTCGGCGGCAAACACCGTCACCGGCCAGAGGCCCAACAGCAGTACCGCCATGATCGATACGTTGAGGAGGAGACGCTTCATGAGCCTGAGATTACCCTGATCGCGGCACAAACCCCAGAGCCCCAGCACGATGGCCCCACAAGCGCCGTTTCGCTTGCTAATTCAAGACTGTAAGGCGGAGAGACGGCCGCCCACGGCACCAATCCGCGACCGCCGGCAGCGCCCTTTGCCGCGCGGCTGCGAATCAGCCTTGAGCGAGGTACGCTCAGGCCGCGGCCAGGAGCATGCGAACGCCGTCGGTCGCTGCGAGCCGGCGCGCCAACGCGGCGAACGCGTCGATGTCCGCGGGTGGCGCCTGCAGCGAGACGTCCGCTTCACCACCGCCGGTTTGCACCATGCCGGGCACGTTCACGCGGCGTGTCGCCAGATCATAAACGCCGTACACGGTCGCGATCGGCGCAGCGCCCGGACTGCGGCGCAGCTCCTGTTCGAGCGTGTGGGCGGTGAGCGCGGCGTTCATGGCGACCGTTATCTCGATCAACGCCCGGCGGTAGCCGACCTGGTGGCTTACGTTTTCACCGTGCGCGAGTTCCAGCGCGCGCGCGGCACCGCGGACGACGACGACCACGCGATCGATGATCGTACGCAACGGGTGGCTGGTTGCAAATGTCAGGTATTGCGCTGGCTTGAGGAACACATCGACCGCCGCCGTGACCGCGCCGCAGCCAGAGTGTCCCAGCACCACCATCAGCTTGACGCTTTGGCGCAGTTGGCTGACGGCGTAATCGATACTGCCGAGCGTGTCGGCGCCAAGCACGTTGCCGGCGACGCGGACGACGAACAGCTCGTTGCACCACTTGTTAAAGATCAACTCAGTTGGGACCCGCGCATCGGAGCAGCCGAGAACGATTGCGAACGGATGCTGCTTCGGTGCCATTCCCTCGATCTCGGTAAAGCCGAGATCGCGCGGATCGAAGGGGACGAGCCGGCGGACCGACCCGCGCACGAGCGGCACCGCATCGAACAAATGGGCGAAATCGCGGTTGCCGTCCTCCAAGCGGCGGCACGCGTCCGCTGCACACGCGGGCATGTGTGTCGCGCGACACCGTTCCGCATCATAGCGGAAAACGATCTCGAACACGTATCCTCCCTGGGTGCCTGGCTTATGCCGCCGCCGGTGCATCGCGGCAGCCAGTCATCCCTTGATTATCGCCATTTTTTTCACATGATGCCGTGGTAGCGGCAAGAACGCAACCATGCGTGAGGATGAACGCGGCGGTGATGCCAACAAACAAGAATGAATGGAGGAAACGGTGAAGGTCTTTCAGGTCGAAGGCGGCTGGACACGCGAGAACGTCCGCATTGGCGAAAGGCCGGAACCCCTGCCCGGCCCGGGCGAGGTGCGGCTGAAAATGAAAGCAGCTTCGCTGAACTTCCGCGATCTGCTGGTGCCGCTCAAAGGTTACGGCGCACGGATGAAAGCCCTGCCGCTGATACTGTTGAGCGATGGTGTCGGCATTGTCGACGCGATCGGCGCTGAAGTTTCAGCGCCGAAACTGGGCGAGCGGGTCTGTCCCCTATTCTTCCAGTCGTGGTCCGCAGGCCCGCCAGACGAGCGGCGTCTGGGCTTCAGCTTAGGCTGCGAGCTTGACGGCACCATGGCGGAGCACATGGTGTTGCCGGCCGAAGGTGTCGTGCCGGTTCCGGATTTCTTGAGCGATGTCGAAGCTGCGACACTGCCTTGCGCTGCACTCACCGCATGGTCGGCGATCGTCAAGGAAGGCTGTGTCCAGCCCGGCCAGAAGGTCCTGATCCAGGGGACAGGCGGCGTCTCCCTGTTCGCGCTTCAGTTCGCGAAGCTCGCCGGCGCGTTCGTGATCGTCACCTCGTCGAGCGATGCCAAGCTGGAGCGGGCGCGCGAACTTGGCGCGGATGCCACCATCAACTACAAGACCACGCCGGAGTGGGGAAAGAGCGCACGTGCGCTTGTGGGCGGCGAGGGCCTTGATCACATCGTCGAGGTCGGTGGCCAGGACACGCTGCCGCAGTCGCTGCGCACCATCCGCCCCGGCGGCACGGTGAGCATGATCGGCGTGCTCTCGGGCGGCATGATGGATGTGCGCTTAGGCCTGATCGTTACGCGCCACGTCCGCCTGCAGGGCATTACCGTCGGCAGCCGGGATGACTTCCTCGCGATGGTGCGCGCAGTCGAATACCACCGCCTGCGTCCGGCGGTCGACCGTGTCTTCGCGTTCGGCGAACTGCCTAAGGCGATGGACTTTCTCGCCAGCGGCCAGCACTTCGGCAAACTCTGCATCGAGCACTGACGCCGCAAGAGACGGCCAGCCACCTCAGGCGCCAAACAGCCACACAGCACTTTTGCATTTTGTCGCCGCGCGCGCGACAATAGGATGGTCAGGGTGAGGGCTGTCATGTCCATTCGCAAGATCGTCGTGCCGGTCGACGGGACACCGGCGGTTCAGGGGGCACTGGAGACGGCGCTCTTCGTCGGCGGGTGGCTTGGGGCGCATGTCGAGGCAGTGCATGTGCGCGTGGAGCCAACGGCGGCAGTCCCCTTGGTCGGCGAAGGCATGTCCGGCGCGCTCGTTCAGGATTTGATCGAGCTGACCGAGCGGGAATCAGCCGGACGCGCCGCCGCCGCGAAGGCGATGTTCGAGGAGGCACGGGCGCGTGCTGGCATTGCCGCGGCGGAAAACCCAACTCCCAGCGGGGCTTCCGCCCGCTTCATCGAGTTCCGCGGCATCGAGGAGGATGCGGTTGTCCGCCGTGCCAGACTGGCCGACCTCGTCGTCATCGGCCGGCCGATCGTTCACCCGGAGGTGCTGTCAACCGTCCCCTTCAGCGCCTTGATCTTCGAGAGCGCGGCGCCCGTCATGGTGGCGGCTGCGGCGGCGCCTGGCGCGCTGAAGCGGATCGTCGTTGCCTGGAACGAAAGCAAGGAGTCGGCGCGCGCAATCAAGTACGCCCTGCCGCTCCTGCATCGGGCGACGCGTGTTGACGTTGTCTCCGTCGGCGCCGAAGAGGATGTCGACACTGCCTGCGCCGGCGCGGTTCAGTTCCTCGCCTGGCACGGCATCGCCGCCACGCCGCGCGTCGTCGCCGATAGCGCCTCGCCCGACCAAACCTTGAGCGACGCCTGCAGGGATGCCGACATGGTGGTTATGGGCGCGTACACCCACAACCGGTTGTGGCAGATCATTCTTGGCAGCGTCACCCAACACATGATCGAGCGGACCTCGCTGCTGTTGTTCATGGCGCATTAGTGCGGCAACCAGCCGCGCTGGTTCCGCGAGCGGCTGCCGTCAAGGGGCTTGCGCAGCCGGAGCAGATTCGGAGGCCGGCGCCCACGATCCGAGCTGTTCCGCGAGCGCGGCGACCTTTCCGATAATGATCAGTGTTGGCGCCGCGTGGTCGAGGTCGCGCACCGCCGCCGGCAGATCCGCCAGGGTTGTGCGGATCGTCTGCTGATCGGCCCGCGTCCCGTTTACGACCGCGGCCGCCGGCGTCTCCGGCGGCAGGCCGTGCCGGATGAGCTGAGCGCTGATGCGGCCGATGTTGGTCCGGCCCATGTAGATCACCAAGGTCGCGTCCGGTTCGGCGAGCTTGGCCCAGTCCAACACCAGCGGCTCGTCCTCCTTCGCGTGGCCCGTGATCAGCTGAACCCGGTGCGCGAGGTCGCGGTGGGTAAGCGGAATGCCGGCCGCGGCGCTGCAGCCCGAGGCCGAGGTCACGCCAGGCACCACCTCGAACGGAATGCCCAGCTGGGCCAGATGGAGCGCCTCCTCGCCGCCGCGGCCGAACAGGTAGGGATCACCGCCCTTGAGGCGCACCACCGTGCGGCCACTCAAAGCGAGGGTTGCCAGAAGCGTATTGATCTCGGCCTGCGGCATGTGGTGGTTGCGCGCCATCTTGCCGGCGAATACCTGCGCCGTGCCGGCGGGAATCAGGTCGAGAATCTCTTGCGAAACCAGGCGATCGAAGACGATCACATCGGCTGCGCACAGAAGCCGCAGGGCCTTCACGGTCAGGAGATCCGGGTCGCCCGGTCCTGCGCCAACGATGAAAACGCGGCCCCGGCCGGGTGCGGATGGCGTACTCATGTCCTTCAATGTCCCAACAGTGTGGCCGGTGGGCGCTGCCACGCCGTAGCCGTGGCGGTTGCGGGGAAAGGCTGGTGCCGACCCCTCCTCGATTTCTGGGCAACGTCTCTTGGCTTTTCAAGGCACGACGCGCATATTGCC
>JADHED010000057.1_pt1 | contig 152461 bp, 128 predicted proteins | sample 8952041 | NCBI WGS metagenome assembly JADHED01 (sample SAMN16124423, study PRJNA663239) | bioreactor sludge metagenome | isolation source: sludge (control) | place: India:Bengaluru | collected 2018-09-08 | reverse complement strand
CTTTCGGGAATGGGTCTTCTGCGAGCGGATCAAGCCTGAAGAGAGGAAAGCGTCACTTTTCGGTGGCCATGGCTCTTGAGCGGCGAGCTGGGACGAGGCCACCCATTCGTTGCGAACTGGGCAATTTTCTTGACTGGTGGTCTCGACCTCCACAGGCGCGCCGCTTCGGGTTCGCTTCCCATAAGTCCACGTTCAGAAATGCCTGTCCCTTGGTCCTGTTACTCCTGGACCCCTGGCGTCCCACACGTGCACCTGGCGTGGATGCCGGCCCGCAGATCGGCCCGCCGGCCACGGTGAGTTCTGAATCCTGGCGCCCTCACGTGACATGATTACGCCATGTCTTCGGCCTCGAATCTCGATCTCGGGCCCGGCCCCTTCCAGGCGGATCATGACGAGACGGGGACAGGTTCTTTGTCCGCTTTGTCCGTGCTGTGTCCGTGGCAGACAAAAAGAAGAGGACAGCGTTAACGCTGTCCTCGAGAAGATATCTAACCCGTGGTCCCGCAGTGCCGAATCAGTGTTCGAACTGCTGCTCTTCCGTCGAACCCTTGAGGGCGGCGGTGGAAACCTCGGCGCCGTGCACCGTTGTCTGGAGCAGGTCGAAGTACCCAGCTCCCACGAAGGCCTGGTGCTTGACGGCCTTGAAGCCGATCTCGCGCTCCATCTGGAACTCTTCTTCCTGAAGGCTCACGAAGGCTGTCATGCCGGTCTTGGCATAGTTGTAGGCCAGTTTGTACATGGAGGCGTTGAGAGTGTGGAACCCGGCAAGGGTGATGAACTGGAACTTGTAACCCATTTCACCGAGCTTTTCCTGGAACTCGCCAATCTCGGCGTCAGAGAGCTTCCTCTTCCAGTTGAACGACGGGGAACAGTTGTAGGCCAGGAGTTTTCCTGGGAACTTCTCGTGAACGCCCTGTGCAAAGTCACGCGCTTCGCCGATATCCGGGGTGGAGGTCTCGCACCAGACAACGTCGACGTATGGCGCGTAAGCGCAGGCACGCGCCACGGAATAATCGATGCCCGTCTTGAGGACGAAGAACCCGTCCGAGGTCCGCTCGCCCGTGAAGTAGTCGCGATCGACCTGGTCGATGTCGCCGCGGATGAGGTTCGCGCCGAGGGAGTCCGTGCGCCCGATCAGGACCGTGGGAACGCCCATGACGTCCGCCGCCAGCCGCGCCGCGATGAGCTTCTGGATGAAGTCGTGAATGGGCACAAGCACCTTGCCGCCCATGTGACCGCACTTCTTCAAGGACGAAAGCTGGTCCTCGAGGTGGACCGCGCCCGCGCCCGCCTCGATCATCGCCTTGATGAGTTCAAAGGTGTTCAGCGGGCCGCCAAACCCGGCCTCGGCATCCGCCACGATCGGAGCGAAATAGTAGATGTCAGACTTGCCCGCCATGTGCTGGATCTGATCCGCCCGCATGAGGGCATTGTTGATTCGGCGAATGACGTTCGGAACACTGGTGACGGGGTAAAGACTCTGGTCGGGATACATTGTCAGGGCGTCGTTGGCGTCTCCGGCGACCTGCCAGCCACTCAGGTAAATCGCCTTCAGTCCCGCCTGTACCTGCTCGACGGCCTGGTTGCCAGTGAGTGCGCCAAGTGCGCGAACAAAAGGCTCGGTGTGAAGCAGATTCCAGAGACGCTCGGCCCCCAGGCGGGCGACCGAATAGTCGAGCTGAATCGTTCCCCTCAGTTTGTCGACATCCTTGGGCGTGTAAGGACGTACGACTCCCTTCCAACGGAGATCGTTCGCCCATGACCGTTCGAGTTCAGCAATTGATTGTGTGCGATACATAGAGTTACTCCTCGTTGATTCGGATTCACCCACAGGTTCCTAATTTAATGCTTTCTGTCAGGTCTGGAGCGTTCAAAGCCTCTTCCAGCGAAAAAACTTCGCGGGGCTAGTGACCAATCCTTACAAATCCTCCGAATCCCTCGGCTAGGCCAAGTCCAGGAGGCTTCCTGAAAAAGAAAAAGCCCGGTGTTGAAACCGGGCCTCGTGACCTTGGAAAGAGGGCATCTATCAATCGGGATACATGACGATGAGCCGGCGGGCGTTTTGCCAGAACTTCGCGGTGTCCTTGATCTTGAGAACGCTGGCGGTTTTGCTGGTTGCGGTGATTTCGAAGGACTCCTTGGGGTGATCTGTCAGGATCTTGATGGAGTCGGCTTTTGCGGGGATGGCAAATTCCGTCTTCTCTCGAAGGTCGAACGGCTCGAAATCAGATTCCGAGGCCTTGCCTGTTGGAAGCCAGGCTCCTCCAAAGATGAACTGGCCCTTCTTTTCGATCAGTCCCTTGGTCTTCAGGTCGCTCTTCTTGGCGATGAGGACGAAGGCCTTGTTGGCCTCCTTGTCCTGCTCGGCGATCTTCGTGTCGCGGACGGCCACTTCCTCGGTCTTCTTCTCGACTTCCTTGCCCAGGGTCTCGACCTTCTCGTTCAGCTCGGTGACTGTCGTCTGGAGCATGCCGATGGTGGCCTCTTTTTCGTCGAGCGACCGCTGGAGTTCAGCGACCAGCTGCTCGAGAACCTTGACTTTCTTGCCGGAGGCTTCGTTAGAGGCCCTCAAATCCGCGAGCTTTTTCTTGTTCTCTTGAATGGACTTCTTGATGAGATCGATCTCGGCCAGGAGTTTTTCTTTCTGGGACGGAGGAAGGCCTTCCTTGGCCCCCTGCATCGAGACGCTGATGATCTTGAGTTCCTTCGTCCGGAGTTCCTCGAGGCTTGACTGAACCTGGTCCATCACGGCCTGGAACTCGGAGTTCTCCTTGTTCATGGCTTCGATCTGCTGCGCGTTGACCTTCCCTTCCTCGGTGAGCTTTTTGTGCTCGTCCTGGAGGGTTTGAACGCGCGCGACTTCTTCCTTGTTCATCCATTTCCCGCCGCAACTGGGTAGAAATGCCAGCGTTGTGGCAAGGAGAAAGGCCGCCATCAACTCGTTCCGTTTCATTCCGCTCCTCCAAACCGGTCCTGCCGGTTGTTCCCCTGGTTTTTCCTCGATCATGCCGCAAGCCGGGAGCTAGCGGCGCCAAATTGATACTCCAGATTCGAAGCTCGAGAGCTAGCCGGCTCCCGGCTCTGGGGTCGAAGCCGCTCCCATCTCTTCCGCCGCCCTTTCCGCCTCGTCTTTCAGCCGGCTTTTTGCAATTTGCTCGAGGACGAGAGCGAACGCCTCCACGATGGCTGGATCAAAGTGCCGGCCGGCATCCTGGCGGATCGTCTCGAGCGCTTGGTCCTTGGGCCAGGCTTCCTTGTAGGTGCGCTTGGACGTGAGTGCATCGTAGACGTCGGCAACGGCCACGATTCGAGCTTCGAGCGGAATTTCCTCGCCCCTGAGCCCTCTCGGGTAGCCGGACCCATCCCACTTCTCGTGGTGTCCGCCCGCGATACGCGCCCCGATCGACATGAAGCTTGGCCCCTCTACCATCTGGCCGAGCTTACTCAAGAGGTTCTCGCCGAGGAGCGCATGATTCCTCATGATTTCCATCTCATCGCGCTCGAGCCGGCCGGGCTTTTGCAAGATCTTGTCGGGGATGCCGATTTTCCCGATGTCGTGCAGGATGCTGGCTGTGCCCACGAGTTCCAGGAAACTGGCATCGATCTGTTCCGCGTAACGCTTGTCCTCGGCGAGGCGCTGGGCGATGCCCTCCGTCAGGGCCTTGATTCGCAGAACGTGTCCGCCCGTATCCTCGTCCTTGTATTCGGCCAGATCCGCCATGGCCACGACGGTTGCCAGGTGAGACGCCTTGACCTGCTCGAAAAGGTGCTCGATGCGCCGGATGTCTTCGTAGTTTCTGAGAGCCCCGACCATCGCCGTGAAGAGCTTGTCGGACGTGAGTTCGGTCTTCGTGCGGTAGTCGTTGATGTCGTAGTTCAAAAAGGCCTGTTTTTCCGGCGCCTGGCCTGGCTGTCCGGTTCGCAGCACGATCCTGACAAGCCGGTTCCCGATCTCCTGGCGAATTCTCTGAACCAACTGGAGTCCCGCGTGTTCACTTTCCATGACCACATCTAGCAGGATGACGGCGACATCTGGGTTCTCGACGAGAAGAGTCTCTCCTGCCGCCGCCGAGTAGGCGTTGAGAAAGCGGAGTCCGCGGCCCTGAAACTCGAAGTCTCCCAGCACGAGCCTGGTGACGGCGTGAACCTGTTCTTCGTCATCGACAACGAGGACCTTCCACGGTTCCGCGGGCACGGAATTCGTGATCGAAGTCACATCTTCGTCAGCGAACAAGAATCTTTCTTCGTCTGGGTTAGTCATGAGGGACCCTCGAGTCAGAGTCTCTTTCAGAGGCAATCATCCTACGAGATTGGGTAAGGCGATGCGAAAAGTTGTGCCTTTCCCTGGAATCGTTTCGAGAGAGAGCCGCCCCTCGAGCGATTTCTCCACGAGATCCGCCACGATGGCAAGCCCCAGGCCCGTTCCTCCTTCTCCCCGGCGGGTCGTGTAATAGGGTTCAAAAGCTCTTGCGGCGACTTCGGGAGGCATTCCAGCGCCGTCGTCTTCGATCGTCAGGATGGCGCCATTCGTCGAAAGCGCTGCATTAACAGTGACCGTGCCAGGCGTTTCATCGAGAAATGCGTGAATCAGCGCGTTCTGCACGAGATTCAGGAGGACCCGGCTCAGCTCTGAAGGAAGAGTGGTGAGGGAAAGAGTCCTGGGCGCGTTGATGACGAGGCGGTGAGGGGACTTGCGAAAAGCTGGTCCGAAAGCGAGAGCGATATCGTCGAGGAGCCGTGGGATATCGACGGGCTCGGGAGCCGCGCGCGGCGCCCTGCCGGTCAGGTGTTTGAGGCCGGCAACGAGTCCGAGCGTGCGCTCGAGGTTCGTTTGAATGAGCCGGAGAGCCTCCTCGAGTCTCTCGAGTCCTGTCTGAAGCTTGGCTTTTGTCAAGGCCGACCCATCGACCGCTTCAGAGAGCGAGGAAAGAGTCCCCCTGGCGTGGGTCGTGGCCGTTACCGCCACCCCAACCAGGGAGTTTATGTCGTGAGCAACGCCAGGCAGGAGCCGTGCCAGGACGCGGGCATTTTCCGCTTCATCGACGAGAGTGGTTTCCTCGAGCGGTTTCGTCTCCATGGCTGCCTCTTCAGAATCGCTGTGCGGTCAACCGGGACGGCAAGGAGATTCGCACCGTTGTGCCTCCGCCCGGTGTGCCCTCGAGAGAGATGGATCCTCTGAGCGCGGATGTTGCCAGGTTGTAGGCGATGGTGAGCCCCAGGCCCGCGAATCCCTCGCCGCGCCGCGCCGTGTAAAACGGGTCAAAGACCTTCTGCCGTTCCTCCTCCGGGATCCCGGCGCCGTGATCCACGACGAAAACCACGACTCCGTCATCCAGTCTGTCCACGGTGACATCGATGGGAGCTGGCGTGCCCGCCGGGTAGGCGTGCGCGGCAACGTTGTCGAAGAGGGCGTGAAGGAGTCTGGTGAGAGCGGAGGGAAAGGTCTGGATGACGATGCCCGGCGCGCAAGTCACATTGGCGTGGATGTCGCGGTCACGGTTGACGGCGGCCCAGAGGCTGAAGGACTCCACAAGCCGGGTATTCAGATCGACATCGGCCAGCGTGTCTTGAGCTTGTGCCGCGGCAATCTGCTTGAAGCGCTGGACGAGACCCGCGGACCGGGAAAGGCTCGAAATGATGAGTTCGCTGCTCTTGGCGTGGAGAGCCAGAAAAGCCTCGAAGTCCGTTCGCGTCATCTTGGCCGAACGGAACTTCTCTCCAAGAGCCACGGCCCGTTCCGCCAGGTGGCTGCCCGCGGTGAGGGCGATTCCGATCGGCGTGTTGATCTCGTGCGCCACCCCGGCCACCAGTTGCCCGAGTGACGCCATCTTTTCGGCCTGCACGAGGCTCGCCTGCGTGATCTCGAGACGCCGGTAGCTCTCGACGAGCGCGTCCCGGCTTTTTTTCAGTTCGAGATGATTCCTCACGCGGGCCTTGACGATCGCGGGTTGAAAAGGCTTGGTGATGTAGTCGATGGCGCCCAGCGCGAGCCCTCGCTCCTCGTCTTCCGCCTGGTTCAAGCCCGTGACGAAAACGACGGGAATGTCGGCCGTCTCGCGCGAGGCTTTGAGGTGCCGGCAAACCTCGTGTCCCGTCATGCCCGGCATCTCGACGTCGAGGAGAATCAGGTCGGGCCGCTGCCTGCGCGCCTTTTCGAGGGCCGAAGGCCCGTCCGTCGCGAAAAGGGGCTCGATCTCGGGCAGCAGAAGGCTCCCCAGAGCCTTGACATTGATCGCCTGATCGTCGACGACCAGAACCCTTGGACGAGCGGGCGGAGCGGTCATGCCGCCACCTCTCCAAGGGTGATGCCAATGCGGGCCGCGAGTCTTGGCAGGGCCGCCCGCGCTCCTGGATAATCGAGGTTATCGATGAGTGAAGAGATATCAGCCAGTTCTTCGCTCTCTTCTCCGCCCAGGGCATTCACGACCTCACGGAAGACGTCCTCTGCTCGCAGGCTTCCCTCCGCGAGCAGGCTATCGAGTTCCTCGAGTTTTTTTGTCAAGACCAACTGAGGGGCTTTGGGTGGCTGGACAGAAGACGCCACTTTCTGCTTTTCCGATTGCCGGGGTGAAACGGCTTCCAGGGCGCTCGTCAGGGCTTCTTTCAGCGCTGCCGCGGTGAGGCCCGCCTCTTCGAGATGCCCGTCGCGCGCGGCGGATTCGAGTTTTGCCGCCTGCTCTTGCACCAGTTTCAGGGAGAGGTTGCCCGAGACGCCCTTGAGCCCGTGGGCCATGCTGCGAACTGTTGCCAAATCACCGGCTGAGAGCGAGTCGAGGATCCGTGTCATGAAGCCGTCATCGTAATCGCGAATGAAGGATCGCAAAAGGCTGTCGAGCAGATGACGGTTCCCGCCGAGTCTTCGTAGAGCTTCCTTCTCGTCAAACCCGGGAGTGCTCAGGGCTGGAACGCAGCTCTTCTCAGCAGGGGCTGCCTTATCCACGGCCTGGGTCTGGCCGGGGATTTCGAGATGGCTAGCCGGGAGTGAGCGGCCGCTCCGCGCCACGTGGCGGGCAACCGTTTCAACGAGAAGGTCCGGATCGATTGGTTTCGTGACGTGGTCATCCATTCCAGCCTTGAGGCACTTCTCCCGTTCCTCCAAAAGAGCGTGGGCCGTCATCGCCAGCACCGGGAGCCGGGCAAAGCGGGCATCCTGCCGCAGGATTCGTGTCGCCTCGAGACCGTCCATGACGGGCATCTGCACGTCCATCAAGACGACGTCGGGAATGGAGTTTTCGAGGGCCTTGAGCGCCAATAGGCCGTTTTCCGCGGTGTTAACGCGCGCTCCGGCCGCTTCCAGAACCTCCCGGGCCACGATCTGGTTGACTTCATTGTCGTCCACGACCAGAACATGGGCGCCCTTGAGTGTGTGGATGATGCGTTTTGGGATTGTGGCTCCCAGCGCCAGCCTCGGAATGCCCTCTACCCCCTGAATGCGGTCCACGAGTGTGTTGAGGAGCACGGACGGGCTGACGGGTTTGAGCAGGAACCCGCGGATGCCAATGCTCTCGGCTTGCCGCATGACATCTTCCCGCCCGTGAGCCGTCATCATGAGGATCACGGGTTTTGCGGGCAGGGTTGCGTCGTCCTGGATACGGCGCGCCGTTTCCAGCCCATCCCACGGCATCATCTTCCAATCCATCAAGACTGCCCGGAATGGTTCGCCCATGGACTGAGCCATTTCGACGGCCTCGAGTGCTTCCGGGCCGCTGGAAGCCGTCTGAACGCGAAAGTCCATGGCCGCGAGCATCTCTCCCGCGATGACACGGGCCGTTTGGCTGTCGTCCACCACGAGAACCTTCAGTCCGCGCAAATCTGGCGGAGGGAGCGGCGATTCATGCGCAAGCGAAGCCGAAAGACCGAACCGGGCGGTGAACCCAAATGTACTCCCCTTGCCCGCGTCACTTTCCACCCAGATGCGCCCCCCCATCATCTCGACGAGTTTTTTCGAAATCGTCAAGCCAAGCCCGGTTCCACCATATTTCCGTGTGGTGGAAGAGTCTGCTTGCGAGAAGGCCTGGAAGAGACGGCCCCGTTGCTCGGGGGTCAATCCAATTCCGGTATCTCGAACCTCGAACCGCAGTTCCACCTCTTCCTCGGAGCGGGAATTGGAGGTCACGTGAACCGAAACCTCTCCGTGCTCGGTGAACTTGATCGCATTGCCGGTGAGGTTCAGGAGAACTTGCCCGACGCGTAGCGGATCCCCCAGGAGGAGTTTGGGCACGTCCGCGTCCGTGGCGATCAGGAATTCGAGTTCCTTTTCCGTGGCTCTTGGCGAAACAACGGTGGCCAGGTTGTCGAGAACCTCCTCGAGATTGAACGGGATGGATTCCAGAAGGAGTTTCCCGGCCTCGATCTTGGAGACATCCAGGATGTCGTTGATGATGCCGAGCAAGTTCTGGGCTGATCTGTGGATCCGCGCCAAGTAGTCGCGCTGCTTCTGGGTCAAGCTCGTCTGCAGGGCCAGGTGGCTGAGGCCCATGATGGCATTCATGGGGGTGCGAATCTCGTGGCTCATGTTGGCCAGGAAGTCGCTCTTGGCGCGGCTTGCGGCCTCGGCCACCTCCTTGGCCCGGGCAAGTTCTTGCTGGGTCTCCGTCAAGACAGTGACGGCGTGGGCCAGTTCTTCTCTCTGGGCCGCCAGCGCGTCTCGCGAATCCTCCAGGTCTTTCTCTGCCTTCTTCCTTTCGCTGATGTCTTCCTCGATGCAGACGAAGCTATCGATGTCCCCCCACTCGTTCCTGACGCCCGTGATGGAGACCCATGCCCAAAAGAGATCTCCGTTCTTCTTCCTGTTCAAGATCTCCCCGCGCCAAACCTCACCCGCGACGATCGTCTCCCACAGCTTCTCGTACGTGGATTGCGCGATCCTTCCGGACTTGAGAATGCTCGGCTTCTTCCCGATGGCGTCACTTGGGGTGTAGCCCGTCACCTCGGTGAAACGGGGGTTGACGTATTGAATTTCGCCTCCCCGAGACGTGACGAAAACCATGGTCGGGTTCTGTCTGACGGCTTCCGAGAGTTTCTTGAGTTCCATCTCGGCGAGCTTGCGGCGCGTGATGTCGCGGTTTGATCCGACCAGACGCCTGACTCTTCCGTCCTCGCCCCTCTGGCCCGCGACGCGGCAGACGATCCAGCGCCACGAGCCATCCTTGTGGTTCATGCGGAACTCAGCATCGAACTCCCAGTCTTCTCCGTTGACAAAAGAGCGAATTTTGTCGAGAGCGGCCTCCGCATCGGCCGGGTGGATGAGTTCTTGAAACGCCGAGAATTCGTTGGGAATCTCGAAGTCCTCGTATCCGAGAAGGGCTTTCCAGCGCGGTGAAAACCAGACCTTACCGTTGACGAGATCCCAATCCCAGGTTCCGTCGTCATTGGCCGCGAGGGCCAGTTGCCACCTCTCCTCCGCTTCCCGAAGGTCTTTTTCCAGCCGGCGGCGCTCGGTAACGTCCGTCAAGAACCCATTCCAGACGATGTCTCCGTTGCGAGCGAGTTTCGGATCGGCCTGCACGAGGTACCACCGTAAGCCGCCCTCTGGGCGCCGGATGCGGAACTCGTGAACCCAGCGCTCCAGGCGCTGAACGGACTTCTGAAGAGCCGCCGCGAGGCCTGGCCTGTCTTCTTCCACGACCGCGGAGACGGCTGCATCGAAAGCCGCCAGGCCAGGAGCAGCGGGCAGCCCGGTCACTTCCTCGAACTGCCGGCTCACGAATGAAAAGCGGCGCGAGCCGTCCGGTTTTTGCCGGAGCTGGAAGATGATCCCGGGCACGCTGTTCGTGACTTCACGAAAGCGTTCCTGCACCTCGAGTTTTGCTGTCATTTCGCGCTTGCTTCTCGCCCGGAACCAGAATGCGAGGGCAAGGCCCGTGAGAAACCCCAAAAGTCCGGTTCCGGCTGGCAGCAGGATCTCCTCGAGAGTCCCGGCTGGTTTTGCAAGGAGCGCCGATGGATGCAAGAGGGGGAGACTCCCGGCGGCCAGAAAACACCGGGATGAGAGGGTGCTAACGCCGTAACGCGTCCTGGGCCGGCGAGTCAGCGAAAACAAGAGGTCAGATGCGATTTTCAGTCCGTTGATCCTCTCTTCTGTTTTCTTGAACCCCAACTGAATACTGTATTCGAGTTTCGCCCCGAAGAGGGTACCGCTATTTCGGTGACGTGAACTCGCTCTCGTGTTCGGACATGAAGACGTTGGAAAACAAATTCGCCCGGATCTGAATGCCTCGCTGCGTTTGCGCCAGGTACTCGAGAGTTTCCTTGATGTACGGGAAGACGCAGCTCCAATAGAAGCGTGAATACCCGCGGCGCAAGTCACCAGGATTTCGGTATCCCAGGGTCTTGTTCATGCCAATTTCCTCGAACTCGTAAAAAAGAGCCGGGATCTTCGTCAGGTAACGGGGATCCGAGAGTTGTCCGATCAGGTCGGCCGCGCGAACGAGACTCGGGTAGCCGGCCACCTCGAGCGGATCTTCGTCCGCGGGAACAGGAAACCGGGTGCAGTGGATGTAACGCTGCACGGCGGCCACATCGATGTTAGGGTTCCCCGAAAATCGCTCCAGAACGAAGAGTTTGCTGCGATCCACGTGGTATGGGGCAAGCCAGGCGTCCGTCGCGCCGGCTGGCGGGGTGACACGTCCGTCCCCGGCGCCCGTGGCGCAGGTGGGCCCGCTGTCCGTCCGGCAGATCCCTCTCACGTAGCCGATGTCGTGGCAGAGAAGCGAGACCATGACTTGAAGCCAGTCCTCTGGCGAGACGCCGCCGGTCTTGATGTGGCGCCCCCGGAGCAGCTCTTGCCCAACGAGGGTGACGAGCATCGTGTGCTCCATGTCGTGGTAGAGCGCATCGCTGTGAGAGATCACCTCGAGAACGCTGGAAGCCACCCACGCAATGATGCTCGGGCACTCGGGCCGCATGTCACCCCACGTCCTTCGGTAGCCATCGCGTAATTCGCCGGCAAAAGCCTCGATCGCCACTTCGATCGTATTCAACATGGAGGACCTCGCTAAGGAGAAGCTAAGACACCTCGCGGGCCGGGTCAAGGAAACCTCGGAGTTCCCTCTCGGGATTCCCGGGAAATGCTGTCCGGCAAGCGCCAACGGAGAGAAAATGAAGCTCATGACCACCGACAGACTTCCGCTTGCCGAGTTCATAGACGCGGCCCGGGGCCTCACGCCAGCCAGCATCGTTTTCCAGAATGCCCGCGTCGTGAATGTTCTGACCGGGGAAATCCACGAAGAGACCGTCGGCATCAAGGACGGTGTGATTCTGGGGTTTGGCCCCTACGAAACCGCCGGGACGGAGAACACATTCGACTTGAAGGGGGCGTACCTGGCTCCAGCTTTGTGGGATGCCCACATACATATCGAGTCGACGATGACGACGCCGCGGGAATTTGCGCGTCTGGCGGCTGCGCGCGGCACGGCGGCGGTGATCACGGATCCTCACGAGATTGCGAATGTCAGGGGAGCCGAAGGCCTTGACGACTTCCTGGCCGATGCCTCGGGCCTCCCGTTTGATGTTTTCGTCATGCTGCCATCGTGTGTGCCGGCGACACATCTGGAGACCGCGGGGGCCAGGCTCGAAAGCCCAGAAATCGAGTCGTTCTTCGGCCGGCCGAACGTCTTGGGGCTGGCCGAACTGATGAACGTCCCGGGGTTCCTTTTCGGGGATCCTGGCGTTCGCTCAAAGGTGGAAGCCGCTCGCAAGCGGGGGCTTACCATCGACGGGCATTCGCCTCTCCTTTCAGGGTTGGACCTCAATGCTTACACCGGCAGCGGGATCCGCACGGACCACGAGTGCATCAGCCAGGAGGAGGCGCGCGAAAAAGCCCGGCGCGGCATGTCCATCTGGATTCGCGAGGGCACGGCCGCGAAGAACCTCGACGAGCTGCTGCCGCTCGTCACGCCGGGCAACTCGGAGCGCTTCGCCTTTGCAACCGACGACCGCCACCCATGGGATCTCCTGGCTCACGGTCACGTCGACCATCACGTCCGGCGTGCCATCGCCCGTGGTCTCGATCCTGTTCTCGCTCTCAGGCTGGCGTCCTTCTCGTGCGCGCGCCACTACGGTTTCAAGGAGCGCGGAGCCATCGCTCCCGGGTACCGGGCCGATCTCATCACTTTCGAGTCTCTTGCGGATTTCCACCCTGACATGGTTGTCCTGAATGGCAAGGTTGTTGCCCGAAACGGCCGGCTCCTGGCGGATATTCCGGCGCGCAGGATGCAGGAAGGTCCCGGGCTCAATGTCGATGGTTTCTCGCGGGACCGGCTCTTTGTGGCAGCCGGCGAGGGGGCATCTGTTCGTGTCATCGAGGTGACGCCGGGCTTCCTCACCACCGGAGCCGCGACGGAACGTGCCCGCATCGTTGACGGGGGGGCCGCCGCCGATCCCGAAAGAGGCATCGCGAAACTGGCCGTTGTCGAGCGGCACAGGGGAACGGGGAATACCGGGGTGGCCTTTGCCCGGGGCCTCGGGATCACCCGGGGAGCCATCTCGTCGTCGGTAGCCCACGATTCTCACAACATCGTCGTGGCCGGGTGCGACGACACCTCGATGGAGACGGCCGTCCGCCGCACCGTGGATATCGGCGGCGGAATCGTTATCGCGGATGGGCCCAACGTGCTTGCGGAGGTGCCGCTGCCTGTTGCCGGCCTCATGTCGAACGCTTCCATGGAGGACGTGGACAGGCAGGAAAAACGGGCGAACGAGGCGGCCCGCGCGCTGGGAACGAGCGTCGACCACCCGTTCATGACACTCGCGTTTCTGGCTCTTCCCGTGATTCCGCATCTCAAGCTCACGGACCGCGGACTCGTGGACGTTCAGAAGTTCGATTTCGTCCCCGTGGTGGTCTGATTCTTGGGGGAATGGCAGTGCAAGGTCCGGCACCCGGAATCTCGCGAGCCGATCTCCACGTTCACACGACGTTCAGTGATGGCACGTCCACGCCCGAGGACGTGCTGAACTACTACGCGCTTCATTCGCGGATCTCGGTCCTGGCCATCACGGATCACGACACCCTGGACGGAGCCCTTTCGGCCATGGCTTTCGCCGAGGCCAACCGGGAACTCTTTGGACATCTGGAAATTATCCTGGGTGAAGAGGTCACCTCTCGTGATGGGCACATCCTTGGCCTCTTTTTGAAAGACTGGGTGCCGCCGGGAATGGATGCCGAGTCCACCGTCCGAGCCATTCAGAAACAGGGTGGAATCGCCATTGCCGCGCACCCGTACACCAACCTCATGAAGTGGGGTGGCCTGGTTGGCGTCGGAGACTTGATTCTCTCCGTGCCGTTCGACGCCGTGGAGACACGGAATTCCAATTTCACGGAGGTCTTCAGCAATCGGAAGGCCGCGAGAAAAGCCAGGGGCATGGCGCAGGTAGGGTGTTCCGATGGCCACTTTCTGGACGCCACCGGTCTGTGCTTCACCGATTTCCCCGGCAAAACGGCGGAGGATTTCCGCCAGGCCGTAAAGAACAAGACAACGGCTCCGGGCGGGTCGTGTTACGGAATCCCGACGCTTCTGCGTTTCGTCCTGACACGCCTCAAGACCGGTGGATCCATCATTCCGAGGCGCGACGCCATTACACAACACGATGCCGCCGGCCATTTCGACCTCATCGTCCACTCTGATTCCGGGCTGGACGGAGCGGTCCTGACGCCCTCGGGCCGGCTCGATGCAACATCTTACAAGGGCTTGAAAGAAGCGGTGCTGCTCCTGACGAGCGCGCGTGTCGGAGTCGTTCTCGATCTTTCCCGGGTCGAGTTTCTCGATTCGGCTGGCGTCACGGCTCTCGTGGCGGGCCTCAAAAACGCCAGGGCGCTCGGATGCGGATTCTGTCTGGCGTGTCCTTCGGACGCCGCGGTCCGGACAATCGAAGCCTCCCGGCTCTCGAGGATCTTCCCGGTGGCAAAGACCGTGAAGGCGGCACGCCAGATGCTTCAACCCGGACAGCTGGCGGGCTAGGCCGCATGCTAGGCTACGAACTCATGAACGGAGGAAAGAAATGGGCCTTTTCGGAAAATCGTTTGAAGAACAAGTAGACGCGGCCCTTGCCGGGCTGCGCGGTCAGTTCCCTCATGTGCGCGCTCTGAATGCCGAGATCTCGGGAAAGACCGTGACATTGACCGGCGTGGCTCCGTCTCTCGAGGTGAAATCCGCCGTCATGTCGGCCTTCAACTCAAAAGTCGAGGCGGAAAACACCTTCAACAAGATCCGGGTGGATGCGCCGGCTCCCGCGCCTGAGCCGGAAGCGGCTCCCATTGCCCTCCCCGAAGCCGCGCCTGCCGAAGCTCCGGCGGCGGCGAAGCCCGCGACCCCCTCGGTCGAGGACACCGAAACGCTTCATGAAGTGGTCAAGGGTGAGACCTTGAGCGCGATCTCGAAGAAGTACTACGGGACGGCCAACAAGTACATGAAGATCTTCGAGGCGAACAAGGACACTCTGAGCGACCCGGATGTCATTCGCGCCGGCCAGCAGTTGCGCATTCCGAAATAGGCGGGACGGTTAACTTCGCCTCACGAGAACCAGGGTGCGGTCATCGGCGAACGGAACGCCGCGCACGAACGCTTGCAGTTCGCCGATGACTCCATTGGCGATGTCCTCGAGGGGCATCGCGCCGCGTTCCGCCACGCTCTGGATGAGGCGTTCGATGCCGAATTCCTCATATTCAGGGTCGCACGCCTCGACGATTCCATCTGAGTAGAGGACGGCGAGATCTCCCGGGTTGAGTTTGATGGTGTCGCTCGGGTAGTTCTGGCCAGGGAAAAGGCCCAGCGGCATGCCGTGTGACTCCAGGAGATGGGTCGTCCCGTTCGCCCGCAGGACCACACCCGGGTTGTGCCCCGCGTTGCAGAAACGGATGCCGCCCGTGGCCGGGTCGTAGAGGGCCGAAAAGAGCGTGACAAACTTTTCGGGACTCGTGCGGCGCACGACCATTTCGTTCAGACGAAAGCAGAGTTCGCCGGGAGAGAACCCCTCGCTGGCCCAGGCCTGAAAGGCGGCTTGCACGGAGGCCGCGAGGATGGAGGCGGCCATCCCTTTCCCACAGACGTCAGCCACGACGACGTAAAGGGCGCCGGCGGGGTCGAGGAAGAAATCGTAGTAGTCGCCAGAGACCGTTCGCGAGGGAATGGTCCTTCCAAACAGTTCCGTCTCAGGGAGATCAGGAGCGGATTCGGGGAGAAGCCTGCGCTGAACGTCCCACGCGAGTGTCATTTCCCGTTCGATGCGGACACGCGCCGCCTCCGCTTCTTGCAGCCTCACGTTCTCGATCTTGATGGCCGCCGCGTTCGCGAGCGCGGCGAGGAGGCGCAGGTCGTCCTCATTGAAGGACTTCCGGCCCATACGAGCCTCGAGATAGATCAGCCCGAGAACCTTGTCTCCGATTGTCACCGGCGCCGCCATGCAAGACGTGATCCCCTGCAGGCGAATGGAGTCCGCCGACCCCAGGCGGACGTCGCTCAGGGTGTCGATGGAAAGAAAGCCGTTGTTCTTGTCCACGACCTCGTGAACCAGTGTCCTGGAAAGCCTGATATCGCCCGGATCGATCTCCTTTGCGAACTTCACGACCTCGGGCTTGAGGTTGTTGGCTTCGTCATAGACCATCAGGAGGCCCCGGTCCGGTGATAGGTGGTCGAAGATGCTGTCCATCAAGATCTGCATCACCTTTCCCACCGGCTCGTTGGACAGGAGCTTCTTCGACACCTCGTAAAGGATTTCGAGTGATGTGTTGAGGCGAACGAGGTCATTTGCATCGAGGCCCGTCCTCGTATGCCGTTTTGAGGTGTCAAGAAGGTCGGTCGATGAGCGGAACACCGTCCGTTCCATGATCGAGCCATCGTCTGGAAAGTCGAGAACGACATGGGGGGCGGTGCTTTCCGAGACATCGATTCTGGTCTCGCCGACCATGATCGTGTCACCCGTCTTGAGTTTTGTCAGACCCGAGATCCTGACGCCGTTCACGAGCGTGCCGTTTCGGGACTCGAGATCGCACACGAAAAGCTCACCGTTTTTCAGTTCGATCCGCGCGTGCATTCTCGAGAGGGTCTTGTCAAGAAGCGGGAGGTCACTCGAAGACGAGCGTCCGAGCGTCGTGACCGGTTTCTCGACGCGTATCTTCCTGACGGGCTGGTCAGGCACGCGAACAGTCAATGCATACACAGGGGTAAGTCTATCTTGACCAAGGAGCCGTCATCGAGGACAAGCTGAGCCCCAGCCTCTTCCTGCCGCGGGCCCGCTGGCCTGTGCCGCCAGGTATTCCGGCCAGCGGTCTGAGCAGACCATGGGAAAGTGAGGCCGGGAGAGGGGTTCTTGGGGAAGCGAAATTGAGTTTAGAAGCAAGTTCTTTTCGGCCTACTTAGGGCTGCGAGAGGGGGGAGCCGCCCGCGCTTTTCGGATAGCTGCCCAGGACCTTGACAAATGGGGCCTGACCCTTGATTCCCTCGATGGCCCGCGCGACGGGGCCGTCGGTCTCGTGGCCGTCGAGATCGAGAAAGAACGCGTATTCCCACGCGCGGCGCCGTGTGGGACGGCTTTCGATCTTGGAGAGATTCACCCCGTTTTCCGCAAACGGGCGCAGCAGATGGAAGAGGGCCCCCGGGCCATCAGGGATGACGGCGAGAATGCTGGTCTTGTCGTTGCCGGTTCGCTTGGCCTGGTCCCGTCCGATGACGAGGAAGCGCGTGGCGTTTTCCGCAAGGTCCTCGACCGTTTTCCTGACAACCTGCAGTTCGTAAAGCACCGCCGCGAGTTCTGACGCGATGGCGCCGCTCTGGGCGTCCTCCCGGGCGCGCCGCGCCGCCTCTGACGTGGAACTCGCTTCCATCAGGGTTGCACGGGGGAGATTGGTCTTGAGCCATTCCCGGCACTGAGCGAGGGCCTGAGGATGGCTGTAAACCCTCTCGATTTTCGAAATGTCAAGACCGTGCCGGGCAAGGAGGCAATGCGAAATGCGAAGAACGATCTCCGAAGAGATCCGGAGCGGGCTCTCGAGAAAGGTGTCGAGCGTGTGGGTCACGACTCCTTCGGTGGCGTTCTCGACGGGAACCACGCCGAACTCCGCACCGCCCCTTTCGACTTCCTGGAAGACCCCGGCAATGCTTCCCACCGGAATCGCCTGGGCCGAGAGCCCGAACTGGTATTTGACGGCCGCGTGCGTGAAAGTGGCTTCAGGACCCAGGTAGGCAATGCGCAAGCCCTTCTCGAGAGAGAGACAGGCGCTGAAGACCTCCTGGAAAACGTGACGCAGCGCTTCTGAAGGGAACGGGCCTTCGTTTCTCGCAACCAGGCGGTCCACGATCGCTCGCTCCCGGCTGGGTACGTAAAAATTCTGCTGCCGGGCCTGCTTCAGTTCCCCGACTCGCTCGACCAGGCGGGCGCGCTCGTTGAGTAACTCCAGGATCTCGTCGTCAACGGCGTCGATGCGGTTTCTAAGGTCCTCGATCTCCATGCTAGAGGCGGCGGGAGTCTAACACCACGCACCCGAGGAGAGCTTTTGCCGTTAATGATGGAACTTCACCGGCATCCCTGCCGCAGGCGAGGCAGGATGCGTTAGCATCAGGGGGATGTCTAACGGTGAGACTGGAATTCGAGATCTCTTGACGTCACTCTATACCCGAGACTATTTCGACGAGTTCATAGGCAGGGAACTCGAACGCTCGCGCCGGCATGGAATCGCCATTTCCGTGGCGTCGGTCTACTTGATGAATTTCGAGTCTCTCGAAATGGCGCAAAAGGGCCTCGGGGACCGCGTGATCGTCGAGATCTCAAAGGCACTCATTGCCAACACCCGGCAGACGGACGCCATCTTCCGCTGGGAAGATGATGAATTCGTCATTCTCTTCTTCGAATTGACAGCCGATGCGTGCCGCAAAAAGATCCAGCAGCTGTCGACTCTCTTCCGCCTCTGGCGCGAAGGGAACGGTCCGGTGCCGTACCCCATCAAGGTTCGAATTGGCGCTGCCTCTCACGACAAAGACATCGTTTTTGCCGCCGTTTTGCAGGCCGCTCGCGCAGCCGCAAGAGAAGACACGCTGTACTAACCCCGGCGCTCGTTTTCTGAACCTCGCCTAACAGCCAGTCGAGCACTGGCTATGATACAAACCTGCCATGGCGCCAGTCTCGCCACAGAACATCCAGGCCGATTTCTTTGCTTCTGCTCCCAGGTATGAGTACATCTCCACATTGGGCCAGGGAGGAATGGGAGCCGTCTTCAAGGCCCGCGACCGCGAACTGGAAACAGAAGTTGCCATCAAGGTCATACTTCAAGGGCTTGATACGGACCCTGCCGAGATGCTGGCTCGCTTCAAGCGGGAGATTCAGCTCAGCCGGCGCATCTCTCACCCAAACATCGCAAGGGTTTTCGATTTCGGGGTGGCCGGTGACATCCCGTACATAACGATGGAGTTCATTCCCGGAAGACCCTTCTCGGCCCTTCTTCGGGAACAGAAAAGAGTGCCCGCGGACCGCCTCGTTGCCATTCTGCGGCAGGTGGCGCTGGGGACTCACGAGGCTCACAAGGAAGGCGTTGCTCACCGGGACCTCAAACCCCAGAACATCATGATCGACGAGGCCGGTGCAGTCGCTATTCTCGATTTCGGTTTGGCCCGGGAAATCCGGTCGTCGAGCCTCACGCAGCACGGGCAAGTTATGGGGACACCCTACTACATGGCCCCGGAACTGGCCCGGGGGGATGAACCGGACCCAAGATGCGACATCTGGGCGATCGGCGTCATCGCATTCCAGGCCTTGACCGGAGAACTCCCGTTCGAGGGCACGACAGCAACCGAGACCTTCATGGCTTCCGTCTCCGCTCCTCTACCGGTCGAGAAACTCGTCGCGCTGGAGTTACCGTCTGACATCGTTCGAATCGTCAAGACCTGCCTCGAAAAGAACCCAGCGGACCGGTACGAGACTGCCGAGGACCTGGCGACAGACCTCGCACTCGTGGACCTTGATTACGTGCTCTCTTCAGCCGTGTCCCCCCCGGCGTCCGCGTCCGCCGGCGAGAAGGCAGCACAAGCTAAAGAGCCAGAAGCGGGGCCGGCATCTTTCGGAGATGCCGATACGCCGGTTGCTCCGGTGAGAGGACAAAAGGCCAGCGCGACGGTGCCGACGGTCATCCCGAGGCATGTCCGGCGGCAGATGGCGTCACAGATGCTGCCGCAGATGGCTGCTCCCATTGCCGAGCCATCCCCTGAAGCCTCTCCACCGGCTGTTCCTGAACCCTCGATGCCAGATCTCCCCAGAGTGCTCCTCGTTGACGACAACAGAACTTATCGCAGAGTCATGCGGGTCAATCTCGAGTCCTCGGGCTGCAGCGTGCTTGAAGCACAGAACGGTGACGAAGCCTTGCACGTTCTCGAGGAGAACGGCGTGGAACTCGTCCTCATGGACGTTCTGATGCCCAAACTCGACGGATTCGACACGACGAGGGTTCTGAAATCGCAGAGCCGGTACGCCAAGCTGCCCGTCATCTTGATGTCAGACTTCAGCGAGCGAGGAAGGCTGGCGTTTGCCATCCAGTCGGGGGCCACTGACTTCATCCCCAAGAAGCACGGGATGCCGGCCTGTGTCGAAAAAGTCTGGAGGCTCCTCGAAATGCAGGGGTTTCGTGGCCCCTCTCCCGCCGGTGGTGCCGTTGCGGGAGTCATGGTTAGGGGTTCAGAGACGGCCCCCGCCGGGGCTCCCCGCGCCGGGGCTCCCCGCGCCGGGGCTCCCTCCGCGGCGGAAACGCTGGGCCCTGGCAGACGCGCCCTTCCCCCCACCATCCCTTCGGAAATTGAGGTTCAGTCCGTTGCCCCGGATTCCGTTAGTGCAAGGAAAGAGGGAATGAGAATCGCCGTCATTGGAACTGGAATCTCCGGACTCTCGGCCGCGTGGCTCCTCTCCCGCAAACATGAGGTGCACGTGTTCGAGAAAGAGCCCCGTCCCGGGGGGCACTCGAACACAATCGTTGCCGGCGGGCCCACAGGGTCCATCCCTCTGGACACGGGTTTCCTGGTTTTCAACCAGGAAACGTATCCGCTGCTCTGCCGCCTTTTCGAGATCCTCGGAGTCGAGTCCGAGGAGAGCAACATGTCGTTTTCGGTGCATTGCGAACGGTGCGGGCTGGAATACTGCGGGACGGGCTTTTCAGGCCTTTTTGCACAGAAATCAAACCTCGTGAGGCCGTCATTTCTGAAGATGCTCTCGGAAGTCCTCCGTTTCAATCGTGAGGCTCCGAAGCTGCTCGAAGACCCTTCGGGCGCCCTGATGAGTCTTCAAACGTATCTCGAGCGCGGCAACTACTCGAGTGCCTTCAAGAACCACTACCTCATTCCCATGGCGGCCGCTGTGTGGTCATCAGGACCTGATGTCATGAAGAGCTTCCCGGCGCGCATGCTGGTCCAGTTTTTCAAGAATCACGGTTTTCTGGGTGTCACGACCCAGTTCCGGTGGCGCACCGTTCGAGGAGGCAGCCGCGAGTACGTCAAGAGGATGATCGAGGCTTTCCAGGACCGGCTGTACCTTGGGTCTGGCCCGGCCGGAGTCAGACGGGAAAGGAATGGTGTGGATGTGCACCTCCCGGGTGGCCGCCGCGAGACTTTTGACAAGGTTGTCATCGCCACGCACGCTGACGAGGCCCTGTCCTTGCTCCTCGATCCTTCCGCCGAGGAGCAGCGGCTCCTTTCTCCCTGGCGCTACTCGAACAATCAGACGATTCTGCACACGGACGCCTCGTTTCTGCCCAGGGCCCCCGAGGCGAGAGCATCCTGGAATTACTTCGTCAGAGACTGCGAACGGCCCTGGAAACAAGTTTCTCTGACGTACTACTTGAACAAGCTTCAGAACGTCAAGGAATCGAAGCCGTACCTCGTCACGCTCAATCCAGACACGCCGGTCGATGAGAGCACGGTCATCCGGAGGATCCAGTACACGCACCCCGTTTTCACTCGCGAAAGCGTGGCCACGCAAACCGAACTCCCCACCCTCAACGGAATAAGGAATACATACTTTTGCGGAGCCTACTTCCGCTACGGATTCCACGAGGACGGGTTGAAATCTGGTGTGGACGTGGCTCACGCTCTCGGAGTCGACTTTTCTTGACGGAACAGCTTAGATCGAAGATCTACCACGGCAGGGTTCGCCACCGCCGCACCAAACCTTCGGCCCATCACTTCGAATACCCTGTTTACCAGACGCTTCTCGATCTCGATGAGATCCCAGAGATCGAGAAGCGCATCCCATTCTTTGGCTACAACCGGCAGAGCTTGACCTCGTTTTTCGATTCTGACTACATGGGAAAGGCCGAAGAGCCGGTGAAGGAGAAACTCGTAAGGTGGCTGGAACGGCAAGGCCTTCGTGCCTCGGGCCCGGTGCTCCTTCTCACGAGCCTCCGGGTACTTGGTTACGGCTTCAATCCGGTGAGCTACTACTATGTCCTCGACGCCCGGGGCAGCCTCGATTTTGCAGTGGCTGAGATCAACAACACTTTCGGTGAAAGCTACGCCTACATTCTCGATCGCAAAGATAACGAGCAGAGAATCGACGTCTCTTTCCCCAAGGTCTTCCACATTTCTCCGTTCATTTCGATGAAGAACATCAGTTATCGTTTCAGGCTGACGGCGCCGGGCCATGTTCTTTCCGTTCACATCGACGAGTTCGAAAACGGGGAGAAGTTTTTTGATGCGACGTTAAGTCTTCGGGAGAGCGAGCTGAATCCGGCAAACATGGCCCGCGCGCTGGTGACGGGTGTCCACTTGCCCCTCAAGGTCATCTCCTGGATTCACTGGCAAGCCTTGAAGCTCTGGATTGCGAAGTTCCCTGTTTTTGCAAAGCCGGAACCTCCCCATGGTGTTCTTTCAAGGAGTCAGCCGTGAGAACCCTCGAATCCACCACACCCGCCCCGGACCGGTTTCTCTCCGCTCACAAGGCTGGTTTCCTCGACCGCCTTTTCTCGAGTCTTTTTGTTAGGGAGTTGGAGTGTCTTTGCGAGGGCTCTGTCACGGTGACCTTTCCCGACGGATCCATTCGCCGCTTTGGGTCCGCGGGCTCTCCTCTTGAAACCCAGATTCGAATCAACGAGTGGCGGGCGTTCGGGCGCCTCATCCTCGGAGGCGACCTTGGTGCCGCCGAGGCTTACGCAGACGGTGATTGGGAGGCAACGGACCTCGTGAAGCTCGTCAGGATCTTTATAGCCAACTCCGGGCGGTTCGATCGTGACACCCCCCTGGTCGCAGTGCGAAACCTGTGGGAGCGGGTACGCCATGCGACGCGCAGGAATACCAGGCACGGCTCGAAGAAGAACATCGTCGCGCACTACGACCTCGGTAATGAGATGTACCAGCTTTTTCTGGACGAGAGCATGGTGTACTCCTGCGCGTTGTTTGAGGAAAACGGGGAATCTCTTGAACGCGCTCAGCAACGGAAACTGATGCGTGTCGCGGAACTCGCCCGGCTGTCACCAGGCCTTCACGTTCTTGAAATCGGCTGTGGCTGGGGGGCTTTTGCGATTCTGGCCGCGAAGCTCTTTGGCTGCCGTGTGACGGGCTTGACCCTTTCTCGTGAGCAGGCGGAGTGGGCGCGAAGACGGGTGAAGGAAGAAGGAGTCGAGGACCTCGTCACCATCGAACTGAAGGACTACCGTGCTCTTGCGGGTTCCGGGTGCCTGTTCGATCGCGTCGTTTCCATCGAGATGCTCGAGGCCGTCGGATACGAGTACCTGGGCACCTACTTTCGGAGCGTTGACGCGTTTCTGGGGTCTGGCGGTGTGGCCGTCATTCAGTTCATCTCGATCCCTGACGCCCGGCACGAGCGCCTTTTGCGACGCCCTGATTTCATCAAGCGGCATATTTTCCCGGGGAGCCACATTCCCTCCGTGGGTGCCGTTGCCGCGGCCATCGCCAGGTCTTCGAGACTCTCCATCGAGAGTCTCGATTCCATCGGTCCGCATTACGCCGAGACACTGCGCCGCTGGCGGGTTCGCTTTCTTGAGAACCGGGGCCAGATCGCCCGGCTTGGGTATCCGGAGAGCTTCCTGAGGATGTGGGAGTACTACCTGGCTTACTGTGAGGGGGGATTCGCCTCGCGATTCGTCAACGATTTCCAGATGGTGCTGAGCCGCGCTGGAAACCAGAGCCTGGGCCCGATTCCGGCCTACCAGGGATGACATCAGAATATGGTGACGAAACGAGCCCGTGGAGACACCCGCCTTTCGATTTCTCCTCTTGGATGAGTTCTTGTGTGGGCTGAAGCTCTTCTTCTCGTAGCCGTGGGCACGTTTCTCGTGCTCGTCATCATGTTCGAACTCTGGCGGATCCACATCCGGGCACAGAATGCCGGAATTGTCGATGTCGGGTGGGCCCTGGGGCTGGGTCTTCTGGCGCTTCTTTTTGCGGCCGCCGGGTCAGGAGATCCAGTCAAGAGGGTGGCTGTGGCCGTCATGGGGGGAGGCTGGGCTTTCCGGCTGGCCTGGCACCTGTTCACGAGGATGAAGGGCAAGCCAGAGGAAGGCCGCTACCAGGCGTTGCGAAGAGAGTGGACCGCGGCCGGGCATGATGTTCCCCGGCGATTCCTCTGGTTTTTCCTTTTCCAGGGTGTCCTGGATGTTGTTCTGTCTCTGCCCTTCCTTTTTCCCGCTCTCGATCCCGAAAGGGAGCTGTCACCCTTCGCATGGGCAGGGCTCACGCTTTTTGTTCTTTCGATCACGGGCGAGACCTTCGCGGACCGGCAGCTCTCGGCGTTCAAGAGGGATCCGGCAAATCAGGGCCGCGTCTGCGATGTTGGGCTCTGGCGTTACTCTCGTCATCCGAACTACTTCTTCGAGTGGCTCATCTGGTGCTCCTTTGCGCTCTTTGCGATGGGGTCGCCGTGGGGCGGACTGGGCCTTCTCTCTCCCGTCTTGATCCTCTATTTCTTGCTCAAGGTCACGGGAATTCCGCCGACGGAGGCGCAGGCCTTGAGATCGCGGCCCGAGGCTTACCGGCGTTATCAAGACACAACAAGTGCCTTCTTTCCGTGGTTTCCGAAGAAGGGGTAATCGATGTGGTACGACGCTCTCCTGGGCAAGGGACTTGTTCCAGATACCCTCGTTCGTTCTCGAATCATCCAGCTGCTGCGGCAGCGTCTTCTCGAGGAAGAGGCTGATGACCCGGAAGCTGTTCAGAAGAATCACGCAAGACTTCTCGAAAGAATGGACGAGGGCCGTCTCGCCGTTCACACGGTGGAGGCCAACGAACAACATTACGAGGTCCCGCCACGTTTTTTCGAGCTAGTCCTGGGCCCCAGGCTGAAGTACTCGTCGGCGCTTTTTGCCGAGCCTTGCGCCTCTCTGGCCAAAGCAGAGGAGGACATGCTTGCGCTCACGTGTGAGCGGGCGGACATTCAAGACGGTCAGGAGATCCTGGAACTGGGCTGCGGGTGGGGCTCCTTGACTCTTTACCTGGCCGAAAAGTACCCCGGCTGCAAGATAACGGCGGTCTCTAACTCGAGGGTACAGAAGCAGTTCATTGAGGAATGCGCCAGGGGGAAAGGGCTCTTTAACGTGACCGTTCTCACGTGCGACATGAATGATTTCGACCCGCGCATGGTGTTTGACCGGGTTGTCTGTGTCGAGATGTTCGAGCACATGCGCAACTGGCGGCAGCTGTTTGCGAAAATCGCTTCCTGGCTAAGGCCAGAGGGCCGCTTCTTTCTGCACATCTTCACTCACAGAGAGATCAGCTATTTCTTTGCGGTGAAAGACGAGTCTGACTGGATGGCGAAGTACTTCTTCACGGGCGGGCTCATGCCGTCAGACCGGCTTCCCCTCTATTTTCAAGAGGATCTTCTGATCGAGAAACACTGGAGGGTGAACGGAACTCATTACCAGAAGACCGCGGAGGCCTGGCTCTCGAACCTCGACCGGAACCGGCAGGAAATCTTGAGTCTTTTCAAGGAGGTCTACCCGGGAGAAGAGGCGCCTTTACGGATCGCCTACTGGCGCATCTTTTTCATGGCCTGCTCGGAGCTGTGGGGGTTTGAGCGAGGGACGCAGTGGCTCGTTTCGCATTACCGGTTTCAAAAACGCGGACCTGGTGAATGCTCCATTAATTCCGGTCTCAGGTCTTTTGCAGCGCCTGAATAGAGGGCGGGGGGGCAAAGCCACGGACCTCGAGCAATCGCCAGATTCTCTCCAGGCTCAGAGACAGACTCTGTTGCTTGGGAACAAAGTCCGTGGCTCCTGATTGAATGGCGAAGGCCAGCCGGCCTCTTTCGCTGAAGGCGGACATCAAGATGACGGGCAGTTTGGCGAAACGGCCCTGCGATTTCAGAATCCTGGTCGTGTCGAATCCATCGAGCTTGGGCATTAGCACGTCCATCAAGACGAGGTCGACCGTGTGTTCATGGAGCACACTCAGTGCATGCTCGCCATTCTGGGCCTCCAGGACTTGGCAGCCTGTGGATTCGAGCCGCACTCTCATCATGGTGCGATAGGTCTCGTCGTCGTCCACGAGCAAGATGCGGGGCTGAGAGGGCTTACTGGGAGGGGGCGGGGGAACCCGGAGTGCTTCCCTGACGATGGTGGGAACGGCCTCCGCCCGTGGCGTCTGCCTGGGCGTTACAAAGGGACGGGTCGCTTCCTCCCCAGAGGGGCGTAAAGCCCGGTCGCGCGCGGGAGTGTCAGGCGGCGGTGCAGGGGCCGCAGGCACGGCCATCCACGGCTGGGGGGTAACGGGTTTCCTTTCTGGAGCAGCCGGCGCAGCGGGAGGCTCTTGTCTGGGAGGGGGCTGTGGAGCAGGCTCTGCCCGGGTATCGGCCTCGGGCAAATCAAACGAAAGAATGAACTCGAGGTCCGCCAGCGCAAGGTCGGTGGCGAGTTCTTCAGCGCTCGTGTAGCGATCGGCGGGATTCTTCTCCAGGCACCGTGCGACGATTTTGATGACGTCGCCCGGGACCTTTTCCTCTTGAAGTTTTTCCAAGGGGAGCTGGTTTGAGAGAATCGCCATGAAGGTTCCGAGGGGGGTACTCCCTTCAAAGGGAAGCTGACCGGTGAGGGCCTGGAAGGCCACTACTCCGATGGCCCAGATGTCGCACTTGAGGCTCGGGCCTTCCCCTCGGGCCAGCTCTGGGGCCATGTAGAAGGGGGTTCCGAGGACGTTGCCATCGCGTGTGATTCCGGCGGACTGAAACTCGCGTGCCAGGCCAAAGTCGAGAATGGCGATCGCGCCCGACTCGTCCACCATGATGTTTTGTGGCTTCAAGTCGCGGTGGATGATCCCAGCCTTGTGGGCTTCATGTGTGCCGAGCGCGATTTGTCTGAGCATCGGAACGAGCCGGCTGGCGGGGATTCGCTTTTCTTCCTTGATGATGGCTGAAAGAGCTTTGCCGGTGACGTACTCCATCGTGACGTACGGGATACTGGCGGCAATTCCGAAATCGAAGATCCGGGCGACGTTCGGGTGCTTGATCTTGCGGTTGAGTTGAATCTCGCGCTTGAAACGCGTCAAGGCGTCCGAGGATTCGAGATCTATACCGCGAAGCATGACTTTGATCGCCAAGTCAGCGTCCAATTCCCTGTCTCGAACCTTGAACACAGCACCCATCCCTCCGTAGCCGAGAGTCGAGAGGTATTCATACCTCGTCTGGGCCGCGAAGAAGTCGGTCCTGATTTTCTGAAGCGGGGTCTGCGCCATGGCAATTCCTAATGATAACTGCTTACGATCGTATCAAGGTACGGGGGGATCCAGCGGCGCGGATGCTTGTCTCGATTGGCAGACGTCCCTCTCAAATAAAAACCGCCGGCTCGCGGGAGCCGGCGGCGTGTGAATCAGGGAAACAGAGAGGTTATTCGGGGCCCGCCTTCTTGCAGAGGTAAGAGTCGATGGCCAGGGAGTCGATCATGTCTCCGGCATGGGCGCACTGGTCGCAGTTGGAATGGACGTTCTCGCAGGGGACTCCGTCTGCTTGCATCTCGGGGCATCGCGGCTCCTTGATGAAGTCCACCAAGTCGTCGAGAAGGGCATCCACACGGCGGCGCAGGGGACTGGAGGGGATCCCGCGCAACGTTGAGATCAGCTGCCACTCCTTTGCGGTCAGGGCCACGGAAACCATCTGCTGCTGCTGCTTCATCGTCGTCTCGGTTTCCCTTTACATTGTCGGGAGTTCGATGGTCTTGGCCCCCCAGTCAAATGCTTCCTCATTCAAGGGAATCAACGCGCACTTGTCCTTGAGGGCCTGGCGTACGGCCGTGAGGAATGTCTCCTTGGGGAAGATGTTGGTAGCGGCCTGCAGGGCGCCGAGGGCCACGATGTTCTTGACCATGGCTTTGCCGAGGTCGACCGCGATCTGGGCAAAAGGCACGCCGTGTGCCTTGACGCCGGGCGGGAGAGGGGGAAGTTCGTGGATGACGGAGCTGTCGTAGAGGATTACCCCTCCTGGCTGAACCTGCGAGGCAAACTTGAAAAGGCTCGGCGCGTTGAAGGCGATCAGAATATGCGGGTGGGGAGAGGCCGGGGAGAGCACTTCGCTGGCCGCGACGTGGACGTCGGCGTAGGACGTGCCGCCGCGAGATTCCGGTCCGTAGCTCGGAATGTGTGTTGCGTCGAAGCCCTCGTTGATTCCGGCGCGGGCAATCAACATGGCCGCGGTCTGTGCCCCGTCTCCACCGGACCCGGCAAGTTTGAGAGAAATGTCGGTGGGGGCGATGTGGGAGGGGAACCCTGTACAGAAACGCTGCTGTGACTCACCGGTGACGCCGAATATGCCGAGCAACTTGGCAGGGTCAAAAACGGGCTTGGGAGGCTCGAACCAAGGTTCGACGGTGATGTCCTTCTTGACCCCCAGCGGGAAGACGGGGAGCATCTTTTCCTTGACCCACTTCTCGGCTTCCTCTGGGGTGGCCTTCAAGTGGGTCGGGCACTCGGCGAGGACCTCGACGAAGGCGAGTCCGCGCTTTTCCACCTGCAGTTTCAGTGCCTTTGCGATGGCCTTCTTGGCACGGTTCCTCTGTTTGGCGTCAAAGAGCGCGACGCGTTCGACGTAGACCGGGCCATCGAGACCCGCGATGAGTTCCGCCATTTTCATGGGCTGCCCCATGTAGAGGTCCCGGCCGTGCGGGCTCGTGGCGGTCTTCATCCCCATGAGGGATGTCGGTGCCATCTGTCCGCCCGTCATGCCGTAAATGGCGTTGTTGATGAAGATGATCGAAATGGGAATGCCAAGCTGAGCGGTGGAGACGATCTCGGCCAGACCGATGGATGCGAGGTCGCCATCGCCCTGGTAGCTAATGACGATGGACTCTGGGTTGGCGAGCTTGTGCCCGATGGCAACGGCGGGGGCGCGTCCGTGTGCCGCCTGGGAGTTCCCAACGTCGAAGTAGTAGTAGAGAAAGACGCTGCAGCCGACGGGAGAAATTGCAACCGTCTTGTTCTGTATGCCCAGCTCGTCGATCGCCTCTGCCAGGAACTTGTGGGCCAGTCCGTGTCCGCAGCCCGGGCAGTAGTGGGTGGCATGGCCCTTGAGGCCCTCGCCATGAGAGTGCCTCTCGAATCGTTCGTAAAAGACGGTGCTCATGCGTGAACCTCCTCGAGGGCTTTCTTCTGGACCGAAACAGCGGCCATGATTTCGTGCTGCTGGGGCAGGATGCCCCCGAAGTGTCTGACAGAGTCGATCGCGGGCAGGCTCGAGAATCCGGCGTGACTCAGGGAGAGCCTGAGTTCGTCCTCGAGCTGGCCAGGGCTCGCCTCAACAACGATGATTCTCTCTGCTTTTTTGACGGCGGGAATGAGCTGCTCCACCGGGAAAGGCCAGATGGTGACTGGTCTGAAGAGCCCAGCCTTGATCCCCTGTGCCCGCAAAGCCTCCACCGCGCCCTTTGTCATGCGCGCTGGCGTGTTGCAGGCCACGAACACGATATCGGCGTCCTCGCACATGTAGAGGTCGGCCCGGGCCTCGCTCTTCATCCTGTCGTATTTCTGGTTGAGGTAGATGTTGTGTTTTTCCAGATCGACCTCGGCGAGGTCGATGGAGGAAATGAGGTTCTTCCTGTGGATTTCGTCTCCCCAGACGGCCCACGAGGGGAGCCCGGGCTTGACCATTTGTTTGGGCAGGTTGACTTTCCCGGTCATCTGACCGAGGTAGCCATCGCCCAGAATAATGACTGGGTTTCTGTACTTGAAGGAGAGATCGAAGGCCAGCATGGTGAGATCGAGCATCTCCTGGGGTGTGGAGGGGGCAAGGGCGATTGCGTGGGTGTTGCCGTGGCCAAGCCCGCGGCAGGCCAGTTTGATGTCCGATTGCTCGGGGGCAATGTTTCCGAGGCCGGGACCGCCCCTCATGATGTTGACGAAAACACCTGGCACTTCCGCGCCGATCATGTAGGAGATCCCCTCGAGCATGAGGCTGAAACCGGGGGATGACGTAAATGTCATGCAGCGGAGCCCCGCGCCGCCGCACCCGTACATGTGATTCACGGTGGCCACTTCACTCACCGCCTGCATGAAGACGCCGCTTATGAGCGGGAGGAATTTGGCCATGAGTTCGGCGCCCTCGGTGGACGGAGTGATGGGGTATCCGAAGAAGTGGCGGCAGCCCGCCAGAAGGGCTCCGATGGAGGCGGCGTAATTCCCCTTGATGACGAGTGGTTCGGAAGCCGAAAGGGGGATGTACTCGTCAGGAATGTCGAAGGGCTCCATCGCCGTCGTGTGGCGGCTCCCGAAGAGCTTCTCGGGATCCTGCAACTCGAAGTCGTCGATCTGCGGAGGTGTTGGCTGGAGACCGTAAGGCTCGGGGCAGGCGTCGATACAGAGCGCACAGCCGTTACACTGCTCGAGATCGAGAACCACGGGAATCAAGCCCGTTGCGGCATGAACTTCGGTCCCGAGAGAAATGCAGTGTTTCGGGCAGGCGCTGACGCACCTCCCACAGCCCTTACAAAACTCTGGAAAGAGGAAGGGTTTGGGTCTTTCTTTGAACTGAGGCATAGGAATGCTCCCCACCCCATATCCTAGGCCTTTGCCGCGCTCTTTGGTACACCACCGATGATTCATTCCACACGGTTCAAATTGCTCATTGACAAATGATGTTAGTTCTGATCTCAGGATGGGGCGAGCGTTCGCGTCTCGATTTCCCGCCATGCCGGGAACTGCTAAGCTAATGACCGATTGAGTCCTCTCGACCGCTCGCTACTCTTTGGAGCTGGAATTCCCCTGCTTGCAGCGATCGTCACCGTGGCTTCCGAGAAGGGCGCGTTTGCACGGGACCGTTTCCCGAGTGCCCTGCGCCGCCGGACCGCGCTGGTGTTGCTGTTCGGAGTTTTCATCTTGACGGTGCTCATCCCGGCATCTTCCAACCCGGGGGAAATCGACACGAGAGGTCTGCGCTTTCCAGATATCTTCACCTCTCAGCTGCTCCTTTCAGCTTTCCTGGTTTCTTGGTGGCTCCTCGCGGGCCGGCCGCGTTTTTCCGAGTTCCTCTCACTCCAGTCCGAAGATCCCCTTCATGAAGCGGGCGCGGGTATCTGTCTGGGGCTGATCGGCTGGGGTGTCACCTTTCTCGTGGGAATCATCGTCGCCGCGAGCGCCGCGGCTCTACGCATGCCGGGTCCGGAATCCGTTCCCCCCTTGATCGTCTGGATGGCAAAACTGAGCGCGTCCAAGAAACTCCTGGTCGTTCTGGCGGCGATGACGGTCGAGGAGTTTTATTTCCGGGCATTCCTGCAAACGAGGTTCGGGCCATTCTCGGCTTCGGTGTTCTTCATCCTGGCTCACAGCGGTTACGGAGAACCCTTCTTCTTCGCCGGAATCCTCGGGATTACCGTGATTCTGACAGCGGCTTTTCAGAGAACCCGTTCCATCCTGGCTCCCATGGTGGCCCACGGGGTCTTCAACGCAATCCAGCTGTTTATTGTCCTGCCGTCGGCTCTGCGCGTCGTGAACCCTCAATAGGAGCCCTCATCCGGCAGGCCGCGCGAGATCTCCACGACATCCCCGCGAACGGAAAGGACCGGGCGCGCGGGAAAGGGGCGGGACGAGTAAAGCGGTGCCAGTGCCGCCGCGAGGTTCGTGGCGTCATGCGAAGAGGCGCACTTGATTCTCCAGAGAAAGCCAATCTGAAGTCCTGATGCCTTCTTGGGCTCGAAGAAAAGAATTCTGTCGTCCTGCCAGGTGGAAGCAATCTGTCTGGAGCTGTCCCCTCCGCCTGCTCTATTCACGAGGAAGCCGAGGACCCACTCACCCAGAGTGTCCGAGTAAAGAAAATGAAGCCCGCGAGGGAGCTGCCCCGGTTCGGGGCGTTCGGTGGGAGCGAGCGTGAGGCGTTCCAGGGGCGGCTTGCCAGGATTGAGGATCTCCTTGGAAGTCTGGGGCAGATTGAGATACACGTCCTCGACGGCCCGCCAGCCTCCCTTCCCGCGTTTTGCCTGGACCCACTTCGTTCCAGAGGCATACGGGAAAACGAGTTCCTCCACGAGAAAGTCCGGGACTCCGCTGGCCCCCTCCATTCCGCTGATGGTTCCGGCATTGGCCAGGTTTGACGTCATGGCGGCGACGAAATCGCCGTCTGTCCCGTCACGCATTTCAGACGGTAGCTTCTGAAGAATGGCCTCGGTCATCACGAGCGTGGCCTCTCCTTCGAGAAACGCCTGGAGCGCGAGGAGAGCGTCTGTGTTGTCCCGCCTTTTCTTCATCAGCTTGGAGAGCCCTAGCCGCTGGTCCTGCAGCGCGTGGGTCAACTCGTGCACGAGGAGGGCCTCGTCGATGATGGGCCCCATCCCGGCAGTCTCGGTTCCCTCCGGGAGCGCCGGTTTTGTTTCCTTTTTCACAATATAGAACTTTCGTTCGGCAGGGTCGTAGAAACCCGCCACTTGACGCGAGTAGAGATTCAGAATCCGTTTCTCGAGGTCCGGTACGGGGTCGATGAGCCCGATGGCCGCGAGGGAGGCCGTGTATTTCGGGAACGGAGCCGGCAAATCCTCCATCAGTTTCTTGGAGAGGACTGCCGGGAGTTGACTCTCGGGCAGGATCACGGAGGCAACGGTTGACTTGAAAGAGACACCCCGTATCTTCTCTACAACGGTCTGGGCTTGAGAAACAGCAGGCTGAAGCCGTTTCGAAAGGGGAGGCTCCTGACCAAGTACCTCTTCTCCGTTCGTGAAAAGCGCCAGCAGCGAGAAAGAGAAAATCAGAGGAGCCAACGAGTTTCTCCTTGCCAGATATGGACTCGGAGGGACTCTTCTGCTTAATATCGTCTGGTCTTTGAACTGCATGGAGGAGGTGGACATCGGGGCCAGAGCTTAGCAGGCAGGTCAGCACGCAGTGTCGAACTCCAGTCTGCGGGCCCTGCTTCTGGGCGATGTTCCCTCCTGAGGAAGAGATGGTAGATTCCGCCCAGTCTCCAGTCGTCTTGTGGCTTTCGAGCCGTTATGAAAATATCGAACTTGCAGTTGCCGCGCTCGAGGACTTTGGCCGTCACGCGGGAATGGAAAGCGACCAGGAACACTGGGTGGGCATGGCCCTGAGAGAAGCCCTGGCCAACGCCATCAAGCACGGCAACAAGCAAGATGCAAGTAAGCGCGTGATGGTCGCGTTCGCCTCGGCTGGCAGCGAAATGCGGATCCATGTGGCCGATGAAGGAGCGGGGTTCAATCCAGAAACCATCACCGATCCCCTGGCTCCCGAGAATCAACTCCGTCCGTCAGGACGAGGAATCTTTTACATCCGCACGTTCATGGATGATGTTTCGTTCGACCGGACAGACACGGGCGGGACGATTTTGGTCATGAAGAAAAGCTTCAAATCCAGGAAACCGGGTATCGAGAAAGGACTAGGGTCATGAGAAAGAACGTCAACATTCGCGACGCTGGAGACATCAAGATCATCGATCTCAAGGGCAAGATCACCATCGGCGCGGGAGACTTGCAGATGCGCGAGGCCATTCACGAGGCTCTTGCGTCCGGAGCTGGGAAGCTCCTCGTCAACATGAAGGAAGTCACGACGATCGACTCGACCGGAATCGGCGAACTCGTTGGCTGCTACACCACCGCCTCGAAAAAGGGCGCGGAACTCAAACTCGTCAACCTTCCGGAGAAGATCACGGACGTGCTCATGGTGACCAAGCTCATTACCGTGTTCACCATCTTCGCCGACGAGGAAGAGGCGATCAAGAGTTTCGGAGGCTGAAAAAGCCTCAGGTCTCGAACGACAGATCCGCCCAGCGAACGGGGGGAGGCATCATGAAGGCCCGAACCCCCCGGAGGTTGGGTGCGTGCAAGACGAAGCCCCGGTTGTGAAACAAGAAAATGGCCGGGGCTTCGTGCTGTATGTGGCGGTTGAGTTCCCGGTAAATGGCTTCCCGTTCCCGGCTGTCCGATGTCCTGGCGCCTTTTTCGACGAGCCGGTCCACGGCCGCGTCCTTGAAGGCGAATTCGGCCACGTCCTCGGTTTTCGAATAGAAAAGCGAGTTGAAGAATGAATCCGGGTCCGGGAAGTCGGCAAACCACCGCGCAAGACGCAATTGAGGGTGCTCCCCCCTCTTCTTCCTGGCGGCCATTTCTTCGCCCGTCAGCGTCTCGAAGCTCACGTTTACCCCGCAACGCTCGAGCTGGGCGGCGATGGCTTTCATGGGGTTCAATGGGTCCTTGTGGTCCTTTGGTGTCAGCCATGCGGTGAGCGAAATCCCGCCTGTGTGCCCCGCTTCCGCCAGGAGAGACCGTGCCTCTTCCGGGTCGTACCGGAGGTGCCTTAGATTCGGGTCGTGCCCCAAGATGTGCGGCGGGAGTATCGAAGTGGCGACCACGGTCAATCCCGAGAACAGTCTCTGGTTCAGTTCATTGCGGTCGACGGCATGGTTGAGCGCGCGGCGCACCCTCGCATCCGTGAGGGGAGCCCGGTCGCACCGCAGGACGACAAACGACGTGTGCAGCTGAACCGACGAATCGATGTAGGCGCGCCACTTCGGATCCGTGGAAAGCCGGGCCGCCTCGGGGTACGGAATGTCCCAGACGAGGTCGAGCTGTCCATCCATGAATCGCTGAAAGACCCCGGCTTCAGAGTCTTCCGAGAGGTCGAGTTCGATGCCGTTCAGAGCAACGTTGGAGCGGTCCCAGTACGACTCGAACCGTTCAAACGCCGCATGCTTGCCAAACTCGAGTTGTTTGGGAATGAAAGGCCCCGTTCCCAGGGGTGAGAGCCGCGCCCGTTTGCGGTCGGCGATGAGCGAAGGCGGCAAGATGGTGACGTCGGGGAGAGTCATCAAATGCAGGAAAAACGGGAGTGGACGGCTGAGGTGGAACCGGATGGTCGCGGGATCGGGCGTCTCAATGGCGGGAATGGAGGTCGTGTTTCCGAGCATGAACTCGGGGGCGCCCTCGATGGCCTCAAAAAGCCCGGCGAGCGGAGCGTTCAAGGCCGGGGAGAGGTAGCGCTCCACGGAATTCTTGACATCCATTGAGCTGAGCAGCAGTCCATCGTGGAACCGTACGCCGCGACGGAGGTGGAAGGTGAACAGCGTGCCGGTGGAGTCCACCTCCCAGCGTTCCGCGAGTTCGGGCAAAACGCGCGTGCCCTCGGCGAACCGCACCAGCGATTCGCCCCATGCCTTGACAAGAGCGGCCTGCGGAACGGTGCCGGCGAATGCCGGGTCGAAATCTTCCTCGAGGAAATAGCGGAGGGCGGCGCGAACCCGGCCGCCGGGAGCGGGAGAGGGAAACCGAAAGACCGAAGAGCGAGCATTCAGGGTGAGGGCTTCTTGCTCGAGAGCCAGCGCCGTCTGGTTCATGGCGCTTGCGGCATACTCGTTCTGGGCCGTCGCTTCGCGAATTCCCTCCATCGAGTGGACGACGGAGGCCGAACCTTCCCTCAGAGTCGTCGTCGCCAGCGAAATCCGGCCGGTCGTCACCGAGATGTTGCTCATCGTTTGCAGGAGCATGGTGCTGCCGGCCGCCTGTTCCTCCATCGCCCGCGAAAGCTGTTCCGTCAGTTCCTTGACGCGTTCCGCTTTCGAGACGACCGTCCCCGCCGTCTGCACGTGGCCCTGGGTTGCCCGGAAGATCCTGTCGATTTCCTCGGAAACACGAGTGGAGGCGTCGGAGACGCGGGCGATGTCGAGAGCCTGTTGCGCCGAGGAAGAGGCGATGCCTTCCGAGGATTTCTTCGATTCCGCCGAAAGAGTGAGGATGTCGCTCAGCGTGCCGTCAGCCGTTCGAGCGAGATCAACGCCGTCCTCGGTCCGCCCCTTGGCCTCAAGAAGGAGCTTTCTGACGTCGCGAACGCCTTCCTCCACCGCGATGACGAGGTTGCGAACTTCCTCGGTGGAAAGAGATGTCCGTTCTGACAGATCTCTGATGTCATCGGCGAGCGTCGAGAAGGCCCGGCCGCTCTCACCGGCCTGAGCCGCGATGATCGAGGCATTCAGGGCCAGGAGGTTTGTTTCACCGGCGATTTCCTCGATCACCCTCAGGATCTCGCCAATGCGTTCCGAGCGCTCGGCGAGCGTGGCGGCCGCGTCGGCGGCGCGGGTGACCGTCTCGCGTATCCCGTTGATTCCCTGCACGGTGCCGCTCACCGAGACCTTCCCCGCGTGGGTGGCCGCCGTGACACGTTCGGCGAGGCGCGCGGCCGTTCGCGTCTGCCGGTCCGTTTCCTCTGTTGCTTCCTTGATGGAGGCCGTTGCCCGCGCCGTCTCCTCGGCGAGCCGGGAGAGGTTCCCGACTGCGTTCGAGACATCGTCCAGGCTTTTGAGCATCTGGTTCAAGGAAACCGAGGTCTCGTCCACGAAACTCCGCAGGCCCGAAGCGCTGCGAGAGACCTCGGTGATGGAAGCGGACATTTCGTGAATCGATGAACTCGCGTTCTCCGTGGCGGAGGAAAGAGTTTCCATCGCGTTCTTTACCGAACTGATGGCAGAGTCGGTTCGCTCGATGGCAAGAGCCGTCTCTTCTGCCCGGCGGGTCTGGATAGTTGCCGCTCGAGACAAATCCCGTCCCCGGATCGAAAGTTCGCGGGCGACCCCTGACACGGCCTCGGAGAGACGGACAAAGGAAGTGAGGATGCGCTCCATTCCAACGAGGAGACCGTGAAGCGCTCGAGAGAGTTCGGGGTCGCCCGTCCGGTGCAGTTCCCGCCGTTTGATCGTCAGGTCGCCCGCCGCGGTCCGGTAGAGCGAATCACGCAGGGCCTCCCGGGCCCGGCGCTGCCGCGAAGAGTTCAGAATCTGGATCGCGGCCACGATGGAGGCCGCAAGAGCGCCCGTGACGACGAGACGGACCGGAGTGGGAGCCGGCCCGAGCGCCAGAATGGCAAAACAAGAGAGGACGGCCAGCGGGGCAGCCACCGGTGCGACCTGCAGGCGTCTGTTCTCGCCCCCGTTCGTTCGGTCTGCGGACATCCTGGCGATGCTACACTGAGTTGCGCCCCGAAGCCCGGCTGGCCGCTCAGGTTCATGAACCCTCTTCTCATCGAGTTTCTCTCTTCCGTCAAATGCGAGGTCGACACCCGGCTCCCGGAGCTTTTGCACCCGCCAGGGCGCGATTCCTCCATCGACCCGGTGGATCACTTACCCGCGGCAGCACGCGATGCCTTGCTCTCCCCGGGTAAACGGGTGCGTCCGGCGCTCGTCTTTCTCTGCGGAGAACTCTTCCGGACGCCCCGAAACAGGCTGCTGGACCCGGCTTGCGCCATCGAGATGGTCCACGCCGCATCCCTCGTATTGGATGACCTCCCGTCGATGGATGACGCCACGCTGAGACGTGGACGCCCGACCCTCCACCTCGTTCATGGCGAAGACATGGCAATTCTCTCAGCGGTTTCGCTCTTGACTCGAGCTTTCGGACTTCTGGCGGATGCAGGGCTCCACCAGGGCCGTGGCTCCGGGTCCCTGCCAGCGGCCTCTTGCCTCGATCTCATTTCCCGCCTCTCGGAGGCGTGCGGTCTCGAAGGGCTTTCCTCGGGCCAAGCTCTTGATTTGCGCGTGACGCCCGGCTCGGCCACGTTCGAGCGGCTGGAAACCGTTCATGCCAGAAAGACCGGAGCCCTTTTTGTTGCGAGTGCCGAATTTGGTGCCGTGCTCGGCGGAGCCCGGGAAAAAGAACTGGCAGCCGTCCGTTCGTATGCAAAGAACATCGGACTGGCCTTCCAGATTGTCGACGACCTGCTCGAGACCGAGCCGTCACAGGAGACGGGAAAAGCTTCGAAGAGAAGCCCAGTTCCGAGCTTTACGCGCCATCTGGGCGCCGAGGGAGCGCGGCTGCTCGTTTCGGAACTCTCGGCGCATGCAATCGATGCTCTTTCGATCTTTGGATCCCGGGCGGCACAGCTCGGCGAGTTTGCTGCCTACCTCCGCGATCGCCGCGCGTAACGGTTCAGGAAACGAATGAAGGAATCAGAGGGAAACCAGAGAGACGAGGCCCCGGGGTTGGATGGGCCGCCGATGAGTTTCGAGGAAGCCCGCGAGAAACTCCGGCTGCGAGGTTACCTCGACCGGGGCGTCGAGGGCGCGGTCCTCAAGAGCGCGCTGGCGTCACGGACACGAACGCGGGGTGTCCTCCGGGCGGCCGCGGTGGCCGCCGGGTTTCTGGCAATCTCTCTCGCGGCCGCCGAGACCGCGGCCATGGCTTCGTTTTCACGGCTCCCGCCAGGCGATGCCGCCGTTCTCTTTCTCTGGGTCCTTCTCGCTTCAGCCTTGGTTTCTTCGTTTGCGGTCCTTCTGCTCATGCTGGCCGCGTGGGTTCGCGTTCGCTCGCGGCAAGATGGTGAGTCGGTCTCGACAGAGATTGGCATCGGCTTTGGCCTCCTGGCGGGCACCCTCGGAGCCGCTGCCGCGTTCCCGGCCCTGAAACGGGCCGGGCCGCTCGCAGCCACGGCTGTCTTGCTCCTGGTCGGGGTTCTCGTGTTCTTGGCGGTTCGCGTGGCCCGCAGTGTCACCTTCACGATGCTTCTGGCGTCCGGCCGCGTCCTCCTTCGCGGCCGCGGGAAGGTTGGGGGACTCAGTTCCCTTTTTCTGGCCCTTTTCGCGGTCGGGGTTGCCTTGATTGCCGTTTTCCCGGCGAGGACTCCCGAAGAAGAGCCGCTGATCGTCGAGGGCCGGACGACAACCGTTCTCCTCGTCGCGGTGGACGGGTGGTCCGATCGTTTTGTGAGGCAGAAATCAGGCTGGCGAGAGGGCCGGGTGCTGCCGTATCAAAAAGCGTCCCGGGATCCGGCTGCCTTCTGGACAACGATAGCAACTGGAGAAACGGCCGTCCGGCACGGCGTGGGGGCCATGGATCTCGTTCGCGTCAAGGGCGTGTCGAGGCTGGTTCACCCGGGTCCCGCCTCCGCGCTCTATTTACAGCGTCTTTTGCCAGCCCTTGGGCTTTCAAGAAGGGAGACGGCGACATCGACGGCCCGTCAGGTTCCGGCGGCCTGGGAAGTGGCCCAGAGGGCGGGGATTGCGTCCCTGACCGTGAACTGGTGGACGACCTACCCAGTGGCTGGACCGGCCGGGACGGTGCTCTCAAATCACCTCTATTTCGCCGCTCGTGATGGGGAATCCCTCGAGAGGGAGGGGTATCCGCTCAAGGCTGTCAGAGCCGCCGCCAGGCTCGTCCCCAAATCCCCCCCTCCTGCCGGCGCCCTCGAACGCCTGCTCTTTGATGCTCGCCAGATCAACCGGTTTGCCGAGGAGGCGTTTCTGGATGCGATCAAAAGAGATCAACCGAGACTCGCCATGGTGTATCTCCCGGGCCTCGACATCCTTCTGGGGGCGCTTTCAGATTCCGCAAGGACACCGGAAGAGCGTGTGGTCATCGCCTCCGAAGTCCGGGACGAGGCTGATCGCGTGAGCCAGTTCCTGGAAGGTGTGCGCCTCCTTCCCGGAAGTCTCATCGCTTTCGTTCTCGATAAGGGCCGGGATCAGACGAGGGGCGAAATCGTCTTCCACGGAGATGCGATTTCGACGCGGCCCGTACCCTTGATGCGTCCAGAAGACCTTTTACCCACGGTGATGATGGCTCTGGGGGTCCCCCCTTCGCGAACGGCTTCAGGCAAGCCGCGGACTGAACTTCTCGATTCCAAACTTGCCATGGAAAAGAGCGTCGAAACCTGGGGACGGGTTTCCGCCCCCTCGGAAATGGTCCTGGACTCAAAGTCTTACATCGAGAATCTTCGTTCTCTCGGCTACTTGCGGTAGAGACCCTGTAACCCGGCTTTCTTTTTGCGGTTCTGGAAACGCTCCCAGCGCACCGTCCCCTCGATCTCTTTTGCGATTCCGGTGCGTTCGATGATCCTCTCGGTCACGGCGGGCGGCTGCCGGTACCCCTCGATACGGTCCCGGTTTGCGAGATGAAACGCAACGGTGGCCACGAGGGCCGTGTTGCGGCTCAGCGCCTGCAAATTCACGGTGGCCGGAAGGTCATGATTCGAGTGGTGGGCGCGGTCGTACCCCCTGGTGTCCGCCGTGGCAACGGCTGACGGGACACCTTCCAGGAGAAAGTCGAGATTGTCTGTCCCTGCTTCCACCTGGTTGAGCCACCACCAACTCCGGAACTGGGGAACTGGCAAGAACGCCTCGTTGAAGAGCTTCCCGATGTCTCTCTGTTCGTTGAAGAGGAAGCCCTTGATGGGTTCGCTCCCCAAGTCGCAAAAGAGAGTGATGAGGTGCTTTTCCAACTCGGTCTCGTGCTGGGTTGTATAAGAGAGGGATCCCTGCCTGTCCTGTTCCTCGCCGGAAAAAAAGACGAAGCGCAGGGTTCTTCTCGGTTTCGTCCCGAGTGCGGCGATGGCCCGGGCTGCCTCGAGAAGGAGGGCAACATTGATGGCATTGTCGTGCGCCCCCACCGCGAGGTCCCAGGAATCGTAGTGGGTCCCCAGAAGGACGATCTCCTCGGGTTTTTCGCGGCCGGGCAGTTCAGCGATGACATTCACGCCCGGTTCCCAACCGCGAGTTCTCGTTTCAATTTCGAGCGAAAGACGAACCGGGCCATCCGCTGCCAGCCGGATGAGCCGGGAGAAGTCCTCACGCGCGACGAAGGCCGTGGGGAGGCCAAGGGGGGCTCCGAGCGGGTGGAGGTTTGCTCGAAAGAGAGTTCTCCCTTCGAGGGGCGACTGGATCAGGAGACCTCCGAATCCTCTCGCCAGAGCTTCTGTCTCAGCCGCCAGGAAGGTGCTCTTATCTGCCTGGACGGCCGCCGGGGCCGGTTCTGTTGGCAGGAGCGCCAGGCTCTCTCTTGGGTTGGTTGCAGGCCCCGTCAAGAGTTCCCCTGAAAAAAGCTCCTTCCCTTTAAGAAACGGGGGCGAACCGGGGAGGGCGGCGATTCTCAAGGGAAAAGCCACGGGCTCTTTACATGTGGCCGCTTCGGTGACGCACTCCCACGGATTCATGACAGGGAAAGTCTCGCTTCTGACCCGGGACAGGCCAGCCTCCCTGAGGCGTTCTTCGAGCCACCGTGCCGCGCCCACGCAGGTCCCGGTTCCCGTGAGCCGTGGTCCGAACCGGTCACAAAGCGTGAAGAAGTCTTTCTGGCCCGTCTTCGATTTGGCGGCCCAATCCAGAAAGAACCGGGCTTCCGGCGGTACGGTCTGTGTTTCTGGGGGGCGCGCTTTGCAAGAGAAGACGCCGATGAGGGCAACGGCCAGTGTCGCGCAGAGGGCCGTCAAAGGAAGGTGCTGGCGCATCGCCTAGTCTCTCGTGTGTCCGTCAGCGCCGCCCAAAATGCTGAAGGGCATCGGTGGGGCTGTAGGAGTCAGTCAGCAGGGGAACCCCGGCGGACGGGATTTCCCCGGTAAAGAGGCTCTTGGCCCAGGGTTGTAGCTGAGGGTGCGAGAGTTCTGACGCTAGGTCGGCAGTTCTTTCGAGAATCTCCTCGCGAGAGAGGCGGTCTGGTGATTTGGTGGCGATAATGACGGCATTCGCGAGAAAGGTCTTCCGGCCAAGGGAGAGTTCTGGGCAGAAGATGTAAACGGAGGGGAAGACGCTGCGGACGGTCTTATAGAAAGCCCAGAAGAACTGATTGTCCTTGCCGGTGAAGAGCCCGACTATGTTTGCGGCGTAAACCCCATCGGGTGAGAGGCGGCTGTGGCAAAGCTCCAGAAACTCGCGTGTTGTGAGGTGGAAGGGAATGCTGTCTGAGAAAAAGGCGTCTTGAAAAATGATGTCGGTTTCCATCACCTGACGGCTCAGCTCAAAGCGTCCATCTCCCGTTATGACCCGGTCGTTGACATCAGGATGGAAGTCGAAATAGGCCGTCGCGACACGCACGACTTCGGGATCGATCTCGATAGACGCCGTTGCGACCTGGGGCAGTTTCCTGGAGAGAAAACGGGGAACCATCCCGGTGCCGAGACCAATCATCGTGGCCGACTTGGCGGGGGTCTTTCTGAATCCGAGTCCGAGGAGCAATGCATCACGGTAGTTAGGGGGCTCAAATTCTCCTTCTTTCATGATCACCCAGCCCTGGCAGCTATTGTCAAAGTAGAGGGCCCGCCGTGTGCCCTGTTCGACGACGAGAAGCCGGTGATAAGCGGTTTCTTTCTCGAGGATGATCTTGCCGTTCGGAATGGGGACCGGCGTCTCCTCCGGCAGGAGGAGAAACAGAAGGCTGGCCGCTGTGCAAAGGACCATGGACATCGCGGCTCGTATGAAAGAAGCCGCTCCGGGGACCAGGAGGCCGCCGGTGAGCACCAGAACGGCGCCGCTTCCGAAAAGCAGGGGCTCGATCGGAAGCACGGGGATCAAGAGAAATGTCATGGAGAACGTCCCGGCGATTGAGCCGGCGGTAGAGACGGACGCCAGCCAGCCGGCCGTTTTCCCGACAGACTGGAGTTCCTTCACGGCTAGCTTCGTGGCAAACGGGGTGACGAACCCCATGAGCACGCTGGGAAGAGCAAAAAGGAGAAAGCTGGCAATCAGAACTCGGAACCTTTCTGGAACGGCCATGTGCGCAGGCGCACTCATCAGTACGCCGGGGCGGTACAGGAGGACCCAGACGGAGACCCCGGCGGCCGTCAGGACATGCGCCAGGAGTGCCGGTCTGGGCCAGCGGTCCGCGATTCTGCCTCCAAGGGCGTAACCGAGTGAAAGCGACGCCAGGAACACGGTTATGAGTGCTCCCCAGGTGAAAACAGAATTGCCGTAGACAGGAGCCAAAACGCGGCTTCCGGCGATCTCGAGCCCCATGAGCGCGGCGCCCGAGATGAAGACGGTGATGTAGAGGCGAAGCACGGCCGGATGTTAGGAGTTTTTCGGAAATCTTTCTCCCCCTGGGAGCCCGTGGGGAGGGCAAGGTGCCCGCTCTCCCAGGAGGGGCCGGCCGTGGAAACCCGGTAGGATCATTCCTGGAAATAGCCTTGGTCCTGCTTTCACCGAGTTGGGATCGGCTCCAAGGAATGATAAATTCTGGCGCGGCAGGAAGACCGGATGTCTGAAGCACCCCCCCCTGAAATAACCCTGAAACTTCGTGATCAAACGATTGGCGTATCCGTGGGAAGAGTCATGGTTGGGGGCGGGGCGCCAGTTGTTGTCCAGTCGATGGCCAACACCGACACGGCTGATGTCGAGGCGACCGCGGGGCAGTGCCGGGAGCTTTTTGAGGCAGGCTCTGAACTCGTGCGCATAACGGTGAACGTGCCGGAAGCCGCCCGGGCGGTTCCCGAAATCAAGAAGCGGCTTCAGGACGCAGGGTGCGATGTCCCCTTGATCGGTGACTTCCACTACAACGGGCACGTGCTCCTCACGAAATTTCCGGAATGCGCCAGGGTTCTTGATAAGTACCGCATCAACCCGGGGAATGTGGGCACGGGGCGCCTCAGGGACGAGCAGTTCGCCACGATTTGCCGGGTGGCAAAAGAGAACGGCAAAGCGGTCCGGATTGGCGTGAATGGCGGCTCCCTCAATCAAGAACTTGTCATGCGGCGTATGCACGAGAACACCGAGCAGAATCTGGGCCTCTCTCCCGAAGAGATCTTGAACGGCTGCATGATCGAGTCGGCCATCGAATCGACGAACCTCGCGCTCGAGTGTGGACTCCTCGAGAGTCAGATCATCATTTCTTGCAAAGTCTCGAGGCCTCGCGATTTGATTTCGGTCTACCGCCAGCTCGCCCTGAAGACGAGGCAACCTCTCCACCTCGGATTGACCGAGGCTGGTATGGGAATGAAGGGCTTGGTCTGGTCCGCGACGTCAATCGGCATTTTGCTGCACGAGGGAATTGGCGACACGATCCGCGTCTCTCTGACGCCCAGGCCGGGCGGGGACCGCCGCGAAGAAGTCTACGCCGCCATGGAGATTCTTCAGGCGCTCGGTATCCGGAGTTTTTCTCCGAGTGTCACCGCGTGCCCGGGGTGCGGCCGGACAACGAGCACGACGTTTCAGGAACTCGCGGAGAGGGTCCAAGGCTACATCCGGGAGCAGATGCCCCGCTGGAAAGAGGAAAGAGAGGGAGTGGAAACCCTGACTCTTGCCGTCATGGGGTGCATCGTCAACGGCCCAGGAGAGTCGAAGTCATCCAATATCGGAATTAGTTTGCCGGGAACGGGAGAGGCTCCGTCGTGCCCCGTTTTCGTCGATGGGCAGAAATTCACAACGTTGAAGGGAAATTACGAAGAGCTGTCCGCGGCGTTTCTGGCGCTCGTTAATGACTACGTGGAGACGAAATTCCCTTTGCGTTCACTTTCTCTCTCCGCGGGGTCCTGACAAAAGGAGGCATCCACGTTTCGTTTCGTGGCGGAACGGGCGTGGAGGACTTGAAGAATGATGTACGACCCGAGATTCACCGAGCCGATGAGGCTCGAGTTAACGCAGATGGGAGTGAAGGAGCTGAGGACCAAAGAGGATGTGGACGCCTTTCTTGCTGACGGCAACGGAGCTTCACTCCTCATCATCAATTCGGTCTGCGGGTGTGCCGCCGGATCGGCCCGCCCAGGTCTCAGGCTGGCCCTTGCGGCCGAGTTGAAACCCAACCGCGTGGCGAGCGTTTTCGCCGGCGTGGACGTGGATGCCGCCAAGAGAGCACGAGAGCATTTCCCTCAGTACCCGCCGTCAAGTCCGTCCTTCGCCTTTTTCAAGAATGGAAAGGCCGTGGATTTCATTCCCAGGCACCGGATCGAGGGCCGCGACCCCCAGACCGTGGCGGCGGAACTGACCGCCATGTTCGAGGCCCATCTCTCTCTCGCAACAAACGCGTAATGCACTCGTTTCTCACGACGATAGGCGGATAGAATACCGTCCTGTGGTCTTACCCAACCTCATCTAGAAAGCAAGGAGACGCTCATGGCGAATGCCGCCGGTACGGAAAGCGCTCAACAAAAGTATGTCTACTTCTTCGGCAACGGTACCGCTGAAGGAGCCGGGAACCAGAAAGAGCTTCTGGGCGGAAAAGGTGCCAACCTGGCCGAGATGTCACGCATCGGCCTGCCCGTTCCCCCGGGTTTCACCATTTCCACCGAGGTTTGCACCCATTTCTACGCAAACGGGAAGGCTTATCCCGGCGGGCTGAGAGAAGAAGTCGCCAAGCACCTGGCGGAAGTCGAAGGCATTCTGGGAAAGAAGTTCGGTGATCCAGCCAACCCGCTTCTGGTTTCGGTCCGCTCCGGCGCCCGGGCCTCGATGCCCGGCATGATGGATACGATTCTGAACCTCGGACTCAACGATGTGACGGTTGAGGGGCTGGCCACCGCATCTGGCAATCCTCGTTTTGCGTGGGACTGCTACCGCCGGTTCGTTGCCATGTACGGCGATGTCGTTCTCGACCTCAAGCCGGTGAAGAAGGAAGAGCGTGATCCGTTCGAGGTCATCCTCGAGGCCAAGAAAGAGAAGTGCGGGGTCCACCTCGACACCGAACTGACCGTCGAGGCTCTCAAGGAACTCGTTTCCGAGTTCAAGGCAGAGATCAAGAAGAGAAAGGGCCAGGATTTTCCGGAAGAGCCCATTGACCAGCTCTGGGGAGCCATTGGCGCCGTGTTCAGTTCCTGGATGAACGAACGTGCGATCGTGTACCGCCAGCTGAACGGGATTCCCGAGAGCTGGGGGACGGCGGTCAACGTTCAGTCGATGGTCTTTGGCAACCTTGGCGAAGACTGCGGAACGGGCGTTGCCTTTACCCGCGATCCGTCCACGGGTGAAAACACTTTCTATGGCGAGTACCTGATCAACGCGCAGGGCGAGGACGTCGTCGCGGGGATCCGGACGCCGCAGAAGATCGCCACTCTCGGTGACAAGATGCCCGCGATCTATCAGCAGCTTCTCGAGATCAGAGAGATTCTGGAGCGGCATTACCACGACATGCAGGACATCGAGTTCACGGTGGAGCGCGGGAAGCTCTTCATGCTCCAGACCCGTACGGGCAAGCGGACAGGTTTTGCCGAGGTCCGGATTGCGGTCGAACTCCAGCGTGACGGACGGATCACGCCAGAAGAGGCGATTCTGCGTGTGAACCCAGACTCCCTCAACCAGCTTCTCCGCCCGATTTTCGACCCAAAGGCGAAGCGGGAGATGGTCGACTCTGGCCACTACCTGACGAAGGGTCTTAACGCCGGCCCCGGCGCCGCGACGGGCCGGGTGGTCTTCCACGCCCAGGACGCCTTCGAGTGGGCCAAGAAGGGCGAGAAGGTTCTTCTCGTTCGCGAGGAGACGAGCCCCGAGGACATCAAGGGCATGAACGCAGCCGAGGGCATTCTGACGGCTCGCGGTGGCATGACGTCACACGCCGCGCTCGTCGCCCGCCAGATGGGTAAGGTCTGCGTCGTGGGATGCGAGCCTCTCCGCATCGATTACGTCACCAAGACCATGACGGTCAAGGGCGATACAAAAGGCCGCGTCGTGAAGGAAGGCGACTGGGTCTCCATCGACGGATCCACGGGGGAAGTCATCGAAGGGAAGATCCCGACAAGACCCTCCGAGGTTCTACAGGTTCTTCTCGAGAAGAGCTTGAAGCCCGAGGAGAGCGACGTCTACCAGCTCTACGCGACGCTGATGGGCTGGGCTGACAAGGTCCGCCGTCTAAAGGTCCGCGCAAACGCCGACCAGCCCGACCAGTCCGCGAATGCCGTGGCGTTTGGCGGCGAGGGAATCGGACTTTGCCGCACCGAGCACATGTTCTTCGGCGGCGTGCGCATCACCGCCGTGCGCGAGATGATTCTCGCCGACAAGGTCGAGGACCGCGAAAAGGCCCTGGCGAAGCTCCTGCCGATGCAACGGGAGGACTTCGTGGGAGTATTCAAGGCGATGGGGCCGCGGCCGGTAACGATCCGCACCCTCGATCCGCCGCTTCACGAGTTCCTGCCCCATACGAAGAAGGACCAGGAAGAAGTCGCTTCGCAACTCGGCGTCCCGGCCGAGACCGTCGCCCAGAAAGTGAACGAGCTTCACGAGATGAACCCGATGCTCGGGCATCGTGGCTGCCGTCTTGGCATCACGTATCCCGAGATCACGCGGATGCAGGCGCGCGCGATTCTCGAGGCGGCGTGTATCGTCAAGAAGGAAGGCGTTGACGTGCACCCGGAGATCATGATTCCGCTCGTCGGGCACGTGAAGGAACTGCAGGACCAGGAGAAGATCGTTCGGAAGACCGCACGGGAAGTCTTCGAGGCGCAGGGGATCGAGGTCCCGTACCTCGTGGGCACGATGATCGAGTTGCCGCGTGCCGCCCTGACCGCTGACGAAATCGCCACCGTTGCGGAGTTCTTCAGCTATGGAACGAACGACCTCACCCAGACGACATTCGGCCTGTCGCGTGACGACGCCGGAAAGTTCTTGCCCGAGTATGTGAGGCGCGAAATCCTCCCGGCCGATCCATTCGAGAAGATCGACCAGACGGGCGTTGGCAAGCTCGTGGCGATGGGCGTCCAGCTGGGTCGCGGCACGCGCAAGAACCTGAAGATCGGCATCTGCGGCGAGCATGGCGGGGAGCCCTCGAGCGTGGAGTTCTGCCACCGGACGGGTCTCGACTACGTTTCGTGTTCACCGTTCCGTATCCCGATCGCCCGGCTCGCGGCGGCCCAGGCTGCCGTCAGAGAAGGGGCGAAGGTCGGCTGAAATGGCCTGAGCCGGGCCGTCTCCTTTTTTAGTAAAGAGGGCGCACGTGAGTGCGCCCTCTTCATTTCCCGCGGGAGTATAGTTGTCGCATCCGATCTGCGCGAAGCGCAGTCACTTGACCGGAAAGGGTTTGACGCCGATGAGATTACGGTCATCCGCACTCGTGTTAACACTTTTCACAGCGTTCTCGCTCGAAGCGCAGCTCGAGAAGTTCAAAGACTGGGACAAGTCTCCCGAGTACGTCTACTACGCCACCGACGATGAGAAGAAGGCGTGGAACAAGATCACCAGCGATGCTGATGCTGACAAGTTCATCCAGCTTTTCTGGGCAAAGAGAGATCCGGATCTCAAGACACCCGTCAACGAGTTCAAGCAGCGCTTCGATGCCCTCGTTGCCAAGGCCGACGAGCGTTTTGCCCTCGGGAAGAAGAGGGGCGCGCTGACGGAAAGGGGGAAGGCCCTGATCATCATCGGGCCCCCGAAGTCCATCTCTGAGCGGGTGGAGTCTTCGGGTAACGTCAACCCCGGAGATTCGGTTTTCTCACAGACCGGAGGAGCAGGCGGCACGGCCGTCATTTATCAGTTCAAGTACGAAAAGCCCCAGCAGCCCGAGTGGGCGGAGGGGAAGACCTTTGATCTGGGCTTCCGCGTCGACGTGGGTCTTGGCACGGAGTCTGTTCTGAACGCTTCCGAGCTTAAGAGATTCGAGAAAAAAGCTGCCCAGATGTCAATCAAGAACCCGGACTTGAAGGAGCCCCCTATTTACAAAACCCGGGAGCAGGTCGAGAAGGAGATCCGTGAGGCGCAGGAAAAGGCTGCTGAAGCCGCACGGGGCCCGGCCTTGACACCCGCGGTTCGTGAAAACCTGGAGGCCCTTTTCACGAAGGAACCGGCCGGATTGATGGCGATTTTCCCCCTCGCTTACCGGGACGGCGCGCTGCGCATGATGGTCCAGATGCACTTTCCAGCGAGCGCGCTCCCCGTGCAGGAGGGCAGCAAGATCGCCATTCTCGTCAAGGACAAGGAAGGCAAGGATGCGGCCCGGGTCGAGGAAGCCGTGACGTTCATGAAGATCAAGTCCGACCTGATGGTGGACCGGGTCATTCCCGTGGTACCTGGTGATTATGATGTGGCCATCGCGATTCTCGACCCGGCGGGAAAACCGGTCGCGACCGCCCGCCGCAAGAAGTCAGTGGCGGCTCTCCCCACCGAGTTTGCTATTTCCGAGTTGTTCTTGGCCTATGCCGACGTCCCCGTCGAGGGCTCCAAGCCCGAGGATCCGTTCATCTTTTCGCAGCGCAAGTTCTTGAGCCGTGGCGATGCCAAGCTCGAGAAGACCGATGGTCTCTCTTACGTTGTCCGCGTTTACAACCCTGGTGTTGACCCCATCACCAAGAAAACCGGGTTGAAGCGCGAAATCAAGATCAAGTCGAAGGGACAGATGCCCCAGACCGTTCCCCTGCCGCCAGATGAGCCGAGCGTGGTTCTCGATTCAGGCGATCCCACCACCACCATCGTGCTCGACATGGCCGGAGCGATTGTCGACAACAACTTGGGCGATTACTTCAGGAGCGGTGAGACCGAGTTCCGGATCAAGATCATCGACACGATCCTTAATAAAACGCTCGAGGCGACCGCCACCTTCAATATCGCAGGCCCGCCTCCGGGACAAGCACCCGCGGCCCCCAAGAAGAAATAGTCCGCGATTTCAGATCTGGTTCTTCTTGAAAAGACAAAGCCCGGGCCTTGCAGCCCGGGCTTTTCCTTCCACCTTCTATTCAACCTTCACGGCAGCGGAGCCGATTCCCATCCGCCCGCTGGCAACGTCCCGGATGCTGGCGACAAACCGAATGTTGCCCGTTCCGCTCTTGAGTTCGCCGTTGTAAACGAATGCGCCGGAGGCCACTTTTTCAAAGCTGGCAACCGGGATGGAGATGGGAACGGCCGTTGGCGAAATCTCGGATTTGGCTCCGGTGTCCTGGATGGCGCCCACGGCAATCACTATGTTTGCGTTTTTCTGGTCCCCTTGCTGGATGAACGTGATGTCGTCGAACCGGGCCTTCACCGTGAACGGAATGAGGCGCCGGCCCACTCCACCACCCTTTTTGGGAATCCCAGTTTCGAGGGTGACCGGGAAGTCCCCTTGAGCCGCGGGGGTGATGAGCGCCATATCCATGCGGTTGCGGGCGGCGTCGTCGGCGGTTCGAATGCTCGTCTTCTGCCGGGTCTTGAGCGTGACATCCGGTCTCGTTGATGTGACCTTCACACTGAAGCTCTTGCCGGCCGGGTCGACGTTCTCGAGTGTGGTTCCCACGGAGTAGTAGGTCGAGGACTCCTGATAGATCCGGTCGAGGGCTCCAGGAAAGATGTTCTTGTTGGCGACGATGCTCCCGCCCGTCTCGTTTGCAAACCCGAGAAGGGCTTCCTGCAAATTCGTGTTCACCCAGAAAGAACTGATGGGTGACGGAAGCGATTCACTCGCGTCCCCGTCAACGGTCAAGCCTCTGGCGTCTATCGTGTTGATGGAAACGCCCGACCGGTTTGCTTCCTCCACAACCGCCTGGTACTGCGGAATGACGGAATAGTCAAACTGATTCAGCATGCTGGGCCCGAGTGCCTGGACGAGGGTCTGCCCGGGACGAAGCTCCAGGCCTCTCGAAATGTAGATGACGGAGCGTTTCCCTGAGCGGCCCGCGAGGGCCGACACGGCGCGGCGAAACTCGCCGAGTGTGCCCGTTTCCCGGGCGGCGACCTGTTCGGACCACGACCGGATCATCGACTGGCGGCCATCGTAGGAGCGGGTCCTGCGGATGTCCTGAATGGTCGACCGGTACTGGGAATCCCAGTAGGCGCCGCGGGGGGCGAGTTTCTCCAGACGCGAGAGGCCGTCGAGGAGCAATTCCTTGGAGTTCGTGAAGGGAACCATGATGCGAGCGGAGGCGCTGTAAGAAACGAGCGACACCCAGTCGGACGGGGCGAGCCGCATCACGAATTCACGAAGACTCTCGATAACGGGCTTTCTCTCTGGGGGCAGCATGTGCTCGTCGTCAAAGAAGACGAGGAACTGCCGCGGGACGTACCGTTCGCCCGGATCCTTTTGCAGCGTGTCCAGAATGAAATCTGGAGACGCTTTCGAGAGGTCAGGGGCGTGGATGGTCCCCTCCTCGATTCGCGCGAAGTAGTCAATGGGAACGGGTTTCCCATTGATCGAAAGCTTGACCTCCTCGCGGGTGATGTCCGTGACCGCCTTCCCGTCTTTTGAGGTGGCCACAACATCGAAATCAAGGGCTGTCACCTTCACGACAGCTCGAACCCCCGGAAGCGGTGCTGGAACCTCCTTCGGCGCGGGTTCTTGCGGCAAGGCCTTCACGGGAAGGAAGAGAAAGAGTGCAAGGGGGATGAGGTGACGAGATCTCATGACTGGTAACTCCCTCCTGGCCAAGAGCCAGTTCTCAGACATTTACGATCTGCCGGACTCTTTCGATCTCGCTGGTGATCGCGGGGACGAGGTTTGGAAGACCAGCGAGGGTCGAGTAGATGTCGGCAAGTTCGGGGTCGTCGCTCGTGAACTCTCGTCCAATCCTCTCCGTGGGGATGAGCTGCTTGGCAAAGAAGATCAACTGAAGAGGAGTGGAGCTTTCAGAGGTCACGTCGCCGGTCGCGCCAAAAATGTCGACCAGCGGTTCAGGGAGATTCAATTTTTGTGCCAGCACTTGGCCGTAGAGGGGGCGATACTCGTTGAGGACACCGGCCCGGAATGGTCCCGGTTCGAAGTCTGAGTCGAGGACGAGTTTGAGAACGTCGTACCCGCCCATGAGTTCGAGGAGGCCGAGGGCGTAGCCGAGTTCAGGATCCACGCCGAGGTAGCCGGCCAGCATGGATGCAGCGACGGCTGTTGTGAGAGAGGCTCTGCGGAAGATCCGTTCGAGACGGTCCGACTGGGAGGCGTCGATCGTCTGGGATCGGCTCAGGTGGTCAAAAAAGGTGACCAGGGGGCCAGGCCCGATGGCTTCGGCTGCCTCGCTGGGAGTTCCAGCTTTGGGCTCTGAGGGCCCTCGCAGGGCGTTGGCGAGGAAGAGTAAGTTGAGGGTGAGTCCTTGGTCGAGGGCAGCGATCTGGATGAGGTGGTCGGGTTCCCCGCCCCGCTCGAGGGCCGCCCGCATCAGGGCCGCGGTGTCATCGAAAACGGGCAGCACCCGAAAGGGCGCCTTCAGCTTCTTTCTCAGGCTTTCAGAGAACCGGTGAAATTGCCCGAACCGGGCTTTCATGATCGCGGGTTCAAGGCCTTCGGCCGATGTCTCTTCCAGAATCTTGAAGAACGTCTCGGCGAGAGCTTCCGGAGTAAAGTGGCTGTCGACGAATGGCTGCTCTTTTTGAGCACTCGTTTTGGGAATCGCGATGCGCCTGGAATCATCGATGGACTTGGCCCCATGGAAGGCCATCACCTGACCGCGCAACGACAGCTGGACGCGCAAGATATCCTCGGTTTTCACTTTCGGGTCGAACTCGAACGTGGCGTCGCGCCAGTGGAAGAGGTCGAGAAGGACCTGAATGGCAAGGCTCTCGATCGCCTCGGCCAGCTGTGCTCGTGTCAGGAGCTTTCTGTCGATGATGATCCGAGTCATGTTCTTGCCAGTGGTGAAGTTCTCCGCGAGGATGTCGTAGATGGTCTCCTCCGTGAGGAGACCCTTCTTTTTCAAGAAGATCCCGAGACGTTCGTCGTGTCTGGAGGAGGAGACGAACACGATCGAGCCCCGTTTGAGGTCGATGGTGCGCCGCTCGTCGCCATGGTGGAGGGTGACACGGCCGGACAGGCCATTGATTTCGAGCCACTGCAGAAGATCTGCCAGTGAGAAGGTATCGAGGGTGCCGTGGAGAGCCATCAGCGGCTGGCCTCCGCTGAAAGCTTCGCCGGCTCAGAGAGAGCCCGGTAGGTGTGCGCGCTCTTCCACGCAGGGCGAATACGTGTGTCCGCCATACTCCTACCGCTTCGCAAGGGCGGTTCTGACAAGTGCGGCCAGGAGCCGTCCCCCTTTCTCTAACACGGCCAGTCCATCGCCTTTCTCGGGGAAGCTTGGAAATTTGCGCCTGGTGAAGCTGCTGTTTCTACCTGGCACCTGATGACGATAGTACCAAGTCTCGTCTTCGTCTTCTGGGTCCGCATACGGCCCGGGAGGGCGAATGTGGAAGAACGGGACTTGTGGACCCGAGAGTACGGGAAGACCATAACCAGCCTGCAAGCAGGGGCGGCGGCAACAATTGATCGATTTCGTCCCCACGCTTCCGTGCTTCTAACCACGTTTTCAGCTTAGCATTTCACTCATGAGCACAAATGAGAAGCCGAAAGCCGAATCGCCCGTGGTGGCGACTTCCTCGGGAATCGTGATCAAGACTTCCTATTCCGGCAGTGACGTGCCGGCGGAGTGGAATCCGGGACAGGCCGGGAAATTTCCGTTTACGCGGGGTGTTCTCCCTGGCGGCTACAGGACCAAGCTCTGGACGATGCGGCAGTATGCGGGGTTCTCCACGGCAAGGGAGTCCAACCGGCGTTACCGCTTTTTGCTCGAACAAGGTCAGACCGGCTTGTCCGTGGCCTTCGATCTACCCACCCAGATCGGGTTTGACTCGGACCACGCTCTCTCCAAGGGCGAAGTGGGCCGCGTTGGAGTGGCCATCGACTCCATCGAGGACATGGAAACCCTGCTCGACTCCATTCCGCTCGAGAAAGTCTCGATTTCCATGACCATCAACGCGACGGCCTCGATTCTTCTGGGGCTCCTGCTGGCCGTTGCCCGCCGCCGCGGGACACCGTGGAATCTCCTTTCGGGCACGATCCAGAACGACATCCTCAAGGAATACGCGGCGCGGGGAACGTACGCGTTTCCCCCCAAGCCCTCGATGCGGCTCATCACCGATATCTTTCAGTTCTGCCACGAGAGCGTTCCGCGCTGGAACACCATCTCGATTTCCGGGTATCACATCAGGGAGGCCGGCTCGACCGCGGTTCAGGAAGTGGCCTTCACACTCGCGGACGGTGTCGAGTATCTCAAAGCCGCCGTCAAGGCGGGGCTTGACGCCACGGCCATCGCCCCTCGCCTGACGTTTTTCTTCAACGTTCACAACGATTTCCTCGAGGAAGTCGCGAAGTTCCGGGCGGCCAGAACGATCTGGGCCCACCTCTTGAAAGAGCGTTTCGGGATTACCGATCCGCGGGCACAAGCCCTCAGGTTCCACACACAGACCGCCGGGTCAACCCTGACCGCCCAGCAGCCGGAAGTGAATGTCGTCAGGGTTGCCATCCAGGCTCTGGCCGCCGTTCTCGGGGGAACACAATCACTTCACACTAATAGCCGGGACGAAGCCCTCGCGCTTCCGACAGCGCAGGCTGCCCTCCTGGCGCTTCGCACCCAGCAGGTCATTGCGCACGAGACGGGGGTGACAAAGGTGGCGGATCCGCTCGGCGGCGCATGGGCCGTCGAGGCACTCACGGCGGAAATCGCCGAAAAAGCCCTCGCGATGATTTCAAGGATCGACGAGATGGGCGGCGCACTGGCTGCGATCGAACAGGGTTTCTACCAGAGAGAGATTCAAGAGGCTGCTTACCGCGCGCAGAAAGCCATCGAGGACAAATCCCAGATCGTCGTCGGTGTGAACGATTTCAAGGTCGAGGAAGAGGCTCCGATTCCGACGATGTCTATCGATCCGTCGATTGAGGTCGAGCAGGTCGAAAGGCTCAAGGCTTTCCGTGAGAAGAGAAATGCCCCCGCCGTCTCTCGCAGGCGCCAGGAACTCGCCGATGCGGCTCGCGACGGGAGGAACTTGATGCCCGTCGTCGTCGAAGCCGTGAATGACGGGGTAACGCTCGGTGAAATCGTGGCGTCGCTCAAGTCTGTTTTTGGAGACCATCAGGAGTACGTATCGCTCTAGGTCCCCAGTGATGACGGTCAGGTGGCCCCTATTGCCCGGGGAGCGCGGGCCCGGTGCTTGCGCCCCCCGGGAGGTAAATCCCGCTACCAGATCGAGTCCGGCTGAGGTTATGCTTCCGAGGCGTGTCACCATGTCATTTGAGGTCATCAGCATGAGGGTGATTGGAGTCCGATGAGTTCTGCCGCGCCCAGTTCGTCGAGCGGAATGTGTCTTGGCGGCCTCCTAGTGGAGTTTCCTGTCGGTGATGTGTTGACTTTTCTCAACATGGGGATGAAGACGGGTGCCCTGGAGGTCGAGTCGTCCGCGGGAACCGCTGATATCTACCTGCGCGACGGAGAGGTGATTTTTGCCTCCTCCAATCTCCGGCGGTTTCGTATTTCCGATTTCCTCGTGGCTCGCGGCATTCTCACGGAAGCGCTTGCGAATCGTTTCCTCGGACGCGCCCGGACCGAAAATCGCCCCTTCCGTGAAGTTCTGATCAACTCCGGAATCATCGATGAGGAAGAGGTTCAGAACATCGAGAAGATCATGTGCGGCGAGATCGCGTTCGAGGCCCTGCGATGGAGAGACGGAAAGTTCCGTTTCCTCAGGGATTGCCGCCCGCCTGATCCGCGTGTCCAACTCCGGATCGGCATCCAGAATCTCATTCTGGAAGGTGTGCGGCGGCACGATGAGGCCATGCGGTTCGAACAGGAAGTCCAGATTGACCGGGCAATGGGAGTGACCCTCGTCTGTGCAACGGGCATGCTCGAGCAAGAAGTCGTGCTGACGCCAATGGAATGGGGCGTGATCTCGCTGATCAACGGAAAGCGGACATTGGGCGAAATTCTCGACCTCTCTCCGGCGGAATCGGAACTGTCCACGTGGAGAATTCTTCAGCGTTTGCAGACGGCACGCCTCATCCTCATCCATGAGAGAGCCTTGCCGGATGTAGAAGGGACGCTGCACGTCAACATGCCTGGCTTGACGCAACAGGTCCCGGTCGTCCCTGGCGGGATGCTGGCGCCCTTGCCGCTGCCCCCGCAGCCGCCGGCCGGGGACTTCGCATCGGCCGAGAATTCCGATGTGAAGCTGTTCACGACCAACGCCGTCACGTCGTCTCAGCGTGTTTTCGGGAAACGTTTGCCAGCCCGGCTCCTTGCAGGGTCAGACGCTGCCCAGGGTCTCTGCCCCTTTGACCTCAGTAGCCCCGTGCTCACCGTGGGCCGGTCGAATTCCAACGACCTCGTGTTGCCTGATCTCTCGATTTCAAAACAACACGCGCAGTTCATGCAGGACAGCGAGGGATGGCGCGTCGTCGATCTGGGGTCCACGAATGGGACGTTCGTCAACGGCGAAAAGGTTCAAGAGAAGAGGTTGCAGGCCGGGGACGCGATACGAATCGGGTTGTACCTGTTCAACTTCGAGCAGGGAGCCCCGGTCTCGACTGGGTGGGCGAGGTAGCAGTTTCCCGCGCCTTCAAGGCCCTGACTCTTGGGCTGCGGCGCCGCGGTTTCGGGCCACAAGGAACTTCATCCCGGCCGTTTTGCTCCACTCATGAAAGCCCCCCGGGAAGGCTCTTGGCCAGACGAAGGATTTCTTGCCGGATCTCCCGGCGCTCCGCGTGAAGTCTGAGGAACTGTCTTTTTCTGAAAACGAGCATGAGGACAGCGCGCGCGCCACCCGCGAACTGGTCGAAGGTCTCGGACACGCGAAGGGCTGCCCATGCCGAAACCGGCCCGGCCAAAAGAGCCGCCGGAACAGCCAGCCAGTTCAGCAAGAAGCCAGCACCCGCCGCCACGAGGAGCCATGTCAGCGGAAAGAGGAGGAGGGACGCCAGCACCTTGGTCGTTGCCACCAGGCTGATGTCGTCCTTCGAGACGTGTTTTGAGATCCAGCCGGTTGCCCGGTAAGCGGGGTAGTTGACCACAAAGCCAATGACGCCTGCGGGGATGAGGAGCGCCGCCGTCAAGATCATTCTGGAAGAAGCGAAAAGGACCTTCCCGAATTCGAAGTCAGACGGCGAGAGGTTCTCCACCGAGAGGCCTGCCGCGTCGAGTGCGGCGTGGTGGCGCTTGATCCGGTTCGCCACGCTTTCGAGATCCCGCGGGGACCTCGAGAGAAGAGCCGAGTACCCGGTGAGCATGCGCTGCCTGATCTCTACTCGCTCCGAGAGACTGGGGGGAGCGTCTTCCTCGCGAGCCGCGGTGAAGACAGATTCGGCTTGTTCCGAAAGAAGGAGAGCCTGCTGATGATCCGCCTGCAAAACGAGTTTCTCGAGGGCTTCCTCGATTCTCTCCGTTAGCGCCAGAACATCGCTTGCTGGCGGTTCGAGGGTTTCACCCAGCGCCACGCAGGGCACGGGGAATGGCTCTCCAAACTGCAGGAGCGCGTCGCTTCGAAAAAGGCCCTTGTCTGAGAAAGTCAACCCCGCGGCGATGATACGAAGCGGTTCCGAAGTGGAGCCAGGCTGCGCTGCGGCACCGAGAGCGATACGCGCGGCTCCCGTCTTCAGCGGGCGCATTTTGGGGTCGTCATGCGACGTGCCCTCGGGAAAGAGAGCCAGGATCCCCCCTTTCGCCAGAAGGTCTCTTGCTTTTGCGAACGTCTCCTGGTTCTTGGCCGGGTCGCCCCCCTCGTCCTGTTTTCGATAGACGGGGATCGAATCCAGGGCGCGAACGGCTAAGCCGACGAGCGGTATTTTGAAGAGCGGAGCCTTCGCCAGGAAAGAGGCAGGGCGAGGAGACAGACAGAGGATGAACAGAGGATCCACAAGCCCGTTCGGGTGGTTCAAGACGACGATGCAGGGTCCAGTGGCCGGGAGCCTCGACAGACCCGAGACCTCAATTCTCTTGTAGAACACCCGAAGCACGAGTCGTAGAAGAAAGGTGATTGCTATCCGCATGGGTTGTTTTGGTGCCGATAGCTTAGGTGATATCCGTAAATCATCCTATTCCTGGGAACGCGGGCGTCTCGCCCGCCCCCGGTTCCTTGGTCCATGGGAGGGCAAACTCTCGGGGCACGTCGAAGTCCTCTTGCCAACACCAGTCTGAAAGAGCAGCCCGGACGGCTAAACTTGCGGCCGATCAGAAGGGAGCACAGCCGTGCTTGATGACAAGCCTGCCCTGATTTTTCATGGGCACTTCTACCAGCCGCCCCGCGAGAACCCGTGGACGGAGCGGATTGAAAAGGAGCCGGCGGCGGCTCCGTTTCACGACTGGAACGAAAGAATCCACGCCGAGTGTTATCGCGCGAATGCCTTCGCGCGCATCCTCGATCGTTTTGAGCGTGTTTCGACAATTGTCAATAACTACTCCCTCATCAGTTTCAACATTGGTCCGACTCTCCTCTCGTGGCTTTGCGCGGCAAAACCCCTCACCGCAAGGAGAATCCTTGAAGCGGACCAAAAGAGCGTTCTTCGGTGCGGCGGACACGGAAATGCCATTGCGCAGGCCTACAGCCATCCCATCCTTCCACTCGTCAACGAGCGAGATGCCAGGACCCAGATTCACTGGGGTCTTCGTGAATTCGAGTTCCGGTTCGGAAGGAAGTCCGAGGGGCTGTGGCTTCCAGAGACCGCCTGTAACGCTCGCATTCTGGGGTATCTCATCGATGCGGGGGTGAAGTTCACGATTCTGGCCCCGGAGCAAGCCTCGAGGATTCGCCGGTTTGGCGAGACGGAGTGGACTCCCGTCTCTCCCGGCAGTCTTGATTCCTCGAAACCCTACCGGTTTTTCCACCCGGATGGATCGGACCGGTTTCTGGACATCTTCTTCTACGATGCCACCGTGGCGCGGGCCATCGCGTTCGAGGGGGCTCTCCATTCGAGCCAGGGACTGCTCGACCGTTCCGAGAGGGCCTTGAAGGGCAGTGCGAGGCTGGTACACGCCGCCACGGACGGCGAGAGTTATGGCCACCACTCCAAGTTCGGGGACCGGTGTCTGGCGTTTGCCCTCAGTAGTGAGGCTCCCCGGCGGGGTTTTGCCGTGACGAATTACGGAGAGTTTCTCGAGGCGTTCCCGCCAGAAGAGGAAGTCGAGGTTGAAGAAGGCCCCGAAGGTGAAGGCACCTCGTGGAGCTGCGCTCACGGAGTGGGCCGCTGGAGACGCGACTGCGGCTGTCAGACGGGAGGACGGGAGGGCTGGACCCAGGCCTGGAGAGCGCCGCTCAGGGAGGCTCTCCTGTTCCTTCGTGATCAGGCCGCGGCGGTGTTCGAGGACCTGGGCGGAAGTCTCTTTCGCGATCCCTGGGCCGCCCGCAACGCGTACATCGAGAGAATCCTGTCGCCGGAACGGCCCGCGGCACCGTTTCTCGAATCTCTCACGCCCCGGACCCTCGGGGCCTCGGACCGTGTCCGGGCTCTCTCGCTTCTCGAGACGCAGCGTTTCTCGCTCTTGATGTTCACGAGTTGCGGATGGTTCTTCAATGATCTGGCCGGGATCGAGACCGTTCAGGTGCTCAAATACGCGGGGCGGCTGCTTGACGAACTTGCGGAGCTGGGGGTCAGGCCGGCGGAGAAAGAGTTTCTCGAAAGGCTCTCAGAGGCGCTTAGCAACCAGCCCGGACGAGGAACGGGAGCTGACATCTACAGGGCTGCGGTTTTGCCTTCGCGCGTCCTGCCCGGACATGTTGCCTCCAGTGTTTCTCTTACACGGCTCGTCGATATGAGTGAGGAGCGAGGGAAGGCGGCCGGGTACCGCTTCGAGATTCGAGATGTCACCGACCGGAGATCGGGGAGGTTTCACATCGTCACGGCCCGCGTGCTGCTTCATGCGGTCATGACGGAGCGGCCATTCGACTTCGCGGCCGCCGCGATCCACCTGGGCGGCGCGGACTTCTACTGCTATCTGCGCGCATTCACTGGCGAGCGGGAGTTCGAGCGTGCTGTCAGAAAGCTCGATGCGGAGTTTCTGTCTGCCTCCATGCCGTCGATCTTCGGGTTCCTGCACGAGGAGTTCGGGCCTGACGCCCATGGGCTCGAACACATCCCGTCAGAGACCAGAACCGTGCTCTTTGACATGGTCTTTTCGGATCTCATGGAATCACTCGCCCGGCAGTACATCCGGATCTACGAAGACAACCGGCGTGTCATCGAAATGCTCTTCAGGGGAGGCTTCGAGATGCCCGCTCTCTTGCGCCTCGCCGCGGAATTCGCCCTCGGTTGGCGTTTTGAGAAAGCTGTTCTCGAGCAGGCCGCAAGCCTTGATCCGCAGGCTTACCGGCACGCGCGGGTCATCCTGGACGAGGCTGACCGCTACGGATTCCACATCAGCCGTGAAAAGGTAAAGGCTCGATTCGAGAGAATGCTGGGCGAATCGGTGAAAAAGGCCCTCACGAAACCCTCGAGAGAAAACGAGGAGCAAGCCCTTTCTACTCTCGAGCTTGCCCGGACGCTGGGTGTGCCCGTGGATGTATCAGAGGTGCAGGAAGCGCTGTTTGAACGAGCCGTGACTTCGGAGATGTCTTTCGGTCTGCGCCAGCTGGCGAGTGGCCTCGGGTTCTCGATGGAGCCGTGATCAGTCTGGAAGGGGAGGGACTTCCTCGTCGAGAAGGTCTGGAGCAGGGCCTCCCGCAAGACCGAGCGCCGCGGCGATCGGGATCTGCGAGCGGATGATGGCGGCAACGAGTTCGGGGAGGGGGAGTCCCCATTCCTCCGCGCCACGCGTGATGTACGAGCGGTCGACCGAGCGGGCAAACGACTTTTCCTTGAGCCGTTTGAGGACGGACTCGACGGGAAGGTCCGCGATGCTTTTCGAGGGTCTCACGAGAGCGCATGCCCCGGCAAATCCCGTGAGTTCATCGGCAGCCACGATCGCTTTTTCCATGGGTGTGACGCGATCGATGCCCGTGTAGAAGGCGTGGCTGCCGATGGCACGAATGATGTCCTCTGGCCAGCCCTTCTCGGCAAGGATCTCCATGCCGCGGTAGACATGGTCTGTTTCAGACGGGTATCTCTCGTAATCGAAGTCGTGCAAGAGTCCGGTGAGTCCCCATTTCAGGAGTTGTGGAGGGTCCGTGATGCCGCGCATCCGGGCGAGATGGCGCATGGCGGCCTCGACGGCCAGGGCATGCCGGCGCAGCGGCTGAGATTTCGTGTACTCGGTGAGAAGCGCCCATGCGGCGGCGCGGGTAGGGTTCATGAGATGAGATCTTACCGGTCTTCGTTTGGCGGCCGTCCCTGTTCCTTCCGCGAGAAGGCCCGGGACCGGTGATAATTGAAGAAACTTCGAAGCTGAAAGGCGAGCCGTGACGCTTTACCCCGAATTGACACCCGAGAGAGAGATTGCGGAATTCGAACGTCTCAAGTTGAAGCTGGTTGATCTGTGGAATTCCATTTCACAGGATGAGGACGAACAGGCCTACACATCCGTTGTGATCCCTTCGTTTTCTCTCGATCAGGCCGAGCTGCAGAAGGTCGAGGGGATCAGCTTTTATGAAGAGCGGCTTCTCTTCACGCTGATTCGCCTGAGGAACCCCCGGGCGCGGCTTGTCTATGTCACCTCGCAACCGATTCACCCGCTCATCATCGAGTATTTTTTCCAGCTTCTGGCGGGGATTCCCGCAAGCCACGCCCAGTCACGCCTGACGCTTTTGTGCACGTACGATTCGTCTCCCAAGTCGCTCACCGAGAAGATTCTGGAGCGTCCGAGGTTGATCGACCGGATCCGGGCTGGGATCTACGACCCCGACCGGGCGTACATGACGGTTTTCAACTCGACGCCCCTCGAACGGCGGCTGGCTGTTCTTCTCGGGATCCCGCTCTACGGCGCGGATCCCATGCTGGTCCACTTTGGAACCAAGTCGGGCAGCCGGAAAGTCTTCAAGGAGGCAGGAGTTCCGCACCCCCAGGGGTTTGAGGAAATCTACAACCTGCGAGACGCGGCGGAGGCGCTCCTGGAACTGAAGCAGAGGAATCCTGGGCTAAAACGCGGGCTTCTCAAGCTCAACGACAGTTTTTCCGGGGAGGGAAATGCCATTTTGCGCTACCCCGCAAGCGACTCGCTTCAGGCGATCGAGGGGGCGATGTCGCAACTCGAGTTTGCGCTTCCGGATGAGAGCCAGGAGCGTTACTTCAGCAAACTGGGGCGAATGGGAGGCGTGGTCGAGGAGTTCATCGAGGGAGAAGAGAAACGGTCGCCTTCCGGACAGGTGCGCATCAGCCCGACGGGGAAGGTGCAACTGATTTCCTCGCACGACCAGATTCTCATTGGGGTCGGTGGACAAGTCTACAGCGGCTGCTTGTTCCCGGCGGCCAACCCGTACCGGACGATGGCTCAAGAGCAGGCCCTGCGAATTGGCGAAGTGTTGGCGAAGAAGGGGGCCATCGGGCGGCTCAGCGTGGATTTTGTGGCACGGCGTCAGACCGAGGGGGCGCCATGGGAGGTCTTTGCCGTGGAAGTGAACCTGCGAAAAGGGGGAACCACTCACCCGTTTCTGGCGTTGCAATTCCTGACGGGCGGGAGTCTGGACCCCGAGACAGGGCTTTTCTACACGCCGGCCGGCCACCAGAAGTTCTACCGGGCAACCGACAACCTCGTGTCTCCGCGTTACCGGGGGCTTCTCCCCGAAGACGTCATCGAGATCCTCACCGCGAACGAAGTTCACTACAGTCCGAGTTCAGAAACGGGTGTTCTCTTTTACATGTTCGGGGCCATTTCTCAATTCGGAAAAATCGGGATGACGGCCATTGGGAACAGCCGGGCCGAAGCGGAGGACATTTACACCCACACAATGGGGATTCTGGATCGCGAATCGGTCTACAAGCGGCGTTTTGGGATTTCCGCGCCGCCTCCGAAGGAACCCGAAAGCCGCACTGAGGGTATGATCGGCGGCGACTAGCCCCCGGGGAACCTGGTTCCCCTGGTCCTCCGGTTCCTCGGGCGAGGGCTCTGTCTGCAGGCGATGACGGTCATCAATCTCGCAGGGAGTCTGCTGGGCCGCCTGGCTGCGGCCTGACGAGGAGGTTCCATGACTCAGGATCGAACCCGGCTCGACCGGATTGCTCAATGGGCTTTTGACAGCCGTTCTGTACTTGGCCGCTTTCACCTCTGGCTCGAGGATGTGGAAGAGCGGTGGATTGACGGCGGAGGCCCCAATGAGGCCCTCTCCTTCGTGGGCCCGTCGCTCGAGAAGGCATTGATCACGGCGTCGGCCGTGACGGCCCTGGGGACGAGGTTATTTGGGCGGTTCGGCGAAGCCAAGGGGCTCCCAAAGACCGAGACGAATCGCATCAAGAAAGACGCGGATGCCATGTCCGCCTACGCGATGAGCGAGGCGCTCTGGTACCTGACGCGGGCGCTGCCCGAAAACCACGCCATCATGGTGTGTCTGGGTGAGGGATTGATGCCAAAAGGCGGCGAGACCCCGGACATGGGGTCTAACCCGCTGCTCGGTTTTGGCCGAATCTATGCCCGTCCACAAGTGGCCAAAGCCCTGGAACGCCGGGTGCAACGGCTCATCAACGATCCCACTTTCACGTGGGATGTCTTCTGGAATGAAATCCAGCAGGCCGGAGTGACGGTCTGGGGCGCGGCGGTGGACACGCTCGAAAACACCTCTCGCTTCGCCCGCGGTAACGAGACTGGGCCTCTCACCGTCCTTCACCTGTTCGATCAGCCTCTCAAGGTCATGCGGCCCTACGAGGGGTATGTGGGGAATTTGGTCCTCCCGAAAACTGTCGTGGAGAAGGCCGCCGAATCGTCCATCCTGATCGACTACCTGGCTCCCCGTTCACTCGTGTGTCAGGCGATCCAGTCGACTTACCCGGACGTTTCCCCCGAAAACGTCCACGTCTGGACCCTCGGCGGCTCAACACGCGTGGGCCGGATCGGCAAACTGTGGGACGAATGGCGGGCCGTGGGCGCGCACCTCGTCGAAGATGGCTGGATCTTGCCCACCACCGGCATGAAGGCCTTTACCGAGTCTGGCACCTACGCGCCCACATTCCGGGTGGGTCCTTTCAAGGACGCGGACGGGAAAACCCACATCTTCATCGCGGACGGCTACGCCGCAACGGCCGAGGCCATTCAGGCCGCAAGCCTCGATCCTGTTCTGGGAAACTACACGTCTCTCTGCCTCTTCACATCCAAGTTCGACGTCAGTTACGACCGTGAGAGGCGCATAGTCTTGCTGGATCCCGAGAGCCCGGCCTTCGTCTCCGCGCTCGCTTCCATCCTGGAGAAAGATGTCCCCGAAAAAGAGGTCATGGAATACCGGGAGAGCCTGAGAGACGCCCAGATGGCCGGGATGCCGGTTGGCGTCCGGACAGCCACCGTGAACGATTTCTTCCCGAAGAAGGAGTGGGATGTTCTCGCCCTCTCGGGTTGCATGCTCCCGGATCCCTACTCCGGGCTCCCGGGCGTCGATCAGGTACAGAAGGGCGTCTACAGGGTGACCAACCGCGCGGCGTCTTCGCAGGGCATGGTGGAAGTTACGTTGACTCTTCGGTTGATGGAGACATTCGAGGAGAGCCGGCTTGTTTTCTCGCCGCTCCTCGACCGCTTCTACCGGGGACAGGACTACCGGACGCGCCCCGTCAAGGTCTCCGACTCCGGGCGCATTCGCAACGAACTGCAAACCCTCTGCTCCGAGGCCCTCGAGCACTTCGGAGAGAACCGGATGCGGCTTCACTTCGAGAGGATCGAGGATTCCGTGCTGGCGCCCGACAAGCGAGCCTTCATCCGCGAGGTGCTGGCGTGGTACAAGACAAACCATCCCATCTGGTTTAACTGGCTCGAGGTGGTGGGGTAAGAGATGGGTGTCAAGATCTCTGGGACCCTGAAGGGGCTGGAGGTCACTCTGGTCCACGGGCCGTCGGCGGCGGTCATCCGCACCGTGCCGCCCGTGGATAACGGAGGGGACGGGAGCCAGTTTTCCCCGACCGATCTTTGCGCCGCTTCCCTGGGGGCCTGCGCGGCGTCGGTCGCCGGGCTTTACGCCAGGAGAAGCGGCATAGAGATCGACGGGATCGAGTTCGAGGTAGAGAAAGAGATGACGGCCTCCCCTCGCAGAATTGGCCGTCTAACGGTGACCTACCGCTTCCTGACATCCTGTTCGGAAGAGGACTTCAGAAAACTCGTCAATGCAGCCAAGACGTGTCCCGTGAGACTGTCTCTTGGAGACGGTGTGGAAGTAGTGGAAAAGTACGAGAAACATGGGTGAAGTGAAGGAGCCCTTGCGTGGATTACCGTAACCTGGGACGGTCTGGTTTGAAGGTCTCGCCCCTCTGTTTGGGGGCCATGATGTTTGGCAGGTGGGGGAACACGGATCACGACGAGTGCATTCGGATCATCCACCGCGCGATGGATTTGGGAATCAACTTCATCGACACCTCCAACAACTACTCCGAGGGGGAGTCCGAGTGCATTGTTGGTAAGGCGCTTCACGGGCGCAGAAACGAGGCTGTTCTCGCAACGAAGGTCTGGGCTCCGATGGGAGGCGGACCGAACCAGAGAGGACTCTCGAGAAAGGCCATCCAGGAGCAGGTGGAGCAAAGCCTGAGGCGACTCGGCACCGATGTCATAGACCTCTACCAGATCCATCGTCCTGACAGCACCACTCCTTGGGAGGAGACCCTGTCCACTCTCACGGACCTCGTACGGCAGGGGAAAGTCCGGTACATTGGCTGTTCGACGAACCACTACAGTGACCCGGGTACGGTGTGGGGGAAAAAGCTCGAGAGCTGGGAGATCGTCGAGACGCTCTGGATCTCCCAAACACAGCATTTCGAGAGATGGATTTCCTTACAGCCTCCCTACAGCATCTTGCGCCGGACGATGGAAATCGAGCACTTCCCGATGACCATGAAGTTTGGAATGGGAAATATTGTGTGGAGCCCGCTCGAGGGCGGGTGGCTGACGGGCAAGTACAGGAAGGAATCCGCAAATCCCATGGATAGCCCGCGGGCCGCTGCATGGGTGGGGGACCTTTCGAATCCGAAGTTCAAGAAGCGGCTCGATATCGTCGAGGAACTTGTGTGGGTCGCCGAGGGCAAGGGGGTCCCCCTGGCCAGGTTCGCGCTGGCGTGGGCGCTCAAGCACACCGCGGTCACGTCGGTCATCATCGGGCCCCGAACTCTGGCGCAGCTCGAGGATTGTGCCGCCGCCCTGGAAGTCAACATAACCCCCGAAGACATGGCGTGTGTGGATGCTCTCGTCGCGCCCGGAACATCCGCTCTCTAAGAGATGAAGTTGACGCACGGTAAAAGGAGTCAAGCGATGAAGCGAATTCATGTCCTTGCCCTGGTGGTGGCAGGTCTCTTCGTGACAGTGGTTGCGTGCGGGAAGAAAGAGGCTCCCGAGGCGCGGCAAGAAGGCGAGGAGGTTTCGAAGAACCCGATCCGGGCCGCTCAGCAGGTCAGTGAGGCGGCGGAAAAGGCAGCTCAGGCCATGAAAGAGGCTCAGGAGATGAAACCGGTGGAGCCGGTTCATTTCTCCAAGTTGATCGAGCTTCTGCCCGGGACGCCTTCGGGCTGGCAGGCCGAGGAGCCCACTGGCGAGACCTCCAGCGGGATGGGATTCAAGGTGTCCCAGGCGGGGCGCCACTACACGAAGGAAGGCGCCAGCGCCGAAGTGTCGATCATGGATGGGGCTTTCAATGGACCCCTCTACGCGTTCGTGACGATGGCCTCGCAGTTCTCGCGCGAGACGACCGAGGGGTTCGAGAAGGGGGTCACGATCGACGGGAATCCAGGGATCGAGAAGTGGCAGAAGAATGACAAGGACGCGGAACTGACGATCGTCGTCGCCAAGCGTTACATTGTCTCGGTCAAGGCGAATGGCGAGGGCGTTGATTCCGAGTTCGTGCGAAAGCTCCTGGAAAAAGTCGACCGGGCAAAACTGGCCAAGCTAGGGGGGTAGTCTTCTCTCGAAAACACCTTTCTCCACGCATTCGGCAGCATGGAAAGGAGTGGGTTGATACCGCGATGAATGAACTCGCCGCGCCCGGACCCAGAGTGGCCAATCTTGTGAGGTCTTCCAGACCCGTGGTCCTGTCGCTCTTGCTCGTATTCCCGGCTTCCGGGGGCGCGGCGCCGCCGCGTCCGGTCAAACCCGCCGCGACTCCGGCCGGGCCGAAGGCGCAGCCTGCCCGGACAGCCCCCCAGGCCCCAAGCCCAGCTCCAGTTGGAACCCCGGTGCCTGCCCACGCGACCACGTGGCTCGATCCAGCGACCGAACTCCTGTGGACCGTCGAGGACAACGGATTCACTGTCAATTGGGTGCAGGCGGATCAGGATTGCCGCAGCCTGACTCTTGGCGGGCACACGGACTGGAGGCTTCCGTCCGCGGACGAACTAGAGGCTCTCGCTGTCCCCGCAAAGCCGCGTGAACTTGGAATCAGGCCTCCCTTCAAACTGACATCTCCTTTCGTTTGGAGTTCAACAAAACGCGACTCGAACTCTGTTTGGTACTTTGATTTCTCGACCGGGACGCGGTACTGGAGCTTCCTCGTGAGTCCGGATGCCGACCGGGCACTGTGTGTGCGGCTTTCGGAGAAATGATGCCTCGATACTCCGGAAACTCTGGCGCTAGAGATGATCAAGCAAGTGGTATCCAGCAGGCAGGGTGACCTGCCGCCTTCCAGGGAAAGAAGCGCGGCTTTCGAGGAAAGCTTCGGGTTTTGCTTCGAGAACCGCGCACTCCTTTGCCGGGCTCTTACTCATCCCTCGTTTCGTCATGAAGCGCGGGGCTTGGGAGAGGTTCCAGACAACCAGACTCTCGAGTTCCTCGGGGATTCCATCCTTGGGTTCCTCGTGGGGGAACTGCTATTCACATCTTTTCCAGCCGCGGACGAGGGGTTCCTTTCAAAGGCCCGGTCCCAGCTGGTGGGTGCTCGCCACCTCGCCACGCTGGCCCGTGCCTTGGGGGTGGGGCGGCTTCTCAACTTGGCCGTCGGGGAGGACCGTTCCGGAGGAAGGGAGCGCGAGTCTGCGCTTGCGGACGCGTTCGAAGCTCTCGTGGCGGCCACGTATCTCGATGGCGGGCTCGAGGCTGCAAGGGGAGTCGTGAAGAGGCTCTTCGAGCCTTCCGTCTCTCAGTTGCATGTTTCCGATCTCGTCCGGTTTGACGAGAAGTCGGCGCTGCAAGAGCGTTCTCAGGCTGCCGGCTATGGATTGCCTGTCTACCGGCTCCTCGAGGAGTCTGGGCCGGATCACGAGAAGACATTTGTTTACGAGATCACTTATCCGGAAATCCTTCGCGCCGAGGGGTCCGGGCGTTCGAAAAAGGAAGCTCAGAGGGCGGCCGCACGCGCCGCCCTCGAGAAACTGGCTGGTTATTCTGGGTGAAGGGTCACGGCCCCAGCCGCTTCAGGAAGATCTCGGGTTCTTCAAAGCCAGCCAGCCGGTCCCCCAGTTCTTTTCCGTCCGGACCCAGAAACACGATTGTGGGGACCCCCTTGACAGACCACGCCTCCTTGAGAGCCGTTGTCTCCTTCGAGTTCCGGGTGAGATCCGCCTTGAGGAGGACCCAGCCTGCAAGAGCCTTGGCCACTCGCGGGTCGGAAAAGGTCTTCTCGTCAAGCTCCTTGCACGGCAAGCACCAATCGGCGAAGAAGTCAATCATCACGTGCTTCCCGGCGGCTCTTGCCTTCTCCACGGCGGCGATTGAATAGGGCGCAAACGGGAGTTCCTGGTGTGCCTTGCGCGGAGTGCCGGTGAAGACGGCTCCTCCGAGCAGGAGTAGCCCCAGAGAAATCTTGATGACTCGGAACCAGGGCAGTTGCGCGCCTGATTTCTCGAAAAGCAGGAAGTAGAGACCGCCAACCAGAAGCGGTGCGGCGAGGAGATACGAGTAGTACGCATCTGGGATGAGCGGACGGAGGAAGTAAACCGCAAGCGCAACGAGGACGAATCCGAAGACCTTCCGGATGCTCACCATCCATTCGCCCGACCGCGGCAATTTCTGAAGTGAAGACGTGGCCATGCCGAGGACGAGATAAGGAAGCCCGAGACCCATGGCGAGTGTGAAAAACAGCCCGAAGCCGAGCAGGGCTGAGCCGCGCGCGGCGACGTATGTCAAAAGAGAGAGCACGAAGGGTCCGATGCAAGGCGCGGCGACGAACCCGACAAACAGCCCCATGGTGAGGGCTCCCGGAATGCCTCCCCGGCCCTGGGAGCGGTCGGTGATGAAGTGCGGGGCCCGGATCTCGAACAGCCCGAACATCGAGAGGGCGAGGGCCAGAATCACGAGGGCGATGCCGCCCAGCACTGCCGGTTTTTGCAACCATGCGCCAAAAAGGGACCCAGAGAGGGCAGCGGCGACGCCCAAGACTGAATAAGTGACACTCATGCCCAAGACGTAGGCCAGTGCAAGGCCAAACTTTCGAGACGCCCTGCCCTCGCTCTGCCGTCCAAAGAACCCGAGGGTAATGGGGATGAGCGGGTAGACGCATGGAGTCAGGTTCAGCGCGAGACCGGAAAGAAACACGACGGCCAAAACGAGGGGTAGAGATCGTCCGGAGAATGGATCTTCTTGTTTTGCCGCCCTAGATGAGCCTGCGTCCGGCTTCTGAGTTTCGGGAAACAGATCGGAATTGAGGGGCGAAGCTGGTGTCCCGGGCGAGGCCACCTCGATGGTGAGCGTTGTTATTGCCTCGGCGGGCGGCATGCACTGCTGGTCGTTACAGGACTGGAATGTCAGCGAGACGTCGAGAGATCGCGGCCCAGGGCGGGCATCCATTGCGACTTTTAAGGGGATAACGAATGTGGTCTTCCCTTCGTAGACGGCAACCGGAGCCTCTGAAAAAGCGAACTTTTTCTCTAGATGCCGGGGGTAGATCACCGGATCGAATGTCAGCCCTTCCGCCGGTTTCACCGATACCTCGGTGGGGATGAGGTAATCCTCTTTTGGTGTGTGGCTGTTGATGTGCCACGGGTCTTGAATGGACGCCACGAGAGCGAGCCGGGGTGTCCCTCCCGCCACGAGAGGGGAAGAGTCTGGTTTGAGTTCCAGCGTCAAGACCGCGGGTGTGTCGCCTTCCCCGGGCCCAAGAGCCGTTAGGGGAGGGGCCAGGAAAAAAGCGCTGACGGCAACAGAGAGGAAAGCGAAGAGCTTGTTTTTCATTGGTTTGCCATTCTCGTCATGGGTTCGCGCCAAAAGGGCGGGGGATAGGGGGAATTGACTATTTTAGCCGCTCCCCTTATAACACCGCCTGACACGGTATGAGACGCGCGGGCAAGACCCATGCCGCTCTCTTTCCTCCGTCGGGGAAGGCCAGGTAGCTCAGTTGGTAGAGCACGCGCCTGAAAAGCGCGGTGTCGGCGGTTCAATTCCGCCCCTGGCCACCATCTGACCGAGATCAACACAACACCCTTTTCATCTTGATCTTTGTCTCGCGCGGGTAAATTACCGTCCTTCTCCTTAAATTGCCGTCCCTGTTGTCCCTCTGTTGTCTCTTTGTCCCAGTTCTCCTGTTCTCGGCCCCCTGTCCGGGCCGAAATCCAGGCTGCCGGGGGTGTCTCGTATACTTGGCGAAGGCTCGTGCTCGTGGGAGCCGGGCCCGATCTAAAGGAGTTTCGCCGTGGCCATTCTGAAAGTCGTGAAACTGGGAAGTCCTGTCTTGCGTCAGCGCGCCTCTGAAATCGAGACTCACGACTTGAAGCGAGGGAGGTTAAAGGCCTTTTTCGAGGATCTGCTCGAAACGATGGACGAGTATCGGGGCACGGGACTGGCGGCGCCCCAGGTCAGCACGCCGCTCAGGGCTCTCCTTTATGAAGTCCAGCCGGAGCGCCGTGGAGCGGGAATCACGGTGCCTCCGACGATACTGGTCAATCCAACGTTTGAGATTCTTGACCCCGCTGAAGTTGAAGACATCGAAGCCTGTCTCTCGGTCCCGTTCCTGGCAGCGAGCGTGCCCAGGCCGAAAAAGATCCGTGTCAAGGCTCTGGATGCCACTGGGAAGCCCCTGGAATTCATCGCGCAGGATTTTCACGCCCGTGTCGTGTTGCATGAGAGCGACCATCTGGATGGAACCGTCTATCTCGACCGGGTCCGCGACCGGACATCGATTCGTTATACGGTCGATTTCTGATGGCCAAAGCCTGATGGTTGATGAAGCGGCACGGCCGGGTCTCGACAAAAAGGCCTTGATCCTTCTGAAGTACCGCCCGGTGTGCATCTGCAATGCGGTCCGCCAGGGGCGGGTGCAGGCGGCCATTGATGGCGGGGCGGTAACGGTCGCCGAGGTTGCCCAGGAGACAGGATGCACCACCGGGAGCTGTCATGGAGAGCGCTGTACACCAGTAATAGAGGAACTTCTGCGAGCCAACGGGCGGCGCTGATTTAGAATCTCTCAGGCTCTTCCTCCCCTGTAGGGAGATGGAAAGGGAAGACGAATGACGAACCCGTCCGATCCTCACCGTCCGATCCCGGGGCAAGTAACTCCACCCTTGGCCCCAGGCGTCCCATCGACCGTGGGTTTTGATTTCTTGACGACGAAGCTCGACTGGATCGTGCAGTGGGGACACGCCAACTCGCTGTGGCCGATGCCGTTCGGAACAGCGTGCTGTGCGATCGAGTTCATGTCCGTCGTTTCTTCGCACTACGACCTGGCCAGGTTCGGAGCGGAGGTTGTCCGGTTCTCGCCGCGTCAGGCCGACCTGATGATCGTGGCGGGAACAGTGACCGACAAGTTGGCCCCTGTCTTGCGCAAGGTTTACGACCAGATGGCAGAGCCCAAGTGGGTCATCTCCATGGGCGTCTGCGCGTGCACGGGTGGTTTTTACCGCGGATACAACGTCGTTCAGGGAATCGATGAGATCGTTCCCGTCGATGTCTACGTGGCCGGTTGCCCGCCGACTCCGGAGAATCTGATGCACGGCATCATCCAGCTCCAGGAAAAGATCAAGTCTGGCGAACTGGCCCGGCATCGAGAGGCCAAGACGTTTGCCCCCATTCGCGTCGGTGAACAGCCAGCCGTCGAGATTCCGGCCTACTCGAAGTCCGTCATGGCCCCCAACCGGCCGGGAACCCACCTTTTGTCAGTCATGCCGGATCGAGCCGAGGCCGAAATGCGGCAGCCGGGTACGGAGAAGAAGAAATGAGTTCTCAGCTGACTGCTGTGCCTGCCCTGAAGTGCGCCCCGCTCCTCCTTCAGAGGTTTGGAGGCCGGGTCAACGTCGAAAAGACGCTCCCGCGCGATATTCCAACGATCTCGGCGGACCGGGAGACGCTCCCGGAGCTTGCGCTTTTTTTGAGGGACGACCCGAATACGAAATTCGACCTTCTCCTCGACATCGTTTCCATTGACCGTTCCCGGCTTCCGGCCGCGCAGCGGCCGCGGGACGGACACCGGTTTGGGCTGAGCTACATTCTCTATTCCACCCGCCACAACGAACACATGAGGTTGCGTGTGGGGGTGCCTGAATCAGACTGTCAGGTCCCTACGATGGTGAAGACCTGGCCCGCCGCGAACTGGTTTGAGCGCGAGGCCTGGGATCTCATGGGGGTGGTTTTTGAGGATCACCCCAACCTCAAGAGACTTCTCACCCATAACGGATTCGTCGGACACCCGCTGCGAAAAGACTATGAGGCGGGGCAGAGGTGGCTCTGCACGGAAGAAGACCTTCTGCAAACGGAACTTGCTGCCAAGACGGAAGTCCCCGAAGACATGTTCGAGACCATGACCTTCAACTTCGGGCCTTCTCATCCCGCCACGCACGGGACGCTCCGCATCGTGTTCCGTGTCGATGGCGAGAAAATCGTGGCGGCAGAGGGGGAGTGCGGGTATCTCCATCGCAACTTCGAGAAGATGTCGGAGACCCACACGTATTCCCAGGTCATTCCCTACACCGACAGGCTGAACTACTGCTCCCCGATGATCAATGGCAACGGCTATGCGCGGACGATCGAGCAGATGCTCGGGATAGACATCCCCCCCAGAGCCAAGGCCGTCCGTGTCATCCTCTCGGAATTCAGCCGCATCATGGATCACCTGGTCTGCATCGGCACGAACCTGGTTGACTTGGGCGCGCTCACGAACTTCTGGTACGGGTTCCAGCCCCGCGAAGAAATCTACTCCCTCCTAGAGGCGTGCTGCGGTGCCCGGCTGACGTCGTCTTACGCCCGCATCGGCGGACTTTCCAACGACGTGCCTGCCAATTTCGAGGAGTGGTCCCGTTCACTCATCCCCAGGATCAAGGAGAAAATCGAGGACATCAACGGGCTCATCACGAAGAACCGCATCGCTCACAAGAGGATGCGGGATACGGGCTACGTGAGCCGTGAAAACGCCATCGCGTGGGGTTTTGCGGGACCCTGTCTGCGTGCTTCGGGAGTGCCCTACGATGTTCGCAAGGACTCTCCGTATGACGGCTACGACGAAGTGGACTTCGATGTCCCGGTCGCTGAAAGCGGAGACAACTTCGCTCGCTACCTCGTCCGGATGGAGGAGATGCGTCAGTCCCTGCGGATCATCGACCAGATGCTCAAGAAATTCCCCAAGGGACCCATTGTCTCGGATGATTACCGTGTCGTCTTGCCGCCGAAAGAAATGGTCTACAACGAAATGGAGGGGCTGATCTTCCATTTCAAGAACGTTTTTGAAGGCATCGCGGTCCCTCCGGGCGAGTTCTACTCGTTTGTCGAAGGGGGGAACGGTGAGTTGGGCTACACCGTCGTGTCCGATGGATCGGGCCGGCCCTACCGCGTCAAGGTTCGTCCTCCCTGCTTCCCGATGTACGCCGCCTACGAGAAGATCGTGGTTGGCGGAATGATTTCGGATGCCGTCGCCACTCTTGGAACCCTCAACATCATCGCCGGCGAGTTGGATCGCTAGAGCCGGAACTTTCCCCAGAAAGAGGACGGAGTTATGCCCGCTAAAGTCGTGACGGTGTCCGCCCCCGAGCCCAGTTTTGCCCGTAGCGTCTTTTTCGTTGAAATCGCCCAGGGCATGTGGCTGACACTGAAGCGTTTCTTCAAGAATGCCCCTTCTACTCTCCTCGCGGAGATCCCTTTTGTCGGTGAGAAGCTCTTCGGCGCCAAACGCGCCATTCCGACGATCTGGTACCCCGAACAGAGAAGGAACTACTCCGATCGTTTCCGTGGCCGGCATATCCTGAAAACCAGGGAAGACGGAACGCTCAGATGCGTGGCGTGTTACATGTGCCAGACGGCCTGTCCGGCCGACTGCATCGACATCACGGCTGGAGAGCACCCCAACCTCGCGTACGAGAAATACCCCCTCAAATTCGAGATTGATCTTCTGCGCTGTGTGATGTGCGGGTACTGCGTCGATGCCTGCCCCAAGGACGCCATCTGGATGACACGCGATTACGAACTTGCGTTTTTCCGCCGGAAGGACGCTATTTACGGAATTCCCGAACTGACGGAGAAGCCTTCCGATACAGCCCCAGGCGGGCCTGGATACGGGTACAGGCCCTATTACGGAGAAACGCCAAAGAAGAAAGCGGGAGAGTTCGAGCCTTCGGGGCTTCCCTTGATGCCTGTCCTTGATCTGAGAGCCAAGGCCATCAACAAAATGCCTCCTCCCCCGCCTCCAGCTCCACCCAAGCCTGCGGCGACGGGCAAACCGGCGTAACGGAAACCAATACCGGCGTGTCTTTCTCCTTCTCTTTCCCCTCTCCCCGGTGAACGGGGAGAGGGTGGCCGTGAGGCCGGGAGAGGGGTTCTTGGGGAAACGAAATGGAGTTAGAAGCAAGATCTTTCTCGGCCCAATTAGTGCAAGAATGACCCGCCGTTGAGCGCGAGCGCCGTACCAGTGGCGTACGAACCCAGGTCAGAGACGTAGAACAGAACAGCTCCTGCGATGTCTTTTGGGCTGGCGACCCTGCCGAGCGGGATGTCTCGCACGATTGCGTCTCCATCCGCCTCGAGGTCTGCCGCAGCCATGTCTGTCATTGTCCAGCCTGGACAGACGCTGTTGGCGGTAATACCGTACGGCCCTTCGCTGCGCGCAAGGCAGCGGGCCAGGTTCACCATGGAAGCTTTGGAGACCGCGTAGTCCGGGCAGTCGACTTCCCCGCGAAACGCAGCTCGCGAGGAGACCATCACGATCCGGCCATGGCGCCGCTCGCGCATGCCAGGAAGGCAAAGGTGCGTCAAATGGGCCGCGGCGTCGATGTTGACCGACATCGTGCGCTGCCATCTATCGAGAAAGTCCTCTGCAGCGCCGAAGCCGATCGGGTTCCTTTCGAAGACCCCGGCATTGTTGACGAGGATATCGATGGCACCAAGCCCCACAACGGCTTCCTCGTAGATCCTCTGTCGTTCTTCAGGATGACAAAGGTCGCCGCGAACGCAGACTGGGCTGGGACCGCCGCTTTTCTCAATCGCCCCGGCCACGGTTTTGGCAGCGTCTTGTGAAGCTGAGTAATGGATAGCGACTCTGGCGCCGGCTCGAGCCAGCTTCATGGCGATGGCGGCTCCAATGCCGCGAGAGGCCCCCGTTACGAGGGCTGTCTTTTGAGAGAGGTCGATCGGTATCATGTTTTCCGGCTCATTGTGATTTGCTGCCGCAAAAGGATAAGCGCTCCGAGTGCTCCCGCGAACTCTCCCCGGGGCAAGAAATGAGGCCGGGCGCCGGTCAAGACCGTCACGTCCGTCAAGATCTGCCGCAACGGAGAGTTCCCAGTCAGAGTGGAGCCGGCGTAAATGACGTCAGGTGGCACGGAGGACCCGGCGTGCCGGGCGTGTGCTCCCGCCAAGAGCGCGACGTTTTCGCCAATCAGGCCACAGATAGCCGCAGCAAGGTCTTGCCGGGAGGGGTTCGTGACTTTGCCAAAGTTCGCGGCCGTCAAATCCGGCACCAACGCGATTTCCCCCGGTTCGTAGAAATCCCCGACGCGAAGATCGACGTTCCTCCTGTCTCCGGCGGATGCCAGCGACACGACTTCCTGGAAATTCGCCGTCGAGAGAAGCAGCTTCGAAAGACCGATGAGTGTCCCCCCGCCGAGGGCCGTTCCGCCCACGCGCCGCACCCCTCCGGCACCCTCCAATAGCAAAATGGATGTCCCTGTGCCAACGCTTACCAGGATGCACGGGAGCCTGACCGGCGAAGGACTCTCGCCGTTGAGAAACGTGGAGCCCGCGCCCAGTGATTCGAACTCGCCGAATCGTCTTGCGGTTCCCGGCGAGAGGTTGTTGAGCAACCAGTGGGCGCCGCCCCCCGTGACGGCAACGCCACCAACGGGGGCGGCGGAAAGGAAACTCTGAATCGCCAGCCGGTCGTTCGCGAGGCAAACGAACGTGCGGAACGTCTCGAGTGGGGCCCCTCTCTCCACGAAAACGGCTTTTGTGAGCGTGGCGCCCCCGTCGATTCCGGCCTCAAATACTGGATCAAAGTCACTCATGGCACAGGTTCTGTGATTCTCTCCCCGAACGCAGGGTGATTTTGAGAAAAGACAGCGTTCTGATCCCGCGTCCCGGGAAGTATCATTTTCCGCCTGGCCGGTCTGGCTCTCTTTGTGAGAAAGGATGCTCATGGATAAGCAGCACACCATCACGGATGCCCTCGCCCTCGCGTTTGGGGAAAACGCACCGCTCGCTCAGGAACTCTATGCTCAATACGTGGTGCATCCTGACCTCGTGGGGGAGAGCTGGAAAGCCCGGTTCCGCTCAATCGAGCGAGAGATGCAGCCGATGCTGGAAGAGCCTGCCCAGCGTGAGGTGCGGGCCTTGGCGCCCGCCACGCCCGTTTTGCCAGCTGTCCCGGCCGTGGCTCCAACTCCGGTTCCGGCACCCGCGCCCGTAAAGGCCCCCTCATATGCGTTGCGACCGGAAGATCAGGCCATTCCTCTCGCTGGGGCCGCCGCCACGGTCGCCCGCAACATGGAAGCGTCCCTCGCCATCCCCACAGCTACCTCCCAACGCGTCATTCCCGTCAAGACGATGGAAGAGAACCGGCGCGTCATCAACCAGCACCGCGAGGTCTCTGGGCAGGGCAAAGTCTCTTTCACACACATGGTCGCATGGGCCATCGTCAAGGCCCTCAAGATCCACCCCGTTCTCAACGACACATTTACGACAGAGGACGGGAAACCGGTGCGTGTCAAAAGACCCTACGTCAACCTCGGGGTTGCCGTTGACGTGACCCGCAAGGATGGCACGCGCGGACTCCTCGTCCCCAACATCAAGAGCGCCCAGGCCCTCAACTTCTCGGAGTTCATGGCAGCCTTCGACAGCCTGATCTCAAAGGCCAGGAAGGGAACTCTCGACCCGGATGCGTACGCGGGGACCACACTCTCCCTGACGAACCCGGGAACCATCGGGACGACGGCTTCCGCGCCGCGTCTCATGGCCGGGCAGGGGGCCATCATCGCTACCGGCGCCGTGGCCTACCCGGCAGAGTATCAGGCACTCCCGGAGCAACTCGTGGCCAGTCTCGGGATCTCCCGGATCATGACCGTCACGTCGACCTACGATCACCGGATCATCCAGGGGGCGGAATCCGGGGCCTTTCTGGCCACCGTGCAGGAACTGCTTCTGGGCGGCCAGGATTTCTACGAGGGGATCTTCCATGACCTCAAGCTCCCTCACCGCCCCATAAGGTGGGAGACGGACAAGAACCCTCCTTTCTTCCGCACGTCTTCCAAGCTTGAGGCCGTCGAGAAACAAGCCCGGATCCTCCCGCTCACGAACTTCTACCGCGTGCGCGGACACCTGATCGCCGACTTGGACCCACTCGGGAACGACTCGGTGCGTTACCACCCCGAACTCGACCCCGCGACTTTCGGGTACACGATCTGGGATCTTGACCGGGTTTTCATCACGAACGGTCTCGGGGAGAAAGAGCAGGCAACTCTCCGCGAGATCCTGGAGGTCGTCAGGCAGACCTACTGCGGAAAAATCGGCGCCGAGTTCATGAACATCCAGGACCCCACTCAGAAGAAGTGGCTCATGGAGCGAATGGAATCGTGCCGCAATCGCGCCAGCCTCACTCCCGCCTACAAGAAACGGATTCTCTCCAAGCTGGTCGAGGCCGAGAGCTTCGAGAAATTCCTGCATGCAAAGTACGTCGGACACAAGCGGTTTTCCCTGGAAGGCGGAGAGGCGGCCATCCCGCTTTTGACACGCCTGCTCGACCGGGCCGCGGAATTCGGGGCTGAGGAAGTTGTCATGGGAATGCCCCACCGGGGGCGTCTCACGGTTTTGACCACGGTCATCAGGAAACCGGTTCAGCAGGTCTTTGCCGAATTCGAGGACATTCCCGATGACTCCTTCCAGGGATCAGGTGACGTCAAGTACCACCTCGGTGCGGCGGGAACGCATGAGACGCTCGAGGGCCGGACCCTTCGGGTGGGAGTTGCTCCCAACCCCAGCCACCTCGAATTCGTTGACCCGGTCGTCGAGGGCATGGTGCGCGCCAAGCAAGAAAGCCTCTCGGATACCGGCCGCGGACGCGTCTGGCCCGTTCTCATGCACGGTGACGCCGCTTTCGCCGGCCAGGGAATCGTGGCCGAGACATTCAACATGTGCCAGCTTGAGGGGTACCGGACAGGCGGCACGATTCACGTGGTTGTCAATAACCAGATCGGATTCACGACAGACCCTGACGATGCTCGCTCCTCGCCGTACTGCACCGACGTCGCCAAGATGGTGCAGGCCCCGATCTTCCACGTGAACGGCGACGACCCCGAGGCGGTGATTCAGGCGGTCGACCTCGCCGTGGAGTACCGCAACCGGTTCCGTCACGATGTCGTGGTCGACATGGTGTGTTACCGCCGCTACGGACACAACGAAGGGGACGAACCCAGTTACACGCAGCCCCTCCTCTATCAGAAGATCCGCAACCATCAGACCGTCGCCCGCTCTTATGGAGACGCCCTCGTGAAGGCGGGTGTCATGTCCCGGGCGGAGGTCGACGAGGTGTGGTCCACCATGAGGGAGCGTCTCGAGAAGGCCTACGATCTTCTGGCCGCCGACGGAAAGAAGAAGTTCAAGATCGACTCGCTCATTGCGCCCCCTGCTCCTTGCATCGAGGTCAGCGGAACGAGACGCGAGATTCTGGAACGAGTCATCAAGGGGATCTCCACCCTTCCGGAGGGGTTCGACCTGCACCCCAAGTTGAAGCCGCTTCTGAAAAGGCGCGCCGAGTTCGCCTCCGCCAAGAGTGAGATCGACTGGGCCGGGGCAGAGGCTCTGGCGTTCGGAAACCTTCTTCTTAAAGGGACGCCTGTCAGGCTTTCTGGCCAGGACTCTGGACGCGGCACGTTCAGCCACCGGCACGCCATCCTCGACGATTACCGGACGGGACGTGAGGTGTGCCTCCTCAATCTGATCGCCAGGGAACAGGCTCGCTTCGACGTGATCGACAGCCTCCTCTCCGAAAACGCCGTCATGGGTTTCGAGTTCGGATTCGCCGTGGCCGACCCCTCTACTCTGGTTCTCTGGGAAGCCCAGTTCGGGGACTTCTGCAACGGAGCGCAGGTGATCATCGACCAGTTCATTTCGGGTTCGGAGCAGAAGTGGGGTCAACGCTGCGGCCTTGTTCTCCTCTTGCCCCACGGGCAGGAAGGTCAGGGTCCTGAGCACTCGTCAGCGAGGCTCGAGCGCTTCTTGACTCTGTGCGCGGAGGAGAACATGCGGGTCGCGAACCTCACGACCCCGTCTCAGTACTTCCACGCGCTCTTGCGGCAGATGGAGGGGGATATTCGCCGTCCACTGGTGCTCATGTCGCCGAAGAGCCTCTTGAGGAATCCCAGGGCGGTGTCTCACCTCGATGATCTCGTCAACGGCGAATTTCTGCCGGTTCTTGAAGACCCCGCCTTCCGCGGTGAAGCCGCAAGCCGGGTTCGGCGGGTTCTGATGGCCAGCGGCAAGGCCGTTTACGATCTCCTGGCACAGCGCGAGAAGATGGGCCGGGATGACGTGGCCATCGTGAGACTCGAGCAGTTCTATCCATTCCCGGGAAAACTGCTCGGTAAGATATTGACTTCCTTCCCGCAAGAGGCTGAACTCGTTTTCGTTCAGGAGGAGCCCCGAAACATGGGTGCCTGGCGCTTCGTGAGGGAGCAGTTCCTGGATGGGCTCGTGGAGGGTATCCCCCCTTCACGGGTTCTTCGTGGAATCAGCCGGCGGCCTCTGGCCAGTCCGGCACCCGGCTCGCACACGATTTTCGAAACAGAGCAGCACGCGCTCATTCTCGAGGCTCTGAGGCTCGAGGGCGAGTCCCGGGCCGCCCACGAAGTCTGAGAGGGGGCCATGCAAGTTCGCGGTTTTTTACAGGATCGTGACCGCCTCCCGGCAAGGGTAAGATTACGCGTGGCCGGCTGATTCATTCATGCGTGAAGCTTCATCATTCCCTCAAACCGTTCCGTGTCATGCGGAGATTGGTTTGGCTGATGGGAGCGTCTTGAAGGGCCGGTTTTGGCTCTTGACAGATCCAGCGCGAGGAGGCGGTGTCGTTCCGATCGAGGAGATGCTCGATGGTCCGCGTGAGTTCCTGGCCTTTGGGCTCGAACGGGGAGAGAGCGTGCTGGTCTCGAGGGATGCCATCCGGACGGTCATGATTCCGACTCCCAGCCCAGGCATCTGGGATACCGTGGATGCCGGAGCTTCTCTCGACCTGGTAACGCTCACCCTCGACTCGGGAGAGGCCGTTTCTGGCGTCTTGCGCAGCATCATGCCGCGCGGGATGGGCCGGATGTCGGATTTTTTCAACGCACCAGGGCGGTTCATCTCCATAGGGTTGGGAGACCGGATCATTCTCGTCAACAAGGGCCGAATTGTGAGGGTTTCGTTCTAATGGCCAGCCGCGAGGTGCCGCGTGGGTTCTAAGGTAGAGGCTCTTGTCCGCACATTCCTGAGGTCCGATGCGGATGCGTTGTATCTGGTTCCGGGCGAACGCATCTTCATGATGCGCGGAACCGGAAAGGCCGTCGTCGGCAGGGAACCGTTGAGCGAGGACTCGCTCCAAGCCGTCGTGACGGAACTCGTGCCAGGGACGCCGTCCCGTTTGCTTTCCGAAGCCGCCCACCGGCTCACTTTCCGCCCCGACCCCGCGACGGACCCTGTCGAGGTCACGTTCGGATTCGTCCAGGGGTTCCCAGCTCTGATGATGGCGCGCCTGGGAGGGACCGGCTCGACCGAAGCTCAGGATCTGAAAGGAGGCGGCCGCTCGCAGCCGCTCTCGCTTGCTGACATAGACCGGGCTATTTCGCGTGACTGGCGATCCCAGCCCATTCCCGTGATCACGGCCTCACAACTGCAGGCCGCGGGCGTCTCGCCCCCCATCGCCGTTCCCGCTCCTCCACCGGTCTCGCAGAACTCGAGTCAAGCAGTGAGGCACCTGTCGGTGAGCCGACCGGCATCCGGCCGGCCCATCGATGAAATCCTGTTCCGGATGGTGGAACTGCAGGCTTCCGACGTTCACCTGTCCGCGGGGCAAACGGCTGTTTTCAGAATCCATGGGGAATTGGTCCCACAGAGAGAAATTCCGCGCCCCTCCTCCACCGATCTCGAGCGGCTTCTCTCGCCCATCTTTCCCGAGAGTCACAGAAAGGACTTCACCGAACGCAACGATGCGGATTTCGCCTACGAGATCGAGGGCCTCGCGCGTTTCCGTGTGAACGTCTTTCGCGACCGCAACGGCGTCGCCGCCGTTTTCCGCCTGATCCCCATCGAAATCCAGGGGATGAAGGAACTCGAGCTTCCATCTCCGGTCTTTCAACTTGCAGACCTTCAGAGCGGGCTCGTTCTCGTGACGGGTGCCACGGGTTCGGGAAAATCGACCACTCTGGCCGCCCTTCTCGAGCGCATCAACGAAACCCGAAGTGATCACATCATCACGGTCGAGGACCCCATCGAGTTTGTCCACATGAGCAAGAGGGCCCTCGTCAACCAGCGCGAGGTCGGAATCCACACCCGGTCCTTTGCAGAGGGGCTCCAGGCTGCGCTCAGGGCCGACCCCGATGTGATCTTTGTGAGCAAACTCAAGGATGGCGCGACTCTCGAGCTGTGCCTGGAAATCGCCGAAGCGGGACACCTCGTGTTCGGATCGATGCACACGACCTCCGTCACATCAACTCTGGAACGCGTGGCCGACCTTTTCCCCGCCGAAAGGCGGCCCCAGATCTGGCTCATGCTGGCAGATTCCCTTCGCGCGGTCGTGACCCAGACCCTGTGCAGGAAAATGACGGGAGGACGTACCGCCGCATTCGAGGTCCTCCTGAATAACCCGACACTGAGGAACGTCCTCAGGGACGGGAAGGCTTTCCAGATCCCCGCAATCCTGCAGGCGTCGAGACAACAGGGGATGACTTCCTTGAACGATTCGCTCGTCGACCTCGTTCTGGCAGGCCTCGTGGAACCCAAGGAGGCCTACCTGAAGGCTGCGGATAAGTCTGGCCTCATCAATGTGTTCCGATCTAGCGGCATCCGGCTTCCGGATGAGGACGGGCCCCCGCCCCGCGCGTGACGTGCGCCTCATCTCCTTGTGTCCCTCCACAACAGAAACGTTGATCGCCATTGGAGCTGACAGCGCTCTCGTGGGCGTGACCCAGTATTGCACCCGCCCCGCCCGGGTGACGTCCCGCCTTCCCAAGGCTGGCGGGACGAAGAACCCGAGTCTCGAGAAGATCCGGGCGCTTTCTCCTGATCTCGTCTTCATGAACTCCGAGGAGAACAGGGCGGCCGATATCGAAGAGATTTCGCGTGAGTTCTCCGTAGACGTGACCTGCCCGCGGTCCGTCGAGGAGATTCCGGGCCTTCTGCGGCATTTCGGGAACTTGACCGGCTGCCAGAGGGCCGCCGGTGATTTCGCTTGCGAGGTGGAAGAACGGGTTTTTCTTGCGCGAAGTCAGTCCTGGCCACCGTTTCGCTTCTGCTACGCGGTCTGGAAAGAGCCATTGATGCTGGCGGGACCGCGAACGTACATTTCGAGCCTGCTGTCACTCGTGGGGGGAGAAAACGTCCTTCCAGATACTGCCACGGCTGACTACCCCCATCTGGAACCGGGCGAGTTGGGTGCGTTGCATCCAGAAGTGGCGGTGCTTCCCGATGAGCCGTACCGGTTCCAGGAGGGAGACAAGCGCCTGTTCCTGGAATCTGTGCCAGGAGTGGAGGTTTTCCTTGTCAGCGGGGCCGATTTCTGCTGGCATGGTGTGAGAACCATCGAGGGGATTGATGTTTCACTCCGTCTTGCTCGCGATCTTCTTACTCGCCGCCCAAAACGCGGATGAGATGGCCTACCGTCTTGTCTTCAAGGGAGGAGCGACGACTTTTCTCGTCTCGGCGCCGGAGGTAAAAGGGAACCGGCTTCAGGGAAAACTCCTGGAGACGGGCGCTCTTGTTTCGTTCAAGCGCGAGGAGGTGGATCTCGGTAAGAGCGGACCCGCCCCCCGCCCAGAAAAAGCATCGAAAAGCAAGAAAACCGCGGCTCCGCTAAAGACGACGAGGGAAGACGCGGAGAAAGCTCTCTCGAGTTTGAGCCGCACGGGAACTGTCGAGACATTGCCGGAGCGCTCCGAGGCTGGTGAAAAACGGTTGGCTATGCGGGATTCGAACGCCGCCAAACAAGCTTCGTCAGAATCAGATGATGCGGCGGAGGCTTACTGGCGGGGCCGGGCTCGCGACGTTCTGGAGCAGAAGAAAGCGGCCGCGGAACGGCTGAACGCTGCAATCGAGGCCCGGGATTACTGGGACCGCGAAGGGTGGCCAATGGGGAGCCCCGAGTGGGCCTACGAGCTGTCGCTCAGACGAGACCGGGTCACGGAAGCGGAGCGGCGCGTGGCTGAAATCGAGAAGAAGTACGAAGCCCTCCTGGAAGAAGGCCGCAAAGCCGGAGCGTTGCCAGGCTGGCTGAGATAGGCGTCGAGGCCAATTACTGTCCCTGCCAGGAGCCAGGATGAGTCGAGCGGCCTACTGGTTGCGCCGGTTCAGGAGAGTAAGAAACTCGTCGCGAACAGCCTTCTCCTGAAAGACCCCCCGGATGGCGGACGTGACGGTCAGGGCTCCAGGCTTTTTCACCCCGCGCATTTCGACGCAGAGGTGCCGCGCCTCGATGACGACCATGACGCCCTTCGGTTTGAGTTCCTCATCGAGGAACGAGGCCACCTGCTCCGTCAGACGTTCCTGTAACTGTGGTCTTCGGGCGTAGAAATCCAGGAGCCGCGGGAGTTTGGAGAGCCCCACGATTTTGCCGTTGGGAATGTAGGCAATGTGACCGTGCCCGTGGAAGGGGACAAAGTGGTGAACGCACGTCGAATAGAAGGGAATGTCTCTTTCGATCACCATGGACGTGTAACGCTCTTCGTTCGCGAAGGACGTGATTTCTGGGCGTAGGCCCTCATTCAGGCCCGAGAAGATCTCGAGATACATCTTTGCGACCCTGCGGTCGGTGCCTTCGAGGTTGATGTCGGTCGCGGGGTCCAACCCGAGGAGGCGAATGATCTCTCCAACATGGGCGGCAATGGCGTTCAGTCTGGACTCTTCGGTAAGATCACGGGGTTCAAGTTTCACCGGGGCGTCGTTCATGGACGCATGTTACGCGACTGGGTGCACCGCGAGGTTTTGGAGGAGAGGCTGATCATGCAGAAGGCGAAGCGCGCCACGAAGATCATTGCAACCATCGGGGTCAGGGCCGAGGATCCGGCTCATCTGAAGGACTTGCTGCTGGCCGGAGTGGATGTCGTTCGTGTCAACGCGGCCCATTGCAAGCCGGGAGATATCGAGAAGAAGGTCCGTATTGTGCGGCAGCTCGAGATAGAAATCGGACGGCCCGTGGGTGTCTTGCTGGACCTGGGAGGCCCCAAAATCCGGATCGGACCACTGGAGGGAGGAGAAACAGAGTGGCATGACGGGGAATCCGTGGAGATTCTGCCGGGCTCTGTAAAGGGGTCCGAGCGCCGCGTCTCCGTCACGTACCCTGCCTTGCTCTCGGACGTGAAGCCGGGCGACGAGATCAGGATCAGCGATGGCAAGCTGAGTGTCAGAATCGATGGCGTTCTCAATGGCGCCCTGCGCGGGAAGGTTCTGACGGGCGGAAAGTTTCGCAGCGGCGCCGGCGTCAATTTTCCGAACTCCGCGCTCTCTGCTCCCGCCTTGACATCCAAGGACCGCCGTGACCTCGACGAAGGTCTCGAGGCTGGTATCGACTTCGTTGGCCTTTCGTTCGTGAGGACTCCGCAGCACGTTCTCGACCTTCGGAAGCGCCTGGAGAAGGTGCCCGTTCTGAACAGGCCGTGGATCGTCTCGAAGATCGAGAGGCCAGAAGCTGTCAAGAACGTCGTCGCCATCGCGGAGGTGTCGGATGTCCTCATGGTTGCCCGGGGGGATCTCGGGGTGGAGATCGGGCTGCCGTCCGTGCCCCGCGTCCAGCGTGAGATCCTGGCCCTCGGGCATCGCATGGCCGTCCCCGTTATCGTGGCTACCCAGATGCTCGAATCCATGATCGAAAGTCCTGTCCCCACGCGGGCCGAGGTTTCTGATGTGGCGTTTGCGGTCCACGATGGGGCCGATGCCGTCATGCTTTCGGGAGAAACAGCCATCGGTTCGCACCCCATCGAAGCCGTGAGGAACATGGCCGCCATCGCCGAAACCGCGGAAATCTACACCAGCCCCGAGTTGAAGAGAGCGGCGGATCCCGAACCGGTGGATCACGTCAGCGTGGTTGCCAACGCGGCGTGCCTGGCAGCGGAACAGGTCAAGGCCAGCATGATCGTCGTCTACACCGCGACGGGACGCACCGCGAAACTCGTCTCCAAACACCCCTCGACCATTCCGGTTCTCGCCTTGACGTACCGGCAGGAAGTCCGGCGCCGGATGACGATCCTGCGGGATGTCGTTTCGGCCTCGATCACGGAAACGGAGTCCGTCGAGGAGAGGCTCCGGGAAGGAGATACCATCCTGCACTCCCTGCGCGAGCTTGCAGGGTCGACGATTGTCGAGGTTTCTGGCACCTCGCTTTCGGAAGGGTTGACGAACATGATTCGTATTCGCACGCTCGAGAGGGGTGCGCGGGTGCGGAAACGGGGGACAGACTCAAAGACCTGATGCCTGCCCGAGTCTCACGGATTTCTTGAATCCGTGTAGCCCAAGAGCGGCCGGTGCCTCGTGTGTGGCGAGGAGAACCGTCGCTCTGTGGCTGGCCAGCACGCGGATGACACGTTCGCGCCCGCTTTCATCAAGCGCCGAGAACGGTTCGTCGAGCAAGATGAGTCCAGGGTCGCGGGCCAGGATGCCAGCGAGGGCGACCAGCTGTCTCTCCCCCCGGGAGAGCGTGGCGATTTCGCGCATCGCCAGGTGCGCGGCGCCCGCGCTTTCGAGGCCCTTCATGGCCGCGGCTCGTGCCTCTCCCGAAGATAGCCCGTCATTGACCGGCCCAAGGGCGGCGTCGTCCAGAACGCCGGGGAGAAAGAGGCCATCCTCGGGATTCTGCCAGAGGTATCCGATACCTCTCTGGATGATCGCCGTAGTCCTCCCTTCAATAACCTGTCCCCCGATGATGACGCGGCCTGGCCCCTGTCTGAGTCCTGCGATTCTCAGGAGAAGTGTTGTCTTCCCGGTTCCAACAGCTCCCTCGAGAAGGCACTTCTCTCCGGGTTCAATGACCGCGGAAACTGGAGAAGGGACGTCTTTCCGAGCCCCCGGATAACGGTGGCTCACGCTCTCGAGTACGAGTCTCAGCGGTTCCACTGAAGGTGATGTCCGGCGGCCAAGAGGACGGCCAGCAGCGTGGCGGCCAGAGGAACCGCATCAGAGAGCGCCGGGCGAAATCGCGGTAAGCCCGGAATGAGACCCGTGTACCCGCGCAGCGTCAGCGCGTCTGCCGTCCTCGTCGCGCGAAGCAGGGCCCCGCTGAGGGTTCGGGCCAGAAGAACGGGTGTGGACGCGGCCACTCCACGCAGGCCGCGGAACCCCCCGCGCAGCTTGAGGGCTTCCGCCGCGCGTCTTGCGTCCCGCCCGGTTCCCTCGACATGGGCCAGGGCGATCGAGAGAAAGGCCACCAGCTGCCGGCCGGCCCCCAGTGCCTGGAAAACGGCCAGAGCACGGTCCCAGCGCGCCGAGACGACGGCAACCGTAATTGCAAGGGAAATTGCCAGGCCTTTCAGGATGGCAACGGCCGCCGGAACCGCGGCAAACGGAATGAGCAAAACAAAGAACCCAAAGGAACTAACCACCGGCAAGAGGGGCCGCCAGGACAGTCCCGCCATTGCGGCCACACACAGGCTGGAGATCAGTACCCCCACCGCCGGGACCGGACCACTTGCCGCCGCAATGACCGAGACACCGCCAAAAAGTAACAGGATGCGGGGATCGGGACGCCTCGCCAGCACCTCATCCCCGCTTTCGCGCGAACAAAATGTAGGAAGAGTCATCCTCCGTGGCTCTTTCGACAACGAAACCCGCCTCCACGCAAAGGTCCGCCAGGTCAGAAACCGGCGGGAGCACGTCATGCATCATGTGGGGTCCGGCCCGGTGATGGACTTCAGCCAGCGTCTGCCGCCCGATATCGTGCCAGATGAGGCAAACCCCAAATGGCCGCAGCCACCGGGAGATCTCAGCGAATACGGCTCTGTGATCCGGGAAATGTGGAAAGGAATCAAAGCAAAGAACGGCATCAGCAGAGGACGAGGGCAGTCCCGTGTCCCGCACGTCCTTGCAAAGCCACGTCACCCGCGGGTCCTGACAGGAACGCGAGCCTTCGGCAATCATGGCCGCCGAGAAGTCGACGGCAGCGATGGAGCCGTGACCGAGCCGGGGAAGGATGTGCTTTTCGAGGCGGCCCGTTCCACACCCGAGGTCGACGATGGAAAGACCCGCCACACTTCCGAGGAGTGCGAACCCGATATCAAGCCCGGCCGCCGCCGCGGATTCAGGCTTGAGAGAATTCCACCGGGAGGCGAGGGCATCAAAAGCCACCCGCTTGGCTTCACTCAGCTCTCTTGCGGTTTCGTCCACGTACTGTCCTTCTTTATCAGCGCAACCGCCGCCGGCACCGCCAGGAGCGCGAGGACCATCCCCGGCCAGGAGCCGGCAAAGGCTGCAAGAGTCAGCATTCGCGGTGGCAGATCCATCCACGAGGCTGTGAAAAAGACCAGAAGCGCCTGCACGGCTCGCGCCGCGATGAGACCGGTCCCCACGGACACAACGGAAGGAACCCGGAAACGGCCGTTCACGAGTGACGTCACGCAGCCAGCCGTCAGAAGCTCCCCCGCAAGCCAAACTGCGACCGGCGGATAGAACGGAGGCATGCCCGTCATAAGGGCCGAAATTAGCGGAGCGGCAGCCCCCGTGGCCGCCGCCCAGCGCCAGGGAAGAAAAAACGCACCCGCCAGAATCGGCAAGTACATGGGAAGAAATATGGCGCCGAGCTTCAGCATGTGGAAGACGGGAGGTAAACCAACCGCCAGGGCCGTGATCAGAGCTGCCCGGCTCACCGCTTGAAGGTCAAGACGGCTCGCTGGTAGCGGCTCGTCAGGTAACGACGGATCTTCTGGCATAGACGGTTATTACTTCCGTCCAAATAGTACTACGGCCGGAACGGGAAACCTCTTTACGGTTTGGGATCTGGATCTACCTCGGGGGCCGAGGCCGTTTCCGGGGGAATCCAGAGAGCGCCAAGTTCGAGTTCAACCGCTTGGAAGGGTTCGGCCCGTACGTTTTCCTTTCCCTTGAACGCGGCAACGAAGACCCACTGGGACGTGTCATTGAGCCGGAAAGCCCCGAGAGTTTGGACATCAGGGTCGATGAGCCCGCGCGGCGAATCGAGGAGAGCCATCGCGCTATCAAGGAGAATCTCTGGAAATCTCCTAGGGAGGGGCGGAGCCTTCTTTCCCGGACCGCTTCTTGAGTTCGGTTGCCGCGGAGAGGGCGGCGTGCCGGTACAGATCTGAAAGAGTGGGGTAGTTGTACATCGACTCTGCGATCTGGAACGCCGTGACGCCGGCCTGGAGGTAAGCCTGTCCGATATGGATGAGTTCACTCGCCGCGCTGCCCACGATATGGACGCCCAGCAAGCGGGCGGAGACGGCATCAAAGAGGAGCTTCAGAAGGCCTTCCGTATCCCCGATAATCTGGCCGCGCGGGTTCATTCCGAACTGGCCGCGCCCGGCGACATAGGCGGTGCCTTTCTCTTGTAATTGTTCCTCGGTGTCGCCGATGTAACTCACCTCGGGAATCGCGTAGATGGCGAACGGGAGGACGTCGGTGCTGGTGGTGGCGCCCGGGAGAGCAAACGCGTGCCGCATGGCCCGGCGCCCCTGCTCCATGGAGGTGCTCGCCAGGGCCGGGTACCCAATGACGTCGCCTACCGCGTAAACATGCGGATGAACGGTCTGGTAGTTTTCGTTTACGGGAATGAGCCCGTACTTATTCGTCTCGATGCCCAGGGTCTCGAGTCCGATATCCCGCGTGTTTCCATCCCGGCCCACGCAGTAGAAGAGGACGTCGGAGACGAGTTCCGCCCCTTTTTGTGTCCGGCAGTAAACGGAGTTGCCCCGCCGTTCGATGACTTCGTGGCGGTCGCCGTGCATGACGATGATTCCGAGCCTGCGGAGTTCCCCTTCGAGAATCCACACGATTTCCCGGTCCAGGTAGGGGAGCAAGCGGTCCCGGGTATCCACGAGCGTGACTTCGATGCCCAGGGCCGCGAAGATGCTGGCGTACTCAATCCCGATGACTCCAGCTCCCAGAATCGTCATGGACCGTGGCAAGCGAGGGAGTTTGAGGATGGTGTCGCTATCGAACACCGTTTCACCGTCGAACGGGACGCCGGGGGGTCTGTTTGGGGTAGAGCCGGTAGCGATGACGATGAACTGACCCCGCAGCCGTTTCAGTTCCTTTCCTTCTGGGCTGATCACTGAAACCAGGTGCGGCTCGACGAGTTTCCCGTGTCCCTTGTAAACGTCGATACGGTAGCGGTCGAGCGAGTTGTTGATGAGTTCCAGTTCCCGCTGGACGACGAGCCGCTCGCGGTACATGAAATCCGAAACCGTGATCTCGGCAGGCATCTCGACCTTGATCCCGTGAAGCCGGTTTCGCGTCAGACCGTGCACGAAGAGCGCGCTCTCGCGCAGAGTCTTTGATGGAATCGTGCCCCAGTTGACGCGTGCGCCGCCCACTACATGCGCTCTCTCGACGAGGGCGACCTGTTTACGGGCCCGGGCAGCCTGGATGGCGGCCCGCTCTCCGGCGGGCCCGCCTCCCAGAACGACGGCGTCGAAGTTCAATGTCTTGATGAGCTGGCTCATTCCTTTCTCTTTACCTCGGCGCTAGGCAACGGGAGGAAGGCCTTTTGCCTCCCGGTACGCCGGCAGGGCGTGCTTCAAGATTGCGATGGACGCCTTTAGATCTTCTTCCTTGAGAACGTAAGCGATGCGGACTTCGTCTCGTCCCAGTCCATCCGTGGCGTAAAACCCCGGGGCCGGCGCGACCATGACGGTCGCTCCCTCGTGAGAAAACTCCGAAAGCAACCACGCCGCGAATGTTTCGCTGTCATCCACGGGGAGTCTGGCAACGAAGTAGAACGCGCCCTCTGGTTTTCTCAGGAACACGCCGGGAATCTCGTTCAGACCCTCGTACAGGATGTCCCGGCGTTTCTGGTATTCCGAGACGATCCCGTCAACATACTCGGGACCGAGTTCGAGGGCGCCGGGCGCGATGCGCTGGGCGAGTCCGGGTGGAGAGAGGCGGCCCTGGGCCATGTGTAAGCAGGCATCGAGAACCTCGCGTATCCGGGTCGAGACGGAACCAAGCCGGATTCCGCAAGCGCTGTAACGCTTGGAGAGGCTATCGATGACGATGACGAGGTCTTCGTATCCTGAAAGCGTGTGCGCACTGACAGCCTCGCGGCCGTCGTAAACGAACTCGCGGTACACCTCGTCCGAAATGAAGAAGAGGCCGTGGTCACGGCAGATTTGCGCCACCTCGAGGATCTCTTCTCTCGTGTAAACCGTGCCGGTCGGGTTGTTGGGGTTACAGAGAATTACCGCGCGGGTCCTTGGAGTGATCGCCTTCTCCCATTCAGCTCTGAGCGGCAGGTGAAAACCGTCTTCTCCATGAGACGTCAGCGGCACCAACGAAACCCCTGCCATGCCGGCAAAGCTCCGGTAGTTCGTGTAGAAGGGCTCCACGACCAAGATCTCGTCACCAGGATCCGTGACGGCCATGATGGCAAAGAGCGCGGCCTCGCTTCCCCCTGTCGTGGCGATGAACTCTCCTTGAGACAGCTCGATGCCCCGTTTGTGGTAGTAGGTCTTGATGGAGTCGAGATAGTCGGGTGTCCCTTCCGACGGAGAGTAGGCGTAAACCTTTTCCGTGATGGCGGCAAGGCGCTCCCGCATGGGAACTGGTGTCTCCAGGTCAGGTTGCCCGATGTTTAGGTGATAGACCTTCACGCCCCGTTTCTTGGCCGTGTTGGCGAGGGGCATGAGCTTGCGGATCGGGGAGGGAGGCATCAGCCGTCCCCGGGTAGAGACTCTGGGAGAGGACGTCACACTGCTCACGAGGGTGAGCTTAACACCGGCTACGGCTTGGATTGCCTACTCGATGACTCTCTGATCCCCCGCGCGGCGTGTCGTTTTCTGGCGGTCGAAGTGCTCGAGAAGCGGGATGAGGTACTTCCTGCTCAGACCCAGGATGTCGCGCAGTTCCGCGATCGCCATTTGCTTCCCCTTGTGGGGTATCAGCCGTGCGGCGGCGGAAGCCACCGCGTCCCGGTGCACGATGACGTCTGGAGAGAGCCGGATCAGTACCGCCTGTCTCATGAGGTGCGACACCAGCCCGTCAACGACACCCGGTTTCGTTCGCAGGGTTTTCGCCAGATCGGGTACCTTCGGGGGGTCGAAGCCGGCCAGTCTGTAGGCTTCCGCGATCTCGGCGGAAAACCCGGAGAGTTCCTGCTTCACCGCCGCGCTTCCGACTCCGGGAGGCCCAATCTGGTCGCGCTCCGCAACGATCTTTCGACCGTCCAGGAGGCGGGTGAGCCAGGCCTCAGCCGCCTGGGCCGGCAGTCCCAGGCCAAATCGCTGCAGAAATTCTCCTCGCGGCATGAAAGGCGAGGGGGCCCCGCCCTTACGATGTGCCTCGAGTATGCGGTGAGCCGTCTCGGCCATCCTCGACAGGGATTCGTGCGGCACGGCCACGGCCGCGGTCAACGCGAGGCACGTCCCGGCCGTTACAAGAGACTCAACGGTTCTTGCAGCCTCTGAAAAGGGAAGCCCCAAACGCGCCGCCAGCTCGTGCCGGGTGATCCCGCGGGGACCGGAAAGCGCGATGAAAAGAGAAGCCACGTCCTTATCTGATCCGGTCTCCAGAGTCCGCACCGTAAGGAGCGTCAACGGCTCTTTCTTGGTGGCTCTCTTCATGAGTGCGTCGAGGACGCGCCCGCCCCCAAGAGTCTCCATCGGCGACGGGCGCCGAAGGATGAAGCGGTCATTTCTCATGACGGCGGCCTCGGATTCGAGAAGGATCTGTACGGCTCGTGTCTCGCCCGGCTCCATCTCTGACGTACGAGAAACCCCTTCGAGTGGTGCCAGGAGGATGCGGCCGCCGGTTTCCGCCGTGCCGTGGTGAAAGCGAATCTGGGTGCCGTGCTCCAGATTACGAGGCTGCGACGGGAGAAGCGTGAGCGTGACCGTCAAGAGCCTGCTCGGGACAAGAGCGCCAGCGGCGAAAACGCACTGCCCCCGGGCCAACTCCTCCAGTTGAACACCCGCGAGGTTGAGACTTGTCCGTTCGCCTTCCAGGGCCTCGGAGCGCTCGGTTCCGTGAACCTCCATCCGCCTCACGCGAACGTCCTGGCCGGGAGGGAAAAGGGTGAGGTGGTCCTCGGGTCTGATGGCTCCCCCTGTGAGCGTGCCTGTCACAACGGGTCCGAAACCCTTTACGGAAAAGACGCGGTCGATGAAGAGACGCGTGACCTTCTTTTCGCCGGTTTTCTTGGGGAGTTCGCGAACGGCCTTCGTGAGCGCGGATCTCAAAAGAGCGATGCCCGCGCCCGTCACCGGCGAGACTGGAATGATGGGGGCTTTTTCGAGAAACGTCCCCCGGAGGAGATCGCGGATCTCCTCATCCGCGAGTTGGCCGGTTTCGGCATCCACGAGATCGGACTTGGTGCGTGCCACGACGCCGCCCGTTATCCCGAGAAAGCAAAGGATATCGAGGTGCTCGCGAGTTTGCGGCATGACGCCGTCATCGGATGCGACGACAAAAAGCGCCGCGTCAATTCCCGAGGCCCCCGCCACCATCGTTCTCACGAGCCGCTCGTGACCAGGCACGTCGACAAAGGAAAACTCGATGCCGTCCCACGAGGAGTGAGCAAAACCAAGGTCAATCGTGATGCCGCGGGCTTTCTCCTCCGGAAGCCGGTCCGGGTCGATTCCCGTCAGTGCCCTGACGAGAGAACTCTTCCCGTGGTCGATGTGGCCCGCTGTTCCAATGAGAACCTTCGTTCGATTTCGTTCTGACATCTTCTTTAGTACTCCGGGCCAAACGGCGAGAGGACGTGTTCTTGGGAAGGGATCGTGCCGCTCAGACGGGAGATGATGGCCCGTGCCACGCGAAGACCATCCAGCGCGGCCGAGACGATTCCTCCCGCGAACCCGGCGCCTTCTCCAGCCGGGTAGAGTCCTGGCAGAGTTGTTGACTCGCAGCCAGGCGTTCGCTCGATCCGGACTGGCGAGGAGGTTCGGGATTCCGGGGCAATCAGGAGGGCCTCGTCGCTAATGAACCCCTTCATCGTCTTGTCGAAGGCCAGGATCCCTTCCGTGAGCGCTTCGAAATAGGGCTCGGGAAAGAGCCCGTCGAACCGTGTGGGAACAAGGGATGGGCCGAACGTGCTGCGTGGCAGATCACGCGGTTCCCGGGGCGACTTCTTCCGCGAGAGGAAATCGGTGACGCGAATGGCTGGGGCCGCGTAACTGCGCCCTCCCATCTCAAACGCCTTCCGTTCGATGGCTCGCTGAAACTCCATCCCCGAAAAGACGGTTTGGGAAGCGCCAAAATCCTCCGGGCGCGTTTGCACGACGAGGCCCGCGTTTGCAAATCCAGAGCGGCGGCTGTACCGCGACATCCCGTTCGTCACAACGCCCATGGGTTCCGAAGAACAGGCGATGACTTCTCCTCCGGGGCACATGCAGAACGTATAAACGCCCCTCCCATTCTTGGCGTTGTGGGTTTTCTTGTAGTCTGCTGGCGCGACACCGCACGACGACGAAAGCTGCCCGTATTGCATGAGGTCGACGGCATCTTGAGGGTGCTCGATCCGCACTCCCATGGCGAATGCCTTGGGAGAGATCTGGACGCCTCTCTCAAGGAGCCTCTCCATCGTGTCTCGTGCCGAGTGGCCAAGCGCGAAGACCGCGATGTCGATCGGAATCTCCTCGCCAGTGCCCAGGACGAGGGCGGCAAGCGGTCCTCCTTCGCCACGGCGGATGACATCCGTAACCCGGGCCCGGTACCTCAACTCTGCCCCCTGGTTCAGAAGGTGCCGCCTCATGTTTCTCAGAACGGCGACGAGACGGTCCGTTCCGATATGCGGCTTGGCGTCGTAGAGGATCGTCTCTGGAGCCCCAAACCGGTGAAAAGCCGTAAGGACGGCCGCGATCTTGTCCTGGCGCTTCCCGCAAGTGAGTTTGCCATCACTGAAGGTGCCCGCACCCCCTTCCCCAAACTGGACATTCGACTCCGGATCGAATTCGCCCCCCTTCCAGAACCGCATGACTTTGCGGTAGCGGTCCTCCGCCGCGTCGCCTCGCTCCAGGATGAGCGGCGGTAACCCCGCTTCGGCCAGGGCCAGGGCGGCGAAGAGCCCCGCGGGCCCCGTTCCCACGACGGCAATCCGCGGTCTAACGTCGAAGGGTGGTATCGAGATCTCGGGGGCGGCGGTTCGCGCGGCCTCCACGATGTGAAGAGGCGGCGCCAGGGCCAGGGAAAAAGGCGAATCGAGGTCGAATTCGACGGACCACTCGTAGGAGAGGGCGGGCCTTTGCCGCGCATCAAGAGAGCGGCGCACGATCTCGAAACGGCCGATGGCCGCCTCGGCAAGCAGCAAGATTTCGGCAACGGATGCCGCCGTGACGGTCGCCGGAACACGGGTTCTGAGGCCTGACAGCCGGTAACGAGGCATGCGCCATTATTCTAGAGAGGATGGCCGAAGCCGATTCAACCAAAGAAATCGAAGTGAAGTTCAGGGTAGCGGACCGGGGAGTATTCGAGGAGAAGCTCCGGAGTTTGGGCGCAAAAGAAGGCCCCCGAGAGTTCGAGACCAACTTGCTGTTTGACGACGCCGCGCGTTCACTCGCGGCTTCCGGAAAAGTCCTCAGGCTGAGGAGGACCGACGGACGGGGCCTCCTCACGCTGAAAGGCCCCAAGGTGGTGCGGGACGGCGTTCGCTCTCGTCTCGAACTGGAAACGGGGGTTGAAGAGCCCGATCGCATGCAAGCCGTTCTGGAGAATATCGGCTATCAGCCGGGGTTCCGGTACGACAAATACAGAACCGTCTGGAATCTCCCGGCGTTTCCTGAAGTGGAGATTGTCGTTGACGAGACCCCGCTCGGTCTCTTTGCCGAGATCGAGGGGCCGGAAGAGGCCATTCGGAATGTGGCCACCCGGCTGGGCGCAAGCACCGCTGACTTCATTCCTGATTCGTATGTCGCTCTCCATCTGAAAGCCCGGCTTCTCGACCCCTCGCTTCCCGCGAATATGGTGTTCGTGTGATTGCCCTGGTGCTGAGCGCTGGGTTTGGAACCCGGTTCCGTCCCGCGACCCTGACGAAACCCAAACCGCTGATCCCGTTTCTCGGACGTCCGATCCTCTATCATGTGTTCGACCACCTGATCTCTGAAGGGGTCCACCGGTTTGTTGTGAATACCCACCATCTTGGAGATGTTCTCGAGAAAACCGTTGGCCCCGAGTATCGCGCAAGAGCGGTTTCTTACTCCTTCGAGCCGGACATTCTGGGGACCGCGGGCGGCATCAAGAGAGCGTTTACCCGGGGGCTTCTTGGCGAGGGGGGGTTCCTTGTTGTCAATGGTGACGTCTTCACGACGCTTCCCATGACGCCGCTGATAAAGCGTCTCGAGGAGAAGCAGCCGAAGGCTCTCGGCGTCCTGGCTGTCATTCCGAATGAGAATCCGGGGACAGAGACACCTCTCTGGGCTGACGAAAAGGGGGCTTTGTGTGCCGTTGGGGGAAACAGGCCCTTCCCGGACGCCTCGGGGCCGTGGCTCTTCACGGGTGTCCATGCGGCCTCGGCCTCTTTGCCTTGCGAGATTCCCGACGGGTTCTCTGAACTCGCCCGCGATGTCTTGAAACCGTCGTGCATGAGGGAGAACGGGAGGTTCTTTCTGATGGATTTTTTGACACCAAGAGACGGCTTCTGGTTCGATCTGGGGTCTCCCGAAAGACTGGAAAAAGCCGCTTCGGTTCTGGCGGCCGCCGGGGTTGCCTCGCTCCCGCCCGGGCAGGGGGAGGCAGCCGGGGATGGCGAGCCGCAAACTGGATTTACCGCTTGAGCCAGGAACGGCTTGCTTCCAACCACTCGTAAGCCTGGATCTTGCCGCTCCCCGGAGTAATCCGGACGATCGCCTGGCGTTTTTTCGTGTCGGAGAGATAGACCGAGCCCGGTGAGGCGTGGCCGATGGCGGAGAACGTGGAGATATTTGATCTTCCAAACCGGATCGGGTCAGAGGTGTCTCCGATTGGTTCGCGATTTGGGTCAAGCCCTGAGAAACCTGGAATGAAGGAGAACGAGATGGATGGGTAGCGGCCTTTCATGGAGATGGGGCCGAAGACAACCGTGTCGATCCCGCGTCTGATGTCTTCGCTGAGAACTCCATTCCCGTTGCCGTCCTCGTAGCCCGTGAGCGTGACATCACCAGCGATGGCAACCCATCTGACGCCGACATCCTTGCGGAAAGTCACGGCGCGATACGCAGCCTGGTGCAGGAGAGTCGAAATGTCCCAGCAGGCTTGACGCAGCATGAACTGGGAGAGCAAGTCGGAGAGAGTGGGCATGGAAACAGCCATTGCCAGAGTGACAATGAAGAGCCCCGTCGTGGCTTCGAGCAGGTTCATGCCGCGGGTGGGGATGAAACAGGATTTCATCTTTTCGCCTCTTCACAAGACCACGCCCATCCCGCGGAGGGTTCTCCGCGAGATGGGCGGACCGTGCGCTTCTATTTCGCCGCTGGCTTCTCGCCGTCGTCACGAATCGGAGGCTTGGTGATCGTCTTCTTGTTGGCCGAGGACACTTTCTCAGTGAGCGTTGTGGGCCCTGAGACACTGACGTAGGGTTTGAGGGTGGCAAACATCTTCTCCCCGATGCCCTTGACCTCCATCAAGTCTTCGGCTCTTTTGAATCCTCCACTCTGGGTTCTCTGGGCGATGATCTTCTCCGCAAGCTTGGGACCCACTCGCGGCAGGAGAGCCAGCTGGGAGGCGGAGGCCTGATTCACGTTGACCGTCTTCTTTGACGGAGCCGCCTCGGTGTTCGCGAGGGCTGACTGCATCAGAAGCGTGCTGAGAACGAAGGGGAGGACGGACACTCCGAGAGTGCGCAGGACGGACGTGGTGTTCACTTGGAACTCCTTTCTTTGCTCATAGATTTGGCTGAATAGGATTTTGTGGGGATCAAGAACGGCAAGATGGTGACGCTGGGAAGATCTGGATTGGGGTTCGGGTCAGGTTTTCATGATTTCTGTGCGGCCTCCGTTTTCTCCTTGATTCCTGTGGGCAGACGTCTCTTGGAGAGCAGGATGCGTGCCCGGGTTGGGGTTCTTTGGTAAAAGGCTTATTACAAATGAGTTGCATGGATCGTGCTGTCTTGTGGGCTTTACCGGTGTAAAAGCCGTTTGTCAGTGGAACCGGCCGTGGATGGCAAGAGCCCGTTTCCGGAGCGGGTCTTGGGGGGTACCCCAAAACGTCGAGGGGTGACAAAAGGGCTTTACACTTGGTGCGGGATGGATGGGGTTGACATCGTTTTTTTTGACGGAGAGTGCGGTCTGTGTCACCGGAGCGTCGTTTTTCTCCTCAAGCGGGACCGCGACGGCACACGTTTTCGATTCGCCCCGCTCTCCTCGCCCCAGTTTCTTCACGCCGGTGCGGGTATGCCTGCCGGGGAACTGAAAGGGACTCTGTTGGTGCTCACTGGTGAAGGGGCGGTCCTCACGCATTCAACGGCCGTGGCCCGCCTTTTGGGCCGCTTGTCCCTGCCGTGGAGAGTTGCCGGCAAGGTGCTGGAGTGGGTACCAGTCTCGATTCGGGATTTCTTCTACCGGCGGGTCGCGGCCGTGAGGCGGGGGCTCTTTGCCTCACCGGAGGGGACCTGTCCCCTGGTTTCGTCTGAACAGAGGTCCCGTTTTCTGGTTTAGGATGTCTTGCTTTGCTTGACGGCAACGCGCGAAACCAACAAGATCACACGCACTCGGAGGACCTTGAAATGAGACGAGAGAGTTATCCCGCAGGATGGAAGTTGGCGTGCAAGATGGCGGCCTGCTGGACGTTGGGCGTGCTTTTCCTGTTGGCTGGCGGGTGTACCCGGCCAAGCGTCAATGTGGAGCCTCCGACCAACGATCCCGAGTTCGCGCAGCGTTTGCAGGATTTGGCCAAGGACGTGGAGTCGATGGACGCCGGGAGGGTCGCCACGCACTATGCGTCAGACTCGTACTCGCTCTCGTTTGACCAGCCTTTCAAATTCGATACGGGTCTCGATTCGTCCAAGACTTCGGTACAGAACTTGGTGGGGCTCGTCAAGGAAGGGAAAGTCTCGCTCGGGAGTGATACGCAGGTCTGGAAGCGAGACTCTGGAAAAGTCTGGACGCTGCGGCCCGTGACGGTCGACGCCACGCTGAAGAACGGGGATATCTTCAAGTTCCAGGGGAAGCACAGCGCCATCTGGGAGCAGCGCGACGGGCGCTGGGTCATCGTTTACGAGCACTTCTGGGGGGATCCGGAACTCAAGCGCGCGCAGGCGGCGGCGGAACTTGCGCCCCCAGTGACGGCTCCCGCACCCAAGGCGGCGCCCCTGCCGCCACTTGGGTCGATCGAGGAAGCACAGGGGTACCTGAAGGACATCTTCTTCGATCTTGACAAGTGGAACATCAGGGAGGACCAGCGGGCGACTTTCGAAGCCAATCTCGACTTCTTGAAGAAGTACCCCGGGGTCGAGTTCACGATCGAAGGTCATTGCGACGACCGTGCCAGCAAGCCGTACAACATCGAACTCGGCCGCAAGCGTGCCAATGAGGTGCGGGACTTTCTGGTGGCGGGAGGCGTGGACGCGTCCCGGGTCAAGACGGTCACTCTCGGGAAAGGCCGGCCCTTTGCAGGCGGAAAAGACGAAGAATCCCGTCAGTTGAACCGGCGTGCGCACTTTGTTGTGACGAAAAAGTAGCGGCGTTCCTCGAGAAGAACGGGGGCCTGGGGAAGCTCCCGTCCATGGGAAAAAGACTACTCTTTCACATCTTGACGGTTTCCAAAAAAAGCACCGGGTGGATCGAGAAGACTCGAACCACCCGGTGTTGTCTTTTTGGAAACGCGCGGCGCTTCTGAGAGCGCTAAACGACCGTGCCCGGAGGAATGATAGTGTCTTTGGGGACGCAGACGATGCCGTCTCGGATGTACCAGCCGTCGCCATCTTCGTCGTTGCGGTCGTCTCCGCCGCGCAACACACAGTGATCGCCAATCCGTGCGTTCTTGTCGATGATCGCTCTCTCGATGATGCAATCTGGGCCTATTCCGGCGGCGGGAATCCCGCGGGCGGCGTTGGCTTTTCTGACGGCATCGTTCTCGTAAAAGTCACTCCCCATCATGATGACGTCCCTGAGCCGGGCGCCTTTCTGAATACGCGACCTTACGCCAATGACGCAGTGGTCGACTTCGGCTCCGTAGAGGAGGCAGCCATCGCTGACGATGCTTCTCTGAACGTGAGCGTCCATCACCTTGGTTGCGGGCAGCAGCCGGGTGTGAGTGAAGATCGGGGCGTCCTCGTCAAAGAACTTGAACTGGGGGTGTTCCTCGGTGAGGTCGAGGTTGGCCTGAAAGAACGAAGCGATCGTTCCAATGTCTCGCCAATATCCCTTGAAAAGGTACGAGTAGACACCATGGTTTCCGATCAACCGCGGGATGATGTCGTGACCAAAGTCCATGTTGGAGGGTTCCTGAAGGGCCTCCCTGAGGACATTCATCCGGAAGATATAGACGCCCATGCTGGCGATGAAGTTCCCTTCCTCCAGTTCCCAGCGCTCGCGCAATTCCTGGGGTGGAGCCAGCGACCTGATGTCGTCATCGGGACGGGGTTTCTCCTTGAAGGCGTAGATCCGGCCGTCTGGACGGGCAGAGAGAACTCCAAACCCGCTGCATTCACTTCGCGGAACTGGAATGACGCTGACGGTGACGTCCGCGTTTCGCTTGACATGCTCCTCGAACATCGAGCCGTAGTCCATGCGATACAGGTGGTCGCCCGACAGGATGAGAACGTGTTCGTAGGGGGCGCTTTGCAGGTCCTTGATGAGCTTTCGCACGGCATCTGCCGTGCCCGCGAACCACTCGCCCCCCTCCTCGGTCTGCTGGGCGGCAAAGATCTCGACTGAACCCCGCCCAAAAATGTCGAAGCGGTAGGTCGACGCCACGTGACGGTTCAAGGATGCGGACATGAACTGCGTTAACACGGCTATTTTTCGAAAGCCCGAGTTGATGGCGTTCGACACCGGGATGTCGATTAGCCGGTATTTTCCGCCAAGGGGCACGGCCGGCTTGGCGCGGTGCCGTGTCAGCGGGTAGAGCCGTGTTCCCCGGCCTCCGCCCAGAATCACTGTGTAAACACGCTGTCGAGAGGTGTCACTCATCGCAATGCTCTCCATGCCGATCTTAACGCTTAAGGCGCGTGTTTTTCGGCACTTGTGCCGCCGCCACGAAACCAATCAAGGGGCGGTTTTGAAGCCATGTGAGCGAAGGGTATGAATTGCCTTGATCTCAGGTTAAACTAGACGATGGTGTGTCGAAAAGAGCGCGACCGCCGGAGGCTCTCATGAGTCGAAATGTGTCGGCTGCAGCCGCGGTGATGTTCCTCACGGTTTCTTGTTTTTCAGGATGCCGTTCTAGCTCGCCCCCGCCGGCTGCCCCGCCACCCAAGAGCGCCCCGCCTGCCGTCGAGGCGCCCAAACCCCTGGGCCCCTTCGACTGGCGCGATGCGATCTTGTACTTCGCCATCGTCGACCGCTTTGCGGATGGCGATGCCACAAACAACGCCAAGGTTGATATCCAATCAAAAGGCGCATTTCACGGGGGAGACTTCAAGGGCTTGACCCAGATGCTCCCGGAGATCGCTAATCTCGGTGTTAACGCCATATGGATTACTCCTGTAGTCAAGAACATTGACGGATTCGTGACTGGAGCAGGGTTCCCGGATTGGGGTTACCACGGGTACTGGGCTGATGATTTCTCCCAGATTGATCCCCGTTTCGGAACGGAGGCCGAACTCGTTGAACTCATCAATGAGTGTCATAAGCGCGGAATCCGCGTTTTGATCGATGTCGTCTACAACCACGCGGGGTACAACGCGAAGATGACCACCGACCCGAAGTTCAAGGGCTGGTTCCGGACCGAAGAGTTGGGGACGTGTGGCAAGGACGACATTACGGGTTGCGTGGCTGGCTTGCCGGATTTCAAGACAGAAAACCCCGAAATTGCTGACTGGCTTCTGAAGCACCAAATCGCGTGGGCAAAGAAGCTGGGAATCGACGGGTTCCGCCTTGACACGGTGAAGCACATCGATCACCCCTTCTGGAAAGAGCACCGCAAGAGGACGAAAGAGGAACTCGGCAAGGACTTCTTCCTCCTCGGTGAAATCTATGGCGGCGCGGAAGACTGGATCGACCCGTGGTTCGAAGGCGATGAAATGGACGCCGCTTTCGACTTCAAGTTCCAGGGGAGCGCGATCGGATTCGTTCAGGGCCGTGGCCGCGTGGCGGCGTTTGACCGGTACCTGAAGGGCCGCGAGAAACTCCGTAAGGGGTATCACCTCTCCCACTTCCTTTCGTCTCATGACGTCGATGGCGCCCTCTTCACGCTCGAGGGGAACAAGAAGCTCTTCCGTCTCGTTGCCATTCTCCAGATGACCGCGCTCGGCATACCGTGCATCTACTACGGTGAGGAAGTGGGCCGCCTGGGTGGAAAGTGGCCAGAAAACCGTAGCGACATGCCCTGGGGCTCCCGCAATATCCTTCCCGGAAAAGGGCAGGAGCGTGATGACAGCCTCAAAGCCGACTACACGCGCTGGATTGGCATCAGGAAGGCGCATCCGGCTCTCTCCCGCGGCACCCATGAAGGTCTCGTGACGAAGGAGAAGGACCTCTACGCGTTCATCAGGCGTGACGCCGCTTCCTCTGACGCTGTCGTCATTGCTGTCAACAGGGGCGCCGAAAAGGCCACCCTCTCGTTCGATGTCCTCCCCGAGTGGGGTGAGAACGCCGTTGTGGACCGTCTGACGGATACGGCCGTGCCCTCCAAGGATAAAAAAATCGAGATCCAGGTCGAGCCCCTCTCGGCCAGGATCCTTTCTCCCATGCCTCGGGCAGTGAAGACGGCAACCGTTACCAAGTGAGAAAGGACGGAAAGCTAAGTCAATGGCAAGTGTGATTTTTGAGAACGTAGCCAAGCGCTACGGCAGTGTTTCCGTAATCGAAGGACTTAACCTCGAGATTCGCGACAAGGAGTTCATGGTCCTCGTGGGACCATCTGGCTGTGGGAAATCAACGGCCTTGAGGATGATCGCGGGCCTGGAAGAAATCTCTGACGGCAAGGTCTGCATTTCGGACCGTGTTGTCAACGATGTGCCTCCAAAGGACCGTGACATCGCGATGGTTTTTCAAAGCTACGCCCTGTACCCGCACATGACGATCAAGGAGAACATGGAGTTCGGCCTGAAGATCAGGAAAATGCCGCAGGCCGAGATCGACCGGCTCGTCAAGGAGGCCTCGGAGATTCTGGGAATCGGCCACCTTCTCGACCGGAAGCCAAAGCAGCTCTCCGGAGGACAGCGGCAGCGCGTTGCGGTTGGCCGGGCCATCGTGCGCAAACCATCTGTTTTTCTCTTCGACGAGCCGCTTTCGAATCTCGACGCAAAACTGCGTGTTCAGATGAGGGCCGAGATTACCAAGCTTCAGCTTCGGCTGCAGACGACGACGGTCTACGTCACCCACGACCAAGTTGAGGCCATGACGATGGGCAGCCGCATCGCCGTCATGAAGGATGGGAAGCTGCAGCAGGTGGGCACTCCGCTCGAGGTTTATGAGCAGCCGGCGAACCTCTTTGTCGCGGCTTTCATCGGGACCCCGCCCATGAATTTCGTGAAGGCCACGATCCGCGATGGCGGCGCCACGGTGGCCGCGTCGAAATTCACTCTCCCCGTGCCGTCCAAGCTTCGTGCGCTCGCTAATTCCAAGGATGGAGGCAACGTCGTTGTCGGATTGCGGCCCGAGAACGTCGTCGATCCCTCGCGTCCCACTCGCGGAGAGACGGCAAAAATCACGGCGAAAGTCGATATGGTCGAGCCGCTCGGGCACGAAGTTCTTGTCTACGCCCGCATTGGCGATGACACGCTCGTGGCCAAGGTGGATCCGCATCGCGCACCCAAGATTGATTCGTACGTCGAACTCGTTGTGGAACTCGACATGCTTCACATGTTCGATGCGGCGACAGAGCGCCGCCTTTCCTGATTTCAATGGATCGCTCTAAATAAAAGGGAGGATTGCAATGAAACGTCCATTCGTGACTCTTGCCTTGGCCGCTGCCCTCGTCTCCTCATCGGCAGCCATGGCCCAGCCGGCCGCACAGCCAGCCTCGGGCATGAAGGAAATCACCATCTGGCACGCTTACCGGGCCGAGGAAAAATCCGCCTTCGAGAAGGTGGTGGCGAATTTCAATAAGGCCATGGAGTCCAAGGGCATCAAGGCCACCACGCTGGCCGTTCCCTACGACGCTTTCGCCGACAAAATCTCTGCTGCTGTTCCGCGCGGCAAGGGTCCAGATATTTTCATCTACGCTCAAGACCGGCTCGGCGGGTGGATCGCCGCTGGCAACACCGTGGAGCCAATCGACTTTTTCCTCGATAAGGGGACGAAGGATCGCTACATCCCCACGACTCTCGAGGCCATGACCTATCGCGGCACCGTGTACGGCCTGCCGATGAACTACAAGGTCATCACCATGATCTACAACAAGAAGCTTCTGGCCGCACCTCCCAGGACGTCCAAGGAACTGGTGAAGGCTTGCAAGAAGCTGACCGACAAGAAGGCTGGCCGCTTCGGTCTTGCGTACTCTTATTCTGACTTCTACTACCACGCCGCCCTGATGAATGCGTTCGGCGGCCGGGTTTTCGATCAGGGTTTCAAGCCTGTCCTCAACAACCCCGAGAACGTCAAGTCGCTGGAACTGCTCATGCGGTGGTTCGAGAAAGACGGCATCATGCCCGCGGAACCCTCGACGGCTCTCGTGACCTCGCTTTTCAACGAACAGAAGGCCGCCATCGTGTTCTCTGGTCCGTGGTTCCTCGGCGAAATCTCCAAGACTGTTGACTACGGTCTGGCGATGCTTCCGACAATCGAAGAAGCCGGCGGCAAGCCGATGCGTCCATGGATGACGGTCGAGGGTGTCTACATTGGCGCCCCGTCCAAGAACAAGGACGCGGCGTTCGAGTTCGTCAAGTACGTGACAGATACCCAGGCTGCCGTTGTGATGGCCTCCGAAGGCCGCCAGACTCCGGCAAATAAGGCTGCCTACGATGATCCAAAGGTGGCTGGCGACGCGGTTCTCAAGGCCTTCCGGCAGCAGGTCGACGTCGCGATCCCGATGCCGAACCTTCCCGAGATGACCATGGTATGGTCGCCGGCAACGACGGCCATGAACACCATCGTCAAGAAGTCTGCAACTCCGAAAGCGGCTCTCGAGCAGGCGCAGAAATCGGTTGAGCGGGACATCGCAGGGCTGAGGAAGAAGTAAAGTGGCCAGCGGCTCTGTTTCACACAGGCTGCGTTTTGGGCTCGGAGTGGCCCTGGGAGCCATTTTCGCGGTTCTCCTGGGCCACCTGCTCCTGGCGGGGGCCTACCGGAGAGCCGCGGAAGCGAAGGAAGCCCGGCAAGGGATCGTCACCCTCCAGGCCCTGACCGACCTCATTCAGCGAACGGCGGACGGGGACGGTCTCCGCCGCGCCGTTTCCGAGTTCCAGAAGGGCCACCCGGAGATCTCGTCGATTCGCGCCGTGATCTTTGATGGTCTGATGCTGGAAGCCTCCACCGCGGCCTCTGACACTGGTGAAAACGCAGCACCCCGGAGGCTGACACGCGAGGAGAAGCCCCTCTACGACCTCGGACAGAAGCTCAGGTCCTCCGTGGAGTCCAACCGCGAGGAGTCGACGAACAAGGAAGAATTGGATGTTCGCGCTCTCGAGGGGGGGCAGGGGGTCGCCTTTTCTTCCCCGATCGAGAAGGAAGGCACCATTTACGGGTTCGTCGAGATGACGCGCAAGGCGGCGGGCCAGGCCCCCTCCCCGTCGTTCTTGACCTCGGCTTCGTACGTCCTCGTTCCTGTCGTCGTGTTCTTGGCCCTCGCCTTCATCATCGGCGAGAAGAAATTCCCCCTTGCGGCCGTGGCCGCCGTCTTGCTTCTCCTGACGGTGGCCGGCTTTGCGACACAAACGCTCACTAAGCTCAATCGCGAAGTCAAGACCGCCAACGAAGAACTCGCCAAGGGTGCCAAGGCGGATGCCGCGCGTAATGCCGCGCTCTTGACCGATCTGGGGCTGGCCGCGGATCCGCCCGCTGACCCCTCGGCCTGGGATGTGGACGTTTTCCGGAAGTCTCGCGGAGTTCTCGCCAAGGACCTGAGTGCCGATCCCGCCAAGGTGGCCGCCGAGATGCGGGCTTTCAAGGATCCCGTGCTGAAGGCCCATCTGCTGATCGGGCTTCTGGCGTTCCTTTTGATGTTCGCGAGCGGCCTCGGCTGGCTGTCCGCCTTCATAAACACGCTCAAGGAAAACCGGACGGCTTATTACTACGTCGTTCCGGCGATGGTCGGGATGGTCGTTCTGGTCTTTTTCCCGTTCACCTACGGTATTACCCTGTCGTTTACCGACTACAACATCTACAACACCGGCAAACCACTCACGGAAATCTTTACAGGGTTCAAGAACTACATCGACATCCTCACCGACTTCAAGGTGTTCAGGACTGGCGAGGATGGAAGCTGGGTCTTCAATTATCTCAACTTCTATTGGACCTTGTTCTTCACCATCGTCTGGACGGTTTCTAACGTCACTATTGGCGTGACGTGCGGTCTCGTCCTCGCCTTGGCCCTCAACACCAAGACGCTGGCTCTCAAGCCCGTGTACCGCGTGCTCCTCGTGCTTCCGTGGGCTGTCCCCAACTACATTACGGCCCTCATCTGGCGAGGCATGTTCCATCAGCAGTTTGGCGTCATCAACCAGGTCATCCAGATGTTTGGCGGGCAGCCGGTTTCCTGGTTCAACACTCCCTTCACTTCGTTCATTACCGCACTTGCGACGAACGGGTGGTTGAGCTTCCCCTTCATGATGGTGATCTCTCTCGGCGCGTTGCAGTCCATCCCGGCGGATCTGTATGAAGCGGCGCGTGTGGATGGAGCGACCCGCTGGCAGCAATTCACGTCCATCACGCTGCCCTCTCTCAAACCGGCCCTCGTCCCCGCGATCATTCTCTCGGTTGTTTGGACATTCAATATGTTCAACATCGTTTACCTCGTTACAGCGGGAGAACCAGCCGGATCCACGGAAATCCTGATCACGCAGGCGTACAAGTTCGCATTCGAGAAATACCGCTACGGCTACGCCGCCGCCTACTCGACGATCATCTTTGGTATCTTGCTCGTCTACGGCGTGTTCCAGAATAGAGTTACGAAGGCGACGGAGGGAATATGAGTTTGAAAAGACCCATTTCCGAGGATGTGCCATGAAAGCCATTAAAGAGAAAGCCGGCGAAGACGAACTCCCGCACGCCCTGCTTCATACCTTCCTCATCATATTCACCCTGATCGCGACGTACCCGATCCTTTGGGTTTTCACCATTGCTCTTTCGGGCAAGCAGAGCCTGGCATTGGCCGATCTCCCGGCGGACCCCACGTTCTGGGACCGGCTCCGGGCCGTCATTCCCTGGCCCAAGACGATTTCGTTTTCCAACTTCGTGTCCGTGATGACCGAGCAGCCGTTTGGGCGCTGGATTTTCAATAGCGCCATCATCGCGGTTGCCACGACGATCCTGGGCGTTTTTCTGGCCTGCACGGCTGCGTATGCGTTCTCGCGCTTCCAGTTTCCGGGCCGGCGGACGGGCCTGATGTCATTCCTCGTTTCGCAGATGTTTCCTGGAACCTTGATGCTGGTTCCGCTGTATATCATCATCGTGCAGTGGTTGCGGCTGGGAGGCTCCCGGATAGGTCTTATCCTCGTCTATGCCACGACATCGATTCCGTTCTGTGTCTGGATGATGAAGGGGTACTTTGACACGATTCCCAAGGAACTCGAAGAGGCGGCCATGATCGATGGCGCGTCGCCCGGAATGATCTTCTGGCGAATCGTCCTCCCGCTTGCAAAACCGGCTGTGGCCGTGACGGCTCTCTTCTCGTTCATGACGGGGTGGAATGAGTTCATTCAGGCCGCCACTTTTCTGGATAAGGAGGAAATGTACACAGCCCCTGTCGGTCTCCGGTTCTTCGTCGGAGGGTTTGCGCAGCAGTGGGGCTACTTTGCTGCAGGGGCCATCATCGTTTCTATCCCGATCGTTGCTCTCTTTCTCTTCCTTCAAAAGTATCTTGTGTCCGGTTTGACCGCCGGAAGCGTAAAGGGATGATCACCTGGATCTTTCCCATTAAATAAAGGAGGTTGGTTCCCATGAGAAAACTGTTCCTCTCCATTCTCGGCTTGACCGCAGCAGCGGTTCTGGCTGGACCCGTTCTCGCCCAGGAGGTGGCATTCAAGGATCCCACTGGTGATGACAAGGGCCCCGGCATGTACGTATATCCAACGGACCCTGTCTACAAGTCGGGTTCCTTCGACATTACCGGGGCGAAGATCGTCCAGAATGGCGATAAGGTCGAGTTCTCGGTCACCGTCAACTCGAACCTCGAGGATCCCTGGGGCATGAAGGCTGGCTTTGCTGTGCAGATGGCCTTCATCTTCATCAACACTGGCAAGGGTGAGTTCAAGGATGCCCTCCCGGGCCTCAACGTCAAATTTGGCGATGGCTGGGATAAATGCGTTATTCTTTCGCCCCAGGGACTCTCTCGCGTGAAGTCCGAAGTGGACAACAAGGCGCCGAAGTTCAAGGATGCGGTTGTGGCCCCTGGTGTGACGCGTGGTTCTGGCCGCACGATTTCTGGTAAGGTTGACCTGGCCGCTCTGGGTGGTGGCGACATCACCAAGTGGGGCTATCAGGTCATGATGCAGTCCAACGAGGGTTTCCCGGCCGCGCAAGATCTCCTTACCCGCAAGGTCAACGAATTTGAGGGGCAGCACCGCTTTGGCGGCGGCACGGACGGCGACTGCGATCCGCACGTGATCGACCTTCTGGCCGGCGACGCCAAGGGTGACAAGAGCGAGATCGAAGCTCAATATAAGATGCTTGCTTACGAGTGTTCCGAGGATGGCACCGCCAAGAAGATGGCGACCGTCACGATGGTTCACAAGAAGTAGCTCGATTATTTTCTAGATTGGAGGATTCACTGGTATGCGTAAGTTCTTCGGTATAGCACTCCTGGCCGTTCTTGTGGCGACACTTTTCGCTCCAATGGCCATGGCACAGTCCTCGACGGGCAAAGTTACTGTCAGCGGCGTTGTCTACACCAAGTGGTTGTGGGGCAACATGCGCCGTGACATTGCCCTCCAGAACTTCACTGACGGCCCTGGCGACACCTACGGAGACAACGGACAGGGCACCGAGGTCTATGTCTATTTGGACTCCCGCCTTTCCCGTGCGGTTCAAGTCCATGCGGCATTCGCCAGCCGCTTCTACTCGAACCTCTGGACGAACTTCGGCGGTTGGGGTAACCCGAGTGGTTCCAACGACTGCACGGGCAACCCGGCTGGCACGGTTCCGAACTGCGGTGAAGCCAGCCCGCTCACCAGCCAGTACGTCAAGCTTCGTGGCGCCACCGTCACCTTGACTCCTGGCTACAGCTGGATGGACACGGCTGTTATCGGTTCGAACGACTTCGGTATGTTTGACCCGTTTGTCGTCGGCCGTATCCGTTACATCGACCGCTACAACGGCTCTGGCATCCTCCTTCAGGGTTCTGCCAGCGGCCGCTCGTTGACGTGGGATGCGGCTCGTGTCTCCCTGCCGAGATACTGGGCTGGCCCCTCCTACAACACCGGCTCCTACATGGGCGCGGACGCCTCCTATGTCGGCCAGCTCAAGTACAAGGCCGACAAGTGGAACGTCGGCGGTATCTTCAATTGGGTCAACGACATCGAAATCGACAACACCGACCTCAACTGGGATAACGGCCGCTCCACGCGGACGCGCTTCCGCCAGAGTGTTTTCGGCGTCAAGGCTGGCTTCCAGCCGAACGAGATGATCGACATTCGGGCGGCCTATTACTACTCTGATTACGAATCCGCGAACGATCTGGCCCCGGCCAACTTCTTCGCGCTCTCCGGGTTCTCCCCGGTGCCCGCGGGCAAGCACACCGACTGGACCGGAAAGGTCAATGTCGACTTCAACAACATCGGCGATTCCGGTTTCTCCGTGAAGTTGGAAGGTTTCCGCATCGGCGGTGAGTACTCCTCCATCATGGCCGCCCGCCGTGAGTCTGACGTCCTGCTCACCGAGGGCCACGAGTCGTTCTTCGCCCTCCCGGGCCCCGACAATTCCTCTTTCGGCGTGTTCGCCGGCAACCCCTCCAAGATCGGCTACGGCGGCTGGAACGGAAACGCCCAGCAGCTCGCCACGATCAACATCGACAACAACGTCACCGACTTTGAAGAGCCGCTGGCGGAAACCTGTATCGGTTGGGAAGGCGTGACCATCGTCCCGATGTACACGAAGGGTCCCCTGGAAGCTCTCGCCGAGTTCTCCTGGATCGGCCGCAACACCAACTGGCAGGCCTGGGGCGACGCTACCCGCCCGATCGACAGCGCGCTCTACCCGAACATGGAAAGCGACGCCGGCGTCGGCAGCTACCGCTCCGCGTATGCCCCCTTCGCTAACAAAGAGACCACGATCGCCCTCGGAAAGGTCAAGTACACGTTCGATGTCGGCAAGGGCCTCGAACTCCAGGCCAAGGTCAAGTACATCGGTGAGACCGATGAGCGCATGAACGAAGCCCGGTTCCTCCCCTACAAGGCTGGCGACTGCGCCACCTCCGGCACGCTCGGTTGCAAGAACCAGGTTAACAACTACTACGGCAACTACTCCACGGCCGCCATCTACGGCAACCCGAATGTTATCGAAGTCAACGGCGTCAGGGGTTATCAGTGGAAACCCTTTGACAGTCTGTCCGACGACGACCGCGACCTCTCCATGCTGCACCTCGGCGCCAGCCTTGGTTACCAGCTGACCAACGACCTGAACGGAACCATCGGTTACAACTACTGGGATGCCGACCTGCAGGACGGAAACACTGCGTTCCAGGCGTACCAGCTCCACAAGATGGCCTCCGGCAAGCACATCGGTAACCAGCTCTGGCTGCGCGGCAAGTACGTCCTTGCCGGCATGGAGTTCGGAATCGAGTGGCAGTACAACTTTGGTACCTTCGAGCCCGATTTCGGTGGCGGCTTCGTTCCGCAGATCGCCACCCAGAAGATCGCCGAAGATGCGCACGTCCCGGTTGGCTCCAAGGGCTTCTCGGGCCGGTTTGGTGGATGGAACAGCCTCGAGAAGGTTGAGTTCGACCACCAGCGTCTGAAGGCCTTCATGAAGGTCCAGTTCTAATTTCCCCCGTATCATTCGAGTAAGGGAAAAGGCCCGGCGGGTGACCGCCGGGCCTTTCTTCTTCTGGCTGCTCTATCCCGGATCTTCGTTCGCCTCGCGCCAAGGCATCTGGTGGCGGGGAGCGAAGCCCGATTTGCTAGGCGGCCGGGCCGTCCGCGCCGGGCTGAGGGCGCAGTTTCCACGCCACGTAGGGTTTTGCCAGCTGCTTCATCGCGGCCAGCTTCAGTTCGTAGAAACCAGGCGAGGCGCTTTCGATCAAGTCGCGGCCTTCTTCCGGCTGGACGACCAGAGAGACCTCAATGGGGAGAACACCGACAGGGATGCCGGCCCGGCGGCAGGCCTCGTACTGATACGCCATGACTTCTTTCATGGCGATGGGGTCGGGAGCAGGGTAGTTTTCGAGATCGCTGCCAGTAAGGGGCCGAAAGATGCAGACTGTTGGGAAAGCCCCGGCTTCGACGATCCGGTCGATGGCCTTGACGGTCATTTCAATGGGCTCGATTCCCGCGATGATCTCGCCGGAAACTCGCCCCTTCCCGAGTTTTTTGGCCGTGTAGGCCATTGCTTCGAAGAAGGACTCCTGGCCCACCGTCGCCGCCTTGCCGGGACAAACCTCCTCGAAAACCTTGGGGTCCAGAAACTCCACGCAGAAAGAGAAATGGTCGGTTCCTGCCTCTATGAGTTCGTCGTATTCGTCAAAGTTCTCCTGAAGAACCGGTACGCTCTGGACGCCGACGAATCCTCCGACCCTTTTCCGGATGGCCTCGACATAGGGCTTGGCCTGCATGAGGCCATGGACGGAGCGGCGTTTTGAATTTTCCTCGTATTGATAACCAGTGTTGAAGTGGGTGAACACCGAACCGGACTCCGCCTGGGCAGCGGCGGCCACCTCGACCACGTCCTCCAGGTTCTTCTGCGCGATCTCGTTGACCCCCACGTTCTTGCCGCTCGTGCAGAAGCGGCAGTTCTGAGCGGCCGGTTTCCCGTACCAGTAAAGACACGTATTCGAAAGAAAGATCCCGAGGTAGTTCCCCTGCAAAACGCCGACGCGGCTCATGAGCGTGCCGCGTTTCGTGGTGCGGGAATACCAGGCCGGTTCGGGAGGGATCTCGACCGGATACTCGTGTTCGGGAGTTCTTTTGTCGGCAACCGCATAACCTTCCCCGCGGCGGACAAGCGAAAGGGGAGATTTTGCGGCAAAGGTCTCCTCAACCGGGACATTGACCCAGATCTTCTTCCGGGGTGAGGGAATGATGATTTCAAGGCCCGAGCCAAGGCCAGCGCGTGTACGTGCGATGCGCCGGGCCTCGAGATCGGCGCGCGTTTCGGTGTCAACCACCATGCCAAGGCAAAAAAGCTCGATTTCCAGTTCGACGGGACTCAGGGAGTGACGCGATGTCATGACGCTTTTGATGATAGCTGAGGGGGGGAAGCATGACTATGATCCAGGTTATGCCCCCGCCGCGCTCTCCTCTCGAGGTGGTTCCCTTGTTTCGGTGTCTCACACCAGCGGAGAGGGACCTGCTCGGCCCGCTTTGCCGGCTTCGGGCGTTCGAGAAGGGAGAGACCGTCTTCACGGAAGGGCAAGAAGCCCTCAGTCTCTATTTTGTGGTGCTTGGACGCGTGAAGATCGTCAAGGCGGCTCCGGGGCGGGACATCATCATCGACATTTTCGGACCAGGGGAACCTGTTGGAGTTCTGGCGGCGTTCGAGGAAAAGAACTTTCCGGCCGGCGCGGTGGCCCTCGAGCCGTCGAGCCTTCTCGAGATTTCGGCCCGGAGCTTTTTTGCTGCCGTCGACTCCCATCCGGAGATGACGCGCCGTCTCTTGAAGGGGTTGATTCTGAGGCAGGTGGAACTGGCGAGGCGTCTGGCGGACCTTGCTGGATCCGTCGAATACCGGATCGCCCGCCTCTTTCTCACGCTCGCCGAACGAACGGGGCAGACGCATGCCGGCCGCGTCGATATCCCGTTTGTCCTTTCCCGGCAGGACATCGCGGACCTGGCGGCAACCACTGTTGAAACCGCCATTCGCGTCATGAGCCGCTGGGCGAAAGAAGGCCTCGTCATCACGCACCCGGGAGGCTTTTCGATTCCGAACATCGAGACCCTCAAGAGCCACATGGCGGGCCTTCTGACGTGAACGCCATGACGAACGCCGCAACTCCGTGATACGTTTTCTCCGATGACGGCCATCGATTTCACGGGTAATTACGAGGATCTCTCGACTGACAAGGGTTATCAGTTCAAGTTCTACTGCCAGAAATGCGGGAATGGTTACATGTCGAGTTTCAGAATCTCCAAGCTCGGCGTGGCGGCTTCGGCCGTGCAGGTGGCTGGCTCGATTTTCGGAGGCATTTTCGGACGGGCCACGCATGGAGCCTATGAGGTCCAGCGGGCGATTGGCGGCTCGGCGCACGATGCCGCCTTGAAGGAAGCGGTGGAGGAGATCCGGCCCAAGTTCAAGCAGTGCACGCGCTGCGGGCAGTGGATTTGTGAGCCCATCTGCTTTAACAAGAAGGCGGGTTTGTGCGAGTCGTGTGCGCCAGACATGGATGAGGAAATCGCGGCGGCTCAAGCCGAGGCGGCGCGCGAGCAGGCGCGGGAGAAAGCTCGCGAGGTCAACTGGATGCGCCAGAGAGACGTGAGCCAGGTGACCGGTCTTGCCTGCACGGCGTGCGGCGCGCGTACACAGGGGGGGAAGTTCTGCCCCGAGTGCGGCGCCCCGGTTGCGGCCAAGAGACGCTGCGAAAAGTGCAATACGGAGGTCGAGGGGAGTCCAAGATTCTGCCCCGAATGCGGAAACCGCTTCTCCTGACGGCCCCGGGATCCCATCAGCCGCCGGGCGGCATAAAATGATGACCTCGCCGGAAACGGCCTGCTGAGGAGGTCTCCATGAGCAGTGTCGGCAAGACACACGAACATTCCACCGGGTTCAGTTTCGAGCTGAGCGACGAACAAAAAGCCGTTCAGAAACTGGTTCGGGAGTTCGCGGAATCAGAGATCGCTCCCCACGTCATGAAGTGGGATGAAGCCCAGGAGTTTCCCAGGGACATCATGCTCAAGCTGGGTGAGCTGGGAATGCTGGGCGTGATCATCCCCTCGGAGTACGGAGGGGCCGGGCTGTCCTACATCGATTACATCAATGTCATAGAAGAGCTGTCCCGTGTCGACGGTTCCGTTGGCATCTCCGTGGCTGCCCACAACAGTTTGTGCTCCAACCATATCTACATGTTTGGCTCCGAGGAGCAGCGGCGCAAGTGGCTCGTTCCTCTCGCCTCCGGGAAGCTGATTGGAGCGTGGGGTCTGACCGAGTCCGGTGCTGGCAGCGACGCGAAGGGGACGCGCACCATGGCTGTCCCGGATGGTGACAGCTGGATTCTCAACGGGTCAAAGAACTTCATTACGCATGGATCCGTGGGCGACGTGGCCGTCATCCTGGCCGTAACGGACAAGACGATTGGCACGCATGGCATTTCCGCTTTCGTGGTGGACCTGCACCAGCCCGGAATTCACGCGGGCAAGAAGGAAAACAAACTCGGACTGAGGGCTTCTGATACGGCCACGCTCGTCATGGAGGACTGCCGGATCCCGAAGGAGAACCTGCTTGGCCACCTTGGGGAGGGCTTTGTTCAGGCCATGAAAGTCCTCGATGGGGGGCGGATTTCCATTGCGGCTCTGGCCCTTGGCATCGCTCAGGGGGCCTTTGATTGTGCACTCGCATACTCCAAGGAGCGTCAGCAGTTCGGCAAGCCGATCAGCGAGTTCCAGTCCATTCAGAACTATCTCGCCGATATGGCAACGGAAATCGATGCTGCCCGCCTCCTGACCTACCGTGCCGGCTGGATGAAGGACCATGGTTATTCGGTCACAAAGGAGTCTTCAATGGCCAAGCTCATGGCGGGCGAGGTGGGGGTGCGTGTGGCCAATCTTTCCGTCCAGATTCACGGCGGCTACGGTTTCACCAAGGAGTTCAAGCCAGAGAAGTTCTACCGGGATGTCAAGCTGTGCACGATCGGGGAAGGGACATCGGAAATCCAAAGGCTGGTTATCGCCAGGCAACTCTTGCGCAGGTAGATTTAGAGACGATGTTCCCACGGCTTGAACTGCCGGCGCTCGTCAGCCGGCTGGAGAATGGACTCACGACCATCGTCTGTGAGAACCCGACCGTACCTGTTTTCGGGATGACGGTTCTCTACCGGGTCGGCTCCCGCCTGGAACCAAAAGGCCGGTCTGGGTTTGCGCACCTCTTCGAGCATCTGATGTTCGAGGGGACGCCGCGTGCGCCCAAGGGGCTCTTTGACCGCATTTGCGAAGCCTCTGGAGCCAGCAACAATGGACAGACACGTCCGGACGTCACGATTTATGTCGAAAGCGGGCTGTCCGCCGCTCTCGACCGCTTTCTCTGGCTCGAGGCCGACCGGATGGCGGGGCTTTCGTTCGAACAGGAAACCCTGAATATCCAGCGGGATGTCGTCAAGGAGGAGATCCGGGTCAACGTTCAGAACGATCCGTATGGGCTTTTCGAGTACCAGGAGCTTCCCGCGTTTCTCTTCGAGAAGTGGGAAAACGCACACGACGGTTACGGCGATTTTGCGGACCTCGATGCCGCCACCCTCGATGACGTCCGCTCGTTCTTCTCGACGTATTACTGCCCCAACAACGCCATCGTTTCTATCGTTTCCGATAAGCCCGCGGCAGAGGTCCTTTCTCTTGTCGAAAGGCATTTCGGCCCGCTTTCGGGGGGCGCGCTTCCGATGCGGCCGGATCTTTTCGAACCAGGACTCGAGAAACCTGTCTTTGTCCGGCATCCGGCACCGCTTGCCCGGACTCCTGCACTCGTTGCGGGCTGGAGAATGCCCGGACCCCGGCATCCGGATGTATTCCCGCTTCTGGTTGTGGCTGAAATCCTTCACGAAGGCCGAAGCTCCCGGCTCTACCGGGGTCTTGTCGAGGGCCGAGAGATCGCGACCGAGGCCTGCGGAGGGTTCAATCCGTTCCAGGGCTCGGTCTGGTACGACGGAACGACACTTTTCCTGTCCCGGATCGCTTACAAGCGGGGTGTCTGCGCCGAAACGATCCTGGAGGCACTCGATGAGGAGATCGGCCGGATCGTTTACGAGTTGGTTGACGAAGAGGAACTGAATCGAGTCAAAACGAGGCTCTTCTCCAGTTACCTGCGTTCGCTCGAGAACCGCCTGGACCTCTCTCTCGAGATGGCTCTCTCCATGGCGTTTGCCTGTACACCGGACGCTGCTCTTCGCTTCCCAGAGAGGATTTCTTCCGTAACGCCTGCCGACCTCAAAAGGGTGGCCGGGACTTGGCTCAACAAAAAGTCGCGGGCCGTCGTCGTCAAGGAACCGGTAGCGGGCAGGGATGAAGGTGAGACATGAACGGAACCGCGGATCCGTGGCCGGAGGGTCTTCCGGCGCTCGCGTGGAAACCGGGGACGCACGTTCGCGAGCCTGTTTCCACGTTCACTCTGGAGAATGGACTCACGGTCTGGGCGCTCGGACGCAGCGGCCTGCCCCTCCTTTCCATCGGCCTCGTTCTGCTTGGGGGGCGTTCTCTGGATACTTCGGATTTACCAGGCCTCTCGGCGCTTCTGGCAGCGGGGTTGAAAGAGGGCACCGAGACGTTTCCTTCCGAAGTGCTTTTCAAGCGGCTGCAGGAGCACGGAGCCGAATTGCTGTCCAGTTCGTCAGCAGACAGCCTCAACTTGACGATCGATGGCCTCTCTTCGGGACTCGGGAGTTACGTCGAGATTCTTGCAAGCCTTGTCACCGAGCCAGCTTTTCTGGATGCCGGTGTTGCCCGGGTCAGGGCTCTCGCTGAGGAAGAGCTGGAAACCCACGAATCCGAACCTTCGTTCCTGGCTTCGAGGGCATTCTCTTCGGTGGTTTTTGGCGATCACCCTTACAGTTTCGTTTCCCCCACGCGACAGACGATCGCTCGCGTCACGCGAGACATGCTCGGGGAGGAATCCCGAAAGAGGTTCCGGCCCGAGCGTTCGGCCCTCATCGCAATCGGGGACCTGAATCCCGATGCCGTATGCGGCTTGGCCAGGCAATTCTTCGGTGGCTGGCGGGCCGGGGGCCCCTCCTGGCCTGAAGTCGCCCGGGTTCCGCCGTCATCCAAATTCCGAAAGGTCTACTGCGTCCCGAGACCGGGATCCGTCCAAACCTATCTCATGACCGGGAATGCCGGGGTGTCACGAAAGGACAAAGAAGCTCACGCGCTCTCCCTTGCTGTGACGCTCTATGGCGGGGCTTTTACTTCGCGGCTCGTGACAAATCTCAGAACACAGAAGGGTTATACCTACGCTCCGGGGGCCGTTTCCAGGTGGCACCGGGGTCGCGGTTACGTGAGGACAGTGGCCGCGGTGCGGAACGAGGTTACGGCAGCCGCGCTCAACGAGATCTTCTACGAAATGAACCGGATGGGTGCAACCCCGATTCTCCAAGAGGAACTTGAAAGAGGGCGCATGCGCGATCTGGGGCTCCGGGTCACCTCGCTGCAAACTCACTCCGGCCTCCTTTCCGAGCTTTCTGATCTCTTCGTGGAAGGCCTGGACCCCGATGCGCTTCACGAGCCCGAGGATGCTCTCTTCAAAATCACGCCAGCTGAGATCCGGGCGGTTTCGCGCCATTTCCTCTCTTCGAGCCGGGCTCATGTGGTGGCTGTCGGGGATCCGAAAACCATAAAGGAAGAACTCTCTCCCTTTGGGGAGGTGGCTCAGCTCTAGCAATGCCAGAATGGGGAGCAAGAAGGATGAGCACAGAGTACAGAGGGACAGGGACAGACAAGATGTGTGGTAGACTTGGTATATGCGAAGGGCGCGAGCGTTTCCGGCAGAAGGCTCCCAGGCAGGGTTCTTCCACTGCATTTCCAGGGTTGTCGACCGGAGGTTCATCATGGGGGAGCCAGAGAAGGAGACCTTTCGCAAGATCCTCCGCCAGTGTGAGACCTTCTATGGACTCAGGGTTTTCACGTACTGCATCATGTCGAACCATTTCCACGTCTTGGTAGAGGTTCCCCAACCTCGGGAACTGACTGAGGAGGAGGTGCTTGCACGCGTTGCCGCCCTCTATCCCGCGAAGTACGTCATCGGCGTGCGCAGCGGACTTGATTCCTTTCGGCAGGTCGGCATGGAAGAGCGGGCTCAGGCTCTCTTGGCCTCATTTACCAGCCGCATGTGGAGCCTTTCGAACTTCATGAAGTCGCTCAAACAGCGCTTCAGTTGCTTCTACAACCGGACTCATCAGCGATCAGGCACCCTGTGGGAGGAACGCTTCAGAAGCGTCATCGTCGAGGGAGAAGAGACCACTCTCACGACCATGGCGCTCTACATCGACTTGAACCCGATTCGAGCGGGCATATCGAGCGATCCGGCGGACTACCGCTTCTGCGGGTACGCTGAAGCCGTTGGGGGGGGAGAACGCGCCCGGGAGGGGATCAGATCCTTGATGCCGAGGAGACCCGAGTCGTGGCGGATCGTGCAGGCGGAGTACCGGCGTCTCCTCTACGGCGTGGGAGAAGAGACCGCCGTTCGCCAGGGCTTCACGAGAGGGCAGGTTTCTGAAGTGGAAGCGCAGAAAGGCGAGATCGCGACCGGGGCCGTGCTCCGGAAGCGGATCCGATACCTTTCCGAGGGGGTCATCGTGGGAAAGCGAGCCTTTATCGACGGGTGGCTCACGGGAAACCGCTGGCGGTTTGGCGAACGGTCCCTGGCCAGAGGCTCGCAGAGGCGGTTACCAGATATCGGGGTGCTGGGCCTCCAGACGGTACACGCGTGAGACGCATCTCTGCAGCTCAAGGGATGCGCATCGGGATGGCTGCGCAGATGTCGCGGGTCTCCCACGAGATGAAGGCCCAACAGATCTCTGTCCCAGTCGTTTCTGGCAGGTCGGGGCTGCGGGAGTGCCAGGAAGCGAGCTGGTTCCGTTCAGCGCCGCTCAGGGGGCCGAGGGAGAACTCCACGCGGCGGAGGAATGTGTCGAAATTCGGGTGCGGCTCTTCTTTCCGCGCGGTCCGAATGTAGTCGAGGCGAGGTGATCTCCCCATCTGATACAGGATGTTGATGATGTAGATGTAGTCTGGGAAAGCCGGACGTTTTCGGCCGATCGCTTCGAGCACCTCCGGGGCCAGGAACTGGCCGCCCGCCAAGCTCGTCAGATGGACACGCCGCCGGGCCTTGCCATCCAGCTTCTTCAGGGCTTGGGCCATATCCCGTACCAGGGTCGATCGAGAAGCAACCACCATGTCACATTCGGGAACGGCAGACCAGTCGTCGTCCCAGGATCGCAAGATGGTCTGGACGTTTTTGATTCCCCTCAACGCGGCGTTCTCTTCGAGCGCCTGGAGCATGGCTCGAGAGTAATCCAGCGCGTAAACGCGCTCGAGGCGGTCTGCGACAGCCAGGGCGATTGTTCCTGGGCCGCATCCGACATCGAGGAGCGTGCGGCACTGAGAGATGTCCATGCGTTTCACAAACTCCCCGGTGTACTCGCTCTCGCTCGATTTGCGGCTGTATTCAGCGGCACGGGCGTCCCAGGCTTCCGGGGGCTTCTCGCGTCCCCCGCTTGCTTCCATGTGCTCCCGGTACAGGCTGCCGAAGTCAATTTCGAGAACGGTCCTCGGGCCGTGGCGGCGTTGTCTGGTATCCATGGTTTCGTTCATTCCGTCACCTCGAGAACGCAGCAATCGGAAAGCCCTGTCTCACGCTTGTGGTGCTCTTTCTCGTCTTGGGAGGCGTGACGCGACGGCCTGGATGTCTGCACTGTATAGACTCGCCAGCCTCTCGGCAGTTGCAGTCTCGTGTGGAGGTCCTTCAGCCCATATCCGGCCATCTTTGAGGAGCATCACGCGGTCCGCGATGTCAAGGGCGTGCTCCGGCTGGTGGGTGGACATGAGAATGCTGAAGCCCGCTGCTCGTAATCGGCGGATCTCTCCTAGAACTCGAATCTGGTTGCCGAAATCAAGACTGGCGGTCGGTTCGTCAAGGATGAGAACGTCCGCTTCTTGGGCCAGCGCCCGCGCCACGAGGGCCAGCTGGCGCTCGCCACCAGAGACCCGTGTGTAAACGCGATCGGCCAAATGCAGAATCCCGAGCCGTTCCATGGCTTTCAGGGCAACGGTTCGGTCCCGGCCAGACGGAGAAGCGAAGAGACTCCTGCGGGCCGTGCGCCCCATCAGGACGACATCCTCGACAGTGAAAGCGAAGAGCCCCGCATGGGCCTGTGGGACGTAGGCGAGCAGCGTGGCGAGATCGCGGCGGGAGAAGTGCGAAAGAGGACGCTCCGCGGCCCTTACCTCCCCGGCGATTGGCGGCAAGATTCCAAGAAGTGTCCGGAAGAGCGTCGTTTTCCCGCTGCCGTTTGGTCCGAGAAGACAGAGGACTTCTCGTGGCCGGAGAGTGAAACTGATGTGCTCCCCAATGGCATGGTTTCCGTATCCGGTACTCAGGCAGCGGGCTTCGAGCCGAATCACGAGATCCGCCCGCTCCGCGAAAGGAGCCAGAGGAACAGAGGTGCTCCCACGAAGGCGGTTAGGATTCCGAGAGGGAGTTCTATCGCCACGGACGTTCTTGCGAGGGTGTCGGCTATGGCCACGAACGCGGCTCCCAGGAGAACGGAAGCGGGAAGCAACCGGGCAAAGGCTGGCCCTACAAGGAGCCGCGCGGCGTGCGGGACGACGAGCCCCACCCAGCCAATAATTCCGGAAATCGCCACGGAAACGGCCGTCATCAGTGTGGCCCCGGTGATGAGGAGCAAACGGAGTCTCGGAACGTTCTCACCGAGTGCCAGAGCCTCCTCGTCCGCGAGCGTCAGAAGATCGACTCGATGCCGTAACAGAAAGAGCAGGGAGATGCTAGCGGCGAAAAGGGGTGTGGCCCGTAAGAGATCGCCTGCCGTCGCTGTGGAGAGCCCCCCCAGAAGCCAGAAAGTGATCGATGGAAGCTGGATGGCCGGGTCAGCAAGAACCTTGACGAGTGAGATTCCAGAGGAAAAGAGCGTCCCAACAGCGATTCCTGAAAGGATGAGGACAAGAACAGGATCGTGGCGCCTCACCCAGCTTGCGACGACGTAGACCAGGCTTACTGATGCGAGACCCCCGCAAAACGCCGCGGCCTGGATTGCGGCAAGTGGTAACCCCAGGAGGATGGAAACCGAGGCTCCTAGGCCTGCCCCCGCGGAAACCCCCAGGATGTCCGGGGAGACGAGGGGGTTCCGAAAAATGCTCTGATAAGCCGCTCCGGCGGCCGAAAGAGACGCCCCAACCAAGAGGGCCGTGGCGAGACGCGGAAGACGGAGACTCCAGATAACCGCTGCCGCCTCGCTCTCGCCGCCAGGGCCTTCAGCGAGAGCCCGGGCGAGGTCAGAAGGGCCAAGTGAAAACTGGCCCGCCGCCAGTCCGAAAAAGATGGCAAGCGTGACAAGGCCCCCGAGCAGGATCCACGGCCACCGGGACATCAGGCGCCATTGAGGAGGCGGACGAACTCGTCTCGCCCAGGGGCGTAGCGGTAGAAGGTTTCGTGAAACGAGATGACGTGCTCGATCTCTCCGGGAGCCATGGACCGTCCATTTAAGCGAGAGGAGATCCAGGGCACACTCACGAGGCGGTTGATGCCGGGAGGCCCGTCAAGCCACCCGAAAGGAAGACGCGGAGCGAGGTGGATACGTCCCTCCCGGACCGCGCGGAGCCGCCTCCAGAAGGGTTCCTGCCTGGCGCGCGAAAAGAAGTCTGGTTCTTGCGTAATGATGACATCGGGTGACCACGCCGCTACCTGTTCCGGGGAAACCCGCGCCACCCCGCCCGGTCCCCTGGCGACGTTGATGGCTCCGGAAATCTCGAGGCTCTCCGCGTTCAGCGAGCCGGCTGTCGCCGTCTCGAGGCCGTCCGCCCCGCGGGCCAGATAGGCTCGCGGTTTCCTCCCTTTCGTTGATGGCGCGCCTTTCACGGACAGGAGAGCCCCCGCCGCCCGCGCTAGTTCCTCCCCGCGCTCGGGAACTCCGAGAATCCTCCCTGTCTCCATGAGTTGCCAGGCTGAGTCCGCGAGCCTGCCGGGAATCAGGACGACCGGAATCCGCGTTCGTGAATGGACGTCCTCGGCCGTTGACGTGTGCGCGGCATCGGTTGACCCGGTGTCGATAATCACGTCAGGTTCGAGAGTGAGAAGCCGCTCCAGGGGCATCGTGCTTCCTCGGCCCGTCAGCCGGCCGAGAAACGGGGTATTACGTACGTCTGGCGCGAGCCAAGCTCTGGCCTCATCCGCAAGCCGCATCGGCCAACCCAGAAGACTGCCGGGAGCAAGGACATGGACGAGAACTGCGGCCGGAGGCCCAGCGGCAAAAACTCGCTTGATCCGAGTGGGCGGTGGCAACTGCCCAAACACCAGAGCCTCCACACGAGCCGGTTCGGCTCTGAGCAGGCGCGATGCGGGGACGATGGCAAGGGCTGCCAGGAACTCGCGTCTGATCATCTCCTTCTGCGGTGCCTCCGGCTCATGCGGTCTCCTTCACAAGCCCCGGGGGAAAATGCGTTATGGGCAGCTGAGTATAACGATGGTTCCCGTTCCAGCTGTCTCAAATCCACGCATCGAAGCGATCACCGCGATGCCGCGATTTCTACCTCCACGCGGCGGCCGAGTTTGAGGAGGGGCTTACCATCGAGCGCGATTTTGACGAGGAGCACCCGCGTGTCCAGCGGTTTGCTTGGATCTTGAGGTTTCACCTTTCGCAGAGAGACCGACCCGGGAATTTCTTCGATTTTCCCAGTGAGCGTCGTCGCGTCATCCACCTTGATCTTGGCTGGAGCCCCGAGCTGAAGACGTTCGCTATCTGACTCATCCACTTCGGCCTCGATGCGCATTCGGTCGAGATCGGCAATCACGAAGAGCGGAGTTCCACGCTGGACCGTTTCCCCGGCCGAGACGTTCTTGGTGAGGATCGTCCCTGAAATTGGGGCCGTGATCAGAGACTTCTTGATGAGCGCCTGCAGACGCTCGGCCTCTGCCGCGGCTGTCGCTCGCTGAGCCCTGGCGGCGTCTCGGTCCCGCTCCGCCCTTTCGAGCGCTTGCCTCGTTCCGACTTTCGACTCGAGAAGCTGGGCGGCGCGCGCCATCTCAGACTCCGCGAGTCTCATGCTTGCTTCGGCCTCCGTGATACGGGCTCGTGCCTGGGCCAACGCAGCTCGCTCCTCGGAAGCATCGACTTCGGCAAGCACCTGCCCCTTTTTGACTCGTTGTTGCTCGTTAACGGCTACCCGTGACAGGACACCGGCAAAGTCGCTACCGACAGTGACTTCGGAGCCAGGGTAGGCTACGGCGCGACCCTCTGCCGCCACCCGCGGGAGTTCGCTCGCCGGGACCGTGAGCGGTCTTGCGGGCCGGGTATCCCGGGCTTCGGCTGAAAAGCGGAAGAAACAGAACGCTGCCAGGGTGAACGCGGCCACGCCCGAAATGAGAAGGGTCTTCTTCATAGTGATGTCCTTTCGTGTCAGGCCGCCAGGAGCCCGTCCTGTATGGTGGCCACGCGGTCGGCAATCGACCGCACCTTGGGGTCGTGCGTGACGATGACGAGGGCCCGGTTCTCTCTCTTTGCAAGATCGCGGAAAAGTTCGAGGATCTGGCGGCCCACTTTCGAGTCGAGATTGGCCGTCGGTTCATCCGCGAGGAGGACACCCGGAGAGCCGGCGAGCGCGCGCGCGATGGCCACCCGCTGTTTCTGACCGCCAGAGAGGTCTCGCGGCAGGAAGTCTCGCCGGTCTCCGAGGCCGGTCGCCTCGAGCACCCGTTCCGCCTCTCTGCGGGCTTCCTTTCCCTTTACCCCCTTCACGTTCAGGGCGTACTCGATATTCTCGGCGGCCGTGAGGGCGGGAAAGAGATTGAACTGCTGGAAGACGAACCCGATGGAACGCTTGCGAATCGCGGGAAGGGAGCCTGGGTTCGCGGAATCGATCTCGGTGCCGTCAACGAAAAGCCGGCCCGAAGTCGGGGTCAAGATACAGCCGAGGATGGAGAGGAACGTCGTCTTGCCCGAGCCCGAGGGGCCCTCGAGTGAAAGGACTTCTCCCCGCTCGACAGAGAGGGAGACTCCTCTCAACACGTCTACCGTCTGACGCCCTTCAGTGAACCGCTTGGTCACGTTTTCTGATTGAAGAATAGCCATTGAGAACTCCTTATCCGCGAAAAACCAAAGCCGGGTCGATCGAGGCGACCTTTCGGAACGACACCATCGAGGCCAGAAGGCACATCACCACCGTTCCGAGTAAGACAAGAACCGCAAACTCGGGGCTGATGATCAGCTTCAGGTCTGCCTTCTCCATGAAGGGCCCCAAGATCCAGGCCATCAGTCCGCCGGAGGCAAAGCCGGCGACAGCGGAGATCACGGCTTGCTCGGCCAGGATCTTGTAGATGTCGCCGTTGCTGCCACCAATGGCCTTCACGGTTCCAAATTCCCTGATGTGTTCCATGGTCGAGGTGTAGAGCGTCTGGGCGACAACCACGATGCCAACGAGTACCCCAAGAAGAACGGTCATGCCAAGGTTCATGCCGAGGCCGGTGCTGGCAATCCAGTACCACCGTGATTTCTCGGCCCACTCGGCTTTCGTAAATATGTCGTTGTAAGGGAGACGCTTGCCAATCTCGCGCCTCACGGTTTCTGAATCGGCCCCCGGAGCGAGCTTCACGAGGACGTACGACGTCTTCCCCTCGAGGTCGCGCATCAAGTTCTGCGCCTGGTCGAAGTCCATGAAGGCAATCGGAGTCGTCGTGAACGACTTCGCCTCCTCGGTCCGGCCGATGATCTTCAGACGCCGCTCGGCGATCTCCCGGTATTCACCCGTCTCAAAAGGGCCGAACCGGCGGGTTGCCGAGCCGTCGAGAAAAACCGACGGGAGCCCCTTGAGGTCCTCAAGATTTCCTTCGGAGACCCTCCATGGGAGAGTCCATTGGGAAAAGTCCTCCATTGCGTAAACGAGCACTCCCTCTCGCGTCCCCGAAGGAAGGGCGATGTTCATGAAGGCCACGATGAGGTTGTCCGCGCGCAGAACTCCGGGCACGGAACGGACACGGTTCACGAGGATGTCCGAGAACGGCTGCGCGAAGTCGATGTTCGGGACGTTTCGCGACGTCACCCAGAGTTCGGCGGAGGACTTCTCGATTGTCACGGTAGCGTTGCTGAGGAGCCCCGCGAAAAGACCAACCTGAACGAAAACGAGAGTGACCGCGAATGAAACCCCGGCTACCGTGATGAAAAAGCGTAGCCGGTCGTGGAGGAGGTTCTTTCGCGCGAGCGAAACCATGACGTCACTTCCCTTGCCTGGTGAGACCAGCCAGATTGGCGTCAATGGCCGTCCGGGCAATGGCTTCGGCTCCCCGCCAGCCCGGAAACCCGTGGGAACCCTGCGCAATGTGCAGCGAGACAACCCCGTGCGTGACGGCCCAGAGAACCTGAGCGACGAGATCCGGATCTGTCAGTTCCTCACGGAAGCACTCAGCCTGGATCCCTTCCGCCACACAGGATCTGAGAAAGGCGTAGGCATCCAGCTCCGGGTCATCCATCTTGTGCTTCAGGCTTGCCTCGGCGGGTGTCTGCCGCGGCGTCATGAACATGAGGCGGTAGTGGTTTGGATGCTGAAGGCCAAAGGAGACATAGGCCTGTCCCGATTTGCGGATCCGCTTGATGGGGTCCGGTTCTTTTGCGATCTGATGGAAGACCTTTGCGAAAGCAGCGAAATCGGCGAGACAGAGTTCCCGGATCAGGGTTTCCTTGTCGGCAAAGTGGAGGTAGATCGCCGTCGGCGAGTACTCGATGGCCTCGGCTACCCTCCGCATGGTGACTGCCTCGTACCCCTCGCGGGCAAAGAGTTCCCGGGCGGCATCCAGGATCTTCGTCCGGACTTCCTGCCGCTCTCGTTCTTTTCGTTCAGTGATTCCCATTTCCGTGTTTACCTCGGTTAGAAAACTTAACAATGTTAAATATGAGAATCGAGTTTTGGTTTGTCAAGGGGGCAAGAAAGAGTGGCGGAAAAAAGGTGCAGAAATTCGAAAGGGACAGGTTTTTTTCTGCATCGAGACGGAAAGGAGAGGAAAGAAAGGGACAGGTTTTTTATCGAAAAGGCGCCCGTAAGAGGGCGCCTTTTCTACGCTTGCTTGCGGGGAACTCGAATCAGGACTGGGTTGCGATCGCGAACTGCCGGGTATCGACAAAGTGCCGGAATCGTTTGACCAAGCCGTCCTCCTGGAAGGTCCAGAGGTGCATTTCCAGGTCCCGAATCCGGTTTCCAGTGGGCTTGTGCACGAGTTCGAGTTGCACCGGGACGGCCACCATGCCGGCGCCTTCCTCGCATACGCATTCGAGGAAGGCGCCGGGCTCGAACCTCACGAACTCGAAGTCCGCGAGGCTCACAAAGAAGCCGGGAACCTCTTCGTGTCCCTTGCGAGGTGTGTACCACTTGAGTGTCTCGCCGTACCAGTCGTGTTCCCATTCCACGTCTGGGGCGAGGCAGCCCATGATCCCGGCGATGTCCCCCCTGCCGAAGCATTCATACATTTTCTTTACGGTTTCGACATTCCCTGCCACCTTGGTGTCTCCTTTCAAAAACGCCCAAAGGGCGCCTTGCCGGCGCCTCTTGGGTCTCCCCGTTCCCCGATGGGGTTTGAAAAACTTTTAAGTTTATGTGAAGAGGATGACGATTGGAAAGGGAGCGGGGAGGTTCGTCGAATAAATGAGTGCTGCTGATCAGCGCCGGCTTCCCCGGCCCGCGTCAGGCGACTCGGAAAAGAACCGAACCCATGTAATCTTTCGCGTCATGCTGGCTGCTTTACGCCTCACAGCTCCCTTTCTGCTGTCAACGGTCCTGCTGGCCCAGGAGGCCACGATTCCGCCCGATCACCTCACGAAGGCCGAGACCTCGTCGTTCCGAGCAACAAGTTCGTACAGCGAAACCCTCGCCTTTGCCGGCCGTTTGAAAAAGACGTCGCCCTTCGTTGACGTCGCTTTCTTCGGTGTCTCGGGTGAGGGCCGCAAGATGCCGCTCATCGTCTACTCGAAAGACAAGGCCTTCACGCCCGAGGCGGCCAAGAAAACCGGGAAGCCCATCGTTTTGATTCTGAATGGTATTCACGCCGGCGAGATCGATGGCAAGGAGGCGTCGCTTCTGTATCTGCGGGATCTCGTGTTCCTGCGGCATCGCCAAGTCGCGGAGAACGTGATCTTGCTCATTGTCCCCATATACAACGTGGATGGGCACGAGAGAATCTCGAAATACAACCGCCCCAATCAGGATGGTCCCGTGGAGGGCATGGGGTTCCGGACCAATGCGCGGGGGCTCGACCTGAACCGTGATTTCTTGAAGACCGACGCGCCGGAGACGAGGGCTCTGTTGCGGCTCCTCAATGACTGGCAACCGGATCTCTTTGTCGACCAGCACGTGACGGATGGCGCGGACTTTCAGGCCACTCTGACGCTGGCCTACGGCGCGGACAGGGTGACTTCACCACCGCTGCGCGAGTGGCTGGATACCGTGGTCCCAAAGGCGCTTTCTGCCGTGGAGGAGTTGGGTTACAAGACAGCGCCTTATGTGAACTGGCGGGATGGACTCGACCCGGTGAAGGGGATCGAGTTCGATCCTCCCACTCCCCGGTTCTCGACCTGTTACATGCCGCTGAGATCGATTCCGGCCATCCTGGTGGAGATGCACTCGATCAAGCCTTTTGTGGAACGTGTGCGGTCGAACGAGGCTTTTCTCACATCTCTCCTTGATGAGGTGGCAGATGCGCCCAGGGCGCTTCTCGAGGCGCGCAAGAAGGCAGTCGCTTCTGCCAGTGCCGTTTCGAAGGGGAATCCGTTCCCCCTGGTTTTCGAAACCGATTTCTCGCGCCCGAGGGAAATTGATTTCGCAGCTTTCGAGTGGAGGCACGAGACCTCGCCTGTGAGCGGCAGACCTGTCATCCGGTACGACCGGACCAAGCCAAAAACCGTGAAGATGCCGGTCTACGAGAGGATGAAAACGAAGCTCGAAACCGTGTTGCCTGCCGGGTACGTTGTCTTGCCGGGCTGGCCCGGGGCGGCCCGGCGGCTGGAGGCTCACGGAATCGCTTTCAGCGTGACGAGGGAACCGGTGGAGATGGATGTCGAAGTCTTTCGAGCGAGTGATGCTAAGTTTGCAGAGGCTTCGTACCAGGGCCGCGTTTCGGTCGATGCCAGGATCACACGTGTAAAAGAAACACGCCGTATCCCGGCGGGGGCCATTTACGTCCCGGTTGGGCAGCCCCTCACAGCCGTGGCCGTACACCTTCTGGAGCCCGAGGGGCCGGATTCGCTGTTTTCTTGGGGAGAGTTTTCTTCCGCGCTCGAATCCAAGGAGTACATCGACACCCGGGTGCTGGACCCGCTGGCTCTGGAGATGTTGAAGAACGACCCCGCGCTTGCCGCCGAATGGAAGAAGAAGCTGGAAGATCCGGCGTTTTCGCGCGATGTGCGTAAACGCATCCGTTTCTTCTATTCCCGCACACCGTACTGGGATGAAACGCAGGGTCTCTTGCCTGTTTTCCGGGTTGAGAAGCCGCTCACCCCGGGTCTTCTCGAGACACCTTCCGTGGAGGACGCCGCACCAGAATGAGCCGGGCCGGCCGCCCTTTCCTTTGGCAGGAGGCGCAAAGGCGGGCGCCATGGAACGGTTTCTTCCTGGTCCATTCGTTCAGGCACCCCATGCAGCGGTAGACATAGCGGGCGTTAGCGTACCTGACTTCCCTGAGCCGTTCCGTGACAGGCGCCGAATGCCGCTTCACTCCGAGTGCCTCGGCCACCGCCCAGAAGCGGGATGAGTGACCCTCGCGAGAACCCCATCGCGCGTGGCAGACGGCGTGGGCTACTTCGTGTAACAGGGTCTCTCGCTGGTCGCTCTCGGACATGTGTCCCGAGATTCGAATGAGATGAGGCGGGCCATAGCGGATCATTCCCCCCGTCGCGCGGCGCATGGTAATGACGACGCGAGCCGCGGGAAGACCGTGGTCGGCGGCAAGCTGATCATAAATAGCTTGCAAGCTTTTCCCGTCCGGCGCGGGCCGTTCGGTCACGGGAAACAACTCCAGTTGAATCACGCGTCACTCTCCGCCAAAGAGTTCCTCCCGGTAGGGAGAGAGGGGTTTATGGAGAACGATGCAAACGGCGAGCGCCGCAAAAATCGCGGCCCAGAGTTCCATGACGGGGAAGACACCTCCGTGAAAACGGGGCTCCAGACCAAATCGAAAGGACCACAAAATGCCCAGAGCCACGGCTCCCGGCCGGAAAGTACCGGTTCCTAGTGCCAGCCAGGTCAGACCGAGCGACAGAAAGGCCTCGACGAGAAACGCGTGTCCCGTGACGGCCGAAGGTGACACGCGGGGAACGGGAAAAAACTCCAAGCGAAAGGCGAGTGGCGGAAGCGAGCCGAGAAGGGCGGTCAGCATCACGGGCACGCCCGCCGGTAACCGTGTCTTTTGAACACGCTTAAAGAACCATCCGCGCCATGAGGCCTCGTTAACGGCGGCCAGAAGGAAGGATGCCGTGAAGGCTAGAAGAATGGGCGGCCCGCTCTGACGGATCGACACCGTCGCGTAGCGGAAAAAGACCGCGAACGGCAGATAAAGAAGCGCTGCCGCAAGGAAAGAGAAGACGGAAAACGGAAAAAGCCAGCCCGGCGTGGCGGTAGGCATGCCTCGTAAATAGTAGCCGTGTTTACGGGTCCTTCACCCCGGGCAAAAACAAAAAACCCCGGCCGCCTTGGGCCGGGTTTGGATGGCATGACAAGGGGCCCGAAGAGGGAGAGGAGGTTTACTTTCGCTCTTCCAGGGGGATGTAGTCCCGGCGGGGAGAGCCGAGATAAACCTGGCGAGGCCGCGCGATCTTCTGATCCGGATCGTTGAGCATTTCCTGCCACTGGGAAAGCCAGCCGACGGCTCGCGGAATCGCGAAAAGCACGGTGAAGTAATCCGTCGGGAACCCCATCGCCTCGTAGATCAACCCCGAGTAGAAGTCGACGTTGGGGTAGAGCTTCCTCTTGACAAAGTAGTCATCTTGCAGCGCGATTCGCTCGAGTTCTATCGCGATTTCAAGAAGCGGATTCTTCCCGGTGACCTCGAAGACTTCCTCGGCCAGTTTCTTGATGACTTTTGCACGCGGGTCGTAGTTCTTGTAAACGCGGTGCCCGAACCCCATGAGCCGCTTCTCGCCCGAGCCTTCCTTGATGTCCTTGACGAAGGCGGGGACGTTCTTCACGCTTCCAAGTTCGCGCAGCATCTTCAAGACGGCTTCGTTGGCGCCGCCGTGGAGCGGTCCATAGAGGGCCGCCGTCGCCGCGGCCACGCAGGAGTAGGGATCCGTGTGGGCGGACCCGACGCCGCGCATGGCGTTCGTCGAGCAGTTCTGCTCGTGGTCCGCGTGCAGGATGAAAAGAACGTCGAGGGCGCGCTCCAGGATCGGGTTCACCTGGTATTTCGGCTCGGCCATTTTCTTCATCATCGAGAGGAAGTTTCCGGTGTAGGAAAGATCGTTATCCGGGTAGACGTAGGGGAATCCGATCGAGTGCCGGTACGCAAACGCCGCGATCGTCGGCATCTTTGCCAGGATCCGGATGATGTGGTGGTAACGCAGACTCGCGTCGAAAATCTTCTTCGCGTCAGGGTAGAAGGTGGAAAGCACACCAACCGTGGAGAGCAGCATCCCCATCGGGTGGGCGTCGTGCCGGAAGCCTTCCATGCACTTCTTGACGTTCTCGTGAACGTACGTGTGAATCTTGACGTGCTTGATGAACCCGTCGAGTTCCGCGGCCGTGGGTAACTCGCCGTGCAAGAGCAAATAGGCCACTTCGAGGAACGTGGATTTCTCGGCGAGCTGGTCGATCGGGTAGCCCCGGTACTCGAGGATGCCGACGTCGCCGTCGATGTACGTGATTCGCGACTTGCAAGACGACGTGTTCATGAAAGACGGGTCGTACGTCATGAGGCCGAAGTCGTCTTTGCCGGCCTTGATTTGACGCAAATCCATCGCTCGGATCGTCCCGTTTTCGATGGGGATTTCGAAGGTCTTGCCGGTCCGGTTGTCAGTGATTGTGAGTGTATTCGAACCCATCAGGTTTCTCCCCTCTTTATCCAGACACCTTCCGGCTGGATTCTAGTCCGGAGATTCTGGCTTGGCGCGCCGCTTCGGCACGAAAGTTGAGGCCAGGAGCTTGCATCTAAACGGGGGCGTGAGATAAAGACAGAGAGGTATGTTGGCTCCCATGAACTGGCGAAAGTTCTTCTTCGAATCCCTATCGCTCCTCATTTCAGCCGTCCTCTGCGCCTTTGTGGCTAATTCGGTGGCGGGGAGGGAACGAAAGCTCGCCATTGTTGGCGAGTATCCCAATGCTCTGACCGTGCCGCAGAGAAGCCCCGATGGCCCACAGGCTTTCCCACAGGCACTAGCTCCCAGCTTCCCTCCAGCAGCGGGTAGCCAGGACCCTGCACCGGCCGCCTCCCCGGCCGTGACGAGTCAAACGGCAGCCACTCCGGTCCCCAGTGTGTCCGCCCAGGCTCCAGTGAAGGAGGAACCGCCTCCTCCCCGAATCATCGAAAAGCCCCTTTCAGAGAAGGACCTGCTCGTGCGGTTTCCGCCGTCAAAGGACCACCCTTACCGCGAGATCCCTCCCCAAGATGTCGCCTTCCTCCACCAGACGGGGGTGCTCTTTCTGGATGCTCGCCGCAGCAACGTCTACGAAGAGGGCCACATAGAGGGGGCCCGCAGCATGCCCGTCTGGGAGTCGGACATCAGCGACCGCGTCTTGGCTTTCGTCAATGAGGGAAGAAACCAAGAACTCCCCGTCGTCATCTATTGTTCCGGAGGAGACTGCGAGGATTCGCACATGCTGGCCGAGAGGCTCTTTGGCGCGGGATTCAGCAATCTTCTGATCTATCGCGAGGGCTTCCCGGATTGGATGAAGCGGGGCGGGAAGGCGGCGCGAGGCGTCCCGCGGTGAACCAGTTGAAAGAAGTTCTGTCGCATCCCTGGCTCAGCGTACGCATCTCGATCGCGCTGGGTGTTTTCTTTGCCGCGGCCTCTCTCCCAAAGCTGGTGGACCCGCCGTCGTTCGCCCACATGATCTACAACTACCGCATCCTGCCAGGACCGCTCGTCAATATCGTGGCCCTCGCCATGCCCTGGTTCGAGCTTCTGGCAGGACTGGCCTTAATATTCGGGATTTTCCGCCAGACAGCCGCCAGCTGGATCGGTTTCATGCTCATGGTTTTCATTGCGGCCCTCACTTTCAACCTGCTGCGGGGGAATGCGATCGACTGTGGCTGTTTTGACGTGACCGCCGCCGGCCTGAGCTTCGAGCAGCGGATGCTCGACATGAAGTTCACAATTGCCCGGGATCTCGGCATGCTCTTGATGGTGGCGCAGATTCTCTTCTCAGAGTTCTACCGGGGAGAGAACGGCGAGAAGAGACCCGAGATGGTCTAAACTGAACAGACTCGTCCCGTAAGATGGCAGGTGCGAACCATGATACTGACGGAAGATCCCCGGCTCAGATTGCTCCGCGCGATCGAGGTGGCGCTGCAAACCGATGCTTCCTTCGAGGAAACAGCCATCGCCCTTCTCGACGCGGCCCTCTCGTTTCTGGGGGCGCTTGACGCGGCGGTAAGTCTCCCCGGAAAAGCGGCTCTGGTTCTCCGTTCGCGCCAGCCTGCCACGGACCCCGCGCACCAGCAGATCCTGCTCGAGGCCTTGGATCAGGTCGTTACGAGCGGCCGGCCGGTGGCGGGCGGGGGCCCGCAGGGTTCCCTCTGGGCCGTTGAATCTTCTGCCGTCATCGCCGGAACGGACTGGCGGCTTGCCTTCGGAGTCAATCGCGCGCCCGATACGGACCCTAAACTCCCGTTCAACGAAGCTCTGGAGTCTTTTGGGCGGGCGATTCTCTCTGTTTACATACGGGAAGAAACCACAAACCGGTTCCTGGACGGCGTGCGCGGGCTGGCGGCCAGCTTGACCACGGGCACGGACCGCGGGCGGATCCAGCAGCTCTTGTGTGATCACGCCGTTACCCTTCTCGGCGCCGCCGCCAGCCGCTTCTACGAACTCGACGCAACTTCCGAATACCTCGCGATTTCGGGCCAAACGGGCTGTGAATCCTTGCCCGAGCCGCGGCGCTCAATTCCCATCAAGGAACACGACAACCCCATCTGCCGGGCTTTTCTCGAGAGGATCCCTCTCCACGACACCGTCACCGGCTTCGACCTTTACCCGGTCACTCAGGGAGAGCAGGCTCACGGGATTCTGGCGGTTCATGGCGGCCCCCAAACTCGCGCCCTTTCCCGCCGCGCTCCGCTTCTGGCAGCCCTCGGGGGGGCAGCCCTAAACCATAGCCAAGTCGTGGAGACCCTGGAAAAACACTCAGAGCGCGACCCCGTCACGGGGCTTTACAACCGTGAGTCCATCTTGAAGAGGCTGGAGATCGAAATCAGGCGGGCGGAGAGGAGCGGGCAGCCGGTGTCGCTCGCCAACGTTCGAATCGAGGGGCTTGCGGACGCCCGCAAGAGGTTCGGGGTTCAGGTTGCGGACGCGCTCTTGAATAGAGCCAGCACCCTCCTCTCGCGAGCGACCCGGACGGTGAATGTCATTGGCCGGGATCGTAATGACCGGTTTCTCGTGCTGATCTTCGATGCCAGCAAGACCCAGTCGCACAGGGCCTCGGAATCCATACAGAAGAACTTCGCCGTTCAGGATCCAAAACTTGCGGAGCTGGGCGCCGGGCTGCAGTTGACCTTTGGCATCGCCGCCTATCCGGAAGATGCCTTCGACGCGGAAAGCCTGACCTCCCGCGCCGGGGAGGCTCTCGACGAGGCCATTCGCATAGGGCCGGGTTCAGTTGTCCTTTATGGAGCCTTGTCGGCCGCGGATTCGGGCTTTGATCTATAGGCAGGGCCGCCGCCGAGCGACAGGGAAATGTGGTGGTTGCCGGTCTCGTCCGAATACACCTTGGCGGTGACGCCGAAGAGAGCCTCCAGGTTAGATCCCGTCAATACCCGTTCGACCTGACCCGCCGCGAGAACACTTCCGGACCTGATCAGGACGGCCTCATCCGCCACATCCATCACAACGTCGAGTTCGTGGGTGGGGAAGACCACGAGAGCCCCGTTACGCGCCTGACGGGCCATGATCTGAGCGACGGCCAGCCGGTGGCGGGGATCGAGGCTGGCCGTCGGTTCGTCCAGAAGAAGAACCTCGGGTTCTCCGGCCAGAACGCGGGCCAGATAAACCCTCTGCCGTTCGCCGCCACTCAGTTGCTGCACCTGGCGGTACTGGAGGTCAAGGGCATCGGTTTCGCGCAGGGCACATGTTACGGCTCGTGCGTCCGCGGACGTGAATCCATGAAACGGGCGAAGACGCGGGAGCCTGCCGAGCCTGACGACCTCGTGGACAGTGGCCGGGAAGAACGGTTCGAATGCCTGTGGCAGGTACCCGATCCGGCGCGCGGCTTCGGACCGCGAGATTTCCGAGAAGCTGCGCTGGGCGAAAAGGACTTCCCCCGAGGCGGGGCAGACGATACCGGCCAGAACCTTCAGGAGAGTGGATTTCCCGGAACCGTTTTCACCCAAGAGAGCGATGACCTTGCCCGCGGTCAAGGTGAGATCGATGCCGTGAAGAACGCGGGTCCGTCCATAAGCGGCAGACACACCGCGAAGCTCGTAGCCAACGGACATCAGGCCTGCCGCCGCATGATGAGGAGGAATGCAGGCGCGCCGATCAGGGCCGTGACGGCTCCGATCGAGATCTCTTCCGGAGAAAAGACCCACCTGGAGAAGATGTCGGCGCCGAGCAACAGGACGCCGCCGGACAGGAAACTCAGGACCAGTACTGCCCGGTGGTGGCTGACGAGCAGTCTGACGGCCTGGGGAACGAGCAGCCCCACAAAGCCGATGATTCCGGCTTGTGAAACCGCTGCTGCCGCGAGCAGCGATGCCGAAACATAAACAGCCTTTTTCGTCCGTTCGACCTTGATTCCAAGGGTGAAGGCAGTCTCCTCGCCAAGGGTCAACGCATCCAGGGACCGGGACGAGAAGAGCAAGATAAAGAGCCCCAGGATGCCGTAGACGAGAAGGGACATGACCGAGGACCATGTGGCTCCAGAGAGGGAACCGAGCATCCAGAAGACAAAACCGCGGGTCGATGCGGGTTTTGCCGACGAGAGCAAGAACAGGATGACCGCTGATGCCAGGGAGTTGACGACGATGCCAGAGAGGAGGAGGCGCGAGCGATCGAGCTTCCCGTGCGAGTAGGCTCCGAGTCCGACGAGAACGATGGCGGCCGAGGCGCCGCAGAGTGCGGCGAGGGGCGCGAGAAACACGCTTGACTCCGGGCTGAGATCCCCAAACGCCGCGGCCGCCAGCGTTCCACATGCGGCTCCTCCGGATACGCCCAGTATGAAAGGATCCGCAAGCGGGTTTTGCAAGAGTGCCTGCAGGGACGCTCCCGAGACCGCCAGAGCGCCGCCCGCGAGAACGGCGAGAAGGGCCCGCGGGAGACGCAGGTCTCTCACGATCGTCACGATGACCTCGTCCCCGTTGCCGAGAAGGGCCCCGAATGCGGTATCCAGGCTCATGGGTATGGTTCCCCAGAGGCAAGCTGCAAAAACCAGGACCAGGATCAACGCCAGAAGACCCGCGGCCGCCAGCCACTCGGTACCAGACGCTTCCCGTGGTCTTTTCATCGGTCCATTCTGGACAGCCCGTCGATGAGTTGTTCGAGAGCCTCGATGAGCCTGGGGCCGGGCCGCTCGAGCGCGCCGCCAGGAATTGAAAGCACGTTTCCGCGCTTTAAGGCCGTGACGAGTTTCCAGTGAGGATTCCCCAGAAGCGTCATCTTGAAGACTTCGCGGTTTTCCTCCGTTTCCGGGTGGACGATCACTCCGGGATCCCAGAGGGCGAGAGTCTCGAGTGAAACCCGTGGCCATTCCCCCGAGTTCCCCGGAACAGCAGACGGGATATCTCCTTTCTCAAGAAGGTCGCCGATGAAGCTGGCCGGGCCCGCGACGACGGGCGGGTCGGGCCAGATGACGACAAGAACCCTCGGGAAGCGTCTCTTCGCTTGAATCGAGCGCGATTTCTGCCGGGCGGCGGCAAGCCGTGCCCTCAACGACGTGTTCAGCTCCCTGGCCCGTGCCGCCTCTCCAATTGCAGTTCCCACGGAGATGATGTCTAAGAAGACCCCCTCGATTGTCGTGCCTTGGGTGACCAGCACGGGGAGTGACAGGGCCCTGAGTTTCTCGTAGGCGGCGCGGTCGGTGCCATCCCGCGAGACAATGACGAGATCAGGCCGCAAGGCCAAAACACGCTCGATGTCGGGGCGAAATCCCCCGAGCCGGGGCTTCCCGTTCGCCTCGGGCAGGTCTTTTGCGAAGTCCGAGACCCCCACGACACGAACACTGGCACCGAGCGAAAAGACGATCTCGGCCGCCGAGGGGGCCAAAACCACGATTCGCGACGCTCCGGCGGCTGCTTTGTGACACAGAAAAACCGCGAGCAGAAGCCCCAAATGAAAACCCCGGCCGCGCACGTGCCGGGCCGGGGCCGAAACGCGGGATATCGATCCCACCCGGGGGTTCAGGAAGCTTCCTCGTTTTCCTCGAGATCGTTTTGCAAACCGAGACGCATGCAGGCCGCGGCATACATCTGGCGAGCTGCCTTTTGCCCGTTCTGCAACTCGGCGAGGCGTTCTTTCACCCTCGCGAGTTCTTCCTGGATCATGTTTTCCAGGTCGTTGATCTCTTTCTTTGTTTCCTTGAGGGTGTTCTCGTAGAACTTTCTCCGATCTTCAGTCAGCATGGAATTTCCTCCCTCGAAATGAGTTTCTCGCAAAAACCCACGGATTTGGCTCTTGTGAACTCGAAGGATATCAAGGCGCCACCCTGATGGGAAAAGCCTTCCACATCTTCACCTTGATTCCGTTCTTTGTCGCCGGTTCAATTTTCGCCTTCCTCAGCGCGTTCAAGGCTGCGTCGTCGATGAACTGGTAGGTGGAGGAACGCAGCATCCTGCTTTCGGTCACCTGTCCGCGCTCGTCAACGAGGGCCAAAATCATCGTATCGAAGCCCTGGCCTCCCCGTTTGCGGGCAATATCTCGAGCTTGCGGTGGCAGCGAGAACGGTGGCAGGCTCACCAGCCGGGGCGCGACGACGCCTTCGCCTTCGCCAACGAGATCGCCTTCCTTGACCTGTGCCGCGGCGGGAGCTGCTTGCGCCGGGATGGGAGTTGGCGGGACTTCCGCGGCTCTTGGCGGTTCCGTTGGAGCAACTGCGCGAGGCGGTGCCGTCGGTTCAACCTTGGGGGCTTCTGGCCCAGCCTTGGGCGGTTCGAAAGGAGCCCTGGGCCCGAGGGAGACTGTTGGCGCCGTGCCCGGAAGAGCCCCCTTGGGAGCCTGTCCGGCTGGTACGCCTGGAGCAACTTCCCCGGGCTTCATCATTTCGCGCAGTTTCTTCTGCTCTTCGGCGAGCCGCTTGCGAAACTCCTCTTGTAGGGCCTTTTCATCCAGTTTCGCTTCCGGAATGGCTTGCGTGGGCACTTCCTCGGGAGCCGCGGCAGAGGTTGCCGCCACGGGAGCGGGTTGATGCGCGGGCTGTTCTTCCTTTTTCCCCCGGGTGAGCAAGAACCCAGCAATGATCGCAATGACCACCCCGGCGCCGATGATGGCGTAAAGCCCTCCGCGGCTTTTCTGCGGTTCCTGGACAGCCGCGAAGTCAGGGGTTGCCACCTCGGCGGGCGCTTGCGGAACCTCCGATGCCGGCGTAATCGCGGTCACGGACTTTTTGGAGATGACGAGTCCCTTGCCGCGTTTGGCCGGTTCAGACGACGCGCCGCCTCCAGCTTCCGCCTGAGCGAACGCCGCATCGATCTGGTCTTCGGAGGCGGCAGGACTCGCCTCCATGAGCCGGTGCATGTAGATCGCCAAGTCCGCCGGGCCAGGGGCTGGCTGGAACGAGTAGAGAACGGAGTTGAGTTCTTTTTCAAACTCGGATGCGTTCTGGTAACGCTCGTCTTGACTCTTGGAGAGAGCCTTGAGCACGACTTGATCAAGGCGTTCGGGAACGTCTGCGTTTTTTTCCGATGGCTTGGAGGCCTTCGCGTCACGGACCTGCTCGAGGAGCGTCAGGTCGGTGTCGCCCATGAAGAGCTTGTCTCCCGTCAGCATCTCGTACAAGACAATGCCAAGAGAGAAGATATCTGTTCTCTTGTCGAGACGCTTGCCCCAGGCCTGCTCGGGAGACATGTACTGCAGCTTGCCCTTCAAGGCACCCGTCTGAGTCTGAGACACCTTCGTCGCGGCCTTTGCGATTCCGAAGTCGCAGAGTTTGATATCCCCTTCGAAACTGATCAGGATGTTCTGGGGGGAAACGTCCCTGTGGATGAGGTTGAGTTCGCGTCCGTCGAGACCGACCCGGCGGTGCGCATAGTCCAGCGCGTTTGCAACCTTCGCCGCGATGAAGACACCGAGTTCAGGAGGCAGCTGAAAGTCCCGTTCCTTCGCGAGTTTGATGATCGTCCGCAGGTCCATGCCATCGATGTACTCCATCGCGATGTAGTGATAGGCATCGACCTTCCCAAGTTCATAAATGTGGATGATGTTGTTGTGGTTTAGCTGGGCCGCCAGTTTGGCCTCGTCGATGAACATCGTGATGAAGTCATCGTTATCGGCCATGTGCGGCAGGATTCGTTTGATGGCGACGATTTTCTCGAAGCCTTCTTCTCCCCGCATTCGGGCCTTGAAGACTTCCGCCATTCCGCCCGAGGCGATTTTCTCGATCAGCTGGTAGCGGCCAAAATCACCCGTGGAAACAGGCCCGGAACGCTTGCCGGGCTTCTTTTCGGGAGCGGGAGGCGGCTCTGGCGGCTGGAAAGGAGACGGCGCCGCCTCTGGGAAGACGAGGTTCTCCGAGCCAGGGGCGGGCAAGGGGGCCGGGGCTGGTGGCCTGGGTTCCGGCCTCAAATTCGCGGCCGGAACGGCCGGCTGGGGAGAAGGCTCGCTGAGGCGTTCAAGAGGAGAACCCAGCCTGGTCGTCTTCTCGACGAAATCTCGCACTGGTTCTGGTGCCGGTGCCGATACCGGAGCGGGTGCGGGCACCGGTGCAGGTACGGGAGCTGGCACAGGTACGGGAGCCGGCGCATGTGGTCTTGCCAGCCTTTCGGGACGCATGACCTTCAACCCGGAGAGGGTATCCGTCAGCATCTTGTCGACGGTCGAATCCACCTTGACTGGGCCCGTGCGCTCTTGGGTCCGGGCGACAGGCGGAACACTCGGTGTTGGAGGGACGGCTGGCGCGGGCGCCGGAGCTTGAGGCTGGATGGGAGGCATCAAGGCTTCGATGCGAGCCGTTTTTTCCGAGCCGAGAATCGATGCGGCTATTCCAGGGGCGAACTCTGGACGCGGAATTGGGCCGCTCGTCTGCCCGCCAAGCTTCTTGGGGCCAGGCAGGATTCCCGACAGCGTCTGCTCGAGCTTTTTCTGGATTCCAGGGTCGGTTCCCGGGGGAGCAGGAAAAGGCGCTTTTGCATCATCTTCCATCCCAGAAATGACATCGGAAAAGATGTCGTCCGCCGAGAGCAACGGAGCGTCGGCGGCACCAGGGAAGACGGAATCTGACATGCCGACCATCGCCGAGATTTCGGAAAGGAATGCTTCTTCCGCGAATGGCTTCTCGAGGATGCTCGTGGCACCGACTTTCTGTGCGTCAGCTTTCTTATCCTTACCCTTGTACCCCGTCATCATCAAGACGATGGGGGGTGTCGAGCCCAGAGCCTGCATGCCCTTGATGACGTCTGGCGTCCTCAACTTGGGAAGGACGGAAGAAATAACAACGAGATCCGGCTTCGAAGTCCGGTAAGCCTCCAAGCCCTCATCGCCGTCTTTTGCGACAACAAGCTCGAAGTCCTTTCCGGCCAGATAGCTCCGGATTCTTTCGAGATACCGCGGTTCGTACTCGATCAATAAGATCTTCTTCGCCATAACCGTCGGGCTCCGCCCGGCACCTCCGCATTTCCGGTTTCGCCCGGGAAGTCAGTATTATCGCCTGGGGGGGGATGGTGTCAACAAAGCCTTTGGCCGCAAGCGGCGCTTTAGGGCCGCGAACTCATGCTGTTTTCGCTCTCGGATGCAAAGTCAGCCAAATCGACGCCTTGCAGGCGGGCGAAAAGCTCTCTCGGCGCGGCGGCATCCGTGTTGAAGAAACACAAAGCCCGGATGTTCTCATCGTCCAGACCTGCTCGGTGACGGACCGGGCCGACCGTGACAGCCGCCGTCTTATCCGGAAGCTGCGTCAGGAGCATCCGGCCTCCATCCTCGTCGCGACCGGCTGCCTGGCGCAGCGCGATCCGGACGGTCTTGCTCGCTTGCCCGAGGTCGATCTCGTCCTGGGATTGGGACAGGAGAAGAATCTGCCGGAGATCTTGGATGAGCTGGCGGCAGGGGCTCTCCCCGAGAAGACCTCTTGGCGTCCGTTAGACGTGCCTGGCGGTCAAGGAAGAAGTCTCGAGGCGCTTGCGGCCGTCAGGAGCCCCGACCGGACCCGCGCTTTCCTCAAGATCCAGGATGGCTGCGAACGGCGCTGTTCGTACTGCATCGTGCCATTCCTGAGAGGCCGTGAGACGAGCCTCTCTGTTTCCTCTGCCGAGGAAGAGATTCGCCGTCTCGCCGCCTCGGGGGTCCAGGAAGCCGTTCTGGCTGGCGTTCACCTTTCCAACTTCGGGAAAGAAAGGGGAGAGAATCTTCTCTCGCTGATCGGCCGGCTGGAGAAGAACCCGCCCGGCTGCCGGATACGCCTGTCGTCACTCGAGCCGATGGAGGCTGGCGACGATCTTCTTGACGCGGTGGCTCAATCAAAAACAGTGACCCCCCACTTGCACTTGCCTCTCCAGTCTGGATCGGCACGGGTTCTTCGAAGGATGCGGCGGGGAATGACGCCGGAGCGCTACTTCGCGATGGCCCAGAGGGTGACGCGTCTCAATCCGAGGCTGCATCTGGCGACGGACGTCATTGCCGGGTTCCCTGGCGAGACAGAGGAAGAGTTCGAAGAGACGCGGTCGTTTTTGCTGTCGCTGCCGTTCGCGAGTTTGCACGTCTTTCCGTTTTCTCCTCGGACGGGAACGTACGCGGCGGAACTCGCCACGGGATCTGGTGTTTCGGGAAAGGAAATCTCGGTCCGCGCCCGTCTCCTTCGGGAACTCGGAGCGGAGTTCTTGAGGGGGTTTGCGAGGCGAGCAGCCGGCCAAGTCGCCGACATCGTTTCGCTCCGGGGTCACCGCGGGCTGACGGATAACTATCTAGAAGTAGACATGAGCGAGTGCCGTGAAGCGCCTCCGCCTGGATGCCGGTTCCTGGGAAGAGTAGATCTGGCGGACGAGGGGATGCTACGGCTGACAAGCTTGATAGACTAACGATTTACACACCCCGCCCGGGAGGCGGCGCGAAGTCCATCGAGGTGAGAGATGTCGGGTCACAGTAAGTGGAGCACCATCAAACATAAGAAGGGGGCCGCGGATGCAAAGCGCGGACGTCTCTTCACGAAACTCATCAAGGAAATAACGATGTCCGCCAAGGTTGGCGGCGGGGGCATCGATTCGAATCCGCGGCTGCGGTCGGCCGTGCAGGCGGCCCGCAAGGCCTCGATGCCCGCGGACAACATCGACAAGGCGATCAAGCGCGGGACCGGAGAACTCGAGGGAGTGACCTACGAGGAGATCGTGTACGAGGGGTACGGGCCTGCCGGGGCGGCCATTCTCGTGGAAGCGATGACGGACAACCGGAACCGCACGACGTCTGAAATCCGGCACATCTTCTCCAAGTATGGCGGGAACATGGCGTCCGCGAATTCCGTGGCGTTCCAATTTCAGAAGAAGGGCTATATCGCGGTGGAGAGAAAGAGCGTGAAGGAAGACACCCTGATGGAACTCGCGCTCGAGGCCGGTGCCGAGGATTTCCAGTCGAATGACGCGGATGTTTTCGAGATCACCACGGGGCCTTCGGAATTCGAGGCCGTCAGGGCTCAAATCGAAGGCAAGAACATTCCGGTTCAGACCGCCGAGGTGCAGATGGTGCCCCAGAACACGATTGCCGTGGGAGAAAAGGCTCCTGGACTAATCAAACTCCTCGAAATGTTGGAAGATCACGATGACGTGCAGAAAGTCTGGTCGAACGGAGATATCGAAGACCAGTACCTCGAAGCGTGACGTTGACATTTGAAAATTTTGGGGATCGACCCGGGAAGCCGGGCGTGCGGATGGGCCATCCTCCAGACCGGCGATCCTGCCGGTCTGGTGGCCTCGGGCGTGATCCGGGTAGCGCCGGATCAAAAACTGGGGTTGCGGCTTCTCGAACTGGAAACGAGGCTCGAAGAGGTCATCCGGACGCAGGGTCCAGCGCTGGCGGCGATCGAGCGCGTTTTCCACGGCGTAAACTCTCAGAGCCTTATCATGTTAGGTCAGGCAAGGGGAGCGCTCATCCTGACTCTGGCGCGTGCCGGGATCCCGATAGAAGAATTCTCGCCAACGGAAGTGAAGAGAATGGTGACGGGACATGGGCGGGCCACCAAGTGGCAAGTCCGGGCGATGGTCGAAGCCCAGCTGGGGTCTGGAAAGACGCAGAGCACGCTTCCTCTGGACGCTGCCGATGCCGCTGCCGTCGCTTTTGCGGCCAGCCTGAGTCACCAGCAGAGAGAGCAGATAGAGCGTCCCGCCGCGTTTTTGAGAGAAAATGCCCGGGCAGCAAAGGAATTAACGTGGAAACGGCGCCCGGCGGGTTGAGCCGGAGGCAATCCAATGTTATCTTTTTCGACCGTATTGGAAAGATGAAGACATGGCGTTCCAAGGCTCGCTGAAAGAACTTCCGCTCGCCGATATCGTGCAACTCGTAGCCGTCGCGGGAAAGACCGGGATGTTTTCCCTCACACGCGGTCCCGAGCATGGTGTCGTCTACATTCAGAACGGCCAGATCACCCACGCCAAGGTTGGCGACATACAGGGTGAAGACGCCATTTACTCACTTGCGCTCTGGAATGCGGGGGAATTTCAATTCTCGCCCGGTGTCGAGAGTGATGTTCGCACCATCACGCGCTCCAACACGAACCTCCTCATGGAGGCCGCGCGCCGGAGCGACGAGTGGAAAATCCTCTCGAAAAAGATCCCCAGCACCGAGTGCGTGCCGGCTCTCGTCTGCCCTTCGGGCATGACGGAACCCGTAACGCTGACGCCGCAGGAGTGGATGGTCGTGACACGCACCGATGGTCAGCGTTCCATCGACGATATTGCGCGGACCACAAAGCTCTCCCCCTTTGATGTCGCCAAGACTCTTTACGGGTTGATCACGGCGGAATTGGTGGATGTCGGAAAGCCGAAGGCCCCGGCGCCCCCCGCTCCGGCGCCCAAGCCGGTTGCTGCCCCCGCGCCCCCCGCTCCCGTTGCGGCGCCTCCCCCGGTTTCTGCTTATCAGGCGCAGCCGCCCGCCGTGCCCACTGTTTCGACTCACAGCGGTGTTTTCAACGCTGTGACCCGCGGCGACGAAAAACGGAGCCTTCAGATTCTCTGCACCAAGGTCAAGCAGGAAGCAGAGAGCGCCTCGCTCTCTCCGGGAGATCCCGCGATCGACCGGCTCTACCGGCTGGCACTTGCGGAAGTGGAGAAAGGGCGAGGGCTCGAGGTCGTGCGTGAGTTGATCCGGACCCTGGAGCAAAGCGTGACGAGTATTCGGGGCCGTGAAGCGGCCCAAATCTTCCATGACAAAATGACCCCGCTTCTCTGATGAAAAAGTCGTCTCTTGGAGAAAATCAGGGAGCGCGCTAGACTGCCCGAAAAACGAAACCGCCCCGGGGGCTGACCGGACTCGCCTGACTAAGAAACGGGTGAAACAGCCAGCCCCGAGGCCGACAAAGGAGATTCGATGCAACGGATGCGGACCGGACTGTTCTTCGCTGCGGCCGCGCTCCTGCTCGCGGCGTCCAGCCTCTTTGCCCAGCTGGGTCCGACGGTGACAGGGGAAACGGGCCTCTTCGAGTTGCGAAACGCGGAAACAACCCCAACGGGCCGCTTCTCCTTCGGCCTCACCTACAGCCAGTGGGCCGAGATTGCTGGCCCGTCGGTGAAGTACGCGAACTGGATGACGCCCGAGAACCCCCTGCGTTACGACACGGGGAAGCTTGGGGTCAACGTCATCTACGGAGCGGCCAGTAATTGGGAAATTTCTCTTGCGGCCGGGCAACGCTTCTTCCACGCGGATGATCGCGCCTGGGCTGGAACCATCAACGGTTTCGACAGGTTCGGCTATATCCGTCACAACGAGACGGATAAGTTCCGCATCGGCACGAAGGTGATCCTCAACCCGAAGGCCCCCGAACCTGTCAAGTTCGCGCTGTTCGGCGGCGTGTGGATTCCCACTCAGAGCCGCAACGACGAGAACGCCCTCTCCACGCACCGTGCTGACTGGGACTTCGGCATGTCCTTCAACTACAACTGGCTGACGGTGGAGACGAGTTACTTCTACGCGGGCGATCGAGAAAACTTCGACGTTCCAAACCGGTGGATCTGGGGAGTCGGCGGAGCCTTCAAGTTGATTCCAAACAAGTTGAAGCTCATCACCGAAGTCAACCGCGTTATCTTTGACGGGGGAACGGTAAAGCCAGACGATTATTCGCAGGCGACTCTCGGTCTGCGGCTTGGCCTTGGCCGCGCCGTCTCCGTTGCCGCCGCCGTGAGAGCCAACATCGATCGCTGGGTCCGCTACGGAACGTCCCCCCAGAATTTCGGCGGGTTGCTCCAGATTGCCTACTCGCCTGGCGCGCCGGTTGAAGAGAAACCCAAGGCGGCTCCGGCAGCCGAAGAACCCCCTCCGGCGCCTCCAGTCGCGGCCTCTCCCGTGGCCCCGGCTCCCAGCCCAGTTGTTGCCGAAACCACGCCGGTGGCAAAGGGGGAAACGGCCACTACTGACGAGATCCTTTTTGATCCAGCCAAGAACCGCCTCACGAACATTGCCAAGGCAATCCTGGACGGCGTCGCTCTCCGGCTCAAAAACAATCTTTCCGCGGTTTGCACCATCACGGGCTATGCCGATGCGGGCGAAAAAGTCAAGGACAAAGCCGCCCTTGCAGCGTCCCGCGCCGAGGCAGCCCGGGAATACCTGGTGAAGCGGCATGGAATCGATGCCTCCAGAATCAAGGCCGAGACGAAGTCAGAGCCGCTTTCAGCGACCGATCCAACCCGGAACCGCGCGGCCGTTGTTCAGGTCTCCTTCCGGTAACGTGTCTTTCTTCGGGAGAACGGCCGCCCGCCTGCAGCCGTTCTCCCTCGTCATTGAGGGCGAATTCGTTTGACAAAGAGCGGCGTTTTCTCCTCGGGCTCTTTCTCCACAGGAAGCCACCCCGCCTACGGCGGGGTTTTTCGTTCGCGCGCCATCGGCATCATCGGAACGGCCGCGGCCGTGGGGCTCCTCTGGTACGGAAAAGTCCTGTTCGTCACCTTTTTCTTCGCGCTCTTCTTGTCCTTCGCCATTCACCCCTTCGTGGAGCTTCTCGAGCGCATACGGTTTCCGCGCTCGGTTGCGGTTCTTTTCATTCTGCTTTTGCTTTTTGCGCTTCTCGTTTTTTTTGTCTTCAACGCAGCACAGCAGGCGCAGAGCTTCACCGATAACTGGCCGGAATACGAACGGCGCATTCAGAATCTGACCGCGCAAGCACAGGGTTTTTTTGCGAAGTTCGAGGAGCGGACACGCCGCCTGCTGCCGGAGCCGGACCGCTCGGTGCGCGCGGTGAAAGTCGAGGAGCGTGCCATCGACTCGCTCTCCCGGGTTGCCATTCAATTGCGCACGGTTTTTTCCTTGCTGCTTTATGCCGCCGCCGTTCCCATGCTGGCGTTTTTCATGTTGAAAGACCGGGAGAAGTATGCGGGAGCGGTCACCCGTATTCTGCGCATCAAGGGCGGGCGCGCGGCAAGCGATTTCGCCGAGAGCGTGGCTCGCGTCCTTTCCGGGTATGTCCTGGGTGAACTCTTCGTTGTGTTGATTACGGCCTGCGTCACGACCGCGGGCCTTTTGATCCTGCATGTTCCCTACAGCTACGTCCTTGGGCCTCTTGCGGGCCTTTGTGTTCTCGTGCCTTACGTGGGAGTCATCATCTCCACGACGCCCGCTCTTTTTGTTTCCATACTCTCGGCGCAGGACGCCTCCCTCGCGCTCAAGGTGCTGCTCTTCTACTCGGTCATTCAGTTTGTTGAAGGGAATATCTTGACACCTTTCATCGTGGGAAGCCGTGTCAAGCTCCATCCCCTTGCCGTTCTCATCGCTTTCCTTTTTTGGGGAATCCTCTGGGGGGTCCCGGGGGCCATCCTGGCGGTCCCCTTGACCGCCACGGTCAAGGTCATTGCCGAACGGTTCGAACGTTTTGCTCCGTGGGCGGCTCTTTTGGGTGAACGGACTCCGGATCCCGTGACTGACGAGGCGGGGGAGAGCCCCGCCACATCTGAATCCTGAGCGTTTTCCGCAGGGAAAGAGCGGACGCTCGCATGACGGAGACTCGAAATGGCCTTCAAGACTATTCTCGTGACGGGTGCCAACGGAGAAATCGGACGCGGCCTCATCACGCACCTGAGCGATCTTGCCGATGTCCGGATCGTTGCCCTCGACCTTCACCAAGTTGACGAGCCCTTGCGGTCGCGCTGCTACCGCACGGCGACGGGCGACATTCTGGATACCGCCCTTCTCGAAAGCCTCTCCGCGGCATACGACTTCGACACCATTTACCACCTGGCGGCTCTCCTCTCGACGAAGTCCGAAAGGCAGCCCACCCTGGCCCACCGTGTCAACGTGGATGGCACTCTCAATCTCCTGGAGATGGCCATTGGCCAGTCGCGGCTGCAGGGGCGGGATTTGAAATTCCTCTACCCCAGCTCCATCGCCGTTTACGGCCTCCCTTCTCTCGAGGAAAAGGCCCGCGCGGGCGCAGTTCCCGAGACGCTGTGGTTAAAGCCGCGGACGATGTACGGGATTAACAAGCTCTACTGCGAGGACCTGGGCCGGTACTACGGCAACTACTATCGCCAGCTCGACATCCAGCCGGGCAAGGGGCGAGTCGATTTCCGGTCTATCCGATTCCCGGGCTTGATCAGCGCAACGACCATCCCGACAGGCGGCACGAGTGATTTCGCGCCAGAAATGCTGCACCATGCCGCGCAGCGCGAACCCTACGATTGTTTTGTCAGGGAAGACACCCGGATTCCTTTCATGGCCATGCCGGACGCCATAAGCGCTCTTCTGGGGCTCGATGCCGCCGCAAGAGAGCGGCTCACGCGTCAAACCTACAATATCGGTGCGTTTAACCCGTCCGCTGGTGAGTTCTTCGGCATTGTCAAGTCGGCTTTCCCGGCCGCAAGCATCTCATTCGTGCCGGACGGGAAGCGCCAGGAGATCGTGGATAGCTGGCCCGCCGACGTCGACGACAGCGCCGCGAGGGCTGACTGGGATTGGAAGCCCGTCTACGGCCTCGAGAAGGCCTGCACGGACTACCTGCTGCCCGTCGTGGCGAGAAGATACCGGACCCAGGTTCGCCCCGTCTGATTGGTGCTCATGCGGATGAGTCCTCGCGATCTCCTGATGTGGACTGAATTCCATCTCAGAGCCTCCCTTTATGCCCTCTCTCTCAGGTGGAAGCTGGATCGCGAGGAGCCCCTCTTGCCCGTACGGAGGGTCGCGGCGGCCATGCCGTGCCCGGACCCCGCGGCGGTGAGGCTCGCTCTCACTGCCGCCGGGCGCGCGGTCCGGCTGCTCTGTACTCTCAACACCTGTCTCACGCGGTCACTCGTCGCCTACCGCCTTCTCTCGCGTCATCAGGGGGTCGGAATCCACTTCGGGTTCCGGCGCGCTTCCTCGAGAATGCTCGGCCATGCCTGGTTGAGCGTTGGCGGGGAGCCTGCCGGCGAAAGCTCAGACCCCCGGGCCATCTATGTTGAAACGAGTGAAATGTTCGTCCTTCCCGCGGTTTTCAACGGGGATTGACGTGTTTCGCTCGAGGTTTCCGAGTCTCCCTCACGTTGCTCACGGGGGTGACTCGCGAAACTCGATTTCGCCCGGTCTTACGTGTGCATGTTCTTTCGCCGCACGGCGGCGAGGCCTCCGAATAAACCTGCGAAAGCACCGCCCAGGATGAGGCCGCCCCACGCCAAGGGCGGGACGAATCGCACCACGAACACTCCCAGGAAAGCATTCTGCGTTCTCTCGACGAACTCAATCACGGAGTGGAACGACCCGGCGAGGAGGAGGACGGCCAGGATGCCGCCGAGGAACCCCTGAACGATGGCTCCCAGGACAAACGGGCCGCGAATGAGAAGCTCCGGTGCGCCAACGAGTCTCAAGATCTCGATCTCGTCCTGATGCAAGAGAATGGTGAGACGGACCACGTTGGCAATGGTGAAGGCCGTTCCGAAAGCCAGGACGAGGCCGAGGAAACCGCCAGCGGTCTGAACGAGCGTCACGATCCCCCTCAGTCTGCGAATCCATTCGACGTCGAACTGAACGTCGTCCACGCCAGGGTTTTGAGAGAGTCTTTCGAGAAAACCGGGGAGCGAAGGGGAAGAAACGGCGTCGTGCATCAAATCAATCTCGATCGTCTCGGGAAACGGATTCGTATCGATCGTGTCCGCTGCGCGCGCCAGCGAATGCCACGAAGAGAGAAACCGTTTCCGGGCGTCGTCTTTGGAAACACGCCTCATGTTCTCGACGAAATGAGATTTGCGGGCCATTTCCTCCACTGCCTGTTTCTCTGTCTCTGGTGTTGCGGGTTTCAGGAAGACCGTCACCGCGCTCTCGTTGCGGACCGTTTCGGTCACTCCATTCATGTTCTCCGCGAACAAGAGAAACACGCCCACGAGGTAGATGGAAACGGCGATCTGGAAGACCGAGAGGAGGACCATCCGCCGGGCCCGCCAGAGGCCGCCCACCGCTTCGTCGAGGAGGGCGGCGAAAGCCGAGGAGTGTCTCATCGGCCCCCCGTTCTCACCTTATCCGGATTCGATGAAGACCCAAGGACGTCTGCCGGGTCGCGTTTTCCCAGGGCCTGCGGCGGCAATGATGGCTCGGCGCCTTCCGGGAGCAAGCCTCCCCTGTCCAGCGTGAGGGTGCGCCGGCCCATCTCTTTCAGAAGGGCCTGGTCGTGAGTGGCCACGAGAACCGTGGTCCCGCGAATGTTGATGGCCGAGAACAACTTCATCATGTCGGTTGCGAGACGGGAGTCGAGGTTTCCGGTGGGCTCATCCGCAATGAGGAGTTCTGGCTCGTTGACAAGAGCCCGGGCCAGCGCCACGCGCTGCTGTTCGCCTCCGGACAGCTCCTCCGGGAAAGCCGACTGCCGGTGGTGGAGTTCAACAAGGCGCAGCGCCTGGTAGGTTCTGCGTTTCCGCTCGGCCGCGGGCACGCCGAGGAACTTCAAGACGTAAGAGACGTTATCGGCCACGGACCGGCTTTGCAGCAACTTGTAATCTTGAAAGACGATGCCCATGGTGCGCCGCAGTTCGGCGACGCGGCGGGGCGGCATGGCGCTCACGTTCATTCCGTTGACGAGGATTTGGCCTGTGGAGGGTTCCTCGGCCCGGTAAAGAAGCTTCAACAGCGTTGACTTCCCCGCGCCGGATGGCCCCGTCAAGAACACAAACTCTCCGCGGCGAATCTGGAACGTCACGTCCTTCAAAACACGCCGCCCGCGATAGTCCTTGCTGACGCCGTAAAACTCGATCACTCTGCGCCGAGAATCTCTTTCAAGATGGCGTTGACGAGAGCCGGATTGGCCTTACCACTCGTGGCCTTCATCACTTGCCCGACGAACCACCCGAAAGCGGCCGTCTTGCCGCTCTTGTAGGTGGCTACTTGCTGCGGATTCGCCTCGATGATCCTGAGAACGGCGTCCCTTATTGGCTTGTCATCGGTGACCTGGCGCAGGCCTCGGGCTTCAATGAGGGCGTCGGGCTCTTGACCCGTCTCGATCATCAAGTCAAGGAGGTCCTTGGCGATTTTGCCCGAGATCGTCCCATCGTCCACGCGCAGAACGAGCCGGGCCAGGCTGGCAGCCGGCACCGGCACGTTGCCTGCCTGGCGGCCGGCGTCGGTCATGCGGGAGAGCAATTCGGTCGAGATCCAGTTCGCGATGGCTTTTGGGTTCTTGGGATAGGCCGCAACGGCGCTTTCGAAATAGTCCGCCAGGGGCCGTGCCGAACAGATCAGCGTGGCATCGGCGGCCGGCAGCCCGTAGCGCGTGACGAGAAGGGTGTGGCGCTCTTCAGGCAAGAGCGGCAGCGAGGCCTTGATCTCCTCGAGCCATTCCCTGCTGACCGTGAGCGTTCCGAGGTCCGGGTCGGGGAAATAGCGGTAGTCCATTGCCTCTTCCTTGGACCTCATGGGCCTTGTGGTCCCGGAGTCTGGTTGCCACAGCCGGGTTTCCTGGACGATGGGCTGGCCCTTTCGTTTGGCCTCTGTCTGGCGTGTGATCTCGTACTCGAGAGCCTTCTTCACGTGAGCGATCGAGTTGAGATTCTTGATTTCAACCTTCGTCCCGAGTGCCGTCTCCCCCTTTGGCCGGATGGAGACGTTCGCGTCGCAGCGCAGGGACCCCTCTTCCATGTTGCCATCGGAGGCTTCGACCCACCTCACGAGTTGCCGCAGTTTCACGAGGTAGTCGTAGGCTTCGGCCGCGGATTGGATATCTGGTTCGGAGACGATCTCGATGAGGGGTGTTCCGGCCCGGTTGAGGTCAACGAGCGAGACTCCGGACGGCACGTCGTCCCAGGGGAACTCGTGCATCAGTTTTCCGGCATCCTCCTCGAGGTGGATGCGGGTGAGCCGGACTCGCCTCGTGCCGAGGGGCGTTGTCACGCTCACTCCGCCCCCCCTTGCAAGCGGCCGGTCATACTGTGAAATCTGATACCCCTTCGGAAGGTCCGGGTAGAAGTAATTCTTGCGCGCGAAGATCGATGCGTTCTCGATGTCACATCCGGCTGCAAGCGCCACGCGGAGGGCGAGCCGCACCATCTCCTGGTTCACGACAGGCAAGACCCCCGGGTAACCGAGGCAGACGGGGCACACCGCGGTGTTGGGCGGGGCACCAAAAACGACAGAGCAAGAGCAGAAGGCTTTGGTCTTTGTTCGAAGCTGACAATGAACTTCGAGTCCGATGACGGGTTCGTAGTCCTGGGCGGCCATTTTCGGGAGTCTACCGGTGCCTTTCGGCGTCTGGAAGGGGCGGAATCAGTTTGCCCGGGTTCAGGATCCCTTTTGGGTCGAGGGCGTTTTTTAGGGCGCGCATCACAGAGAGAAACGGCGCGGGCCGGCAGAAGTGCAAGACGTCCAGTGATGTGATTCCCACACCATGTTCGCCCGTCACCGTTCCTCCGAGCCTGGCCGTGTCCTCGTAGATCAGGCGAACGGCGGTCTCGTATCCGCTATCGCGGCCGCCGTGTCCCTCTCGAAAGACGTGCACGTGGATGTTGCCATCGGCCGCGTGCCCGAATGCGACGGTTTGCAACCCGAACTCGGCGGCCCTCTTTCTCACACAAGAGATGAGGGCCACGAGCTGCGAACGGGGAACGGCAAGGTCGAGTTCGGCCGATTCGCCCAGATCTCGCACGGCCTCTCCGATTCCCCGCCGAACGTCCCAGAGCGCGCGGCGCTTGGGTTCGTCTGTTGCGAGCACCACATCGAGTGCCCCTTCCTCGAGAGCGATCTCGCCCGCTCGCGTCACATCACGTTCCACCTCCTCGAAACCGCCTCCATCAAACTCGAAGAGAATCCGGGCTTCAGCCTCGGGGAACGGGAGCGAGACCCCTTTTCTCCTGGAGGTCACCTCCATCGCCGGGCGGTCGACAAATTCGCACGCGGCGGGCAAGAGCCCCTCCCGGTAAAAGCGGACGATGCACCTGAGCGCCTCTTCGAGGGTGGCAAACGGGGCCACGGCGGTCCCAAAAGCACGGGGAAGCGGAATGAGCCGGAGCCACGCTTTCGTGACGACGCCAAGTGTGCCCTCACTTCCGATGAGGAGAGAGGTGATGTCGTACCCGGCCACATCCTTCCGGTTCTTGCCGCCGGTGACGATGACCTGGCCATCTGCCAGAACCGCTTCGAGACCCAGCACCCAGCGGGACGTGACGCCGTACTTGGCTGCGTGGGGGCCGCCTGCGTTTTCCGCGATGTTCCCTCCGATCGTGCAGGATCCTCGCGATCCGGGGTCCGGCGGGAAGTAGAGTCCCAGGGCTTCAACGGTCTCATGAAGTGTCTGGGTGATGACACCCGGTTCGACGGTTGCCACGCCGTTCTCCTCGTCGATTTCCAGGATCGTATTCATCCGGTCTAGCGAGAGAGCGATGCCTGATGCGAGGGGCAGTGCGCCCCCGGAAAGCCCGGTGCGGCCTCCCTGCGGTGTCACCGGGATCTCCCGCTCGTTGCAAAAGGCGAGGATTTGAGCCACCTCCGAGGCCGATCCGGGACGAACCGCCGCGGCCGGGGGGTACCGGAAATCCTCGGTCCAGTCGTGTGAATAAGGGTCGAGATCGTCCGCATGGGTAAGGACGTGCCCTGCCCCGGCGATTTCCTGCAAGCGAGAGATCTCGTCCGGGTTGAGGAGGCGCTGCTGGTGGGAACGAACGGCAGTCATGCGTGCCGGTATTCTCGTTCTTTTGAGGCCCTCAATCTGTAGAATTGCACGGATCGACTGATTCGCCGGAGGGTCAGCTGAGTTCTTCCCCCGAGACAGAAGAAACAAAAATCGTATCGAGCGTGGCCAACTGGTCCTTTGGGCTCTGGTTCCCGATGTTCCGCCAGGTCTCCCAGCGTGTGCGGCCAGAGTGGCTCGAGCGCCTGGCCAACGCGACGGTGGACCGGGCGATTTGGGCGAGAGAGCCCGTACGCGAGGCGATTCTGGACAACATGGCGAGAGTTCTGCAGAGACGGCCAACGGACTACCTGGTGGAGGAAATGGCCCGTGAGATGCTCGCCAACCACTCGCGGGCCTGGATCGACTTTCTGCGCTACACCGGAGACATGAAATTCGAACCCTCTGATCTGGTGGCGCGGCGAATGGGAACCGGGCACCTCCTTCATGCGCGCGATCAGGGCCGGGGAGCCATCTTGCTCACCGCTCACGTGGGCAATTTCGAACTCGGCGGCGTCTTCTTACGCGAACTGGGACTCGATGTGTCCATCGTTTACATGCCGGATCCATCCCCCGTCGTCGAGAAGTACCGCAAGGACGCGCGCGAGAGAGTTGGGATGCACGGAATCCCGGTGACGACCTCTCCTCTTTCGTTTGTCAACGTCTTGCGCGCGCTCGAAGGCGGCGGTTTCGTGGCCCTGCAGGGCGACCGGGATGTCTCGGGAACGGGCCGGAGGATGCCGTTTCTGGGGAGAACGGCGTCATTTCCGGTCGGTCCCTTCAAGATCGCGGCGGCTTCCGGCGCGCCGCTTCTCCCTGTGTTCATTTTACAAGAACCAGACTGGCGCTACCAGACCATCGTCGAGGAGCCCATTCGCGTCAGCGAACTTCCCGGCAGAAGAAACAAGGAACAGGCCGTCACGGACGCAATGGCTGCCTTCGTGGCCGTCTTGGAGAAAACCATTCGCGCGTACCCGTCGCAGTGGTACCGGTTCACGCGATTCTGGGAACACTAAGTGGACCATGGAAAAGAATTCGTCTTTCTTCTTCCCTTTCCCCTCTCCCC